>Ga0181537_10001285_pt1 | contig 23304 bp, 19 predicted proteins | sample PEATcosm2014_Bin_39_FD_119765 | JGI IMG/M metagenome (GOLD analysis project Ga0181537, IMG submission 119765) | Peatland microbial communities from MTU Mesocosm Facility, Houghton, MI, USA - PEATcosm2014_Bin23_10_metaG | ecosystem: Environmental > Terrestrial > Soil > Wetlands > Peat | place... | reverse complement strand
TGAAAGGTTTATTCTTCGACGGATGGTCTTCAGAAAGCTTTGTAGACGATGTCTGGCGCGGGGGCGTTCAGGAGTGTTGTCGTGGCCGAGACGACGACCACTAGAGCAGTATTCCAGGCCGTACGAAAGTAACGCGAAAGCAGTAGAGGCTGGCTCTGAAACTGAAATGAGAGCCCCCATTCACGAGCCGATTCCCAGAGAGCCAGAATCGCGGAAGAAGCCACAAGGATTACGATCCAGATGAGCGCGATTTCGCGAGGATGAAAAGAGTGCGCCAGGGATCTAAGCTGCGTCCAGTTCGACCAAAACCACAGGAGGCTAAATGAAAAAAATGTGAAGGTCAGTCCCCGGCAGACAGTCTGGTAGGCCCAGTTCTTGCATAGCGCCTTGTACTGCTTCTTGCCGATGACCTTCGCCATTTGGATCTGGTACAGCTTATTGAAGCTGACGCCGGCGCCAAGAAGAATACCGTAGAAGATGAATTCGGACGTCTGCCCGTGCCAAAGCCCGATGAGAAAAAATGTTACGAAAAAGGCGCATACAGCAAGGAACGGCTCGATTTTTGCAGACGGAAAGCGACGCATCAGACCGATCAGAAGCGGGTTATAGACATAGGTCTTAAGCCAGTGCGAGAGCGTCATATGCCAGCGATTCCAGAATTCAAGGAAATTGTCCGCGGAGAAAGGCCGATTGAAATTCTCTGGGAGCCGGATCCGCAGAAACCGCGCGATACCGATAACGATATCGGTGTATCCGGAGAAATTGACAAAAAGATAAATCGTATACGAGGCCGCAATCGTTGCACCACTCAGGACCCGGCTTCCGATCGATTGCTGCGGGGAAAGCGCATCGATCGCCTGCCTTTGAGTCATCGAGAAAATCAGGCCAAGTACGTTGACCTTGAAAAATCCGGCGATGATCCGTTGCAAGCCATCGCCCATGTCGATAATGGTGAGAGGCGGTCGTACGGGGGCCAAATGCTGTTCGATGAACTCAGGATAGCGCTGGATCGGTCCTGAAACGAGCGTCGTGAAGCTCAGCGTGAAGTTCAGATAGGAGATGACATCTGTCTTCTGGCTCGCATCTCCCGCGTTTGCGTCAATGATCATCTGCATCACGCGGAAGAAAATGTACGACAAGCCTAGCGTCGTATAGGTGAAACGCAGAAATGAAACTTCCGGCAAGAACGTGTACTTCTTCAGCCAGAAAAACACCAGGATCGTTCCCAAGACGATCCAAACATAAGCTGCTGCAGTGTGAGAACGCTGCATGGCGCATACGCTTAGGTAGCCGAATGCCAGAAAAGCGACGAGCGGAATAAACGCCGAAACGCTGTGCGAGAAGGTAGCAAGGAAACCCGCATTAGCGGCTAGCAGGATCCATTTCCGCCAACCTACGCTCGGGTATGCGTTGTACACAAGAACGACGACCAGCGCGAATGCAAGAAATGGGAAAGATGCGATTGCCATACCGGAAACTCCTATCGTCCGTGTCTCCAAACTTGCAACGCGGCGTTCGAGACTTCGCTTGCGGCCATCCGCCAGGTCAAAACTACGAATATTTATCCAGTTGACTTTAAAGATGATTCCCTGTTTCCTGAGCCTGGAAGGTTAGGATATTCATGGAACCATTTATTTTTCACCATGTTGGAATTGCCGTTCAAGAAATTCAAAAGGCGGTCACACACTATAGGGACCTTTTCGGCTACAAACTAACAGCGGGGCCTTTTGATGATCCGATCCAGAAAGTATCGGTTTGTTTCCTTAGCCGCGGCGGCGGAGACACGGTGGTTGAGCTGGTTGCTCCGCTCGGCCCTGATTCGCCAGTGATTCGTACCCTGAAAAAAGGCGGAAGCGTGTACCACGTTTGTTACGAGGTGACGGACATTGAAGCGTCGATCAAGCACCTCACCGACCGGGGATCCCTCTTGCTACGCGGCCCGGACCCAGCCGTTGCTTTTAACCACAGAGAGATCGCGTGGCTTATGACCGAGACAAATCTGTTAGTTGAACTCCTTCAGACGTAGATCATTCCGGCGCGAAAGGATTCGGGTCTGAGAATTAGTTCTCTTTTTCGCGGCGGTGTTCTGCACCGCATCGCGAGAGAAAGCCGGAATGCTTCCATCCTGTAACTTCTGTAAGAGATTTTGCGCAATCACTTTCTGGGCGTCCGCATTGGGATGGCCGTCTACGACGTAATACAACTTCTCGGAATGAGGAATGCGACTGAAAGGCCCCATCAGGTCGACGTACCCTGCGCCGTGTTTGGAAGCGATCCTCACAACTTCGCGGCCGAACGCGAACGGATCGACATGAGCAGGCAATTCCCGCGAACTGAGAAAAGCTGCCTCCTTGCGCGAAGGCACCGGAACGAGCACCAACGGAATTCCCCCGCCCTGAAGTTTGTCGGTCAGATCACCGATTATCAGATCGAAATCCGCGTACTGCTGTTGCAGTTCAGCGGTGAAGGGCTGCAGAAGATAGTCATCGCCTCTAGACATCGTCCCAAGAAACATATCTCGGTTTTGAAAGAGAAAGTATTGTGCCAGCAACCAGGCACGACTCCTATCCGGCAAATTGGGCTTAATTACAACTGCCGGCCTGGAGGGGATCCGCGTGGGGTTGTTGCGTTCGGCTAATTCCTCCGGATCGATTTGCCTCGTGATGTCCCATGGCGTAACGAGGTAAACAACGACGTCGGGTTTCAGGGCTAGTACATCCTGCACGCGATGGTAAACAGAAATGGGAGTAAGTCCCGTAACGCCGAGATTTTGCACATCAACCGGGCGGTTGCAGCTACGGCTCAACTCGCCGGCAGTACGGGCAAAAAATGTCTCTTCATAGGGGACCCAAGCTCCCACGCTCACCGACGATCCGATGACTGCAATGCGAACCGTACCGGGAGGCTTTGGTCCGCATGAGGTCGCGCTGCGGTACCCGCATTCATTGTAGTGATAAGTCGCCCACGGGCCTTCCAGGTTCTTGAGGCGGGCGGTGCAATTTGGTTTGTAGCGATCACCGGCTATCGGGTCTTCGATCTGACATTGGTTCCGCCTATGAGAAGTCGTGATCATCCTGGCCAATGTCTCGGACCCTCCCACCATGACGAGAATCGTGACCAGGCTCATCAGCGGGAGCAGGAAATAGTCGCGCCTCGGAAGCCTGATTGGCCCGGAAGCAGCCGATTCCACCGTCGAATTACGATTTGCTTCGGTCACGCGTTTTGAGCCCTGCTTTCGAGCTTAAAGCCGATAGACCGCACCACCATGGCGGCCGCCTGGATGTTTGCGGTATTGACGTCGAACTCCCAGATCGTTGTACCGTCTGCCTCTCTCTTGATTTCGGAGAATCCCAGTTTTGAGTAGTGTTCTTCGACCAGTTTGTTGCGGTCGGTAGGGCAGTAGAAACCGATCAGCTTCTTGATGCCCCGACGTTGTGCATGCTCAACGATCTCGCGGAGCACCATCTGCTCGACACGCCGCCCGAGAACACGGCAGCTCATCAGCCAGGTATCAACCTCCCATTCGGAGGCAATTGGTTGGCGGCAGATGATCACGCTGATCATTCCATTGTCGCCAAGTGTGTCAGAGAGCCTGATCTGCAGAGTGAAGCAGTTTGGATCCTGCTCCGCCGAGGCCACTTCGGCTTCGGTGTAGCGCTTGGTCGTCAGGTTGAACTGGTTTGACTTGTTGATCAGCTGGGTGATCCGCGCCCGTCCGGTTTCATCGAAAGGCTGGAAAGTTATCTCCATCTGCAGCGAAGCCAGGTAGGCATCAACATCGCCGGCCTCCTTCTGCAGTCCGACGCGCCGGGCGTTGTCCTGGTAATAACGTGCACGCTTCACATCTTCGTCTGAAAAGGCAACCGACTCGAAGTATCCTGCGGCCGCCAAGGTTCTCGCATAAAGTGCGGGATCGGAGGGAAGCTCGGGAACCGCAACTTCGGGAAGAAGCTGCCGGACCAGATTGCGTTCCACAGGATTGTCGTCGAGGAAAACCATAGAGTCCACGCCGAGTGAAAGTTCCTGTGCAATCGCTCTGATGTTTGTGGCCTTGTCGTTCCAGTTTGCTTGAAAAACAGCGATGTGCTGTTCCTTGAGCAGCATTTCGGGATGGTGGCGGAACGGCGAACGAGCGACCTCGTCGTTGTTTTTCGAGGAAACTGCGAGCACAATGCCGCGCGCGCGCAATTCGAGGGCGAACCTTTGAACGCTCAGATGCGCCTCGCCCACCGCGTCACCCTGGGCACACTGAATACCTTCGATCCCGTCGTCACCGATCACGCCGCCCCAAACCGTGTTATCCAAGTCGAGGACTAAAACGCGTCGGCTTTTACCCCGCAAAGCGGAAAGCACGCGCACTACGTGATCCGCGTAAAGCGGCAGATAGCGATTGGAAAAGGGCAGCTTGGCGAGGTTCCATTCGGTAGGCGAGTGCCATTCCGCCAACCCGACTGTTTCAGCAAGCCCGGCGACATCCAGGAGAATGTCCCCTGTGCCGAATATCTTTTCCCCGAGGCCGAGATTTACGCGGTCGATGATGTTGCGCAACGTCCCAGGCAGGACTCGGTCCAAACTGCCAAAAAGACGTTCCGGAGGCGGAGCAATCGTCTGCAGGATACAGATTGCCTTGCTGTTTGCCTTGAGACCAGCCCTTACCGTTTCAATGTAGCCCAGAGTCTGGCGAACAGTATTTTCTGCATCGTCGGCGCTACCGAGCTTGCAACGCAAAGGCAACGCACGATAATCAATGGCAACCAGCACAGCGTCCGGCTTCGCGGAATTGATGACGGACTCGGCCGAGAGCGCTTCCTGCATCACCTGATCGTAGTCGGCTTTGATACATTCGAGCGCAATGCCATACCGTGCCGCGGTGCCTACAATGGACGGCACGATGAAATCCACAGTGGAATTACCGAGCACCCCTAACCGGAAGGGAAAGAGCGGCTTCAGATCAGCATGCAACTTCCTTGCGCTTGTTATGGTCTTGGCCAGATAGTTCAGCTGGTTTTCGTTCAAGGCAAAACTGGCGAGCGCCTGAAGTTCAGTCCCAAGCGCAGTAGGAGAATCGGACAAGGCGCGGCACCGTGCACTGAAGTTGGCTGGAGCCCGGCACAACCAAGAGAGGTCGCTGAAAAGATTCATAGTCATTGTGTCGTCTGGGAATTGCTTGAAACGTCAAGCGGCGGTAATTTCAGTTCGTTTTCAAGCGAATCAAATCAGCAAGCTCGGCTACATTCTTGAGCTTACCTATGTCCGAAGCTGAGAACTTCACGTCGAAGACCCTCTCGACGGTAAGTATCAGGCGAATATGAGTGAGGCTGTCCCAATCATCCACATCCTTAGCCGAAAGATCAGGGCGCAGCACGATAGAGTCGTCACTGAACACGTCGTGGAATATCGTAGTAAGTTTTGGGTAGATCTCAAGTATTTCCATTTTCTCCCTCAATCTCTTCAGGTGCCACGGCCGTTCCCTTCGATCTACGCGCCGGCAGCTACCACAACTAGCGTCTGGTGATGATCGTAGAATCGGCTTCAAGCACGGATGTCACGCTAGTGCTCTTTGCACATCGAGCCTGCCATGCATTGGACATTCAGATCGTCTGCTGCGAACTGGCCATTCCGGCTGCGATTCTGGGGAGGTTAGTAAATGGAATAAACTGCTGCGGAAGTGGCGGACTGCACAATGCCTGGCAAACCACGGTAGATGATGGACTTCGCGGTACTGTTGGGGATATAGAGGATGTCCTCCGCCTGCATCTGCTGGTCACTTTTCTCCCCTTTAAGAATCTTCTGCAGGGAAACATTAAACTCCACGTATCCAAAGTCGGTCTTGCGGATAAGCCTGGCCCGGTCGAGAGACGCCGTGCTGTTTGATCCCGCGGCCATCGCAACGGCTTGCAGGAGGGAGATTTTCCCTTCATTATTCATCACGAAGCCTCCAGGCCGATTCACATTGCCGAGGACGTAGACGATCCCGGCGCGTGGGATGATGATTTTGTCACCCGGTTGGATATCGACGTCAGACTCCAGCGCGGTGCGGGCGTTTCTGGAAAGCCTGACCGTCAGCAACGAACCGTCGAGCCGCCGCTGGATGGTGGCTTCGTTGCTCGCGGTGGGCGTGGTTCCTCCTGCCGCGGAAATAATATCCAGGAGACTCCGCTGCCCCAGCACAGGATACACTCCCGGCTTGGCCACTTCTCCCAGAACCGATGCGCCTTGAGTGGAATACTCCTGGATCAGTATTGAAACCTCGGGGTGAAGGAAGAAGTTTCCCTCCACATACTTACCAGCAATGAGATTTTGGCTCTGTTCGGCGGTCAGCCCGGCCAGATGGACCTCCCCGATTAAACTCAGCGTCGCATCTCCTATGTCGTCGACGCGGACCCTTTGGGTCATTTCCGGGGCATTGAAGATTTTTACTTCAATCAAATCTCCCGCCCCAACGTGAATCTTGGGCAGCGCCGGGCTGGAAGGAATCTGAGCCAGCAACAGCGCTGATGGGTGGACGAGAACAGCAGCGATCACGAGCGCTCGGAGGTAATTTACATATTTCATAGCTTGATCTCCATCTTTCTTGCTTATTTGGGAAGCGGTGTGTAGAAATCGGCACCTAATTTTGAGTCATTTGCGTAACCGTAATACGCTGCGAAGTGTGGGGAATTTAGATCAAAACCATTTACGATGACGCCGAGCACCCGGGACTGACTACGACTGAAGAGGGTGCGTGTCCGAAGGAGAGACTGCCGTCGGCTGACCTCCGATCGTGCGACCAGGATAACGACATCACACTGGGCAGCAAGGACTACGGCGTCTGTGACCGATAATGCCGGCGGCGTATCGAAAAGGATGTAGTCATATTCGGTCTTCCAAATCGTGACTAGTTCTTTCATTTTCTCCGAACCAAGAAGCTCGGCTGGATAATGAGAGGCTGGGCCGGCGGGAATGATAGAGAGCGTCGGAAGCGAGGGTAGGGTTATCGGGAGTTCAGGACAGGGTTTTGCCCTAATCATCGAACTCAGGCCACTGGAACATTCTAGATTTAGGGAGGCGTTGAGCACAGGGTGGCGCATGTCTGCCTCTACCAGCAACACACGTGAACCCTGCAGGGCCAGTGCGGCGGCGCAATTCAGACTCACGGTCGATTTTCCCTCTCCGGGCAGAGCGCTCGTCACCTCAATCGCAGTACCTTTCCGGATTGACTGGATGATCGATGTGCGAATCGCGCGAAATGCCTCCGCGGCTTGCGACTGCGGATAGGCAAAGATATAGATTCCAGATTCGCGAATGCCGATTTTTACAGAAGTTATCGATGCTTTTCTCGTGGCCGGAAGTTTCCAGGTGGGTACCACTCCGAGCGCCGGAACCATCGCTACCTCCTCAGCGTCATCGGCGTTGTTAATCTTGTCGTCGACATTCTCGTTTACAAAGGCCGTACCAACCCCGCACAACAGCCCAACAAGTAGACCTAAACCGAGATTGAGCGCTACGATTGGGCGAGCAGGGCGATCCGCCAGGAGAGCCGGGTCGACCACAACGATGTTGCTGCTCCGCAACCCTGCCAGCACTCCGGCCTCCTTAAACTTCGTAAGCAGACCATCGTAGAGAGTGCGACTGGACTCCGCCTCGTGTTTGAGAATTGTATACTGGACCGTACTGTCGTTCAGTTTGTTGGCCTCTCGCTTGTCGTTTTCAAAAGCACTGCGGAGGGCCCTTTCGTTCTCTTGCGCGGCCACATCGTCGTTCTCGGCGCGGATAGTCAAATTCTTGATTTCTTGCTGAATGGACTGGTCAAGCTGGTTCAATCTGATTTTAAGTTCGCCGAGCTTCGGGTTTGCCGCGCCGTATTGCGCAGCGGAAGCCGCATACTGAATCTTCAAGTCTCTTTGCTCGGTGCGCAGAGTCTGAAGATAGTTGAGGACCATTGGGGACACCGTCGAAACTGTCCCAATCGAACCGTTGATCAGGCCGGATCCTGCCGAATCACTGATGAGACCGGAAACTAATTCCGGATTTCCGTTGCGAACCATTTGCGCCACGGTGTGCGCGACAATGCGGTTCGCTTCGGCATTGGTGAGTTGCTGATCCACTTCCTGGAGTTTCGTCATCACGATGTTGTGACTTTCATCGGTCCCCATGATTCCGGCTTGCCTTTGGAAGTCGACCAGCTTTTGCTGGGTGGACTCGACGTTGCCCCTGAGTTCATCCAGTTGCTTGGACAACCAACCTGACGCTTCCATGGTTGCCGAATAGCGGTTCTGAAAATACTGGTCCTTGTACTCCTTCACAAGCGTGTTGACGACATTCGCGGCGATTTGTGGATCCGGATCCAGGAACTGGACGCTTATCAAGCGCGTTCCCGCGACTGGCTTCACGGTCAAATTCCGGTCGAAGGCTCTGAGAATTTTCACCCGCCGGTGTGGAGCGCGCTCCAACGGGAGTCCGGACTCCTCCGGCTGCCTGCCGATGAAACCTGGGAGTAATGACCTCCTCACATGCTCAAAGTGATTATCCAAGCCCAGTTCTTTGATGACTCGGAGGGCGAGCGTTTCGCTCAGGAGTGCTTTCACCTGGGTCTGCTGAGTGACGATGTAATCTATGGAATCGGCATCTCCGAGCATCGCACGCTGTTCATCGAGCCCCAAAGAATCTGAGTTCTGTTTGTTGAACTCGATCGTCGATTCGGAACGGAATTTGGGCGTCGCAATCAGCGTATAGGCCAGGGCAAGCGCAAATGTCCCACAGGTGACCTTGAAGATAATGGCTTTGCGTTTGTATAACATTCGCCACAGCCCGGCAAAGTCGACTTCCGGTTCGCCGTAGGTTTTCGGCGAGTTACGGCCGCGACGCTCGAGCATGTTTCCTTCGGGCGAGGTAGTTCGTGATGCGCCGTCGCCGGGAGGAATGATTTGAGTTTCCATATTCCGCTTCCGTTTCTGAGTGTTGGATTTTGTTCTCTAAAACTGAAACTGCTAAAGCCGTGAGTTGTCCGTAGATCAAAGCCGAACAATGGGAATGGCTAATGCGTGTTCTCGATCAGCGCTGAGACGCTCCGTCGAATGCGCGGGCGATGGCTTCCCAAGAGAGGGTGGGCTTAAGGTCTGCGTCGTAAGGCAATGGCCGCACCGGCAAGCCGTCGGCGCGCTTGCTGACATACGATCTCCAGGTGTAGCGGTCACTCAATCCCCACGTGAGAATTGTTTTGACGGACTTAAATTGCAGCAAGAATGTCAGATAAATCTCATATCGTTCTGCAACAAGCCGGTCCCTGGTTGGGACGTCCCCTGGCAAGCGCTGATCGTTAAAGTCCAATTCGGTAATGAGAATGGAAAGACCGAGATCTTCGACCTCCTGCAAAAAGCGGCGTAGATTTGGTCCCGTAACTTTCATGTCGGCATGGATGTGGGATTGAATCCCCAACCCATGGACCGGGACATTCTTCTTCTTTAATTGCGTCAGGAACGAAAGTACCGCGCGCCGCTTACGCTCGCTGCCTTGATCCTCGGCTTCAATCCAATTCTCGTTGTAAACCAATATGGCCTTGGGGTCAGCTTCGTGCGCCACGCGAAAAGCGGTTTCGATGTAACCCGGGCCGAACAGGCGAAGCCATGGAGTTACTTTGAGTCCGTCGGCTCGACCATCCTCAACCTGAATGGCTTCGTTGACGACATCCCACGAAGATATCTTGCCCGCGTAATGCCCAACCACAGACGCGATGTGGTTAGTCATCACTCGCTCAACGTTGCTGGAAGTAACGTAACCCTCGAACCACGACGGCAAGCTCTGCTCCCAGACCAGCGTGTGCCCGCGAAAGAGCATGTTGCGAGTGGAAGCGAACTTGCAAAGCGCATCTGCCCGATTGAAATCGAACGCCGTGGGAGATGGGCGCAGAGCAGCCCATTTCAACTCGATCTCCGGTACTAGAATGCAGCACTGATCTGCGATCAACTGCGTGTAGGCCGCATCCGACATGTAGCTCGTGCTGAACGAACTTCCGAACGCGATTCCTTTCGCGGCGGCGTGAGCGCGGAGCGAGACCGGTCCGTTTGCGAGTGCGTCCAATCGAAATGTGCTAAGCGTCGTGAAAGCTGCACCCGCTTCGAGAAACTGGCGACGCGTGAAGTGGTTCATGGTTTCAATTCCCGCCGTGGGATTCCTGCTGCGGCGACCTGCTGTCCGCCGCGCAAATATTGGCCTGCAATTTTCCCCAGGACGAACCAGGGTTCCAGCAAATAACGCCGCGATAGTCGGGCGGGTTCGGTGAGCAATCGGTAGAACCACTCCAGACCTAGAGGTCCGAGCCAACGGGGAGGAGTGGGCACAGCGCCGGCAATGTAATCCATAATGGCGCCGCCGGGCAATATGACGTTGGCTTGCAGCGTCTGCCGATTTTCCAATATCCAAAGCTCCTGCCGCGGCATGCCCATTCCGACCACGAGAATGTGAGGCGCGTACGCGTTAATCTCCGCCAGCACCGATTGATTCTCTTTTCCCCACCGATCAGGATTAAAGTGACCGTGGTGAGTACGAATCTGCAGCCCAGGGTATTCGTTTCGCAGTGCGACTGCCGCGCGCGCGCCGACGTTTGGCTTCGAACCCAGAAAGAAGATGCGCCAGCCACACTTCGCTGCTTCCGAAGCAACCGCGGGCAGCAGATCAAGATATGTGGTCCTGTGCTCTCGCTTGAGCGGCATCCCCATCATGCGACCAATCATGACGAGCGACATGCCATCGATGTGGATATATTCGGCGACGGAGAAAAACTCTCGCACCTTCGCATCGTGGTAGTACATGAAGAGACTGTGCATGTTGTGATTGGCAATCACACTGCGCTTTCCCGAGGCGATGGAGTCGGCCACCGCGCGCACAATTCCCGATCGATCAAGGGTGTCGACACGAATCCCCAATAGTGAGAACGAGGTTAAGTCCACGGTTTCGCAAACAGTTGGCATATGCTTGGTCCTTGGCGTGCTAAGAAATAAAATTGAGAGATGTTGTTGTTTGAAAAGGGTGTTCGGTCACTCGACGCGAAGAGTCAGGAGATCATTGGTTCCATCAAAGACGGGCGTGCCCGGTCAGCGTAGGTTCACTCCCAAAGGTGTTGCTTTCGGACGGAGTGCGTTCCGAAGGCCACAACAGTTTCTCAAGTCGGGCGAACAATTCGGGCGATTCCCCCAACGAGATGGTGCGTTTCTCGATCCATTCATCGGACGCACGGCGCATGAAGTCGAATGGCGAGGCAATCCACGCGCGCCCAAGCTCGTACAACGCGGTCGAGCGTTTTCGTTGGCCCAGAGCAACATTGAACGCGCGGATGTGGGCCCTGAAGTTCAATCTCCGCGCATCGAGTAGGTACATCAATGCGACGCGCGCCTCTGTATATGACAAAGGCGTTCGCTTCCACAAATGCGACAGAAGCAAATATTGAATGTAAAGAGTGTTAACCTCCTGGTTCTCTAAGTTTGCCGACGAGACACTGCCAAGATTTAGCCGAACTCCCGTCGTTACTTCCGGAATGAGACGGAGATCTTCGCGAAGAGCCAAACGCCACCAGAGGTCAATGTCTTCTACGTGCAGGTTGAAGCGGTAGCCGCCCGCGCCAGCAGTCTTTATAACGTTCAATGTAACTGCCGGATGACAGATCGCCGGGAGACGACCGGAAAGGACCAGCTGACGGATGGTGCTCGGCGTACCCCTCGTGGTACGAAACTGCCCGACGCTCCCGTTCGGGTAGTAATCCGCCAGTGAATAAAACATCCCGGCGGCCGGGTATTGATTGATATAGTCCACTGTAAGCGCGATTCGGTTTGGATATGCAACATCATCTGCGTCGTGACGTGCCAACCAGGGGGTGCTGGCTTGCGCGAGCATGCGGTTCAGGGTTGCGGTGAGCCCGCGATTTTCCTGATTAATAACTCGCAGCCTCCGGTCACGGACAGACCGTAAGTACTCCAGACTCTCGTCCGTGGACCCATCGTTGATCGCAAGGATTTCAAAATCTCCATAGCTTTGCCCCAGAATGCTTTCCAGGCTCTCCGGCAAGTACGGCATGGCGTTGAAGACCGGTATTCCGACAGTGATCAGGGGCATGGATTTACCGGTTGGCTCTGCGAATCGAAAGCCGAAGATTTGAAGGGACAAACCACATACCGAAAAAGAGCGCGATGTCAAGAGCTTTGGGCGCGCCGCTGCTGATCATCTTGCGAAGCAAGAAGGGAAGAGCCTTCCAGTCACCTACGCGAGCTGCTTGCGGAGCCACTTGTGTGGCCAGAAAGCCGGCGTAGGCACGGTCGGTCATCAAATCGCGACTGCCTTCCGCCCATTCGAAGGAGACCCGCCAATGAGCCGTCGTACTTATGCTTTCGCGGTTTTCCGCTTGATGCCAGACGGCGAGCGGCTTGGCGATGAACTCGATTCCGGCACCCTCCTGTTTTGCTGCGTGCAAGAGCCAGTCCCAATCCTGGTGCCGTCGCAATTCTGGGCGGAATCGAACGCGGTCAAACAAATCTTTCGGAAACAACAGAGTACTCGTTAATAAGAGACCCTCTCCGTAGGACCAGCTGCTGCGAGCGAGCAGATATTCGCTCAACGGCTCGGTCGGCTGCTTGCGCGGCCAGACCACCTCGTAGGTGCTCTTACGAGCGAACAACTCCGAACTCACAATCGGATAGAGAAATCCGGAGCTCTGGGCTCGCGCCATCTGCAACTCGATCTTCTCCGGAAGCCATTCATCATCGTCATCGAGGAACGCGATCCAGCCTCCTCGCGACTGATCAACTCCGAGATTCCGCGCTTGCGCGGCCCCCACGGGCGCGGCGAGAGTGATGAACTTCAATCGCGGATCGCGAATGTCTCCAAGAGCTTGCTCGGTCCTGGCGTCCGCTCCATCGAGAATTACGATGACCTCGAGGTCCGTGTAGGTCTGCGCGAGCGCGCTACGCACCGCGCGTACCACGAGATCGGCACGGTTGCGCGTTGGAATGACAGCTGAAACTGTGGTTTGACGAGTCATTTTTATCGTGCGGCTGAGACCGATTCATGTTGCTCGGGTCTTAATCGAGAGTGGAATGGCCGATCGGTCTCGTGAAGAACGTTTTCGTAGATCTGTTCAAGCACCGAAGCCTGTTTCTGCAGGTCGAAAAGAGACTTCACGCGCTCCCGTCCACCATGGCTGAAGCGAAGCCAGAGCTCCTGGTTGCGGAAGAGCAGTGACATGCTGTCGGCAAGTGCTTTCCAGTCTTTCTCGGCGATTAGGAACCCAGTTTTCCCGTTCGCAACGGCCTCGGGGATTCCGCCGCTGTTGAAGCTCACGACCGGAAGACCCATCGCCTGGGCCTCGGCGAACACCATGCCAAATCCTTCCGCATCGCCAGTCGGTGCAATCAAGCTCGGGGCGCAAAAGATCATGGCGCGATTCATCCATTGCTTGACCGACGCCGGGTGTTGCGTACCTACAAATACAAAATTGTTCAGAATGCTTTTGGCCTGAGTCTCAAGCTCGCTACGTAATGGGCCGTCGCCGACGACCACCAGCCGAGCCTCGGGGATCGTCGCCTGCACACTGGCCATCGCCTGTATGAGATAGGAGCATCCTTTCTTAGGTACTAATCGCCCCACGAAGAGAACAATCGGCGAGCGTTTGACGGCAGCATCCGGATTGAAGAATTCCGTGTCGATACCGGTGTAATGCACCATCGTCTTCTCCGGAGGAAACCCTTTCGCGAGCGCGCGCTCGCGAAGAAAGTTCGATGCGCAAAGGAATTTCGCGCCAACCGTCTTCAGGCGTGCCTGCCGAACGATATACAGATATGGCATGTGCCGGTCCGACATCGTCATGTCATACCCGTGGAAAGTCGTGACCATTGGCACCTGCAGCGAGGTGGCCAGCGAAATCGCATGGCAGGCGTCTGGCCCGAAGTGGGCGTGAACCAGCGCTGGATGTTGGCTGGCAAGCATTTGCCGCAAGGATGCGCTTGGTCCGAGGAGCTTGAATCGAGCGCGCTGCAACTTGCCCAATAGGCCGTTTCTTGTGACGATATGCGACCGCGAAACGGGAATATCCAACCCCGGAATGCGCCGTAGACCCACGTAGAGCGCCTGAAAGCGTTGCAGTGATTCTCCCTGCGCGCGAATGAAGGTCTCGGAGCTTGGGAGTAATTCATCCCGATAAACGATCACTGTTTTCCGGTCAGTCAAGGTCGAAACCTGTTTCTGGAATCGGAGCAGTCGCGGAGGAATTAAGGACAATACTGACGGCGGTTGCCGTGTACAGGACCCAGTAAATATTGTTCGGCCCTAAAATCGCAGTTTCGGTGAGGTTGGCGAGTAACATGAAAACGAGGTAGGTACAGAGCCACACCGGAACAGTTCCTGGCATCCGCTTCAACAATGCAAGGGCACGCCGCAACGAGACGAAATATCCCACTGCGAAAATCACGAGCCCCAGCAAACCCAGCTCAAGCATCAGGTCCAGAAACCCGTTATGCGAATGGAGGGGCTTCCATTGGACGGTAAGCCAAACCGTGGCGGATTCACCCGCCCAGCCTTTCCAAAACCCACCGAATCCATAGCCAAGAAAAGGGCGTTTCGTGATGGCCATCACGACCGCGTTCCAGAGCTCGGAGCGGCCGGTCAAGGTGGAATCCCGATGCAGCGCCTCGAAGACGTCGGAGAGCGAGTAAAACAAAATGAGCAACGATCCACCAACGGTCAAAACGACCGCGATCACGAGGGGAATGCCAACCTGAATTCTGGAGCGCCAGATTTTGTACATCGGCACGGTGGCCGCGATGGCGCACACAACTAGTGCTCCGGTCAGGGAGCGCGAACAAACAAGCAGACCGAGGGCGCCGACGGTGCCGACCCAGCAAACCACTCTGGCCGTCCAAGGCCGCGCAAAATAGAACACCGAAATCGCAAGCACCATGGCTCTGGCCAGCGTGTTCTTTTGAGGGAATGCGCCTTGCCAGTCTCCCGGGTGATGCCAGTGGTCGATCCCATATCTCGGAAGCAGAATGGCAATTGCAAAGCTAGACAAGACCACTAGGACAAACGTCCAAACCAACAAGCGCAACTGTTGAGGAACCGTGAACCGGCTGCCGAAGTACACGCCAAATAAAGTGGTAGCAAAAAGAACAACGCTCCTGCGAATCGTGAACCCGGCATCGTCCGACCACGCCGTTGAAGCGATCGCGACGAACGTCAGGCACAGGATCCACTTCGCACTCAGGGCGCCCTTGAACACCGTCCGCCAGCGGATAGCCATAAACCAGAACGCTCCGAGGTAAAAGGCGGTTTGAATCGCCAATTCGATCGGATTGTCCTCAGTTCGGATGCCGCTGTTCTGCCGCTCGAGCAGAAGTGGCAAGACTGCACCCGTCGTATAAAACAACATCGCGATGACGAACAGTTTTTCAGAAACTTTAGGCATGGTCGTGTGGATACTTCCCAGAAGCATATGTGTGCTGTCAGGTGACGTTTTCGTTTAGGTCAAAACCGTTTCTGCCGGAAGCAAGTCGGCCTGTTGGTATGAGTCGCGTGATTTCCCAGCCAGGCTAAGGGCGATGATCCAAAGAACCACGGCCAACAAACCATCGCTGGCAAGGCTCGACCAGGCTGCGCCCCGCCAGCCGTAGGCGGGGATGATCCAAAGGTTGAACAGGACGTTAAAGATGGCAATGCCGATCTGCGCTGTTATTCGCACTCCCTGATAACCGGCGCCGGTTAGCGCATCCGCCGCAAAAAAGTGAACTGTCTTTAGCAGTGGCAGCAGCGACAACCAACGCAGTGCTTCGGTTACTTTCGCGTAGTCAGGGCCGAGAATCCGAGGAACCAGCGACGCGCCGATCAGGAGGGCCGCGAAAGCGAATACTGAGTACGGGAGAATTCGAAGCATCAGGCGCCGACTGTAGCGCAGGGTGCCGCGGATTCCGTCAACCCCATTACGAAAAAAGCCCGGATACGCCGCATTCAGGAGTGCCTTGACCGGAATGAACGCGACATCGATCAAACGATAGGCAGCGGTATAAATGCCAGTCGCCTCCAAGCTTCCCAGCCGCGCCAGCATGGTCTTGTCGATGTCGGTGTAAATACTGAATGCCGATAGACTGATTGAAAACATAAGGCCTTCGAAACTCTCTCCTCGAATTCGGCCAAGCGCCAATTTCGGACGACCAAGCCTTATGTTGACCCATACGACTGCAATCGCTGCCGCGACTGCTGAACCCGCGAGATAGACCGCCGACCAATCCCGAATCGTCGGGTGAGGAAGCACAATCGCGAGAGCTACGATGCCGATAAGCCGAGTCGAACTGACCAGCACATTCAAGTGCGCGTTATGGGAGAGCATTTCCAAAGACTGAAAGGCGTATGCAGCCATATCAAGGAACTTGACAAAAACCAGGTCGGATACCGAGATGCACAGTATGGCAAAGAGTGGTATGGAGCGCGGCAGCAACACAATCGACGTAAAAAGAACTACGACACCGAGCACAATTCCGGATACCAGAGTCACCATCAGACCGTTGCCCCAACACTCCGCAAACAGCGCTTTGTTCCGTGCAACGTTCTTAATCATCAGGTTCCCGCTGCCCCAGTCGACGAAAGGAGATATCAGACCGGCCAACGCAGTGGCTGCAACGAATCCGCCGTACTGCCCAGGACCCAGGCAACGCGCAATCACGATGAAATACCCCGCCTGGATAAGCAAGCGCAAGCCGTATCCCCCGAGCGCCCACAGGGTATTTCTGCCGAGGGCACTGGAGAAAAGCTTGGCGCTAAACTCACAAACGTAAAGTTTGATTTTCCTCATCGAAGAGATCTGGGCGCGGGGAACGGAAGTCGGAAGTTACTGTCCTGTACCGGCGATAACTACGCCGACGGTCTTCCACAGAATTCTAAAATCGAGCCACAAGCTCCAAGTCTGGATGTATTCAATATCCAAGGCGACGTTCTTTTCGAATGAGGGGTCTCGACGCGCCGTCACCTGCCACAAACCGGTGATTCCTGGCTTGGCTTCGAGCCGGCGGCGGTGTTCCAGCGTGTAATGGGAATAGTCGTCGAGAGGATGCGGACGGGGCCCAACCAAACTCAAGTGTCCCAGAAACACATTCCACAGCTGCGGCAATTCATCGACGCTATACTTGCGAAGCATTTTTCCTGCGCGCGTAATACGCGGATCATCGGAGATCTTGAATAAGACTCCGTCTCTTTCATTCATGTGACTGAGCGATTGTTTCAACGCATCAGCATCTTGAACCATCGTCCGGAACTTAAAACAACGAAATGTAATCCCTTTTCTTCCGACCCTAAATGACCCGTACAGAGCGGGTCCTTTCGATTCCAATTTCACGATGGCAGTGATCAACAGAAGAAATGGCGTCAGCACGATCAACGCCAGAGCGGAAATCAGGATGTCTACCAGTCGCTTCACCGCTAACTGGATCGTCGGAATTGGAAGCTGTTGGATCGTGAGAGTCGGGAATCGCCCAACATACTCGACCGCCGTGCTCACAGTTACAGTCTCGTAAAGTTCCGGGATTACTCGCAGGTGGACGCCCGTACCTTGCGCATATTTTGCAATTTCCATCACCAGGCGGCGATCGTGTGGAACGCAAACGAATACTTCGTCGATAAAATGGCTTCGTACAATGGAAGCCAGGTCGCGCATGTTTCCCAAAAAGCCTGAGCGCAGGTAGTTTTCTCCCGGATTGATCGTCCTTTCTTGGTTTCTGCGATCAAGAAATCCCTTTACCACGTAGCCCATTTTGGGATGCTTGTCTAAGTGATCCTTTAACTGTTTTGCCGCCGGGCCTCCCCCGACGATCAGTACGTTGCGCTTGTCAGACAATCCGGGGATGGATTGCGCATGAAGGAATCTCCGCCATGCCGCCAATGTCAGCCAACTCAGCACGATCGTCGGTCCGAGCGCTAGAACGGACACCGCCCTTGTACCTACCAGAAGAAGTACGGCGATCAGCACCAGCGCGGCGGAGCAAACCGATTTCCCAAGATACTTGACCTCTTCCGCAAAACTCTTTTGCCAGAAGCGCGCGTACAATCCGTGGATGTGGGCGTAAAGGACGACCAATACCGAGAACAGAAACAAAAAACCCAGCAAACCTGCAGGAGGCGGAATCGCAAAACTTGGCCCCCTCACCGCCTTCGCAAAATAAAGGGAAACCATGTCGGCAACGCCGGCGCTTAGCCAGACCAATACCAAATCTATGAAAAGCAGATATCTTTTTCCAACATCCCGTCCGACTCCAAGATTTGTTCCCAGCTCCGCGGATGCAGGACCGGACAACAGCATTTGATCCGTTGCAGAGCTTGGAGGCGGAGCCTCGGTGTACAACTCCGGTGTTGCTGTCACCGCAGCGGTTTCCACGCTCTCCATTTCTCTTTCTTCCGAACTACTTTTGAAGGACGCATCCATGAGTTTTGGGACACTGGCGAATAGGGCGATTCTGTCCGTACTTTCCATTCCGTTTGTGGTTAATCCAGCTCGCAAAGCGCCCCCTCCTGCGGTTGAGGTTGGAATCTCGACGACGACGGTTCGGTTTCAAGCAATTCCTGGGGCAAGTTTCGCCCGTTAACCTGCTGGAGCCACAACTCAAAGGTTAGCGCACGGCATAGTTGCTCTGAGTGATCCCCGCCTTTCATGTGTTCGCTCCATAAAAGTGGCACATCTGACGCTTGAATGAAGTCTCGGTACCGCGCTGAGGGATCGAGAAGCATTCGTTCAAACAGAGAACGTGCGGGCGCCTGCCGGATCCATACAGCATAGTTGTGGTAGTTATGGGTGGCATTACCGATTAGTCCGAGACCGGGGGCACGTTTTGCCAGGCGGCGCTTTGCACCTCGCAGCTTGCTAACCGCGAATATACGTGCTCGTGACGCGTTAATCGGAAGCTGGGTGGTTTGCCAGGGTATCTTCGCAAAGAATTCGGGGAATGCAGCCAGCAGCATTTCGTTATAGATCCTTGAATGGGCCCTCAACGATTCCGGTATTGAGCAGGTAAACTCCATGAGCGGATTTGCAAAGAACGGGATACGGTTGTGAAAGAAATTGTTGGTCAGGAGCGTGCCCTCATTAACGAATCGGCGCCCGCGTTGGACAGTTTTTTCCGCAATTGTCCATCGTTTGTCGAAGAGGTAAGAACCGCCCAGGATCGCGTCGCCGAGGAATCCGTTAAGGTTTACGCGATAGTTCTTTCGTTGCTCCTCTACTGAGACGAGGGCGTGCATGTGCAGCAGGTTCGCCTGTCCGTCCGTGTACCACACACCCGCCATGCGTTTGAGCAGCCAGTTTGCCGATGTCAGCTCGACAACATGGTGGACGGCGGGCTTTACATGGGCGATTTGCGATGCGATCCGAATATCATCGCAGCCGGCCACGCCAAAAGTAACCGTATGTATCGGACGATGTTCTTCTGCGGGCATTGCAGCCAACAAGGCTCGGGAATCCAAGCCGCCGCTCAAGCTGATTCCCACCGGTTCGTCTGCCTGGCTCTGCCTACGCACAGCATCAAGAAACAGGCGCCGTAATTCATCGATGATTTCCCGACGTTCGGTCCCCTCTGGCAGCAGCTTAATGTCGCCCCAGGACCAATATCTCCGCATTCGAACAGCCAGCGCCCGCAGGTCAAAAGTCAGTGCCGTGCCCGGTGGTAGCAACTTTGCATCGGCAAACCAGGTTCGATCATCGAGCAGATATCCCATTGAAAAAAAGTCGCTGACCGACTGCGGATCTATTTGAGAGGAGAAGCCCGGAATGGCAAGGAACGCCTTCACTTCGGAAGCCCAAGCGAGTCCCCCTTTGATGGGGCACCAATACAAGTGTCTGAGGCCATAACGATCGATAAGCAGGTGGACTAGCTTGCGTCGCGAGTCAAATATGACTGCAGAATATATCCCGTCAATATCCTTCAAGAATGGCAAATCTGGATACGCCGCGTACAACTGGCGCAGTAAGCACGCATCGTCACACGGCGTATTTGACGATTTAATACGGGAGCGTAATTCGGCCTGGTTGTAGAACTCGCCGTCGAGCCAGACGTGTATACCATCGGAACTGGCAGGTTGCTCGGCAGTTTGAATAATCCCGGTGTGAACTCGACCAGCGCAGAGGTTTGGTCCGTTGAAGTTTGGATCACGCTTGTGGAACTTCTGGTGAACTATGAAATCACGCATCTTACAGACGATGGTTCCAACGAAGTCTCCAGACATGCTCAGGGATGTGAGTCCGACTAGACCGGGCATATTGAGTCCATAATTGAGCAAACTACATCCGCTAGGCGCAAATAACCGCAGGCTTCAATCGGTGTGTCTGCTTCGCAGCGATGTGGGGGAAGAAATGCGCTTTTGCTCGCATTCGCTGTGTGAAATTGGGGAGGGCAAGTGCAGGCTTCGCCTATGAAGGAGCCGGTGCCGGGCCCGATCTCGAGCTGTTTTCCACGAGTCGCGTATCGCCGCAGCGTATTGCACGGGCAATCGTTTGTAGCTTTCCGCGGCAGACTGCGCATCAGGGCTGAGATGGGCCTCGTCGTGACCGTGAAAAGCAAGTATCTTCTTCCGACCTCCGTTCCAACTCCCGGACTTGCGTCCAAATCAAAAGAGGTCGGGCGTTGCGCGGCGACATCGTGAATGCTGCCCTCGTTATCGAACTTCGTTGTTTTTATTGGATCGACAGTCTCCACGGGTTGCTTTTCCTTTCAGACCGCGCTGGGAAGGCTGTGTATGTTTCGGACCTGAATAGGGTTTCAATGACTTCTTTAGATGTGATCGCGGATAATCCGGGATATGAGACCGACAAGACCGAGCATATGGAGTCGTTCATTGTGCAGCCTGCAAGCTCGAAATCGTCCCGTTCGCCGCGCTCTACGCGCCAGCAGCTACGACAATTAGCGTTGATGTTGATTCAAGTTTGGTGCGATCGCTCCCCATCGGTAGCGGATGGAAAATCTGAGTTGAGCCGCGATCGACGACGTTTGGTGGGCGCCGGTTCCTTGTCGTTTCGCATGTTTGGTGGAGGTCTTTTTATTGCGCCGCTTGGACAAGACCTTATTCATCCACACCTCCAGGCAATGGAATAGCGGGATGTGCTGAGAATGCCGAATCCGGTTCAAGGAATGGCCTTCTCCTAGGGCATCGCACAGATGCGAGTCCAGAAATCCGGCTCGGTCAGTTACCGGAACGCGCTGCTTGTTCACGATCTGCCCGCCGCTGCCTCTGCGGCTTTAATCGGGGCCGCGGGGGTTGCCGCCGTTCTGCCTACGCTGTAATAGGTGAACCCCTGGGCTGCCATCTCGTCTGGGTCGTAGAGATTGCGGCCATCAATCACTATCGGATACTTGAGCTGCTTGCGCAATCGATCCAGGTCGAGATCGGCGAACTCTTCCCACTCGGTCAAAATCAAGAGGGCATCGGCGCCGCTGGCAGCTTCGTAGGGGCTGTCTACCAACTCCACTTTCGAGCCCAGGACTTCGCGTGCTCGCGCCATCGCCGCCGGATCGTGAGCCACGATTCGGCACCCCTCCTGCTGGAGGGCTTGCACGAGCAGAATGGCAGGAGACTCGCGGATGTCGTCCGTGCCTCCCTTGAAAGCCAGGCCCAGCACTCCCAAACGTTTGCCAGGAAGGGTCCATAAGGCGGAGCGCACCTTGCGCAAGAAGCGTTGACGTTGATCGTCGTTAATGCGCATCACTTCGTCGAGCAACTGGAAATCGTAACCGCATTCGCGAGCCACGGCGCGAAAGGCCATCAAATCCTTGGGGAAACAGGATCCGCCATAACCGATTCCGGGATTCAGAAAGCGTGAACCGATACGGCTGTCGGTGCCGATTCCCTTACACACCTCCTGGACGTTCGCACCAACTGACTCGCACACCGAAGCCACGGCATTGACGAACGAAATCTTCATCGCCAGAAATGCATTGGAGGCGTGCTTGATCAGCTCCGCGCTCTTGGCGCTGGTCGTAATCAGCGGAGGAGGAATCTGCGCACCGTTTGGCGCCGGGATGGCGTCCTCTTTTCGGTAATAACTGCCATCCGTCATGGGAGCATAAACCTCGCGCAGCACCCGGGCGCAGCGGGGTGTATCCGCGCCTACCACGATACGATCGGGGTACAGAAAGTCGGCGACCGCGGTACCCTCACGCAGAAACTCTGGATTGGAGGCGACGTCGAAGGAATCGGGAGCCGCCGCATTACGCAAAATGATCTTTCGAACCCAATCGCTGGTGTAGACGGGGACCGTGCTTTTTTCTACGATTACCTTATAGTCGTTGATGGCTCCGGAAATACCACGCGCCACGGACTCCACGTAGGAGAGATCTGCCTCCCCTGTTCCCGTCGGTGGCGTACCCACTGCGACGAAAATTGCATCGCTTTTCCCCACCGCAGCGGCCAAGTCATCTGATAGCGTGAGATTGTGGCCGAGATGACGGCGTAAAAGTTCTGGCAGGAATTTTTCGTGAATGGGGATCACGCCCGACCGCAACGCGCCCAGCTTAGTCTGATCATTGTCCACAAGAATCACTGGGTGGCCGAGGTCGGCGAAACACGCTCCTGCTACCAGTCCTACATAACCCGAACCCACAACGGTTAGTTGCATCGAATCGCTCCTGAATTGAACTATCTAAACGCGGGTTGGCATGATTCTTCACAACTCGCCGGGAAGAGGATGATTGTGTTTACGGATGAATCCGAAAGGGACGATTGGTTCAAGCCTGTACTTATGATGCCTCCCAACAGGCTGCTCGGGATCTCACAACTAGGCGGCCTCAAGAGGCCTCGCAGGAGCACTCGCCAGAGCGATGTCTCCTGGCGGAGGTCCCGGCCTAACTAACTTCCGTGTCCAGTTCTTTGGTGGTGCACTACACGGCCCACTTCCATCGAATGGGACAAAGCTTCGCTACCCTCACTTAGGCTAACATCCTTGGAAATTGGACTCGTGCATGGATAGTTGAGTGGTGAACCAATTCTCAACCTACGTTAGACGTGTCCCGGGTTGCGCTTTTCAGCTACGACCAGCTTCCAATACTGTACTCCGATATCAAGGGTAGTGTGGCTATAATCGACCAATCGTTCCGAACGAAAGGTCACTACACTCTAACCAATCCTGATTAATCCTGCTCAATACATGGTGACTTAGCAGGCTGCTAAGAACTACTCCCAATTCACAGTCTTGTATGGTACGAGAAGACATGCGCGGAGACTATCAGCAGCAGAATCATATGTTCAGTTATGTGTCGCCCGAGATGCGCGTTCGCAAGGATCACCCGGCGCGCAGTCGAATCCTGTTCCTCG
>Ga0181537_10001284_pt1 | contig 23310 bp, 24 predicted proteins | sample PEATcosm2014_Bin_39_FD_119765 | JGI IMG/M metagenome (GOLD analysis project Ga0181537, IMG submission 119765) | Peatland microbial communities from MTU Mesocosm Facility, Houghton, MI, USA - PEATcosm2014_Bin23_10_metaG | ecosystem: Environmental > Terrestrial > Soil > Wetlands > Peat | place... | reverse complement strand
GGCTGGCGGCGCAGGATTTCGCAGACGGACAGGCCGTCGAGGTCGGGCAGCAGGATGTCGAGCAGGATCAAGTCCGGCTTGAACTGCCGCGCCTGGCTCAACGCCTGCACGCCGTCGTTGGCCACGATGAAGTCGTAGCCGTGCCCCGCGAGCTTGTATTGCAGCAGCTCGATGAAATCGTTCTCGTCATCCACGAGCAAAATCCGGTTCGCCATGCTGCCACGTTAGCCGGAAGCGCGCCAACCACAACGACGGCAAGGTTAAAGCTCGGTGACGAAATGGAAACGGAAAATGGTCGCGCATCATTTTTAGGAAAAAGAACTTGTTGGCTTCCGTTGAAGGGCATAAAATTATGAAGCTGTGAAAAAAATTCTTTCATTGGTCGTCATGGTTGCCGTGCTGCAAACGCAGGCGCAAGAAGTCCTTGGCATTTATACAACGCTACCACAATTCGGGAACGGTGAATCCACGATTTTATATCTTTCAGGAAATGAATTATTCGGTGGTTTCAATTTAATCGACTCGTGGCTTATCAATGTGCATTTTCCAGCCACGCCAACGGAGTCATCCGCTGATTTTCAATTTTTAGGTCCGATTGATTCTGTCTATCCACCGCAAGATGGGTTTCCAGGCGGTGAAACAATCAGTTATGACGCCGATTTCACTTTAGATGATAGCCAAGTACAATTGCTATTATCAGGGCAGGCGCAAATCGAGCTGACGCAAGATTTGTTCTCGACCGGTCCAAATTTTACACCTCAAACTGCACAAGGATTTTTATTGCCAGTATCAAGCACATTCACCTCCACTTTCAACGGCGACAACGAAATTCCACCAAACCACAGCAACAATTCGGGCAACGGAACATTTATTCTTGAAGGAAATGTTTTGAGTTACAATCTGACGCTGGACGGTTCTTTTGCGCCGACCAGCGCGGGGATTTTTGCCACGTTAACACCAAAAACAATTTCAGGCCACCTGATTGCCGACCTGGGCAATGCCAGCATTTCCAATCTTTCCCCAATTCCGTTTCCTCCAACTGGCCCTGTCCCATTTGACCTTCAACGTCCGTCAATCATATCGCAGCCGCCAGTTGCTTTGGTTTATAGCGGCCAAATTACTTTGGGGAGCAGCCAAGTCGCAGAATTGCTTGCTGGAAAATTTTATGTCAATTTCAAATCGGCAAAATTCCGACAAGGCGAACTGCGCGGCGAAATTCTCCCCGCGCCTCTTCCCGCGCCGTTTCTAGCACCCACACTAATAGACGGTTATTTAGGCAATTGAGTGAAAGGAAAACCTTTCACTCTTCGTTGAAATTGTTTTGAAGATTACTTCAGCTTCGCCAGCACCGCCTTGACGGCTTCGAAGTTCGGCAAATCTTTTGGTGTCGGCGTCTGTTCGCTGTATTGCACCACGCCGCTTTTATCAATCACGAACGCCGCGCGCGCCGCCGTGTCGCCCACGCCCGCGAGCATCGGGAACACCACGTCGTAGGCTTTCGTCACGGTCTTGTTCAAGTCGCTGGCGAGGGTAAGCTTGATGTTGCTCGCCTTGGCCCACGCCTCCTGCGCGAACGGGCTGTCCACGCTGATGGCGATGACGTCCGCTCCGGCGAAGGAAGCGAGGCCGTTGGACACGTCGCACATCTCCGTGGTGCAGACGCTCGTGTAGGCGAGCGGAAAAAACAGCAGCACGGTGTTCTTCTGGCCGAAGTTGTTGCTCAACTTCACGTCCACGAGACCTGTCGCGGTCTTGGATTTGAGGGTGAAGTCAGGCGCTTTGGAACCGATGGGGATTGGCATAATAATTTTTGGTTTTGAATTTTAATTGTTAAACCTGCTGCGGAGAATTTTGGAAGTTCGTCGGGCGCGTGTCAAATTTGTTTAGGCGTTGGTTTTCATCCGTTGCAAACAGTGGGTGAGGTAGGGCAGCAGTTGTTTCTTGCGCGAAACCACGTCGAGCAATTGAAACACGCCGGGCTGCGGTTCGGGATAATCAATCCGGTCAACGAACTTTTTATCACCCGCGACAAGCATGAGCGATTGCTGCCTGACCACGTCCGTCACCATGAGCGCCGAGAAAAGATAATTCCGCCCGCGCCGGTAATCTTCCAGCGCGGCGAGCAGCTCGTCCTTGCGCTTCCAGAACTGGTGGAGGCCGACTTCCTCGATCTGCGCCACGCTGAAGGTCGCGCCGCCCTCGTTATACTCCTTGCAATCGGTCGTGATGGCCTGCGGCGCGGGCTTGAGCGTGAGCAGCGAGCCGGACATGAAAAGTTTTTCAGTGAATTCGCGCGCGTTGACGCCGGCGATCTTTTCCAGCCGCGCAAGGACCTCCCTGTCGCGCGCCGTCGTCGTGGGCGAAGTCAGGTTGAGCGTGTCGGCAACCAGCCCGGCCAGCAGCAGGCCGGCGATGGATTTCGGCAATTCCACGTTCTCGCGGAAAAAACAGTCCGCGACGATCGTGCTGGTCGAGCCGACGGGTTCGTTGCGGAACAGAATCGGCTGCTGCGTCGTCAGCGCGCCGAGCCGGTGATGGTCGATGATCTCCAGAATCTCCACTTCGTCCGCGCCCGACACGGCCTGCGACAACTCGTTGTGGTCCACGAGGATCAGCTTGCGGTCAACCGGCTTGAGAAAATCCGTCTTCGACAATATGCCGACCATGCGGCCTTCGTCGTCCGTCACGGGAAACGCGGCGATATTCGACGCCGACGCCATGGCTTTCACTTCCTTCAGCAGCGCGTCCTCGCGGAAGCTCAGAAATTTTTCGTGGATCATGTGCCGCACCGCGACCGCGAGACGGCAAAGCGACGCCGTCGTGAAAGTGTCGTGTGGAGAGGTGATGACGCTGACGCGGCTTTTTTTGGCCGCGGCAAGGATTTGCGGCTCGACCTCAAATTCGCCGGTCACGACCAGCAGGCGCGCGCCCGCGCGGATCGCCCGTTCCTGGATGTCCGTGCGGTCGCCGACAACGACGGCGAGTTTTTCCGGCTTCAAATCTTCCAGCCGCTCCGCGAACGATTCCAGCTTCATCGCGCCGATCATCAAAATCAATTCGTCCTCGCGACCCGCTTCGTGACCGATGAGCACTTTTCCGCCGAGCGTTTTCGCCAGATTGTCCAGCGACGACAGCACGCGGCGCGAATCAATGAGCCGGTTCGCCGCCGGAAAAAGAAATTTGCTCAACTTGAACAGCGACAGCAGCCCGCGACAGCGGCAATCGGCATCCAGCACCGGCAGCGTGCGGAGATTGTGGCCGTCCATCATCGCAAGCGCGATGGCGACGCTCGTGTCGGGCGTCACGCTCAAGACTTCCGGCTGCATCACGTCGCGCACCCTGGGCGAAACGTCGGCGACAAACCGCGGCGCGGGCACCCCGAAAGTTTCCAGGACGAAATCAATGCGGTCGTTGATGTCGCCGCAGCGCGCGGCCACGGCCTGCGGCATCCCCGTGCGGCGCTTGAATTCCGCGTAGCCGATGGCCGAGCAGATCGCATCCGTGTCCGGATTGCGATGGCCGATGACAAAAACTTCGCTCATGAAATCATTCCAGTGCGGCGAGAACTTCCGCCGCGTGTTCTTCCGGCTTCACTTCCGGCCAGATTTTTTTGATCCGTCCGTCCGGGCCGATCAAAAACGTCACGCGATGCGTGCCGAGATATTTCCGGCCCATGAAACTTTTCTCGCCCCATACGCCGTAAGCCTCGACAATCTTCTTGTCTTCGTCGGCCAGCAGCGTGAACGGCAGTTTGAATTTCTCCACGAACTTCTCGTGCGACTTCACCGGGTCGGTGCTGACGCCGAGGATGACCGCGCCGCGTTTTTTGAAATTGGCGAAATGGTCGCGGAACGCGCATGCTTCCTTCGTGCAACCCGGCGTGTCGTCCTTCGGGTAAAAATAGAGGATGACGTTCTGGCCCTTGAAATCCGCGAGCGAAATTTTCTCGCCGCCGTTTGTGACCACGGAAAATTCCGGCGCCTTGTCACCCTCCTTCAATTTCAGTTCAATCCCTTTTGCCATAAAAACCTGTGCGTAGATTACGCGGATTACGCGGATTGAAAATAAAAATTCATCCGCATATCCGTGTTTTACTTTTCAATCGCGGAACTGGCCGGATGCGAGCCGAGTTGCCTGATGCCGTCCAAAATGTAAAGCAATCCCGAAACGCCGGTGGAAATCGCCGCTCCCAGCATCAGATATTTCAGCCATTGCGCGCTAAAATCAAAATCCCACTTGAGCAGAATCCAGATGACGACGGCCATTTGCAACACGGTCGCGCACTTGCCGATGAAATGCGGGCGCACGACAACTTTCCCGACAGTGAAGCGGATGACGGCCACGCCGAGAAGAATCAGCAAATCACGCCCGATGATCGTGCCGGTCAGCCAGAGCGGAACCTGCCCGAGAAAATTTCCATGGTTGAAGCTCAACGCAACGATTCCCGAAACCAAAAGCAATTTGTCCGCGAGCGGGTCGAGGATTTTTCCCAGCTCGCTGATCTGGTTGTAATGCCGCGCGATGTAGCCGTCCACGCCGTCCAGTATCGCGGCGATGGCGAACGAAAGAATCGCCAGCAGCCGGTGGATTTCATTTCCCGTGCGGACGTAGTAAATCAGTTCGACGACGAAAAACGGAATCAGCAGGATTCGCAGAATGGTGATTTTGTTGGCGGTCGTCATCGCGAAAGAATTTTGACACGAATTACGCGGATTTTCACGAATTTAATCCGTGTGTTTCCGGTAAATAAACCACCAAAACCAGATTGTTCCCAGCGCGCCGCAAATCGCCGCGCCGATGAAATTTGCCTGCGGGCTGATATACCATAGCCCTGCGCCGAGAAAGGAACCGCTTGTCACCGTGCAGTCGCGGATGAGATAATACGCGCCGTAAGTCCGCGCGCGCAGTTCCGGTGCGGCCTCGCCGATGATGAGCGCCTTGCGCGCCGGTTCGCCAAATTCCTTCAGCCCGCGCACGACGAACGCCAGCGCCAGCCACTTGAAATCGTGCGCGAACAGCAGCGTCAACGGAAACAGCGTGAAGAAAACAAACGTGATGAGCACGAACGGGCGGCGACCGTATTTGTCCGCGAGATGCGCGACAGGAATGTAACAGAGCATCGCCGTGACCATCTCAAAGGCGACGAGATAGCCGAACTGCTGCGCGGTGATGCCGCCATGATCCATCGCCCACAAAATAATGAAGGCATACGGAATCCGTTCGCAGAAGCGGATGAGAATGTCGCTGACGAGCAATTCGCGCAACGCGGGCGTGAATGTTTTCACCACGCCGAGAAAACTGTGTGCTTGTGGGAGACGACGTGAGGAGTCTCTGACTGAATTTTTAGTTTGAGACTCGTCACCTCGTCTCCTACTGGAATCTTCTTCGAACATGAACCATTGAAATGCCGCCGTGAGCAGGCTCATCGTGATGCAGAGCGCGAGCGCGTAACGCACGCCGTCCGTCCAGCCGAAACGCGTAAGCAGCCAGCCGCCGATGAGCGGGCCGATCATCATCGGCACGCGGCGGATCATGGATTGCACGCCGACGCCCATCGTGTGCCGATGGCTTTGCAGCGATGTGGCGATGACTGAAAAGGTCGCGGGCAATGACAACGCGCTCCACGCGAGAAATAAAAACGAGCCGAGCAGCAGCGCGAGCCAGCTTTGCCAGACCAAAACCAGAATGTAACCGGCTACGGAAATCACGCTGAACAACAGCAGTGATTTTCTTTGTCCCCAATGATCCGTGAGCCAGCCGCCGGGATAGGCATAAATCGCGCCCAGCAAAGTTTGCAGCGCGTCGAACAATCCGATGATGAAAATGCTGCCGCCGAGCGTCTCGATGTATTTAGGCGCGAAGCCGAGCCAGAGTTTTTCTCCTGTGCCCGCAAGCAAAAGCGCGACGAGCAGCAGCGAAGTGTTCCGTCGCAGCGCGAGAAATTCGGAAATGTTTCGCAGCCGGTTCATGCAGCAGAGGAAATTAACGGGATGAAACGTGGAGCGCGAACATTTTACGCCTTGCCAAGCGGGCAAATTCTTCGCTCAATTCTCTCCGTCAAACATGAAAAAAGAAAATTCCTCCAAGCCGCTCGTCGGCATTTTGATGGGCAGCGATTCGGACTGGCCGGTGATGAAGACCGCCGCCGATGCGCTGACGGAATTCGGCATCGCGTCCGAAGCCAAAGTCATTTCCGCCCATCGCGATCCGCGCGGGCTGGAAACTTACGCGAGTGCGGCTGAAAAGAACGGGCTGCGTGTCATCATCGCGGGCGCGGGCGGCGCGGCGCATCTGCCGGGCGTGACGGCGGCGTTCACGACGCTGCCGGTCATCGGCGTGCCGATCGAAAGCAAATCCCTCAAGGGCCTCGACTCGCTGCTGTCCATCGTGCAAATGCCGCCGGGCGTGCCGGTGGCCACGGTCGGAATTGGCGCGGGACGCAACGCCGGTCTGCTCGCGGTGCAAATCCTCGCGGTCGCGGACGCAAAACTTCAGGCGGCTTTGGCAAAATTCAAGGTAAAACTCGCCGAGGAATCGCGCGCGAAAAATAAGAATCTGGCGTGAATCGCAAAGGCGTTACATCGTTGAATCGTTACAACGGCGTTCGCATCCAACCGATGCAACGATTCACGATTTAACAGTTCAACGACTCAAAAAACCATGGAACAGCTCATCGCAGGCGTTCACAAGTTTCAGCGGGACCAGTTTGGCAATTACCGCAAACTGTTCCGCAAGCTGTCGCAGGAAGGCCAGAATCCGCACACGCTCTTCATCACCTGCTCCGACTCTCGCGTGCTGGCGGAACTCATAACGCAAAGCAAGCCGGGCGATCTGTTCGTCGTCAAAAATGTCGGCAACATCGTCCCGCCCGCGAGCGCGACGGGCAGCACCAATTCCACCGCCGCCGCGATCGAGTTCGCCGTCGAGACCTTGCGCGTGAGCGACATCGTCATCTGCGGCCATTCGCAATGCGGCGCGATGTCGGCGTTGCTCGGCGAAAATCCGGCGGACAAATCCATGCCGCACCTGCGCGAATGGTTGAGCCTCGCCGCGCCCGTGCTGGAAACGATGCGCTCGCAATACGTCCATCTCACAAAACTGGACGAACGCATTGATGCCGCCGCCGCCGAGAATGTCCTCTTCGCGCTGGAGAATTTGCACAGCTACCCGTGCGTGCAGGACCGGCTGATGGACGGTACGCTGCGGTTGCACGGCTGGTTTTTTCAGATCGCGACGGCGGAACTTTTTGCCTACGACCCGGAGATGTTGCAATTCCAGCCGCTCGTGCAGGAAAAATAAATTTACCCGCAGAAACATTTATGTAAAATCGCAATCGAATGTTTTCGCGATTACAACTTTACATTCTCGCTGGCTGCATTTTAGTTGCAGTTGGTGTGTTTGCGATTTTCAGCTTCAATTCTAAAACGCAATCAACTCTGCCCGATGCTGCTTCATCAAATAATGCGGGCGATTCTGAAACCACAAATAATAGTGTTCCTGCCGTCAACTCTCGGATAGAAACTCCATTGCCAAATGCTTATTTCAAACTCTCCGCTCAAAACCATACTGACATTCAACAAGGTTCAACTCATCAGAAAATAGATGCAAACGTAGAGTTAAAATATGCGCATCAAAAAATTAACGATGGAATTATTTTAACTGTCTATTCATTAGGAATGAAAATGTATCAAGATGGAACGCTTGTTGAAGATACGTTGATAACACGAGACAAATTAGTGCAAGGAAATGTCGAATCTTCATTTGAAGATCTTTCATCGGAACAACAACAGATGATGACAATGTCATTTGCGACTAATCTTTGCAAAATAACGCTCGATGCCAACCAAAACGAATTGGGGCGACAGATTCTTTCTGAAATCGGGTTTGCTTCCATCAATGAAGGAAATGTAAATACCATTAGATTGATGCACGGCCCATATCATTCCGGCCAAAACGATTGGCAAGGAGTAAAACGTATTCCAATGACTTACGGCTTGGTTATGGATTGTCCTATTGACTACGCAAGAATTAGCGCAGACGGAAATAAAATTAGCGTCAATGGCTCGTTCACGAAAGATGAGGTGGATTCACCACAAGGAGGCATTGCAGTAAAAAATGTTTCGTGCACTGTTTCAGGCAGCGAGACTTTTGATGAAAAGGTCGGTGAATACATTGCAGGAGAATTAACACTCCAATATAAATTCCTAGCCATTCAACCTGGCGCTCAAGACGCGGCACTGGACGGAAAAATCAAAATTTCTTTGGAGCGCGTTACATCACATTGATCCATTTCAATTTCTTCGCGCGACAACTTTGCTTCATTGGCAATCGCAATTTTCTTTGTTAGCTTTTGTCCGAATTTATGAGTCTGGAAAACAAAGAACCCGCGCCCGCGCCGTCTGATTTCATCCGCGACATCGTCGCGAAGCACGTCGCCGAAAAGAAATATCCGCAAATCCACACGCGCTTTCCGCCGGAGCCGAACGGTTATCTGCACATCGGCCATGCAAAAAGCATCTGCCTGAACTTCGGCATCGCGCACGAGTTCGGCGGCATTTGCAATCTGCGCATGGACGACACGAATCCGACCAAGGAAGATGTGGAATATGTGGATTCAATCATCGAAGACGTGAACTGGCTCATCGGCGGCTGGGCGGACAAACAGCTTGGGTTGAAACCAAAAGGCAAAACGCCCGAAACCGTCGCCGAGGAAGGCAAGCGCGATTTCTATCTCGCCCCAGTCATCAAATCCGAAATCCGAAATCCGAAATCCGAAATTGTTGAGCCCTTTTACGCCTCCGATTACTTCGACCAGATTTACGATTACGCCGAGCAGTTGATCGAGAAAGGCAAAGCCTTCGTCTGCGATCTGTCGCCGACCGACATGGAATTGTATCGCGGCGCGCCGGATCGACCCGGAAAAGATTCGCCGTTCCGCAATCGCAGCATCGAGGAAAATCTGGATTTGTTTCGCCGCATGAAGGAAGGCGAATTTCCCGACGGCGCACGCACGCTCCGCGCGAAGATTGACATGGCGTCATCGAACATCTGGCTGCGCGACCCGATCATCTACCGCATCAAACACACCGAGCATCATCACACCGGCGCGAAATGGCGCATCTACCCGATGTATGACTTCGCGCATTGCTTGAGCGATTACATCGAAGGCATCACGCACAGCATCTGCACTTTGGAATTCGAGGTGCACCGTCCGCTTTACGATTGGATTCTCGAATCGCTCGGCTTGCCGCGCGCGTTGCCGAAGCAATATGAATTCGCGCGCCTCTCGCTCGGCTACACAATCATGAGCAAGCGCAAGCTCATGCAGCTCGTGGAAGAAAAGCTCGTCACCGGCTGGGACGATCCGCGCATGCCCACGATTTGCGGTATCCGCCGTCGCGGAGTCACTGCCACCGCGCTGCGGTCGTTTGCATATAACATTGGCATCACGAAATTCAACGGACTCACGGACGTTGCGGTTTTGGAACACGCCATCCGCGAAGATTTGAACAAGCGTTCGCTCCGCCGACTCGCCGTGTTGCGCCCCATCAAAGTCGTCATCACGAATTTTCCCGAAGGCAAAGTCGAGGAACTCGACGCCGTCAACAATCCCGAAGACGAAAGCGCGGGCCGGCGGAAAATTCCGTTCAGCCGCGAACTGTTCATCGAGCGCGACGACTTTCAGGAAATTCCGCCGCCGAAATTTTTCCGGTTGAAACCCGGCGGCGAAGTGCGCTTGAAATACGCCTACATCATCAAGTGCGACGAAGTGATTAACAATTCCAGCGGAGAAATAATTGAACTTCATTGCACGGCGGATTTGGACAGCAAAACCGGCGGCGCAACTTCTTCGCGCAAAGTCAAAGGCACGATCCATTGGGTGAGCGCCGCGCACGCGATTGACGCCGAAGTGCGCCTTTACGACCGCCTCTTCACGGTTCCTGAACCAGACAAGGCATCAGCCGAGTCCGCCACCGCTGGAAGCTCCGGCGCGACAGGCCGGACGGGCGACTTCAAACAATTCCTCAATCCGCACTCACTCGAAGTCATCACCGCCAAGCTGGAACCGAGTCTGAAAGATGTCCGACCGGAGGTCCGCTATCAATTCGAGCGCATCGGCTATTTCACCTTGGACAAAGATGCCAACTCGCAAAAATTAATTTTCAATCGCACAATCACGTTGAAAGACACTTGGGCGAAGGAAGCGCAGAAAAGCTAAACGCGATGAGTCTCAAGATAGCCCCAACCGCTTGTGGTGTTAAAAAATGACCAGCTTTTTGATGTTCCAAGGCCGGAAAACAGCTTTTCCAAATCCAAATATGCTTAAATCGTTGAAAATCAAGGAAAGTCACCTTTCGACTTAACAAAGTCAGGCTCTGACTTAGCTAAGTCGGGCTTCGACTTCGCGGCTTCCCTCTTCAATGCCGCGGCTTGCCGGAGTCCGGCCAGACGGATGGCGGTCATGGAATTTGGGATGGACACGAAAATTACGAAGTCATAGTCTTCAAATGCATGGCGGTCATGAACAAGGAAAAGCTCGACGGGTTGCTGGAGGCGATGATTCATTTCGCCGACGGAATATCGGACCTTCTCTTTGTGGCCGGCAGGCCGATGCAGGTGGAGACCCAGGGCGAGCTCAAGCCGTTCGTCCACGAACTGTCCGAACCCGAGCTGACCAGCGAGAGCATCGAGGGCATGGCCAATGTCATCATCGACAACAACCCGCGCCTGCTGCAGGACTTGAAGGAGCACGGCTCATGCGATTGCGGTTACACGCTTAAAAGCTCCTGCCGGTTCCGCGTCAACATTTACATCCAGAACGGAAATTTCGCCATGGTGCTGCGCCACCTGAAGCCGCTGATCCCGACCTTTGACGCGCTCAACCTGGGCCCGACATTCCACGAGATCATCAAGGAAAAGAACGGCATCATCTTCGTGACCGGCGGCACGGGCATGGGCAAGACGACGACCATCGCCGCCATGCTGAACGAAATCAACAAGACGAGGGACATCCACATCCTCACGCTGGAAGATCCGATCGAATTCGTGCTGACGCCCATCCGGTCCACGTTCAGCCAGAGGGAATTGGGGCGCGATTTTTACAGTTTCCACAGGGGCATGCGCGCCGCCATGCGGGAGGCGCCGAAGATCATTTTCATCGGCGAAATCCGCGACCGCGAGACGATGGAGATCGTGCTCAATGCCGGGGAAACCGGCCATCTGGTTTTCAGCACGCTGCACACCACCAACGCCGCGATGACCATCAACCGCATCATCGGCATGTTCGGCACCGACGAGGAGACACAGGTGCGCGAACGGCTGGCGGGTTCGATGCGTTACGTCATCAGCCAGCGGCTCGTTCCGGCGATTTCCGGCGGCAGACTGCTGGTCACGGAGATGATGGGCAGCAGCCTGCGCACGCGCGAGGCCATTTTGCTGGGCGAGAACGAAGGCCGCCGTCTGGACGACATCATCGAGGCCGGCAGCGGCTACGGCTGGCATAGTTTTGAACAAACCCTCTACAAAGCCTACGAACAGGATTTGATCACCGAAGAAACCGCGCTGCTTTACAGCACCAACAAGATGAAAATGGTCCAGCGCATTGATGTCCGTTCCCTTCACAAGCCCCGGAAAAGCAGCAATCCCGACTCCCTGACGGCGAACTTGAAGATGCAGGAGGAGGAAAAACTTCGCAACAGGCCCAGACGATAGCTCACGACCCGCTCAAAGAGTTTGCGCCCGACGGTTGGGCGCGCTGCGGGAGTTGCGCGCCCATCATTATTTAAGCCTTACTCAAAGATGCTTTTTGCCGGCGGCGGGCCGGATGGTTCGGGCGGCTGGGCGCGGAGAACCTTCACCTCGTCCGGCGTCACTTCAAGCCCGGAGTTCCCGAATGAATTATAGACGTACGTGAGGACATTCGCGATGTTCTGGTCGCTAAGCGGGAACGAAGGCATGTTGTTGTTATATTTCAGCCCGTTCACCACCACTTCGCCGCGCCGGCCTGAAATCACAATTTTGATCGCCCGGTTCTTGTCGGCATTCAGAAAATCCGACCCGGCCAATGGCGGAAACATATTGGGGCGTCCCATGCCCGTGGGCTGATGGCACGCCGCGCAGATGGAAGTGAACAGCCGCCTGCCAAGCTCAATCCTCTCGGCTTTCGATTTGGGGCCGTCCGGTGGCGGTTCCACACCTTGAAGACCACCGTCGTCCACCCAGTTCCGTATCGTCAATCGTTCCTCATCGGTGAGCGCCAGTGATTCAGGACTGTTGGCGATGGGCATTGCTTCCTTGTAATATGTTCCCTTCCAACTGTCCCATATCCGCCTTCGGATCTCCCAACGGTCGGCGTATGCGGTTTTATAGTCCAACCAGTTGTAGACGAACCGGGACTGCTGGTTGTGGCAACTGGAGCAGTTGCCCATGAAGATCGGCTGTATGTCGCGGAGATAAGTGGGGATTTGATTCGTCGCACCTGAAGCTGCGGCTTCAACCTGGCGGGCCGGAGTTCCTCCGGATGCCGCGGTAGATGCGCTTTGCGCAAAAGCTTCGGCGAATGCCATGCACCCGAGCGCCGCCAGGACACACGGCCAAATCAGTCGCATCCGCCACCGCTTGTTCAAGAATAGAAATGTATGCATGCTGCTACTTGGTTGTATGATCAATCTCAACTTTCATTGGCGGTCTTAAAACCCATAGGAAAGCTGCAAAATCAACTGGTTGACCTGGGTGGGGTCGGTGCTGTGGAGAAACTCATAGTCGCCTTCGAAGAGCAGCGTGTTCGTGATATAGTAGATATAACCCGCAGTATATCGCTGTGTCCTGGTTCCAAGCCCGTCATGCAGCGAGTCGTAGCGTCCCACGATTTCCATGTCGTTGATTATCGGAAGTTCCAGATTCAACCCGGCCAGCTTATAGCCAGCCTGCATGAACCATCCTTCCTGATTGATTTGACCAAGGTCGTCACTTCCGTAGCGGCTTATGATATACTCGCCTTTTGCCTCGAAGTTAGGTCCCAGATGCAGGGCCGCATCAAACACACCCGCCGACCAGAGATGAGTCCCCCCGTTGTCCCATTCGCCTGACTGGCCGGAGATTCCAAGCTCCAAGTCGCAATGAGGTTTGAAAGGCACAAAAAATCCCAGACGCGCGCCTCCGGCCGGATTGCCGTGCAGATTCGCCACCACGCCGTCGGATCTGGCACCCACGTTCCCGCCCAAATCCAACGCGTCGGCATTTCCAGTTCCGTCCGCCGAACTTGGCCCGTTCACTGCATATACAGAATAGTTGATGAACTTGCCGGCGTTCCCAAGCGGAACCGCCCCGCGCAACTCCACGCCCACCCCGCTGCCCGGAACGAGATCGACCGCCAGCGGATCGTCAGGAAACTTGTTCAACCATCCCGCACCCCGCTCGGTATAGGTTCCGAGCGGTATCAACAGTTCTCCGGCGCATAATGTCATGTAATCGTTCATCACATAATCCAACTGCGCAAAACTCAAATTGAAGGTGGTCGTGTAACCGCTGCTGGTCGGCGCGTTGTTCGCGATGGTGGTATCGAAGCCGGCCTCGAACAAAATGTTGTCCCCGCCTCGATAAAGAAAAATAGGCGCAAAATCGGCCAGCAAAAACGACCCGTTTTGTCCGGTCGCCTTGACGTATTGAAATTCCGCGTCACCCAGAATCTGGAAGTTGTGGTTGACGGTGGCCTCGTCGATCGGCACTCGCGGAAGCGGTTGTGTCTGCGCCTGCGCCGCCGCAATGCTTTTTTGTTCCGCATCCGCAGCCGTCTGTTGTGTTTCCCCCAATTGTTTCTGCAATTGCTGGATGGTTTGCTGGTCAAGCTCGTTCGTCTGCTCCAGCGACTGGAGCTTCCCGTTCATTTGCTGAACCAAATCTTTCAGCGCCTTGAAATCGGCGTCGCTGACCGCCGCTGCAACACGCGTGGGCAGAGCCACACCCACTGCGCAGCCCACAGCCGCCAGCCCGGACATCAGGCGGCGTGATTTCATTGTCATTTTCATTTATTGTTCAAGTGATTGATGAGCGGTTCAACGGCCGCTGTTTTCCTGGAGATATTGCAAGATCAACCTTGCCTGACTCACGGGAATGTTCGCGCGCACCTGCATATGGAGCATGATGGTTTTCCATTGCGCCGCCGTCCGCTCGGTCGGGTAACGCTCGGCATGGCACCGGTTGCAATGTATCGAGTAAAGCTCTGCACCAGTGAGCTGGCTTTTAACCACAACCCTGTTCGTATCCGATGAGCCGGCGTTCATTTCCACGAAATTCGTTTGTGACGATGCGGAATCCACTTTCGCCGGCGGTGTGGCGGACGTTGGTTCTGCGGAATAAAGGGTGGATGCCAATCCGCCAACGACCATGGCGGCGAAAATTGCCTGAACCAGCGCTTTGAACTGCTTGGATTTGTTCATTCTGTTTCCGGGTTAAGGTTGGCAGATTCCAATTTTTTACTTCGGCTCAAAAGTAAAATTCACCGTCGCGTTGCCATCCTTAACTTCCACGTCCGCCGTTTGGGTGCCGGCCTTGCGATGCGCCGCAACAATGGTGTATTTGCCGGGCGGCACGTTCTTGATGACAAATTTGCCGTCCGTGCCGCTCACGCAAAAATACGGATGATCGAACACGCTCACCCAGGCGAACATCCACGGATGCACGTCGCACTGGAATTTCAAAAACATTTCCGGCTTGGGAAACGAGTAGGTCAGGTCCGCGCCGCCGGGCTGCTGCGGGTCGTTGTATTCCGTGTTGCCGGGCACGGTCGGAATGCAATGGACGTTGTGGATGCACTGGTCGGAATTTTTGACGGTGATTTTTTGCCCGGTCTGGACGGCCAGGATCGTCGGCGAATAAAGGCAGCCTTTCTGGTCCAGCACGGCGGGCGCGGCCGAGGCACCGGTGGATTTGCCGTCCATGCCCTTCAGATAAACGGTCACGTTGCCGAACTCGCCGTTCGGTCCGACGACATAATGATGCGTCGTGGGCGTCGTCTTATGCATCGCCATGCAATCGGGGTTGTCCTCCATCTGCGTGAGAGGGATTTCCGCCGGTGGCGTGCCTTTGTAGGTGATTGTTCCGACGATGTCCGCCGCGCGCACGGCGGGCATCGCCGCCAAAACCGCAGCCAAAATAAAATTTAAGGGACTTTTCATAATTTGCTTTTTAAGCTATCACCCGAAAATTCACGGTCAAGCAATTCGTTGCCGTCTTCATAATGGAATTACATCTATCAGATAAGTTTTTTTACGCTCCACCATTTTTGTTGCAACCAAAACATTTTTTGCCATCCACTTCTTGCGAGAAAAATCCGTGGCGTTTGCCGTCTTCGGTTCGGATGAGCCTTTCATTTTTGATGTTGAGAAAATAAGCGCAGAAGGCGCGCAACCGCTATGGGGTGTTCACCCCATGGTGATTCCATTCAAAAAATGTAAAAGTCAGCGGACTGCGCCTTATCCGGCGCGGCAAACACACGTTGAACGAACACAACCTATGAGATTTATTCTGATCATATTGACCGCCAGCACCCTGCTCACCACCACTGGTTGCCTTATTTTCCCCGGACATCGCGATCATGGGGACGATCAGGATCAGCCGGGAGGCGACCATCATGCCGACCCTCCGCCGGGCGTGGATCACGGCGAACATCCGGGTGACATGGATCATGGGCCGGGCCAGTGATGATTTTTTTTGCCCGTCCTGTTAATCCTGTCTGCGCATGTTATGATCATGGCGCATGATTTCGAATGACAAAACAGTTTCATCATCCAGGCGGCGGGTGCGGCGGCTCAAGATGATTGGTGTCGTCGTTTTGCTGCTGGGAGTCGGCGGCACGGTCATAGTTTATTGGATGGGGACGCGTTCGGCGGATTTGAGCGATGACCTTTCAATGATTGCATATAGCAAGCCCGAAGAGCGGCAGATGGAAATCCTTTACGGCAAAGCGGGCGAGTTGATTGAGGAATGGTCGAACGACCTGAAACAGCCCGGCACGCAGGCCATCATCATCGCAGCCGTTTCAATCATCATCGCCTCCGGCTGTTTTTACTTCGCGCGATTGTCGGACGATGACGATGAGCCGCGCTGATGAAACAGGTTTGCAAGGAGGCCGCTCCGCTGATATTTTGCTGAACACTCTTAATTTTTGGTCATGAAGCATAAAATTTTATTCATCCTCATGGTTGCGTCGGCCTTGTTGTCCGGCCAAGCCGGATTTGCCGCCGAAACAAATGGCGTTGTCACCGGCCTCAACGCATTGGTAGTTAAAGTCAACGCGAAGATTCAGCAAGGCGGGACGACGGAAAAGGATTTTACTGACGAACTCAAGGCGTTTGACGTTTTATACGCCAAATATAAAGATCTCAAGAGCGAGGACGTGGCGCAGATTCTCCTGATGAAAACCAAATTATATCTGGAAGTGCTCAATGATCCCGAAAAAGCGGCGGAAGTGTTACAGCAGATCAAAAGCGACCTGCCGGAAACGGAATCCGGCAAAAGGGCGGATGAAATTCTCGCCTCAATAAAAAGGCCGATTGAAGCGGAACGCATCCGGGACACGCTCGTAGTGGGAACAAAATTTCCCGACTTCAACGAAGCGGATTTGTCAGGTAAACCGCTTTCCATCGCCAATTATAAGGGCAAGATTGTGCTGATAGATTTCTGGGCGACATGGTGTCCGGTCTGCATTGTCGAATTGCCGGAAGTCTTGAAGACTTATGGAAAATACCACGACAAGGGATTTGAAATCATCGGCGTGAGTCTGGACGAAGACCAGCCGACGCTCGAAAGGTTCACCAAGGAAAAGGACATGCTATGGCCGCAGTATTTTGACGGAAAAAAGTGGGACAACAAACTGGCCGTGAAATACGGCGTGGAAGCCGCGCCGACAACTTACCTGCTCGACGGCAACGGCAAAATCATCGGAAAAGATTTACGCGGCGAAGAATTGGAAGCCGCCGTCGCCAAAGCTCTGGCGAAAAACTAAAGTCGCTTCGCCAGCGCCGCCTGGCTCTTCGCGAAAATTTCCTTGTGCAGCGAATTGCCATGCGCGTCAATCGTGACGACTGCCGGAAAATCCACGATCTCCAGTTCCCATATTGCTTCCGGCGCGCCGAATTCCTTCATCATATAAACATTGCGCACCTTCTTCACGCAATCCGCCAACACCTGCGCCGCACCGCCGACCGCATGCAGATAAACACAGCCGTGTTCTTTGCACGCCGCGAGCGTTTTGTCGCCCATGCCGCCTTTGCCGATGACGCCGCGAATCCCAAAATCGCGGATGACCTGCCATTGATACGGCTCTTCGCGGATGGAAGTCGTCGGGCCGGCGGCGGTACATTTCCACGAACCGTCGTCCTGCTTCATCATCACCGGGCCGCAATGATACAGAATCCCGTCGCGCAACTTCACTTCCGGCGGCAGCTTGCCGCCCTCGTGCAAATACTTGTGGACCGCGTCGCGCCCGGTGAACACGATGCCGGAAATCAAGACCTCGTCGCCGACTTTCAGCGCACGGATTTTTTCTTCGGAAAACGGAAATTTTAGGGAAATCATAATCGTTGAATCGTGAATTGTTACATCGTTGAATCGGAAAACTCGTCGTCGCCAGCCGTGACGTATTCGACCGGCATTTCTCGCAGCGCAAGATTTTCTCCTGCTTTGCATTTGCGCAAGAAACGGATGTAGCCGCCCATCAATTGAGAAACACGCCAACCGTCTTGTTTTAGTTTCTCGACTTCGTTCGCGGGCAGATATTCTTCGTCAATGCAGACGTTCAAATCATCAATCAATTCTTCCAACGAACCGCGCGCCTGAAGCATGAATTTAATTTGATCAAGGTAATGATAGCGTCCATGACCTTCGGCGATATTATTTGTTAATGAAACCGCCGCGCGACGAATCTGGCTGGCTAGTCCAAACTTTTCGGTATCTGGAAGTTTTCCAGCCACTGCATACATTTCTTTACGAAATTCGCGTGCGACTTTATAGGCTTCCAAACTTTCAAAAGTCTTAAATGTATCTTTCGCGTCCATTCTCAACCGATGCAACGATTCACAATTCAACGATGTAACGATTCTTCAATACAACCACTTCCCAATCTTCCCCTCCGCATCCAGCGTCACGCCCTGACGCCGATACGCCCAGCACATGTAGCTGATGCTCACGAAAAAGGACGCGGGCAGGCGGTTCGCCGCGCAAATCTTCACGCCCAGCAGCGTCGTCTTGCCGCCAAATCCCATCGGGCCGATGCCGAGTTCGTTCGCCGTCTTCAAGATGTCCTGCTCCAGCACGTCGAGTTCGGGAACCGGATTGCGGTCGGGGATCAGCCGCAGGAATTGCGTCTTGCTCATCTCGTAGCCCGTCGCGCGGTCGCCGCCGATGCACACGCCGAGGATGCCCGGCCCGCAGCCTTTGCCCTGCGCCTGCAACACCGCGTCGAGGATCGCCTTGCGGCAGCCGTCGAGGTCGCGATTCGCGTTGAGCTTCTCGTTCGGCAACGAGTATTGCGCGCCGACGTTTTCGCAACCGCCGCCTTTGAGAATGAGCTTCACACTGATTTCCGGCGAGCGATGCTGATGAAAATGAAACGCCGGCGCGCCCGGCCCGCAATTCGTGCCGTCATTTTTTCCGGTCAACGAATCAACGGAGTTCTGCCGGAGAAAACCTTTTTTCGTCGCGAGCTTCACGGCGTCGCGCGCAGTTTCGGTGAAAGCAATTTGATCGAAGCCGACCGGACCATTCACATAAAACAAAATGCTGCCAGTATCCTGACAGATCGGCTGTGATTTATTTTTGGCGATGGCGATGTTTTTATCAATGATGCTCATCGCGTTCGCCGCGAGGGAATTTTTCTTCTCATTCTCCAGCGACGTGAGAACGGCTTGATGCACGTCGTCAGGAATCTCGGCGGACGTGCGCCGGATCAGTTCAAGCAGTGAATCTTGCAATTGGCTCATAAATCTGCCCAAGCGTAAGACCTGCGAGTGAAAGCGTCAATTGCGCGCGATTGCATTTTGCGCCGCCGCCAGTTTTAATCTGCGCGTGCAATCAACCGGCAGCGACAACTTCGCCGAAAAACTTTTCACGCCTTTCCGCTTCGGCGTCCTGCTCGCGCTGCTGATTTTCGCGACATTCCCGCAAGTCTTGCTCGGCCTGCAAACGTTCGTGATCCGTGACTACGGCTTCTTCGTCTATCCGCTCGCGCATTTTCAACAGGAATGTTTCCGCCACGGCGAACTGCCGTTCTGGGATCCCTACAACAACTGCGGCATCCCGTTCCTCGCGCAATGGAACACGATGCCGCTTTATCCGCCCGCGCTGATTTACCTCACGCTGCCGCTCGAATGGTCGTTGAGTTTTTTCTGCCTGCTGCATTTGTGGTTTGCGGGAATCGGAATGTTTTTCCTCGCCCGAAAATGGACGGGAAATTCTTTTGCTGCGGCATTCGCCGGCGTCGCATTTTCATTCAATGGTTTCACGCTAAACCTGCTCATGTGGCCGAGTCACATGGCGACATTTGCGTGGATGCCATGGGTTGTGCTGGCCGTCGAACTCGCGTGGCGCGATGGCGGGCGGAAAATTTTTCTCGCCGCGCTCGTCGGCGCGTTGCAAATGCTCGCCGGTGGACCGGAAATCATTTTTCTGACCTGGGTTTTCCTGTTTGCGCTGTCCGTTCAGCAGTTCGTGATCGGCGAATCGCCGCGCAAAAAAATGTTCTGGCGGTTTCCACTGGTCATCGCGCTCATCATCGCGCTTTCCGCCGCGCAATTGCTGCCGTTTCTCGACCTCGTTGCGCATTCGCAACGCGAATCCGGCTACGCAGACTTGCGCTGGTCAATGCCGGGCTTCGGGCTGGCGAATTTCCTCGTGCCGATGATTTTCGGGCACTTTGGTGGAGGCGGCGTTTTCTTCCAATACGACCAATCGTGGACTTCATCCTATTATCTTGGCATCGGCTCACTCTGGCTCGCGTTGCTGGCGCTGTGGAAAATCCGTAACCGGCGCGTCTGGCTGCTAGGAGCATTTGCAATCATAGCTTTGATTTTTGCGCTCGGTGAAAACACGCCGGTTCTTCCGATCATTCGAAAAATAATCCCGCAGTTGAGCTTCATCACTTATCCGGTCAAATATATTTTGCTCGCCGTCTTTGTCGCGCCACTGCTCGCCGCGTTCGCGCTGGCGAACCTGCAAAACCTGAAAATGCGCGTTGCAATTGTCGGGGCGATTTTATTTTTGCTGATCGCCGTGATTTTATTTTGGGCGTGGCGCTTTCCGTTTCCGACCGATGATGTGCGAGCAACCTTGCTCAACGGATTGTCGCGCGCTGTTTTTCTGGTTTTGGCCGGCGCGTTGCTGTTCGTTTTGACGAGGGAAGACAAATCGGGGCTGCGCCGGTTCGCGCCGCTACTTTTGATCCTCGCCGCCTGGCTCGACGTGTTCACGCACGAGCCGGTGCAAAATCCGACCGTGCCGCCGGGCGTCTATGAAAAAAACCTGGCGCGCGCCGACTTGAAGATGAACCCGCAGCCCGAACTTGGCGGCTCTCGCGCGATGGTCTCGCCGGCCGCCGCGATAGGTTTTGTCAAGTTCGCGGCGAGCGACCCGAAGGAAAATTATTTCGCGAAGCGCGCCGGTTATTGCGCCAACGTCAACCTGCTCGACGGCGTGCCGAAAATGGACGGATTTTTCTCGCTCATGCCGCGCGAAAGCGACGACGTTCTTTCGTATTTTTACCGGACGACCGACGCGAGTTTTCCGCGACTGGAAGATTTTCTTGGCGTCTCGCAAATCACCGCGCCGGGCGAAATGTTCAAATGGCAGTCGCGCACCAATTTTCTGCCGCTCGTGACCGCCGGACAAAAACCGGTTTTTCTCGACGATGAAAAAACATTGCAGGCATTGACTCAAAACGATTTCGCCGGAAGTAAAATCGTTTTCCTGTCGCCGGAAATGAAATCGTTCGTGACCGTCTCGAACGAAACTTCCGCAAAAATTCTGGGTTCAAAATTCGGAAATCAAACGGTGGACATTGAAGTCGAAGCTGCGGAACCGTCGCTCGTCGTCGTCGCACAAACCTATTATCACGATTGGCACGCGTATGTGGACGGCCAGACGACGACTTTGCTGCGTGCGAATCATGCGTTCCAAGCCGTCGAAGTTCCGGCGGGCAGACACAAAATCCATTTTGCCTACGAAGACCGCGCGTTTGAAACCGGCACGGCGATTTCAATTGTCGCGTGGCTGGGCTGTCTGATTTGTTTGTTTCGATTGCCGACGAGAAAAATTTAATCAAAATTTCCAAAACTTCTTCTCGACAAAAATGATTTCAGAATCCAAATAGAGCGCAACGAATGGCAAAAACTAGACGCATCGGCATCCTGACGGCGGGCGGCGACAGCCCCGGACTGAACGCCGCCATACGCGGCGTCGGCAAAACCGCGCTCGGTTTTTACGGCATGGAGATCCTCGGCTTCCGCGACGGCTTTCGAGGCCTCGTCGAGGAGAGGCGGCTGAAGCTCGATAAAAGTAAGCTCTCCGGCATCCTCACCGTCGGCGGGACGATCCTCGGCACGAGCCGCGACAAGCCGCACCGGATGCTTGTGGACGGTCGTACGCGCGACATGACCGATGTCATCGTGAAAAACTACGAAAAGTTCGGCCTCGACGCGATCGTCTGCCTCGGCGGCGGCGGCACCCAGAAAAATGCACTGCACCTTTCCAAGGCCGGCCTCAATGTCATCACGCTGCCCAAGACGATTGACAATGACGTGGCGATGACGGATTCGACTTTCGGTTTCGCCACCGCGCTCGACATCGCGACCGAAACGATTGACCGTTTGCACAGCACGGCGCACAGCCATCATCGCATCGTCGTCGCCGAAATCATGGGACACCGCGCAGGCTGGCTGACGCTGGGTTCTGGAATTGCGGGCGGCGCGGACGTGATTTTGATCCCAGAAATTCCCTACAATGTTGAAAAAATTGCCGAGGCCATCCGCCGTCGTAGCCGGCACGGGACGAATTTCAGCATCGTGGCCGTGGCCGAGGGCGCGATGAGCATCGAGGACGCGCGCGCTTTTTCCGGCGCTGAAAACAAACGCGAACGCGCGCGAACGTTGCACGACAAAAAGGAGGCGAAGGTGGAACTCGCGACGCTGGAATCGCGGCACACAGGAAATACCTTGCGGCTCGCGCGGCAGCTTGAAGAACTGACGCACCTTGAATCGCGCGTGACAATCCTCGGCTACGTCCAGCGCGGCGGCACGCCCTCGCCCGCCGACCGGCTGCTGGCCACGCGGCTCGGCAGCGCGTGCGCAGATTTGATCCACGAAAATGTTTTTGGCGTGATGGTGGCCGCGCGCGGCGACAGCACGGAACCGGTGCCGCTGGAAAAAGTCGCCGGGAAACGCAAGACTGTTCCGGCCGACCATTCGTGGGTTGAAACCGCGCGCCATGTCGGAACTTGCCTCGGCGATTAAGGTTTTACAATCATCGCACCCGTAGCTGGACGCGAGTAGAAAATCGCCGCTTCAATTTTATTTTTTGGCCAAAGGGAGCACGATTCATTTGCTTTCGCCCGCAAATTGTGGTTCATTGTCCGCGCAAAATTAAATTTTTATGCCGACAAAAATCGAAGAAAAAACACAGGAGCTTTGCCAGACACTCATCGCGCAGCCGGAAATGCTGTCCATCCGAAAACGCATTGACGCCTTTCTGGCCGACACCTCGACGCGCGGGCAGTATGAAATTTTGATGGGCAAAGGCCAGGCCCTCCAGGAAAAACAGCAGCACGGCCAGCCGCTCGCCAGCGCGGAGATTTCCGATTTTGAAAAGAGCCGCGAGGCCTTGCTGAAAAATCCTGTCGCGAGCGGTTTTCTTGACGCGCAGGAGGAGCTTCACGCAATCCAGCATTCGATCCAGAAACAGATTTCCAAAACGCTGGAGCTTGGTCGCATCCCGACCGCCGAAGATCTGGACGAAGGCTCATGCGGCCACGGCTGCGGCTGCCACCACTAAAACTTCACCGGCGGCGTTGCAAATATATGGTGCACATTTTTCAATTGCAATTGCAGAAATCTTTCATTGCTGGCTCCAGACGTGGGTGTTACTTTTTTGCTGTGACCCCAAACGTCTGACACAACTGTTTTTATATTTATGGATAAGCCGACTTCAAACACGCCTGTGAAGAACCTTCAAATTGCAGCCCAGCCGCCGCGCAGGCAGGTTCTGGGATTCACCCTCATTGAATTGCTCGTCGTCATCGCCATCATCGCCATTCTCGCGGCG
>Ga0181537_10001283_pt1 | contig 23311 bp, 20 predicted proteins | sample PEATcosm2014_Bin_39_FD_119765 | JGI IMG/M metagenome (GOLD analysis project Ga0181537, IMG submission 119765) | Peatland microbial communities from MTU Mesocosm Facility, Houghton, MI, USA - PEATcosm2014_Bin23_10_metaG | ecosystem: Environmental > Terrestrial > Soil > Wetlands > Peat | place... | reverse complement strand
CTGAGCGACGGCTCCGCGCTGGAGAAGTTCAAGGAGCTCGTCCGGGCCCAGGGAGGCGACACGACCTACATCGACCATCCGGAGAAGTTCGCTCAGGCCAGGCATATACGAAAGCTTCCCGCCCCCAAGCGCGGCTACGTGCACACCATCAACGCGGCGATGATCGCGCGCGGCGTGCACCTGCTCGGCGCCGGCAAGGAGAACCCACACGACAAGATCGACCATTCGGTCGGCGTCTCCGAGATCAAGAAGGTGGGCACCCAGGTGAAGCAGGGTGAGCCCCTGATGATGATCCATTATAACGACGAGGCGAAGCTCGAGCAGGCTCTCGAGTATTTCAAGAACGCCTACCGCCTGGCCCCGAAGCGCCCGACCCCGCCGCCGGCGATCGTCGAGCGCGTCGCCTAAGGGCGTGGCCCGGGGGACCGTCACGCCGTGGTAGACCGCTCGTCCTGGCCGAGGCCCTGGGCGCAGCTCAAGTACATCACCTTCCAGCCGGCGGTGTTTCCCCGGCTGCTCGGCGACGTCTCGCCGGACGCGCGCCCCGGCGACTGGGTGTCGGTCTTCGACAAGAACGGGGAGCCGGTGGGGGCGGGTCTCTTCAACCCCCGCGCCAAGATACCGCTCCGGGTCGTGGCCCACGGGGCCGAGCCGATCGGCGAGGAATACTTCGAGGCCGCGCTGCGCCGGGCGGTGGCCCTGCGCCGGGAGGTCTTCAAGCTGGACGCCGAGACGGACGCCTACCGCCTGGTGAATTCGGACGGGGACGGGGTCAGCGGCCTCACGATCGACCGCTACGGCGACGTCCTCCTCTGCGAGGTCTTCAGCCTCGGGATCGCCCAGCGCCTGCCGAAGTGGCTGCCGCTCCTGCACGAGCTCGCGGGGACGAAATTCGCGCGGGTCCATGTGGACCACGACCTCGGGAGTCTGGAGGGCATCAAGCCCTCGACCTTCAACGAGACGAACGCGGCGGCGCCGCGCTCGGTGAAGATCCGGGAGAACGGCGTGCGCTACGAGGTCGACTTCGACGAGGGGCATAAGACGGGCTTCTTCTGCGACCAGCGCGACAACCGCCGGCGCGTGGCCCAGTTCGCCAAGGGCGCCCGGGTCCTGGACCTCTGCTGCTACACCGGCGGGTTTTCGCTCTGCGCCAAGGTGCTCGGCGGGGCCGAGGACGTGACGAGCGTCGACCTGGATGAGGTCGCGATCGCCCAGGCCCGGCGCAACGCGAACCTGAACCAGGTGCGCCTCTCGCTCGTCCACGCGGACGCGTTCGCCTACGCGAGGCAGATGTTCCAGAACAAGGAGTCGTGGGACCTGGTCGTCCTCGACCCGCCGAAGTTCATCTACACCCGCGACGCCCACGGCAACTGGGAGGGGCGCCAGAAGTACGAGGACCTGAACCAGCTCTCGATCGGACTCGTCAAGCCGGGCGGGATGTTCGTCACCTGCTCATGCTCCGGGCTCCTGAGCCTGGAGGACTTCGAGCAGCACGTGATCAAGGCCGCGCACCGCCTCGGGCGCAGGCTCCAGTTCCTCGACCGGACCGGGCCGGGGCCCGATCACCCGGTCTACTCCAACTGCCTTGAGAGCCGCTACCTGAAGGTGCTCTGGGCGAAGGTGTACTAAGGGCGCGGCTCAGGCGCGGCCCATGTAGGTGCCGTCGGCCGTGCTTACCCTGACGAGCTCGCCTTCCTTCACGAACAGGGGCACCTGGATCATGAGGCCGGTCTCGAGCTTCGCCGGCTTCTGGACATTGCTCGTCGTGTCGCCGCGGATGCCGTCCGCCGACTCCACGACCTTGAGGTTGACCGCCGAGGGCAGCTCGACCGTCAGGGGCTTGTCGTCGACGAAGAGCACGTCGACCTTGCCGCCCGCGGTCAGGTAGTTCTTCACGTCGCCGAGGGTCTCCGCGGAGAGCTCGATCTGGTCAAAGGTGTCGGGATCGATGAACGCGTAGCCGTCGCGGTCCGCGTAGCTGAACTCGAGCGTGCGGCGGTCGGTGGGGAGCACCTCGATCGTGTCGGTCGACGCGAAGCGCTGGTCCAGCGCCTTGCCGTAGCGCAGGTTGCGCATCTTCACCTGGACGAACGCGCGCAGGTTTCCCGGTGTGCGATGCTGCGTCTCCATGACGAGATGGGGCTCACCGTTATGTTTGATTACCTGACCTTTGCGTATGTCGTTGGCTGCGGGCATGGTGTCGAGAGGGTCGTCGTTTTGAGTGGAGTGTTTAGTCCTAAGCACGGGGCACGGCCTGTCAAGGCCGCCCGAGGCTTGCAACGGGACCGATGCCCCCTGAAATTTTGCCCCATGCCGCGACCCAAGACCGCGCTGATCGTGGACGATGAGCCCCACGTGCACGTGTACCTGCGCATCCTCCTGAAGCAGCTGGGCGTCGACACCGTCTGGGTCGCCTTCGAGGGCTTCACGGCCCTGGAGCTCGCGGCGGCGCACAAGCCCGAAGTCGTGCTCCTCGACATGAACCTCCCAAAGATGAGCGGCATGGAAGTCCTCAAGAAGCTGAAGGAACAGAATCCCGAGACGCACGTCGTCATTGTCTCAGTCGAGAGCAAGCCGGAGACGCTCGTCCAGGCCCACGACCTCGGGGCCGACGCCTACGTGCTGAAGCACCTCTCCAGGACGAAGCTGCTCCAGATGCTCTCGGACGTCTTCGACAGCATCGCCGAGGGAACGGGCCAGGGGCCGGCCCCGGGCGGGCCGGGCGCCTCGGCCCCCGCATGACCGCGCGCGGCCCCGCGCCGCGCGGAGGGCGGGCATTCTCCGCGCTTGCGCTGCCCGCCACCGCCTGCCGACACTCGCCCACAATATCCCGATGAAACAACGCACCCTGTCGCGGCCCGTAACCATCAAGGGCAACGCGCTGCACACCGGCGAGGCCGTCACGCTGACACTCCGGCCCGCACCGGCGAACCACGGGGTCGTCTTCCGCCGCATAGACCTGAACGGCTCTCCCGAGATCCTGCCGAGGGTGGACCACATCACGGACCTGGTCCGTGCGACCACGATCCAGTCCGGCCACGCCAAGATCCACACCGTCGAGCACGTGCTGAGCGCCCTGGCGGGCTGCTCGGTCGACAACGTCGTGGTAGAGATGAACGCCTCCGAGCCCCCGATCATGGACGGCTCGGCCCGTCCGTTCGTGAACCTGATCGTGGAGGGCGAGCCGGTCGAGCAGGACAAGGAGCGCGAGTACTTCACCCTCGATTCGGCCGTCTCCGTGTCGAGGGGCAACTCGTCGATCATCGCGATCCCCCACGACGGACTTAAGATATCGTGCACCTCGGCCGACGACCGGGGGATCCACACGCAGCACCTCTCCCTTTCCATCGACCCGGAGACGTTCGTCTCCCAGATCGCCCCGGCCCGCACGTTCACGATCTACGAGGACATCGAGGAACTGCTCAAGCTCGGCAAGATCCGCGGCGGCTCGCTCGACTGCGCCGTCGTGATCAAGGGCGACAAGGTGATGTCCAAGGAGCCTCTCCGGTTCAAGGACGAGTTCGTGCGCCACAAGATCCTGGACATCATCGGCGACATCTCGCTGCTCGGCGCGCCGCTCCGGGCCCACATCGTGGCGACCCGGCCGGGCCACGCGATCAATGCCGAGCTCACGAAGGCGCTCTTCGAGCGGATGAAGGAAAAGGGCAAGGGAGGAGCGAAGCGAAAGGGGGCGCTCAGGCCGACCCCGGCCGCCGACGTGAAGGAATTGGATATCCGCAGCATCCTGGACATCCTGCCGCACCGCTACCCGTTCGTCATGATCGACCGCGTGGTCGAGATGAAGGGCAAGGAGGAGCTGGTCGCCATCAAGAACGTCACCTTCAACGAGCCCTACTTCAACGGGCACTTCCCCGGCAATCCCGTGATGCCTGGGGTCCTGCAGCTCGAGGCGATGGCCCAGGCCGCGGGGGTTTTGATCGTCGGGTGGAACAACTGGATTCCCAGGCCCGCGTTCTTCATGAGCGCGGACAAGGTCAAGTTCCGCAAGCCCGTGACGCCCGGCGACCAGCTCAGGATCCACGCCAAGCTCAAGAAGGTGAGGGGCGGAAAGATCGCGGTCGCGGAGGTCAGCTGCTCGGTCGACGGCCAGGTCGTCTCGAGCGCCGACCTCATGATCACGATCGTGGAAGAGGCCGACATCGACTAGCCGGGGTTATTTCTTGCCGTAGACCTTGCCGGGGTCGAAGGCCCGCTCGGCGGCGTATTCAAGCCTGAGCGTCTCGGGGTTCGCAGGGTCGGCGCCCGGGGCGAGCCTGCGGTAGAAGCAGGAGCGGTAGCCGTTGTGGCAGGCTCCGGGGCCCGCGTTGTCGACCTTCACGAGGAGAACGTCCTGGTCGCAGTCGACGTACACCTCTACGACCTTGAGCGTGTTACCGGATTCCTCGCCCTTGATCCAAAGCTTGTTCCTCGAGCGGCTCCAGAACGCGGCCTTGCCCGAACTGAGGGTGTGGGCAAGCGACTCGGCGTTCATGAAGGCGAACATCAGCACCTCGTTCGTCCGGTGGTCCACCGCGATGCAGGGGATCATCCCGTCCGGGCCGAACTTCGGCTGGAGGAGCGTTCCGAGCTCGACCTCGGGGGTCGTGGTGCGCGCGGCGAATGGGGAGTGGGAGGGCATGGGAGTCGGAATCAGGCCGGAATATCGCCTAGTTTCCGCAGGTAGTCGAATGTGTAAAGGCCGGTCCTGTGACCGTCGCTGAAGTCGAAGCGCAGGGCGTAGTTGCCGACCCGCTCCCACCCGGTGACCCGGACGCCGGCGTGGTCCGCGCCCCTCTCGCCGCCGTGCAGGTTGCCGAAGACATCGCGCTCCCCCTGGTTCTCGGCGCTCGGCGAGGCGCGGCGCAGCAGCTCGTGGCGCAGGTAGGACTCGGCGCCGTCGCTCCAGACGATGGCGATCTCGTCGCCGATGGCCTGGATGTTGGTGGGCTCGTGCATGGGGGCGGCGCGGTCAGCGCGCGAGGCCGAGGGCCTTGAGGCAGTCCTGGTCCATGGTCCGGGCCCCCGAGGCGTCGGTGCGCGCGACGTCGAAGCCGCCGGCGTAGTCCCACATCGACCAGCCCACGCCGTGGGCCTCGCAGAGCTCCCGGACGTCCCGGATCCAGCGCAGGCGGCTGTCCGGCGGCGAGACGCGGGTGTACACACCGAATTCGTTGCACGTGAGGGGCACCTTGTTTGCGCGCCCCCAGGCAAACGCAAGGCCGAGGCGCTCGCCCAGCCAGGCGCGGTCGGCCTTGTACTGCTCGAGGTCGCGCCGGCCCGCCGGGTCGGTGGTCGCGGCAAGCTGCGCCGCGACCGCCACCGGGTCGGCGGGATAGGCGACGCCCGAGAGGGCCTTCTCGCCCGGGCCGGCCCAGCTCGCCCCCTGGTGGGTGAAGGCCATAGGCTCATAGAAATGGAAGTTGTAGACGACGTTGTCGTCCTCGAGCGGCGCGAACCTCGCGAGCTCCTCGACGCCGCTCCAGCGGTCCGATGTGACGATGATCGTGTTCTTTGGGGCGCCCGCCCGCATCGCGGCGAAGAGGTGGCGCTGCACCCAGGTCCAGCGCTCGAGCGACATCCCCCCGGCGGGCTCGTTCATGGTCTCGAGGAACACCCGCTCCGGGTTGCGGGCCGCGAGATGGGCCGCCATCGCACCCCAAAGCGCCGAGGCCCTGAGGGCGAGCGTGTCGTCCGTGTTCAGCGCCTTCTTGGTGTCCTCCCTCGCGTGCCAGTCGACGATCACGGCGAGGCCCGTGCCGAGGATGTGGTCGAGCGCCGCGTCGAAATCGGGAAGGAACTCGGGGCGAAGGACCCCCGGGTCGTCGTTGTCCAGGAACATCTCGAGCTCGACCGGGAAGCGCACATGGGTGAAGCCCGCGCCGGAGATGAGCGCGAAGTCGGCGGCCTTGTCGTAGGAGGCGAACCACTCGTGGGAGTAGGCGCCCTTGTCCCTGGGGATCTGCGAGAACCAGTGGGAGAGGTTGACCCCCTTCGAGAGGGACGTGAGGCGGCCGGAGGGAACCTCGGCCGAGGCGGGTGCCGCGGCGGAAAGCGCGGCGAGCGCAAGGAGAAGGACGGGGGTCTGGGTCTTCATCGAGGGGCAGGATGGCGCCGCGGGGAGCTTTTTCGAGACTGATTGCAATTGCCCGGCCGGGTGCGCGGTGCTATTCCTTGCCGCCTCATGGGACGCCAATGGCTTCACGCGAAACGCGAGATCGTCAACCTGAAGAAGGGCCAGGTGGTCGGGAAGCTGGTCAGGGAGATCACGGTCGCGGCAAAGCTCGGCGGCCCCGATCCCGCGGGCAACGCACGGCTCCACGCCGCCCTTGAGAAGGCCCGCAAGGCCAGCGTGACCCGCGACGTGATCGAGCGCGCCATCAAGAAGGGAGCGGGGGGAGGCGACGACAAGCACGCCCTCGAGCACGTCGTGTTCGAGGGCTACGCCCCCCACAAGGTTCCCTTGATCGTCGAGGTCTACACGGACAACCACCAGAAGACGGCGCCGGAGATGAGGTTCCTCTTCCGCAACGGGGTCCTCGGCCATGCGGGCAGCAACAAGTTCCTCTTCGACCACGTGGGGATCGTCGAGGCCCACCACCCGGACACCGCGATCGACCTGGAGGCCGCCGCGATCGAGGCCGGGGCGAACGACTTCGAGGCGATCTCCCATCGCCAGAACGACGACATCCCCGAGGGCCACGCGGGGGCGCGGTTCACCACCGACCGCACGGCGGTGCATGCCGTCTCCACCTGGCTTTCCCAGCACGGCTGGTCCGTCATCACGAGCGAGCTCGGCTACCAGGCAAAGGTGTTTCCGGAGCTCGACGAGGCGGCGCGGGCGAGCGTCGGAGAGTTCCTGCAGGCCATCGAGGAGCATGACGACGTGCAGCGGGTGTGGGCGGCCGTAAAATGATCCGGCCCGCGCAATCGCCAACGATTGACACCGGGTCAGGTTTTTCCGAAATCATGGGCTTCCCCTCCCAGCTGTGAATATCCTAATTGTCGAAGACGAAGCTACTTCGCGAGAAATGCTTCTGAGCATCCTCAAGTCCGAGGGTGACCACCGCATCCTCACGGCTGCGGACGGCGACGATGCGCTCAAGCTGATGGAGGACCCGCGCCACCCGTTCGACGTGGTCTTCCTGGACCTGATGCTTCCCTCGATCTCCGGCCTGGACCTCCTCGAGAGGGTGAGGGCCACGCCCGCGTGCCGCTACGTGAGGGTCATCATCTGCACGACCTCGACGGACAGCGCGACGGTCGTCCGGGCCGCGCGCCTGGGCGTGCGCCACTACATGGTGAAGCCGCCGGACAAGATCCGCGTCTTCGAGCAGATCAACATCATCAAGGCCGAGATCGCCGGGCTCCAGAAGATCGAGAAGCCGGAGGAGGCCGCGGGCCGCCTTGGGATCGGCCTGACGGAATACAAGGCGAAGGTGAGCTCGACGCTCGAGCACATGGAGCGCTGGCTCACCCAGGCCAAGGCCGGGGCCCAGTCGACCGACCGCCAGCAGCTCGCCATCGACTCCGGGAAACTTAAGACCGACGCGCTCGACCTCGGGCTGCGCGAGGTCGGCCGCAGGTTCTCCACGCTCGAGACGAGGCTGTCCATCGAGCCCAACAGCGACGTGCCCGACTCTCGCGCGATCGAGATCGCCTTCATCATGAGCCACCTCCACGGCGAGCTCAACCGGGTGCGCTCGGTGCTGAAGATAATCGTGCCCGACAAGGTCGGGTCATAGGGGCCTGGCGCGGGCCTCAGGGCGGCGTCTCCGACGCGCGCTTCCAGAGCCCCACCTTGCGGCCGTCCTCGTTCTGGTAGGTGAGGATGTCCGTCCAGACGTATTCCGGGGAGACGAGCTTGTTGATCTTTTCCCAGAGCTCGGGGGTGTCCCCGGGCCGGTACCAGAGCACGTAGTCGATCCCCTGCGAGAGCAGCCACTTTCCGGAGTCGGGGATGCCGCCGTCGTAGAATAGCATCAGGCGGTCGTGGCGCCGGCGCACGTCCTCGCGGTTCTCCCTCCACAGGAGCTCGTGGCCCCACCAGCCGAGCCACATCCGCTGGCCCGCGAAGAGCGGGATGACCGCCGAGTTCGTGAACCCGCCCTTCTCGTCCGGGCGCTCGATCACGACGCCGGGCTTCTCGACCTTGAGCCTGCCGAGCATCAGCCGGGGGAACTCTTCCTTAGTCAGGAAGTAGGTGCCCTCGATCTTCCCGACGGAATCCTTGGGCCCGTACCGCATCGGCTTCCACAGGTCGTAGGCGTAGTAGCAGGGGTAGAGGCAGAAGACGAAGGCCACGACCCGCACCCACTTGCGCTTGGTGACCTCCATCACGAAGGGCGCCATCGTCATCAGCGTGCCGGCCATCACCCACGGCCACCACTTGAGCGTCGTGTTGAAGCGGTCGAAGTGGCCCGAGTATTCGTCGTCCACGTAGAAGAATTCCGTGAAGAGGAGCAGCACGAGCCAGAACAGCGCGAGGCGCCGGCCTCTCGGGTCCCCCGAGACGAACCCGAGCAGGATGAACATGATCGTCGGAAGGAAGAAGAGAGCGAAGAGGATCGGCGGGGTGTGCTCGATCCAGGGGACCAGGCGCACCGCCGTGTCGTAACCCGAAGCGGCCTGGGTGAAGGCCGACAGGTACACCCAGGCGGCGAGCCAGACGGCCGCCGCGCCCGCGGCCACCGCGGGCAGGAGGCGGCGCCACTCCCGCCAGTTGAGGGCGAGGAACATGCCGAGGGCGAGGCCCTGGAGCGGGAGGACCCAGGTGTTGGCGAGGAGCGTCCAGGTGAGCGTGCTCCCCGCGATGGCCGCGTAGCGCCCCTGGCGGGTGCTCGTCCAGAGCATCATCCCCATCGCGCCGAGGCCCAGGAGGTAGTAGCCCGACAGCGGCGCGTGGAAATCCCCGAGGTAGACGACGTAGGAGTAGATCTCGCCCGGCAGCTCCATCACGAACGTGTTGCTGGACGCCTCCGGGATCGTGAACTTCGAGTTGTAGGCCTTGAGCCAGGTCCCGAGCGGGGCCTTGTCCATCTGGGCGCTGCCGATGTAGCGCATAGAGGTCCACGGGGAGACGTCCCTGTCGGTGAAGTGGTCGATCAGCGTCACGCCGGTGCCCCCGATCACGAAGCACAGGATGACGGCCGTGCGCGTCCACCACTTGCGGGCGATCATGAAGACCGTGCCTGCGAACGCCGTGCCGCCGAGCGCGACCAGCAGGCAGTAGGCGATGTTGTAGGCCGATCCGGTCGGCAGCAGCAGGAGGCGGCCCATCAGGGCGGCCGCGTAGTGCTGGAAGCTGTAGTACTGGGTGGAGGGGTAGGGGCTGAACCAGGCGTCGGGCACCGGTATCGTGGCGCCGGTGTAGTAGCTGCAGATGTACGAGAAGTCCGCGATCTTCTCGGACGAGCCGTCGACATTGGGGTAGATGAAGCGCCACGACATGGCGTAGAGGAAGACCGCGGAGAACACCGCGAAACAGGGGATCATCTTGCGGGGCTGGAACTCGGTCCGCCATGCCCGCACCAGGGCAAGCCCGCCCGGCCGAAGCCAGGTCGGCTCCCACTGGACGGTGGAGGCCGCGATCACGGCCACCGAGATGACCGTCGCCAGGAGGCCGAGGCCGGGGAGCGAGGGCCCGAGGCCGTGGTGGCACTCGACCGCATAGACCGCGGTCACCCCGAGGATCGGCCCCACGGCGAAGGCGAACCACCGGTTGCGCCAGTAGAGCCCGGCGACCAGCATCAGGCCCCACAGGTTCACGGCCAGGAGCGCGAGGGTGAACATCAATCCTAGGTATTGCATGAGGCGGGTCGGGGGTTGGTCGGGCGGGAGCGGCCGATCATGGGGGATAACGAGTTGCGGGCAAGATTTAGTCCGCGTGCCTCCCTTCAAGAAAGGGAGCCCTTTGGGCGGCCCCCCGAGCTCCCCCGGATTACGGCTTGGACGTGTAGAGGGCGACCAGCGCGGCCCCGATGGCCTGCGACAGCTCGCCCAGCTCCGACGCCGCGAACTTGATGTTGGCGCGCTGGGCGGGCCAGAGGAACGGCATCGCGGCCTCCCGCAGGACGTTGATGTAGCGCTCGCGGAATTCGGCGGTGGTGGACTCATGGTCCATGAGGCCGCCGCCCACCACGACGAAGCCGGGGTCGAGCGCCAGGCAGAGCTGGGCCGCGTGAATTCCGAGCGCGCGCGCCTGGAAGTCGAAGATCTCCACCGCGAGGGGGTCGCCCTTCTGGGCCAGCCCCCGGATCGAAAGCGCCTTCTCGCGGGACGAGAGGGCGGACTGCGCCAGGTCGTGGGCGGGGTGCCTCTTCAGCATTTCCTCGACCAGGTGGGGCATGCCCGAGAGCGTGGTGTAGGCCTCGATGCATCCCCAGGTCCTGCCGCAGCCGCAGGGAAGCGGCCTCATGCCGAGCAGGTGAAGGGGGGCCGCCATGTGCGCCGCCTCCATCCCCGCGAGCGTCTCGCCGTCCAGGGGAAGCCCGTTCGGGTCGATGTAGGCGCAGCCGAGGCCGGAGCCGGGGGCCAGCATGAGCACGGAGGCCTTCTTGCCGGCGCGCACGAGCTTGGCCTCGGCGACGCCACCGAACTTCCCGTCGTTGCCGACGGCCAGCGGGATCGCGCGGCCCGCCGCCGCCGAGAGGGCCCGCGCGTAATCCTCGTGGAAATTCCAGCCGTCGAAGCTCGCCGGCAGGTTGGCGGTGCGCCCGAGGACGCCGTAGCGCTGGTAGGGCCCGGGAATCGCAAGCCCCACCCCGCGGACCTGGTGCCAGGTAAGGGAGTTCTGGGCCATGAAGTCCACCACGCCCTGGACCCAGCCCTTGACGACCGCCTCCGTGCCCGCCTGGGCGTTCGTCGAGCTCTGCAGGAGCTTCATCGACACCATCGATCCGTCCGCCCAGACGCCTCCGGTCTTCGACGTCGTGGCGCCGCTGTCGGATCCGATGAATACATGTCTTGGGGAGCTCATCTTTGGGTCCCCGACACCAAGGGAGCGGCGGTCCGACTGCAAGACCGCAGGGAAAAGCGGCCAAGGCCCATCCGGCAAAACCGTTTGCTAGCTCGGCATACGTCATGCACCGTCCATCTACCATGTTCCCGGCAACCGTCCCCGCCGACCTCGACCTCACGGTGCGGGTGGGCTGCAGCCTGGCGTACGAGGTCACGGGGACGGCCTCGGTTCTCCTCAACGTGAAGCCCAGGCCCGAGGGCCGCCACCTCGTGCTCGCCGAGGCCCTCACGCTCGGGGACAACCTGCCGTCCGAGGAATTCATGGACAGCCACGGGAACGCGTTCCACCGGGTGATGCTGGCGCCGGGCAGCAACTACTTCAGGCACGACGCCATTGTCGCGATCCCGTCCAGGCCGGACGAAAGCGGCGCCGGCACCCTCGCGCCGAACCCGATGTCCGTGCCCCCGGAGCTGCTGCGCTACACGCTTCCGAGCCGCTACTGCGACTCGGACAAGCTGGTCAACTTCGCATGGGATAAGTTCGGCGCGGTCGAGCACGGCTGGCCGCGCGTCCAGGCGATCAGCCGGTGGATCCACGAGAATTTCGAGTACCGCTACCTCTCGGGCCGCCCCGAGCTTTCCGCGTGGGACGTGCTGCAGCGCGGCTACGGGGTCTGCCGGGATTTCGCACACCTGGCGATCGCGCTCAACCGCACCTTCAACGTCCCGTCGCGCTACGTCACCGGCCACCTCCCCGACATCGCCTTCCCGGATCCCGAGGGCCACATGGATTTCCACGCGTATGCCGACGTGTACGTCGGCGACCGGTGGGTGACGACCGACGCCCGGTTCCACGTCCCGCGCATCGGGCGGATCACCGTCTCGTGCGGGCTCGACGCGGTGGACGGCGCGTTCTCGACCATCTACGGCGGCGCGACGCTCACCTATTTCCAGGTCTGGGCGTACCAGGTGGCGCGGGGCACGGTGGGGGTGGGGGACCCGCTGGACCTGTCCCTTCGCCTCGACAACCAGTGGGCGGTGCAGCGGGACCCGAACGTCTGACGCGGTGAGGTCGACCGGCATCCAGGCAGGCGGGGATCCCCATCTGCAAATCGCCCGCCCCTTGCGCCCTGGAGGGGGATTTGGGCGGTGAGGATTGTCTACGGCGTATCGGGAGAGGGCCTTGGGCATGTGTTCGAGGCGATCGAGGTCGTCCGGCGCATGCGCCGGGAGGGCCATGTGGTGAAGGTGCTCACCTACGGCGACCGGGCATTCGCCTCGCTCGCGGAGTTCGAGCCGACGCGGATCGAGGGCATCCACCTCTATTTCTCCCCGGCGGGGATGTCGCTCGTGGACACCGTGCGCAAGAACCTGAAGATCATTCCGTTCTATCTCAGGAACGGCAGGCGGCTCATGCGCGAGCTCAGGGAATTCCATCCGGACGTTTTCGTGACGGCCTATGAGCCGTTCAGCATGATCGCCTCGCATATCCTCGGGAGGCCGCTGGTCAGCATGGACAACCAGAACGAGCTCCTGCACATCAAGGCGCCGAAGGGCGTCGACAAGTTTGCCTTTTGGCTGGCGAGGCTTGCGACCTGGGTGTGCACCTACGGGGCGCGCTTCTACGTCGTGAAGTCGTTCACGAAACATCATGAGGACGACGAGAGGGTCCGTTTCGTCTCGCCGATCATCCAGCGTGAAATCCGGGACCTCCGGCCCTCGGCCGGAGCTCACGTGCTGGTGTACCTGACCAAGGAAAACCCGGAGCTGATCGCTCTCCTGAAGTCGATGGACGGGACCTTCCGGGTCTACTGCAACAACCGCGTGGGCGAGGACGCCAACGTGTCCTACCGCGCGCAGGGCCCTACTTTCATCCGCGACCTGTGTGATTGCCGGGCGATCATAGGCACGACCGGATTCTCACTCGTCGCGGACTCCATCTACCTGCGCAAGCCGTACTTCGGGGTGCCCCTTCGAAAGCAGTTCGAGCAAACCCACAACGCCCATTTCCTGGCTGACTCGGGGCTTGGTGTGTTTTCAGAAAATCCTACCCGCGGGCAGATTGAGGAATTCTTATCCAAACTGCAGGTTTACCGGGACCGCCTAGGGGACTTCGCCCTGGACCCGGCCGAGCAGGAGGAAACATTGATCGGGCTCCTGCATATCCTGGATCGCCGCGAGGCCGGCTGATTTCCGGGAGGGGCGTTGGACATTCGACATTCTTCGACGCGATCGGGGGACCCTGCGCGCCTCCTAGGAATCCAGGAAGCCCCGCGCGCGGCCCAGCGCGAGGCAGTCGTCGGCAGGCAGCACACCGCCTGAACACGTCGGGTGCAGGAGCGAGGCCGCGGCGGCGCAGGTCCCAAGCTCGAGGGATCGCCCCATGGGCCAGCCCTCGTGCAGGCCGAGGAGGACGCCCGCGGCCAGCGCGTCGCCGGCCCCCACCGAGCTAGCGATCTCTGCCGGGGCAATCCTCACCGCAGGCTGCCAAAGGGTTTCGCCGGCCCGCGAGCAGGCGCATGCCCCCTCGGGGAAATGCACGATAACCCACCGGCGCACACCGAGGCCGACAAGGGCGCGCGCTGCGCCCTCGGCCTCGGCCCGGTTGCGGGTGGGGGCGCCTGCAAGGGCCTTTCCCGCGAGCTGGCCCGCTTCGAACTCGTTTGCAAACAGGACGTCGACCTCCGGGAGCACGGGAGCGACCGTGGTCCCGAATCCCCCGCCCGCTGCGCTGACGCAGTCGAGGGCCGTGACGAGGCCCGCTGCACGGGCGGCGCGAAGGACCCCGAGGGCTCCGGGCGATCCGTCCGGCGCCGCCGCGTCGAGCGCGTCCAGGAGCAGGAGATAGCCCAGGTAGAAGATCCGCTCGCCGGACCCAGTGAAATCGAAATGCTCCGGCCCCAGCCGGGCATTCGCCCCGCGGTGGTGGAAGAAGGTGCGCCGTCCGGTGCCGCGCACGCTCATGACGTCGGTGTAGCTGGTCGAGAGACCGGCGGCTGTCCTAAGGCGCGCGGTGTCGATTCCCGACGCCCTGCAATCGGCCAGGATCGCGCGCCCGTCGGCGTCATCGCCGACCAGGCCGAGGCCGGCGAGCGCAAAGGGCGCGCGCAAACCCGCCAGGTCCTTGAGCACATTGTACGGCCCGCCCCCGTTGCCCTCTGCATGGTCGAGGATGTTGGCGAGACCGTCCTCGGCCGGCCACGCGTCGACCGTCTTCACGTGGTCGCGGACCCAGTTGCCTGCGGCGAGGATACCGGAGCGCATGCGTTCCTATTCCCCGACCAGGCGGACGGCCGCGGCCTCATCCTCCTCGATCCTGGGGAAGCGTCCGACTCTGGGATCGAGGAAGAAATTGTCGCCCGTGTCGTCGTTGGCGGTCGAGACCTCCCCGATGATGCATTCCGCGGACGTCGGCCAGAACATATGCCATGTCCCCGGCACCAGCGTCACCCTTGAGCCTGCGGCGAGGGCGAGGTCCTCGCCCGTCGAGACCGGCGTCGCAACCCCGTCGATGTGGGCCTGCAGTGTGGGGGCCAGGGAGGCTCCCGGGCCGGGCTTGCCCGGCCACAGACGCAGCGCGAGCACGCCCGACCTGCAGATGATGTCCTCCTTCTTCCTTGCGTGGCAGTGGCAGGGCGTCGCCTGGCCCCGGTGCGCGTACATGATCTTTTCGCAGTACTCGGCTTCGGCGGCGAGGTTGACCAGCGTCAGCCCGAATCGGTCGAACTCGCCGAGCCCGAAGTCGGTGATGTCCCACCTGGGCTGCGGCGGCAGGAACCATTGGTGGCGCCTGAAGCACGCGAGCGCGTCGCGGTAGGCCTGGTTGATGGCGGAGCGCTTCATGGGTGCGCGCTCAGAGTGCCGCCACCGACTGGTCCCTCTGGCTCGCGAGCGCCGCGGCCCAGAGCTCGTGCTGGGAGACCGCCTCGTCCGGCGTGGCGCAGCCGAAGCGCCCGCCGAGCACGCCGGCGCGCTCCGAGAGGAAGGCCGCCCACATCTGCATCAGCAGGTCCGGGAACCCCGGCTCGAAGATCGAGCCGGTGATGGTGCGGAAGTCCATTTCGAAGCCCAGGTCCGTCCTCTGCCACGACTGCTCCCTGCCCCTCTCGAAAGTCCACAGCGTCTTGGGCTCCTTCGTCGAGTAGCGGACGCCGTGGTCCGTGCCGAGCACCTCGAGCATCCACGTGTTGGTTTCTCCCGGGGCCATGCGCTTCATCTCGAGCGTCATGGGAACCGGCTCGCCGGCAGGCTCGATGGTCGCATGGAGGATCGCATTGTCCCAGGTGTCGCAGGGCGCCATGCCCCCGCGGCCGTCGGGGCGCTGGCGGTAGATCTTCTGCAGGTGGGCGTGGACGCGCACGGGCTTCCAGCCGAGGCGCAGCGGGATGTGCGCCACGTGCAGCCCGAGGTCGTTCATGACCCCAGGCTCGCCGCAGTGGACGCTCTGGCGCTTCCAGTTGATGGGCTTCTCGGGGCTGAGGTCGCTCGAGTGAAGGAAGGCCGCGCGGACCTCGATGACGCGCCCGAGCGCGCCCGAGTGGGCCAGCGCAAACGCGCGCCGGGCGCCCGGCAGGAAGGGAAACTCGGAGGAGACCCGCACGAAGCGCCCCAGGCGGGCGGCCTCGTCGCGGATCCGCCGGGCAGCCCCGAGGTCGATGCCGAAGGGCTTCTCGGCAAAGAGGTCCCTGCCGGAGCGCAGCACGTCCAGGTAAAGAGCCTCGTGCCGGTCGTGGGGCACGGCGACATAGACGACGTCGATGTCGCTGCGCGAAAGCAGCGCCCGGTGGTCGCTCTCGAAATGCCTCACGGTCGGCACCTGGCGAAACCAGTCGAGCGCGGAGGGATTCACGTCGCAGACGGCGGTGAGCTCGGGCCTGACCCCGCAGTCGGTGAGCGCGAACCAGCGGCCGAAGGCGCTCGCCACCTCGCGCCCCATGAGCCCCGCGCCGATGACGGCGACGCGAACCGGGATCGCTGTTCCGCTCGGGGCGCTCATCCGAGGAGGGCGAGGGCGGCGGCCGGCGTGGCGCCGTCATGGACGACGGCCATGAGCGCCCGGGTCATCCGGGCCGGCCGGGGGTGCTGGATGATGTTGCGGCCGTATACGATCCCCGAGGCGCCCTGCTGGATGAGGGCGGCGGTGCGCGCGAGGATCTCGGACTCAGGGGCGCGGCCGCCTCCCCGGACCAGGACCGGGATCCCCCCGGCCGTCTCGATCACCTTGTGATAGACCGACACGTCGTCGGTCGGGTCGGCCTTGATGATGTCGGCGCCGAGCTCCGCCGCCTGGCGCACGAGGGCGATGATCTTGGCGGGGTCCCCGTCCACCATGTAGCCTCCGGCCTTCGCGTTGGCCTGGAAGACGAGGGGCTCGATCATGAGCGGCATGCCGTAGTGGTCGCAGGCGGGCTTGAGCCGCAGGATGTTCTGCAGGCACTGGTCGGAGACCTCGGGTTGGTCGGGGATGCTGAAGAGGTTGACGACGACGCACGCCGCGTCGAGGCGGAGGGCCTGGACCACGGGCTCCTCCAACATGCGCGAGAACAGGGTGCGCGGCAGGCGGGTGCCGTACACGTTGGCGACGTCGGTGCGCAGCACGAGGGCGGGTTTTCCGCGCACGGGGATGCGCTGCAGGTGCGGGGCCTGCCCCGCCGTGAGCTGGATCGCGTCGGGCGCGGCCTCGACCACCACGGCGACGGCCCGGGGCAGGTCCTCGATGCCGGCGAGGAAGGAGGGCTCGTTGAAGAAGCCGTGGTCGAGGGCGACGTCGAAGCACCGGCCGGTGCGGGGGTTGAAGAGGCGCTGGAGTCGGGCCGATTTCATCAGGGAAGAGGGGAGGGACAGGGGCTGCGGGGCGTCCAGGGTGCTTCAGCCCGCGGTCCCGGCCGCAACGTACCTGAGCTCCTTGACCGGTATCTCGCCCGACACCACCCGCACGAAAGGCTTTCCGTCGAGGACACCCACGGTGCCGTAGCCCTTCGCGGTGCTCAGGAAGGACCGAAAGTCGCCCTGGAGGGTGGGCTCGAGGTGGAGGATCTTGTCGACGGCGTCGTAGCGGGCGCCGCTCAGGGCCTGGATCAGCGCATAGGAGGCCATCGCCCGCGCATACCAGTGGCCCCACTCATACTCGTCGAAGGGATTGCGCGCCTTACCGTCGTACCTCGCACGGCAGGCGCGCACGACCTCAAGGCCCTCCGCGACGAGCCCGACCATGATCATGTGGGACGCCGCCTGGTACTCGATGCCGGTCCAGACCTCGTTGGAGTACACGAAGGGCAGGGAGGGCATGCCGCCCCGGGGCCAGGAGCACAGGAGGAGCCCGCCCTCCGTCCCGTTGGCGTAGGTCGGGCGCTGCGGGTTGGCGTGCCTCGAGAGGTCCGCCTTGAAATTGTGCCGGTGCACCGCCTTCAGGTGGCTGCGCACCTTCTCCGCGTCCAGCACCTGGCCCGCGCCGCAGGCGAGCGAGAGCCAAGCGCCCATGACGCCGTCCGAGAGGCACCCGGTCCCGTACTGGTACTTCGGTCCCTCGCGCTCGAGGAGTTCGAGGGCCTCCGCGGAATAGTGGCCGCCGTAGGACTTGCTGTCGCCGGCGTCGACCTTCGCGCGCAGGTTCCTCCATTCCACGCGCTGGAAATAGTATTCGCCGTTGTAGAGCTCGCGGTTGATCCGCTCCGTGCCCCGCGAATGCAGGTCCGCATAGAGGCTGACGTCGTCGCCCAGCGCTTTTCCCATGGCGACCGCCGCATTGAGGGCGCCCGCGTAGAAGCTCGAGATCATGCCGCCCGGCCCCCAGAATTCGATGTCGTAGGTGTTGTGCTGGGGCTCCTCCGGCCAGCCCTTGCGGCCCGGGTCCCAGGTCGCGATGCAGTAGTCCAGGCTGACGCGCACCTTGGGCCAGAGGCGCCGCAGCCATTCCGTGTCGCCGCTGATCCGCCATTCGCGGTGGACCTTCATGATCCCGCCCAGCTGGCCGTCGGCCGCGGCGTAGAAGTCGTGCGCCGACGGCTGGATCGGCAGGGCGACCCTGAAGCTCTGGTGGCCGTGCTCGTCCTGTCCCACGTTGAACTCGGTCTCGCGCAGCGAGCGCTCGAGCGACGGGAAGAGGTGTGCGATCGCCTGGGCGTAGTTCCAGACGTGGGTGCAGCTGCCCTGGCCCTGGGCCTTGTCGTCGTCGCATCCCTCCCATCCCCAGAGGCGTCCATCCGACTGACGCAGGACGGTCGGCGCCTTCAGGATGCTCAGGTTGGCCGCCACCGCCTCGACCGCCTCCGCCGGAAGCGTCGTGTCAAAAAAACAGCTGGAGAACCGCTCGGAGCGGCGCCGCAGGTCGAAGTACTGGTCCGCCCAGTACGCGGTGAGCGCGTCGATGCTTGCGAACCGTCCCCCGTACCAGGGCTGGTAATAATCGGCCGGGGTCCCCGCGGCACCGACCGGGGGGACGAGCTCGCGCATCCGCGTCTTGGGCGAGTACCAGGCAAGCCGGAGCCGGATCGTCTTCACCTCGCCGGGACCCAGGCGGAACGGGACGAAAAGCGTCGCGCCCGTCGGCTGCTTGCCCTCCGTCGGCACCGGGCGATCGAAGGCCGCCCCCTGCTCGACGTCGCGCCACGCCATGGTGAGCGGGTCGAACCAGGATCCCCGGAACCAGGCGAGGTTCACCTTCGCGGCCGGGTCGTCGACCGTGGCGGAGAACCATGCCTCCTCCTGCTCGAAGGCCGGCCATGCGCCTCCGTAGAGGATGAACCCCCCGGGGGCATTCCGGGCGCCTCGCGCCGGCTCGGGCCCGCCGTTCCACTCATCCATGAGCGCCGGCAGGAAATTGCGGGCGTTGAACGAGAAGACCGCCTCGATCACCTCCTGCCCGATGTGGGTGAAGGTGTACTCCAGGCCGGCGACGGGCAGGCACGAGCTGTCGGGATCTCCCGGCTCAAAGGGGCTCCACCCGGTGATCCGCGCGGAGATGGGAAGGGCCGAGTCCTCAAGCTCGACACGGGCGAAGGGGAAGCTGGGCCGGAAGGTCGCCTTCTCAAACCGGGGAAGTCCCATGCCCATCGGGGCGGTCCCGGCCGACGCGTGCCTGCGCTCATAGAGTTTCCACTTGGGAACCGGCCCCTCGATGACCCGCGCCAGCTTCTCGGGCCCGCCGAGCGAGATCGCCGCGAGCAGACCCGGCTCGTTCTGGACCTGGGGCTGGTGGCGGACGGAGACGTTCGTGAGCGCCCCGGAACCCTCCAGGCAGATCATCCCGGCGCCCATTCCCCCCATGGGGAAGGCGATCTGGTCCAGGTGCTCGCCGCTGTAGGTCGAGTCGGGCCCCCGAACGGCGGGGGCCTCGGGCCCCGCGGAAGGGGCGGAGGCGCCCCGGGAGGCCGACGCAACTGCGGCGAGAGCGCCGAGCGTGCCGATCGAGGTGCGCACAAACTCTCTGCGGGCTATGAGCTTCTGGGGCATGGGGGATACTGCTGCTTGGGTGCCTGTCGGAGGGGTTTCCGGAGGGTGAATCGCTTCGGCGGCATTTGGGCGCCTCCAAAGTCCGAAGGCAATTGCAATGGACCGCCCGCCGCCCGGGGTGAGGCCAAGAAGGACCTCGGCGATGCCGGAAGCCACGCGGGGGCGGTACGGGGAATTGGCGCAGCGGCGCCGGGGCCTACCCCCATTCACCGGAGACCCGGGGGCCGCCCGAATAGAGGGGCGCGCCAACGCTCGCTACGGCATCATGCAACCTCTGCCACGGGAGAAGGATGCAGAAGATTGCGGACCGCCTCGAGAAGCGCCTGGACCTTGAAGGGCTTGAAGAGCAGGGCGCTCCCGAACCGTTCCATGCGCACATTGCGGCCCGCGCTGGAGAGTCCGCTGATGCCGAGGATCTTGATGTTCGGATTGAGGTGACGCACGATCCCGGCGAGCGCCGCTCCGTCCAGGTTGGGCATGATCAGGTCGGTGATCACGATGTTGATCTCGCTGCTTCGGGTCGCGAAGAGCGCGACGGCCTCGGTGCCGTCGGCGGCGGTGAGCACCCGGTATCCGTGGCGCGAGAGCGTCGCCGCCGTGATCTCGCGGATCTGAGGCTCGTCGTCGACGACCATGATGAGTTCGCCCTGGCCCCGCTCCTCCTTCGGAGGAGAGGTGCTGCTTGAACCCCGCGCGGCGGAGACCTCGGCCGCCGGCAGGTAGACACGGAAGGTCGTCCCGATGCCTTTCTCGGTCTTGAGGCTTATGAACCCGTTGTGGTTTTCCACGATGCCGCGCACGGTGGACAGGCCAAGTCCCGTCCCCATCCCCTCGTCCTTCGTGGTGAAGAAGGGCTCCCAGATGTGCGACAGCGCCTCGTCCGGTATCCCCGTTCCCGAGTCCTCGATGTGGATGACGACCCACGCGCCCGCGCGGGCGCCGTCGATCTTTCGCGCCGTCGATTCATCGAGCAGGCAGTTTTCAGCCGAGAGCGAGAGGACGCCGCCCGCGGGCATCGCATCGCGGGCGTTCACGCACAGGTTCAGCAGCACCTGGTGAATCTGGGTTGAGTCCGCCATCACGGGCCAGAGGTCGTCGGGGAAGCTCGATTCCACGCGGATGTTCTTCGGGAACGTCTCGTGGGCCAGCGTCTGGGTCTCCTCGAGCAGCGTCTTGACCCCGATGAGCTGCTGCACGCTGCCCGCGCCATGCGCGAAGGAGAGGATCTGGCGCACCAGCTCAACGCCCCGCTCCGCGCTCTTCTCAAGCGAGGTGATGATGCGCAGGTCGTCGGGATTGGTCGCGTGCTCGCGAAGCACCGGCGCCGCGAGGATGATGGGCGCGAGCACGTTGTTCAGGTCGTGGGCGATCCCGGAGGCGAGCATCCCGATGCTCTCGAGGCGCTGAGCCCGCAGGTAATGCTCGTCGAGGCGCTTCTTGCCGGCCCCGGCCTGGAGCGGGCTCCCCTCGTCGTAGGTCAGAGAGGCGCTCATGTCGGCGGCTCCAGCACTTTCGCGAGACCAAACGGACCTGCCTGTCCCCCATGAGGGAACTCCTCCAGGTTCCTTGTCTGGAGCTCAGTCTGGAGGCCTAAGTCGTCCATATAGGCAAAGTGTGTGCACGGTCGCACGCGCTCTACTTAGAATTCTACGTCTTTTTACGTAATTCTGACATATGTGGTTAATCCCTGAGTCGTTGATGGATGAGGGCTTGAGGTCGCGCGTAATCTTTTCTACGCTTTCCTACCGTGAAGATCGTAATCGTCGAAGACCATTTGATGATCCGCGACGTTGTCCGAAAGGTATGCAGCTCGGAATTTGGGTACACGGTGGTGGGGGAGACGGATTCCGGCGTTCAGGCCGTTGAGCTGATCCTGAAGCACCGGCCCGACGCCGTCATCCTGGACCTATCGCTTCCCGACATGGACGGATTCAATGTCGCCGACCGGGTGCTCAAGGTGATGCCGAGCCTGCGCATCCTGATGCTCTCCTCGCACTGCGACGATTACACGCTGTTCCGGGTGGAGAAGTCGGGAGTCCACGGGTTCATCGACAAGAACTCCAACACGGTCGAGATCCTGCGCGACGCGCTGAAGGCGATCGCGGAGGGGCGCATCTACTTCTCGCAGGCCTTCCAGGCGGCCCGCATGGCCCGCAGGTCCGACCCCCGCTCGTTCATCAAGGTCCTCTCCGACTGGGAGCGCGCGATCCTTTCCCTGATCGGCCAGGGGCTCAACGACGACGAGATAGGGGAGCGCCTCAACCTGTCACCCCGCACCGTCCAGACCCACCGCAGCAACATCCTGCGCAAGCTCGACCTTAAGGGGACGCCGAAGCTGATCGCGTTCGCGGTCGAGAACGGATTCACGCAGGTCCAGTCGAAGCACGGATCGATTCCAGTTTATACCTGAAGGAAGCAAACTCCTTCTCGAATTCGTCGAACATCTCCTGGAGCTTCTGCGGGCTCTCCGTCGCCGAGGCGCGCTGAAGCCCCAGGGCAAGCCGGCTGAGGGGCTCGTACTTCACCACGCTGCAGTGGGACAGCATCCTGTGGGCGATCCGGTGGACCTCCTCCGGCACCGCGGCCGCCACGATCCGGCGGGCGTTCATCCGGTCCGCGTCGAACGCCGCGAGGAAGCGGTCGATCTGCCCCGAGAGGCCCTCGAGCGTCTCGTTGCCGAGGAAGGTCAGCATCTCAAGGTCGATCTCGCCCGGCGGCTCGAAGGTGATGTTCTGCGACCGGACCTCGATCGAGGCGGCGGTGCGGAGCGAGCCGCCCAGGTCGCCCAGGGCCGCCGCGATCTTCGCGGGGGTGATCGGCTTGGAGATGAACGCATCCATCCCCGCCTGGAGGCAGGCCTCCTTGTTGAAGTCGCTGGAGTGGGCCGTGGTCGCGATGATGATGGTCCTGCGCGTCGAGGGCTCGACCGCGCGGTAGCGTGCCGCGACCTCGGTCCCGATCATCCCGGGCAGGTTCCAGTCCAGGAAGGCCACGTCGTAGTGCGTCTTCGTGAGCCGCTCGAGCGCCGATATCCCGTCGTTCACGACGTCCGACTGGATGTCGATCTTGCGGAGCACGGCCTGCATCGCGACGACGTTGTAGTCGATGTCCTCGACGATGAGCGCGCGGAGCGGGGCCGACCTCGTCGTCGACGGCGCCTTCCCGTTGGCAACCTCCCGCCCGGAGACGAAGGGGAGCTCGACCCAGAACGTGGACCCCTGGCCAAGCTTGGACTCAACGCCGACCCGCCCGCCCATCTTGCCCGCGAGGAGCCTGCAGACCGCAAGGCCCAGCCCCGTGCCCCGGATGTTGCCCGAGCGGGCCGACTCAAGCCGGGTGAACTTGGTGAAGAGCGTCGCCATCTCGGCCTCGGACATGCCGGCCCCGTGGTCGCGCACGAAGAACCTGACGCGCTCGTGGAATCCCGGGCTCGCCCCGACGATGATCGGCCTCCCCGCCCCGAACTTGAGGGCGTTCGTGAGGTAGTTGAGGATGATCTGCTGCACGCGCGCCGAGTCCCCGACCAGCTGCTCCGGCAGCTTCGGGTCGATCGAGAAGCTGATTTCGGAGCCTGCGGTGCGGGCGTTCACCTCCATCATCGACACGCACTGCTCCAGGAGCACGCGCAGCGCGAATGGTCCCGATCGCAGCTCTATCTTCCCCGCCTCGATCTTGGAGAAGTCCAGCACGTCGTCCACGAGGGTCGCCAGGAGCGTGGCGCAGCTGTTGATGGAGTCGGCGAGGTACCGCTGGCGCTTGTCGAGGTTCGTCTCGTCGAACGCGAGCGCCAGGCCGAGGATTCCCGAGATCGGGTTCCTGATCTCATGGCTCATGTTCGCGAGGAACTCGGACTTGGCCTCGTTGGCCTTCTCAAGCTGCTCGGTCTTCTTCCGGACGAGGATCT
>Ga0181537_10001282_pt1 | contig 23325 bp, 21 predicted proteins | sample PEATcosm2014_Bin_39_FD_119765 | JGI IMG/M metagenome (GOLD analysis project Ga0181537, IMG submission 119765) | Peatland microbial communities from MTU Mesocosm Facility, Houghton, MI, USA - PEATcosm2014_Bin23_10_metaG | ecosystem: Environmental > Terrestrial > Soil > Wetlands > Peat | place... | reverse complement strand
CGGCGAGCGCATCGTCATACTCTCCACGCACATCGTCTCCGACGTTGAGGCGACAGCAACCGATATTGCGATCATAGAGAAAGGGACTCTCGTGGCGCACGCCACTCCCGAGTCCCTGCTGCTGCAGGTGGAGGGCAGAGTGTGGGAGTGCGTGGTCTCAAGCGCGGAGCTGAACAAAGCAAAGCAAGAGTTCCTTATCAGCAGCACAACGCGCCGAAGCGATGGAGTCCATGTGCGCATTCTCGGAGACCTGCCACCGGAAGGGGCGCGGGCCGTGGCGCCGAATCTTGAGGATGCATACCTTTATTGCATCTCGCATCACCGCGCCGGGGTGCGGCACGAAGCGTGCATTGGGACCGGAGCATGATGCGCGGCCGCGTTCTTTATCAAATGGTGCGCGCCGACTTTCTTGAGCGCGTGCGCCGTTACAGCTTCCTGCTCACAATGGCTTTCTCTCTCTATCTAGGGTACGCAGTGTATTCGGGCCAATTGGTTTTGCGGCTGGACGAGTACCGCGGTGTGGACAACTCAGCGTGGCTTGGCTCGGTGATTGGACTGGTCGGCTCGGTGTGGCTCACACTGATCGGTTTTTACATTGTCAAGAACTCCATTCAGCGCGACCGGCAAACACGCGTGGGTCAGATCCTTGCCGGTACCCCGATCAGCAAGGGCTTTTACACGTTCAGCAAAACACTCAGCAACTTCGCGGTGCTTGCCGTCATGGTTGGCGTGCTGGCTCTGGCTTCTGTTGCGATCCAGTTGTTTCATCGCCCAAGTCAACCCATCAATCTTTACGCGCTGCTTTCTCCCGTGCTGATCTTCGGGCTCAGCGCGTTGGTTGTTACGGCTGCGCTGGCAATTCTATTTGAGAGCCTTCCCGTTCTGCGCGGCGGTGTGGGCAACATCCTTTACGTCTTCTTTTGGATTTTTCTGTTGGCTTCTGGCGCGAACAACATAGCGAAGGGGGATTCAAACAGCGGATTGCGCCCCTTCGCCGACTACACCGGAATCGATTCGGTCATGAGTCAAATGCAAAGCCAGGTGCACAAGCTCGATCCGCAATACAACAACGGCGCGTCCTTCAGCATTGGCAGCCTGCATCCCACGTCCAAGACCTTTCTCTGGACAGGTCTCACCTGGACTCCGGCTCTCGTTCTTAGCAGGGCAATGCTCTTTGCTGTCGCCGTCGCGCTTTCATTGCTCGCCGCTCTCTTCTTTGACCGCTTCGACCCGGCGCGCGCCGGTTGGTTCAAACAGAAGCAGCCAAGGATCATCCTAAAAGCTGAAGTCCGTAATATAGCGTTGGCGCCGAGCCCGGGAAGTCCTGCCGCTGAGACGATCGCCGATTTGTCGCGAATGCACTCGCCCGCGCCGCATCTCACTCCGTTGCTTCGCGCCGACCTGCGAACAGCTTCGCGAAGCTCGGTGCGCCTGCGATTTATCCCGCTCGTTCGAGCAGAGTTTCTTCTGTCGATGCGAGGCCACGCCTGGTGGTGGTACACCGTTGCCGCCGGATTGTTTATTGCCTGCCTGGCTTCGCCTCTCGATGCTGCGCGGTCCGGCGTCATTGTTGGCGCGTGGCTTTGGCCTGCGCTGATCTGGTCGCAAATGGGCACGCGCGAAGAGCAATATTCAACCGGCACACTCATTTTTTCCGCACCGCGGGCAGTCCCTCGCCAGCTCCTGGCCACTTACACGGCGGGAGTGTTAGTGGCCGCAATCACTGGCGGAGGCCTGGGTCTTCACCTGCTCTTTGTGCGCAACTTTGAGGGACTGGCAGCCTGGGCTGCGGGGGCGATTTTCATTCCTGCCCTGGCTCTTGCACTCGGCGTGATCACCGGAAGCCGAAAGTTCTTTGAAGCCCTGTACACGGCGTGGTGGTACGTCGGCCCACTCCATCACATACGCAACCTCGACTTCATGGGCACCACAGCCGCATCCAGCACCTCTGGCGCCTTTGCAGCCGCTGCGGTGTTGCTCGTACTGGCCGCCTATGTCTGGAGAAAAACCAAGCTGGCCAATGCTTGACAGTGCCCTGCTACGGCATCCTGGCCTTCAGCGGGACCGACCCAAGATCGCTTTTCCATCCAACGACCCGATTCCGCTGAAAATACACTTCAGATCCGCCGTACTCGAATTTGTCCTTCGAGAAGGCCGTAGGAGTACCCTGAACCACGAGAACATCGTCCCTGGTGGAGTCGACCGTAAAGTATTCCTGATTTGTGTCAACCGGATGTTCGGGCCATAGTTTGACTCGGATCGGGTCTGAAACGGGATCGATCTTCCAACCGATCACGCTGCCATCCCTGAGATACAACTCCGACTTCCCATACACAAGTTTGTCGTTTGTCGCTGCCGTCGGTGGACCTTGCTGGGCCAGCACTTCGTCTTTGGTTGAACCAATTGTGAGGAAGGAAAGAATCTTATGGGGCTCGGCTTGGGTGGCGGCCAGTTGCCGAGGGACCGTGTGTGTCGATGCTCTCTTTGCAGTCGTGGCTGCGCCGGCGGATGTGGTCGCGGCCTCTTGCCCGGGTGCCTCCGGTTCGGCTGGGGCCTGCAACAAATTCAATCTCACCAAATCGTGTTTTACCGCATCGATGAATCTTTTTTTTGGACCCTCAAGCCCATTCAGTACGGTGTCCTTGCTGTCGCCCAGTACCCTTGCCGTAGCTTCTCCCGTGGGATCGGGAAGATCGAAGGCTAACCAGATGTATCGGCCGACGATAACCGCAACCAGCAGAATCGTAACAGTGGTCAGATGCTTGACCACCGGACCGATCCAACCAGACTTCTTTGGGGCCGGTTCATCGAAATCCATGATCAGGCCAGTCACCGACTGTCTCGCAGTGGACGCGCCGGCCCTTGGCGCGCGCCCGGACGTTGCGTCTGCCGCAACGGGATCTGGCTGGGGGGGGCGAGTGTTCCGAGGGGGGAGCGAGCTCAGAAACTTGAAAGCCGTATTGATGTCTTTCAGCTTCGCTTCCGCCGACTCCCGCAGTCCTTCGTCATGTTGGAAACGGTCCGGGTGCCAGACTTTCACCAGAGTGTGATAGGCGGATTTGATTTCTTCTTCTGTCGCACCCGGTTCAAGGTCGAGAATGCCAAGGGCGGTGCAGCGGCTGCACCGTATCCCGTGGCCATCGGCAGAATCCCCGCATGCGCAAATGTTCATTTCGCCTTGCAGGCCTTTCTTTTCGTTTCAGAGACCGATCCCATTATAGAAGAGATATTCGCGTGTGCCGCTGCATTGCGCTCTACGCGGAAAGGCAGAAATCCGTAGAATGATTATGTAGCTTTTTTCCATCACGATGGCATTTACCGAACAATACGATGTCGCGGTCGTCGGTGCAGGCCACGCTGGGTGCGAGGCCGCAATGGCGGCCGCGCGCATGGGACTGAAGACCGCCCTGATCACGATGAATCTCGACCTGATTGCGCAGATGAGTTGCAATCCGGCCGTGGGCGGCGTGGCCAAGGGCCACCTGGTGCGCGAGGTTGACGCTCTCGGCGGAATTATGGGCGAAGTCGCCGATGCCGTCGGTATTCAGTTTCGGCTGCTTAACACCTCGCGTGGTCCCGCGGTCTGGAGCCCGCGCGCCCAGTGCGACAAGCAACTCTACCGCGTGAAAATGCGCGAGGTGCTCGAGGGACAACCCGGACTGCACATCCGCCAGGCGGAAGTTGTGAACCTGGTAATTGAACCCAGTGGACAGTGGACAGTGGACAGTGGACAGGAAACGGTACGCCGCGGGCGCGTGCTCGGCCTGAAGCTGCGCGATGGCCGCAATCTGCTGGCCGGCGCAACGATTATCACGACCGGGACTTTTCTCAACGGACTGATCCACTGCGGAGAAGAGCGGTACCCCGCCGGCCGCAGCGGAGAGCCGGCAAGCGTCTTGCTCGGAGAAGCACTCCGCGCGCTGGGCCTTCGGACATGCAGGCTCAAGACCGGCACGCCACCGCGGCTCGATGGCCGCACGATTCGTTGGGAAGCATTTGAAGAGCAGCCCGGCGATGCTGTTCCCACGCCCTTCAGTTTCCGCACGAAGAAAATTGTTCAGCCACAGGTGAGTTGCCACATCGCATTCACCACGCCTGAGACACTGCGCCTCATTCGCGATAACGTTCACCGGTCGGCCATGTATTCCGGGCAGATCGCAGGCATCGGCCCGCGCTATTGTCCTTCGATCGAAGACAAGATCGTGAAGTTTCCGGACAAGACGCAGCACCAGTTTTTCCTCGAGCCGGAGGGCTTGAATACGCACGAAGTCTACGTCAATGGCATGTCAACTTCGCTGCCCATGGAAGTTCAATTTCAGATAGTCCGCTCCATACCCGGACTTGACGAGGCAGAGATGCTGCGCCCCGGCTACGCCATCGAATATGACAGCGTCGACGCCACGGAACTCGACCGGACTTTGCGCGTAAAGGCCTTCACAGGCCTTTACCTTGCGGGACAAATCAATGGAACCAGCGGATATGAAGAAGCTGCGTGCCAGGGCATTATGGCCGGCATCAACGCGGCGCTTTGGGTGAAGGGCGAGCGGCCCTTTACGATGGACCGGTCAGAAGGCTACACCGGCATCTTGATTGACGATCTTATTTCGAAGGGAACAAACGAGCCGTACAGGATGTTCACTTCGCGTGCCGAGTTCCGCCTTCATCTGCGCATCGATAATGCCGATCAGCGCTTGACCCCGTACGGACGCCGATTGGGCCTCATCAACGATGAAGCGTGGCTGGAATACGAGCAGAAACAGGCCAGGATGATCGCGCTGGAACTCCTTCTCACCACGCGCAAGGCAGACGCCGAGCGTTTGTCCGCCGCGCACCTCGCCCATCTTACCGCAACCGCCGGCCTCACCTGGGCGCAGTTGCTGAAGCGCCCTGAAGTCACAATCGAGCCGGTGTTGGGTGCGTTGAGCGGCGTCCTTGCGCTGGATCCGTTGCTCACCTATTACAGCCCCGCCGCCGAACCCGATCCATGTGCCGCAGCTCGCAGAGCCAGTGAAGCCCGTGCTGTTGAAACCGGAATCAAGTTCGCCGGCTACCTTGACCAGCAATTGAAGTCGATTGAAAAGCTCAAAGCCGCGGAGGCGGTCGCGATTCCCGAGTGGATTGAATATAGCGCCATCAGCGGTCTCTCGCGGGAGATGCGCGAGACGCTGGAGCGTGTCCGCCCCGTCACCATCGGGCAGGCCAGCCGCCTTCCCGGCGTGACTCCTGCCGCGCTCAGCCTGGTACACATTTCGATCAAGCTGCAGGGGGCGCGCCGAATCACCGAGCCAGCCCAACCAAAGGCCAGCTAGTTCGCTTGTCGTCCTCGCACGAGTCTTCTCCAGGGAACGGCGGTGGTGTACAGTTTGGTATGCGCTGGCGTCGAAGCCGACTCTTCTTGCTTTTACTTTCGTTCAGTGTCACTCTAGCGGCAGCTCAAACTGCGGCGCCCCCAACCGTCCGCGCGCGTGACTTAGGTGTTCCGTTCGACGGCACCACCGGACCGCTGAATGCGATTACCGATGTGCTCGGAGTTGAGGTCGGCGCAACCACGCTGATCAGCGGGGAGGGTGCGCTGAAGGTTGGCGAAGGCCCGGTGCGCACGGGCGTTACAGTTATCTTCCCCCGCGGTGCGAAGGATACCGATCCGGTGTACGCTGGCTGGTTCAGCCTGAACGGCAACGGCGAAATGACGGGAACCACATGGGTTGAAGAATCGGGGTTCCTCGAAGGCGCTGTGGCCATCACCAACACCCACAGCGTGGGCCTGGTGCGCGATTCAATGATCGCCTGGGGTTTGAAGCGCGGGGCGATGCGCCAGCCGTGGGCCCTGCCGGTGGTAGCTGAGACCTGGGACGGATTCCTCAATGACATCAACGGATTCCATGTGACGCAGCAAGACGTGTTTGCCGCGCTGGACTCCGCCAAAGGCGGAGCCGTGCCGGAAGGCAATTCCGGTGGCGGTACAGGTATGGTGTGCTACGGCTTCAAGGGCGGCACAGGAACGGCTTCGCGCGTACTCACGGCTACTGACGGCGGTTATACGGTGGGTGTGCTGGTGCAGTGCAACTGCGGACGGCGTCCGCAACTGACCATTGCCGGCGTGCCTGTGGGTAAAGCAATCCCTCAGGGCGTTCCCTATTCGGAATCTGAGTCGCCTGTGCTGCCTGGGGCGATGCCGCAAGACAGCGAGACGCGGGGAGACGTCGGTTCGATCATCATCGTGGTGGCCACCGACGCACCGCTGCTGCCTCACCAGCTCAAACGGCTGGCGCGAAGGGCAGCGCTCGGTCTTGCACGCACGGGGTCCACTTCCGGCAACAGTTCTGGTGACATCTTTCTTGCTTTCTCGACCGCCAACCCTCATGCCGACGCGGTACCGGGGCCCAATATCGTAAAGACAGTTTCCAATGAGCGAATCAGCCCGCTGTTTACGGCTACTGTCGAGGCCACGGAAGAGGCCATTGTCAATGCGATGGTGGGCGCAAAGACAATGACCGGCGTAGACGGTCACATCGTGCCGGCTCTGCCCCACGATGAGCTGAAGCGAGTGCTGGAGACCTACAAGCGGTAGGAATCCGCCGCTCGCGTTGCTACCCTACGGTGTGTTCTTATCGCTCTTGGTGAACAGCGGAATGTGGAATGGAAGCTCGGCATTAGACTGCTTCTTCTGCTTTGCGTTCGCTTCCTCCCGCAGCAGCGTGCGCTGCGAGTTAATGCACAGCCAGCCGCCGTGGGTGCGCTCGAAGACGTGCGTAAAAACGCCCTTTTCATCGATCGGACCCGAAGCGCCCTTTCGATGCAGCGAGTAAGTGCCATTGGCAACAGCGATATCGCCCAGCATCCGCACGGTGATCACGCGTTGATCCAAGTGCATCGACTTGTCCTCCCCGGTGATCACATTGGCTACTTGCTGGTTACGGGTAGAAATATCTCCCGAAGCGGAAACATCTACAAATAAAGGAGATAAAACCAGCTCCAATCCATACTGGTCGCGCTGATTCACTGAGTCGGCCCAGGAGTCCTCAATCTTCTGGAACTCCCGGATCTCCGGGCTTTGGGCACTTGTGACATTTGGCCGGGCCTGCGCCGCGCCCTGATCCTGAGCCGAAACCGCGCAGCATGAGAGAAGTACTGCAGAATAGCAAACAGCAAAGCGGGTCATATTCAACCTGAACTCCTACCTGTTAATGATAGCGCTTCAAAAATCATACTCGGTTTGACTTGGTCGTAAGGCGAGATGGGAGCGACAAAGAGAGAGAATTCAGTTCTAAAACTGAAGACGGGGGAATTGCTTATGCCAGCGAATGCAGATGCTCCGGATGGTGAACGGTGACGATGGAGTCCTCAATGGTGATCCAACCATCCTTGCGGAACTGGCCCAGAGTGCGGGTTACCGTCTCGCGCGTAGTGCAAGCCATTGAAGCCATTTCCTCATGCGTGAGCAAAAGCGGAAAACGGAATCCACCGTCATCATGGTGTTCCCCGATTTGATGAGCCAATTCGAGCAACAACCGGCCCAGCCGGGCGGCAACGGTTTCAGCCAGCGCAATGCGGCACGCGTCCTGCAAGGCGAACCGGTACTCCTGGCAAATGCACTGGACCGCCCGCATCTGCGCTTCCTTATGAATGCGCAAAAAGCTTAGGAACCTGTCCCGTTCTACAGGCCGCAGTTGGGCGCTGGTCAACGATTCCGCTGATACTTCATAAACGCCGTGGGAGAGCACGGCATAGAGCCCGAGCATGGACCCCGGCCCGGCGACACGGACAATCATCTGACGTTCTTCAGGCCGGCCGGCGGTTAGTTTGAGGTAGCCGCCGCAAATCAAATACAAACAACGTGCATCGTCGCCCTGTTTGAAAAGGGAAGCCTGGGCGGGCAGGGTAATTGTGCTGGTGGCCAACTCAAGATCGGCCAGAACGGCGCTGCCGAGAGAACAGAACCAGCCGGGACGACGATTTGCGCAAGCCGCGCAACCTGCCGGAACCTGCCGGCTCACTTGCTTGTGCCTTCCGTGCGGAACTACCGAAATCGCTGCGTCTGCCATGGTCTTGCCGCTTCCGACGCCGTGTAAGCCCATCGTCGCGGTTTCCATTTTGCCCTTGCCTGCGTCTCAAGGGCTCAGTCCGCGATGAGAGTGCTCCGGGCCTCTCGGAAGAGAGGCTCTTGGTCTAACAAAGTTTGCCGGAGCAATCTTCGGCTTGGATGTGACGGGCCTCACGCTTATTCCGGCTAAGTCCAATTGAGGCAAGGTGTGTTCTATTGCTCAGCATTCAGGTTGCAATTCTGGTTTGCTCTTGAGGTCATCTCCCGTCGTTCCGCGGTCGAGCTCCGCCACCCTGGCGGCGGGGTTTGAGACTCGCACCAATACGGGAGTTCATTCGGCCCGGACGATTCCAAATCGGGAAAGGTCAATTGGGTATCTGTGATGAAAATCACCGTTCAACGAAACGACAAGCAGTACGATCCGACATGTTGTGATGCTCCGCACCAGGAGCCATTCCGATGAAGCGTGACCATCGTACCGGTCGTTTTCCGGGTTCCTTGATGTTGAATTTCCGGGTTCAACCCTCAGACTTTGGGAGCGTGGCATATGGAAATGGCAAAAAGAGCATCTAAGGCGGAATCTTCCATGCAAAGAGTTGGGCCAGTAACGCAGTTGCCAATGAGAGTGGTTCCGGGCGAATGGCCTGGGCTGCGAGTTATTTTGATTTTCTTGCTGGGCGTGGGAATTCTGTGCGCAAGCGCACTTGCCGCTCCGCAGGCCCAAACAGGGCCCGTTGGGAATGCCCCCAGCGCGCAAGCCAAGGACGCGGCTCCCAATACCTATGTAGGGGGTGAGGTTTGCGCCACTTGCCATGAAGAGGTGGCTAAAAAGTTCGCGGGCAATCCTCACACCAAACTCGCAGCGCAGCACGGCACAGCCGGTGTGAACTGCGAAGGTTGCCACGGTCCGGGCGGGGATCACGTCGCAGGCGGCGGCGATGTGACCAAGATTTTCAATCCCGCCAAGCACTCGACCAAAGAGGTCGACGCCACCTGCCTGAAGTGCCACTCGAGCGCGCATCCGGATTTTCAGCGTTCTCCGCATGCCAAGGCTAACGTGGGCTGCACAAGCTGCCACAACATCCATGCCGCGAAGGAAGACAAACTGCTCACGGCAGCTCAACCGACCCTTTGCTTCCAGTGCCACACAGACGAAAAGCCGCAATTCGATATGCCCTTCCACCACAAAGTGAATGAAGGACTTGTCCGGTGCAGCGATTGTCACGATGTGCACGGCACGTTCGAAAAGAGCAACCTCAGGTCCAGGAACGACTCGAACCTCATCTGCACAAAGTGCCACACCGAGAAGCGCGGGCCCTTCGTTTACGAGCACACGCCGGTGAAGGGCGAGGGGTGCATGGGATGCCACACGCCGCATGGCTCGCAGAATGCGCGGATGTTGAATATGCCAAACGTCAACGTGCTGTGCAACCAGTGTCACAGCCCGGTGGCCGCAGCCACCGTGCACGGCATTAATTCGGGTTCGTCAGAGCTGACGCCCTGCACCGACTGCCACACGATGGTTCACGGTTCAAATATGAATGCGGCGTTTCTCCGGTAGAAGTTTCGGATCAGGACCGCGTCCTCAAGGCTCATCGGAGGGCGCGGAATGGATTCGGCGCCAACCTCGGACACGATTTCAAGAATTCAGATGTCAGTAACAGGGATTTCCAAGTGAGGCTTCAGATGAAAACGATTGGCTGGTTTTCGCGGATGTCCGACCAGCAACCCTTTACCGCAATGGTCCAGTGCATCGCTGGGGGACTCGCCATTTTGCTCATGATGACGATCAAAGCTGGCGCCCAGAATCCGACGCCCACGGTCCCCTTGCCGTCGCCCGAGACACAGATGAGTGTGCCGAACGGATATGCGGTCCACGAGAGCGTGGATCTGGGCGGCCGCATTGCAAATGCGACGGGCAGCCATGCGATGTACAGCAACCTTGTGAACCTGCAGTCTGGGCCACGCGTGCAAAATGAGACTTTTGAATTGCGCGCATTGCCAGGCCAGAAAAACACTCCGGTCGACTTGCTGAACGTGGTAGGCAGCGGGTTCGGAGGCGACCCCATTAACTTTGTAAGGATGAGCGCCTCGAAGGGCAAGACCTACGAGTTCAACGGCATGTTCCGCCGCGACCGCAGGTATTTTGATTACGATCTGCTCGGCAATCCAAACATTCCCAGCGGACAGTCGATTCCAATCGGTCCCTCCAATGCGCCTACCGGCTCATTCGCCTGGCCGCAGACCCTTCAATCGCCTTTCACGTTCAACACGGTGCGGCGCATGACCGATATTGGTGTCGTCCTGATGCCGTTATCGAAATTCACTTACAGGATCTCTTACGCCAAGAACCTGATGGAAGGCCCGAGCCTCAGCCCGAGCGGCTATCAGTTCGCAAAGTACAATGCCATACTGGCTGAGTATCAGCGCAATAACACCGACGACATCACGGCGTCGATCGACTGGAAGCCGGTGCGCGGCACCATGCTCACCTACGAACAGCAGATCACGCACTATAAGGGTGACTCGTTCTTCACTCTTGCTCCAAGTTCATTGATCGCGCAAGAGGCGGACGGAACAAAAGTGGCGATCAACGACTATGACAGTCTGTCACCCTATGGGATCGGCGCCTGCAACACGGGCAGTATGGGTAGCGCCTACACGCCTGCCGGCGGAGGTAATCCGGCCGTCTACACTATCTTCTCAGCGCCCAACATGCCGGGCGGCCTGCCGGTCATCAATGCTGCTTGCGCTGTGGTTACCAGCTATATGCGCTCTCAGCCGACGCGCGCTATTTTCCCGACAGAAGTGCTTCGCCTGCAGAGTGCAAGCCTGAAGAACCTGTCGATCAACGGCAATGTACGGTTTACCAACGCGAACATGCACCTGCCCAGCTACTACGACAGCTATCAGGGGCTGAATGGGGCGACGCGCTCTCTGACCTACCTCGGGAATGCGCAAGCGATTCGCCAGGTCCTGGCTGCCGATCTTGGAGCGGTGTGGCAGGCAACGAGTAAGTTCAGTCTGGCCGACGGGATCAGCTTCTCCTCGATGCACCAACCCGGAACGTCGAACATGACCAGCGGAACGACTGTGGCCACGCCCACCAATCCGAATGAGACCATTACCTACGGGGGTGCGCTTACCACCACGAGCGCGGCAGCCGGCGCCTCCTCTTTCGAAGGCAGTCCGTCGATTGGCGTGCCTGCGCCAGGCTATACGGGTCAGTTGTATATAACCAATAATCTGACCGGCACATTGGACGTCTCCTCGAACACGACACTCTCGCTCACTTACCGTCACCAGAATCACGTAGTCGCGGAGGGCGACCCACACAACATCCCGCTGCCCCTGGGTGCTACGGTCGGCGGCACCGTGACCGTCAATGAAGATGCCGGCGTGCTTACCGCGGCTGTCCGCCCCGCTGCAAACCTCGATCTGAACGGTTCGGTGGAAATGGCCTATGCCGACAACGCCCTCACTCCGGTATCGCCGCGGCAACTCTGGCACTACAGGGTGCACGCGAGATACAGACCGAAACCCTGGGCGACGTTCTCCGCCGCTTTCAACGATCTGGAGCGGCATAACAACACCAATAACAACCAGGCCAGCGTCGCATACGAGGCGGCCGTGGCAGCCGCGACAAATCCGCCGGGCCCCACCAGCCTGCCGTACGAAGGCCCGCTGGATCACGTCGATCACACCAGAATTGCGAGTGTGAGCGGCATGTTGTCGCCCAATGAACACTATGGGTTCGACTTCAGCTATGCCTACACCGATGTGTATGCGGCAACCAACATCTGCTTTGATAACGGCAATCAGACCGCGGCGAACAAACCAGGCGCATATCCCGGCACGGCGACGCTAACCAGCAGTGGAGCGCCGAATGTCTGCCAGGGAGTCTTTGGCAGAGGTTCGACGACGCAGCTTGCAGACTGGTTCGGGCGCGATTTCATGGACGCGCCCACGCAATACGGATCAGTCTCTCTCCGGGTGTCGCCTGCCAAGCCGGTCAAAACGAACTTCGGTTACCGCATCAGTTCGGTGAACGGAACCCGGTTCTTCAACGATGCGCGCGATGTGAACGGCTCGCTGGTGTCCTCGTATCAGACCCCCTTTGTGAATCTTGCATGGGCGGTCCGCCCCAAATTGATCTTCAAGACTGAATACAACTTCTTTGGCTATGGCGAAGGTGGACCTTCGGGCCCTGAGTACTGCAGCTCGTCAACGTCTTTGACATCGGCTGTTGTGCCATGCGCTTCACTTCCCCAGCAGACGGGTCTGACCGAATCGCCTGCCGGTGAGACCGCACCGCGAAACTTCCATGCGAATAACGTTACCCTTGGAGTGCATTATGAGTTTTGATCCGGGGAGCTATGATTGACTCCATTTGGATCGCACAAGGCAGGAAGCAGTTGTAAAAGAGTATTCTCATCGAAGTCCGGATTACGTCTTCGGTGGACAACTTGAGTAGGTTCTTCGAGTAAGAAGGAATCCACGCGGCAGGGACATGCACCAACACTGACCGTGGAATTAATCAAGGAGCTGTTGCAATGACAAAGATGATTCGTTCCCAGGTGGTTCTGGCTGCTGTAGTTGCTCTCGCCAGCGCCGTGAGCTTCGCCCAATCCGGCGGCGAAGCGACTTACAAAGCCAAGTGCGCAAGCTGTCATGGCGCCGCCGGCACCCCCAGCGCGGGAATGGCCAAGATGATGGGTATCAAGGCCGCGTCCGATCCTGACATCCAGAAGCTCACCGTCGCCCAGGTTTCCACCGTGGTGAAGGACGGCAAAGGCAAGATGAAGCCAATTGCCGGGCTGACCGACGAACAGATCAAGGACGTAGCGGCGTTCTACAAGGGACTCAAGTAGCGAGTTAACGAAGCGGTCGCGTTCTACGACGGCCAAAACACCAAACTAAGTTGAAAGCAGTCAGCAAAACCAGGCCCGCCCCAACCGGCGGGCCATCTTGAGTGTGGGGGCAATTGTGTCACTGTTACAAAAATTCCGTGAAAACTGGGTACGGCCGGCCCTCTTCTTCGGCAACAACCCCGTAAGCCTTGCGGGCGGCGCCATCACCAGCGCCTCCGGCGTAACCATGATCGGCTATTGGATCGTAGAGATCTTCGGGCGGCCTAACGACAACCCATATCTTGGCATTATCTTCCTTCTGCTCTTGCCGGGTCTCTTCGTGGCGGGCCTACTGCTGATCCCGGTAGGAATTTACATTCGTCGCAGGAGACTTCAAAAAACGGGACAGATTCCCGCAGTGTTTCCCAAGGTTGACTTCAACGACCGGATGTTCCGCCACGGGGTCGACATTGTGTTGGTGGCGACCATCGTCAACCTCCTGGTCGTCTCGATCGCGAGCTACCGCGGCGCGGCCTACATGGATTCTCCGCAGTTCTGCGGCCAGTCGTGCCATGTGATGCATCCCGAATACACCGCTTACAAAATCTCCCCGCATTCCCACGTGGACTGCGTGGATTGCCACATTGGCGCGGGAGCGGCAGCGTACTTTTCCGCCAAGGTCAATGGCACCAAGCAGTTGGTCGAGGTCGCATTTCATCGCTATCCGACCCCGATCCCATCGCCGGTTCAGAATCTGCGTCCGGCGCGGGACACCTGCGAGGGATGCCATACGCCTACCAGGGTCTACGGCGAGAAGCTGTTGGTGAAGTCGACCTTTGCCGACGACGAGAAGAATACAGAGACGCAGACCGTGGTCGTGCTGCACCTGGGCGGGCAGGATTCGCTTTCGCATCTCACCGGCATTCACGGCGTCCATCTGGGACACATCGAGTACATCGCTACCGATGCTGACCGCACCGCGATTCCGTGGGTTCAGCGACGGAATGCGGATGGGTCCGAGACAACTTTCGCTGCATCGACCCTCAAGGGCGGAGTTCCCCAGGGTGAACGCCGCGTTATGGATTGCATCGATTGCCACAATCGGGCGGCCCATACATTCCTGACGGCCGAAGATGCTCTCAATCGCGCCATGGCCGATGGAGCGGTTTCGCCGGATCTTCCGTGGGTTCACAAGGAAGCGCTGCAACTGCTGAAGGCGAACTATGCTTCCGAGTCCGAAGCCAGCGCGCAGATTCCGCTCCAGCTCGAGGCCTTTTATGAAGCACAGAATCCCGGCGTGCTGGCCTCAAAATCCTCATTGGTCAAATCGGCTGGGGACGAGTTGGTCACTCTCTATAGTCAAAACGTGTTTCCCTTTATGAAGGTGACCTGGGGAACGCATCCCAACCACATCGGGCACATGGCCTATCCGGGCTGCTTCCGCTGCCACGATGGCGACCACGCTACTCAGGACGGCAAGACGACAATCACCCAGGATTGCGCCGCGTGCCACAATCTGCTTGCCGTGGACGAAGCAAAGCCCAAGGTGCTGGCCGACCTCGGCATTCAATAGAACAGCCTCTGGCTGATCAGGATGTAAATCCGGCGCCCATCCTTTCCGCAACGTCTGCGGGAAGGGTGGGCGTTGTGTTTTTTGGCTCGTTGCGATTGACCCTTGGCGTGGTAGGCTGGCTCTTCGCTTTAAAGGAGCCGGATTCCCGATGCCTTCCGCACAGCCCATCCAATTCAATCTTGTTGCCGCCGCCCGCGCCGCGATGATCGAGCATGGTTTTCAGCCGGATTTTCCGCCTGGGTCCGAAGCCGAAGTGGCCGCGATCCAGGCTCACCCGGCGCCGCCCGCAATCCCCGGCATTCAAGATCAAACTGGCCTTCTCTGGTCTTCGATTGACAACGACACCTCGAAGGACCTCGACCAGATTGAGTGGGCTGAGCAACTTGCAGATGGCCGCATTCGCGTACTCGTTGGTGTGGCGGACGTGGATGCGCGCGTCCCTCAGGGATCGATTCTGGATGGCCACGCCCGCAGCGAGACCACCTCGGTCTACACCGGCGTCAAGGTCTTTCCCATGCTGCCTGCGGAGCTTTCCGAGGGCATTACGTCGCTAAACGAGAATGAGGACCGTGCGGCTCACGTCATCGAGTACTGTGTCGACGCCGCTGGAGTCGTCTCGGACGGAAAGATCTACGCGGCTCTGGTGCGCAACCGCGCCCAGCTTGCCTACAACTCAGTCGGCGCCTGGCTTGCGGGCAGCGGACCTGCGCCGGCGAAGGTAGCTGCCAGCGCCGATCTTGCCGCGCAACTCAAGCTGCAGGACACCGCTGCGCAGCGCATGGTGGGTGGACGCTTCCAGCACGGCGCGCTCGATCTGGAGACCATCGAAACGCGGCCCGTGATGCAGGCCGGCCACGCCGTCGACATTGCGCAGCTTGACAAGAATCGGGCAACGTCGCTCATTGAGGAATTCATGGTGGCGGCGAACGGCGTGGCCGCGCGGACGTTCGAGGAGGCTGGCGTCGCTTCCATTCGCCGCATCGTCCGCACCCCCAAGCGCTGGGACCGGATTGTCGAAGTGGCTCAAGGCCTGGGCACAACCCTCCCTGCCGAGCCCGACTCGAAAGCGCTCAACGACTTCCTTCTCGCTCAGAAGCAGAAGGATCCCGACCATTTTCCGGATCTATCTCTTGCCGTCATCAAGCTCATGGGTCCCGGCGAGTACGTCCTGGTCAAGCCCAACGAGCCATCGCCCGGTCACTTCGGCCTCGCGGTGCAGGACTACCTGCACTCCACCGCGCCCAATCGCCGCTTTCCCGATGTCGTCACGCAGCGATTGGTGAAAGCGCTGCTCAAAAAGGCTCCGCCGCCATATTCCGAGGACGATCTAAATGCCATTGCGCAACGGTGCACGCTCATGGAAGACGGCGCGCGCAAAGTGGAACGCGAAATGCAAAAGCGCATAGCGGCCGTAGTGCTGCATCCACGCATCGGCCAGAGCTTCCCGGCGATTGTCACCGGCGTCAACCAGCACGGAACGTTCGTGCGCACGCTCAATCCCAACGTGGATGGCATGCTGGTGCGCGGCGGCAAAGGCCTGGATGTGGGCGACAAAGTGACGGTAAAGCTGATCTCAACTGACCCCCAGAAGGGCTTCATCGACTTCGCGGCGTAAAGGACTTGGCCTGCGCTCCTGCCTGCTCCGTGGAACAAGGGAGCAATACTGACCAGAAGTTGATGAGAGGACGGTTCATGGTCATGACAGGAGAAATCAAACATGCCGGAACCATTTGAGAACCCAGAAGCGACAAAGCTAGAAAACGAGACGGTCTCGGAAGCGTCAGCGCAGAAGCGCATTGAGCGCGTCGCGGAAAAAGCGGCGGAGAAGGCTTCGCACACAGTGAAGGCATACGAGAAAGACGAAAAGATCTTCACAACATAAGAGCGCGTCGTGACCCTATGTCCGAGAGTTCTTCCATCGACGATGAAGCCGGTGGCTTGCACATAGCGGCAATGGAGAACAGATGACGGGCAACAAGCATAATCCCGAAGGAAACAGCAGTGACTCTGGTGAGCCCGATCCTGGCCCATACTGGCGGCGAATGCATCGCGACTGGCGATTCTGGGTAGGCGCAACCTTGATGGCTGCGGCGCTTGCAATCTACGTGATGAGTGGAGACCTGGCATGGGTACCAGGCGGACATCGGCAGCCTGCGATGCCTGCGAGCGCGCCGGCCTAATTCCGCGCCGGCGGCTGAATTGAACTCGCATTGAATTCAACCGCTGGAGACAGATGAAGAAACTGATTGTCTTCGATCTCGACGGCACGCTGGCGCCGAGCAAAACTTCTATCGATGAGGAGGCGGCAACGCTCCTGCATGACTTGCTTGGGATCGTCAAAGTAGCTGTCATCTCCGGCGGCGCCTGGATTCAATTTGAAAATCAGATGCTCTCTCATCTTCCACACGACCAGCGGTTGACGAATTTATCGATTCTTCCCACCTGCGGAACGCAGTTCTATCGATACGCCGGAACCTGGAAGAAGCTTTATTCAGAGGACTTCACGGCCGGCGAAAAAGAGAAGATTGTCGACTCTCTGAAGCGAGCAGTAGCAACTGCCGGATTCACTGTCACCAGGACCTGGGGAGAAACAATCGAGGACCGCGGAAGCCAGGTGACCTGGTCTGCCCTGGGCCAGCAGGCTCCGTTGGAAGAGAAGCAGAAATGGGACTCGGACTTCGCCAGGCGAAAGAAAATCAAGATCGTTCTTGACGCGCTGATTCCTCAGTTCTCGGTTCGCATCGGCGGCGCCACATCCATCGACGTCACCAAGCCAGGTATCGACAAGGCCTATGGAATAGGAAAGCTGCGCGATATCCTGGGCATCTCATATGCGGAGATGGTCTACATTGGGGACGCCCTGTTTGTGGGAGGAAACGACTACCCGGCCGAGCAGGCAGGCGTCATCTCCATTCCAGTGCGGGATCCCCACGAAACCAAGCGTGTGATTGAGACGATCATCGCCTGCCTGGATCCCGATCAAGAATTCCGGGCTTTCAAGGTGGATGTCTGAGCTACTTCAAGCTTCGCGGCCAATGTGCAATCACCCTTGCCGCTTCCGTAACCGTGATCATGAGTGTCTGCGGATTAGCGGGGGACGAAATGAAGCCATGTTTTTCATAGAATCCTTTGGCGTTTTCGGAGAGTGCGCTGACCAGGATAGCTCGTATTCCCGCGATCTCCGCCGCCTGCAAAGTGCGCAATACTGCGTCGAGGAGGAGATCCGCGCCGATTCCACGGCCCTGTAGGCGGGAATCGATGGCAAGCCGTCCAATTAGGATCACCGGCACAGGGCCGGGCATGTTGCGCTTGACTCGAGAGGTCGCTTCAGCATGCGCCACAGCACCCGCCGCTAGCGCGTAGTAGCCTGCAACGCAACCTCCAGCGCATACAACATAGGTACGAGAGGCGCCGCTCTCCTCATTCCGAAGCGCACGAATTTTGAGCCAGCGATCGAGAGAAGGTTCGCCGCATCCGAATTGCGTCAGGTCGTGATTCGCGTTCAGACGCTCCGGTGGGATAATTGGGCAATTGAAGCCGGTTATCGTTCCCAAACGGGCTTCCTGCGGAGCAGGCGCTCAAGCCCGGGATTGCTCGTGGGAGGATTGTCCAGCATCTCGTTGAAACGCTTGAACGCCTCATCGCCGAGGCTGAAATAGCACTGGTCGAGCAGGACAGATTCAGCTTCTCTGCACACCACATCCAGCATGAAATCGGAGCGGTTGCGCCCGAGTGCCTCGGCAGCACTGTCGATCAGCGCCTTCTGGCGGCGATTGACGCGGAGATTGATATTCTCGTCACGCAATTTGCTCGATTCGGCAATAGCAGATTTCATATTCCCCCCCAAGACATGCCTACGATCAGTCTACCGCATCGTGCGCACAATGTGAAACTTTCTAGATTGAGCCCACTGCATGGGGATTCGTCGGCTATCGTCTCAGTTGCATCGAAGCGTCCCACGGGAGCGTCTCCGAGAAAATCCGATGAAAAATCCGCGCAAACGTTTTTACTTTTCCGATTTCCCTTGCAATCTATCGCGGATTGCGATATACATATTGCATATTGCAATGGATTACTAGCCAGAAAGCGCTACCATTGCAGTCGACAGCGGGGCGGCCAACTGTCGGCTCCTAACTGTCATCTGTCCGCTGTCATCTGTTGGCTGGTCCTATGAAGCTGGGCGAGAAAATCCGTTATCTGCGGGAAGTGGAAGGCAGCCTGCGCGGTCTTGACCGCGACCTGAGCCAGCAGGAACTGGTGCGGGCCATCGAAGCCGAAACTGGCTCGAAGCTCAGCCAAAGCTACCTCTCGCAAATTGAGAGCGGAGCGCGGCCGCACCTGACGAATACCACGCGGCAGATTCTGGCCAAGTTTTTCAAGGTCCACCCCGGCTACCTGGTGGACGATCCCGAGGGCTACCACCCCGAGTTACAGAGCGAGCTGCGCTCAACGGACGACAAGCTGGATCTTTGGCTGGTGAATGGAGCGGAACGTTTCAGCCGCGATCCAGAACTGATGCACGCACTGCTCACGCTCGCGCGCAACGATCGCTCGCGTGAGTGCCTGCTGCTCCTGGAGGCCATTCTGGAGACGCCCGGACTGGCGCCGCGACTTACTGAGGTGCTTCGCCCCAAACTTCAGCCCAAGGCGAAGCAAGTGGAAGACAAAGCGTTCAAATTGAACCAAGTGCAGGCCAAGCAACCTAACAAGCAACCTGGCGCACGGAGACAGGGAGCCAAAAAATGACCTGGGAATCGTTTTACCTAATTTGCTTTGTCGTGGGGTTGCTGCTCAGCGTTCTCTCGTTGCTGGGCGGCATGGGCCACATCGGCTGGCATATCCATGTACCTCATGCGCCGCACATACCAACCCACGTGCACATACCGCACGGTGTACCGCACGCGGGGCACGCTCCGCAGGGCGCGACTGCGAGCGGAACAGCCTCCACCGTGCCGTGGTGGAATGCATTTTCCATCATGGTATTTCTCTGCTGGTTTGGCGCGGCCGGGTATCTGCTCACACGCTACGGCGGCTTTGTGGTGGGAATTGTGCTGGTGCTGGCCAGTATCTGCGGCGTGGTTGGAGGAGCTATCGTGTTTCTCTTCCTGACACGTGTGATGCTGCCGCACGAACGCGAACTCACCGCGGAGGAGACCGAGGTAGCCGGAGTTGTTGGCCGGGTTTCGGCTCCCATTCGGGCGGAGGGCATTGGAGAAATTGTGTACGAGCAACTGGGCGCGCGCAAATTCGCGCCGGCGCGCTCGGAGGACGGCACGCCGTTTCAAAAACAGGAAGAGGTGTTTGTCGTCCGCTACGAGAAGGGAATTGCCTGGGTCCGGCGCTGGGAAGACGTGCTGGAAAACAGTGATCAATCGTCAGTGGTCAGCGATCAGCTGCCGGAAACAACAATCGGCAGTGGGTCCGCACCGCTGAAGGCCAATCACTGATCGCAGTAAATGAAAACAAAGAATTGCAATCGCCTCGATAACCGTCAACAGACCACTGAGAACTGACAACTGAATACTGAGGTTCCAATGACCACCGATGCTGTGCTGATTGCCGACATGGCCATTCTGGTAGCGATCTTCCTGCTGGGATTCCTGGCCAAGATCTTTCCGAAAAATGGCAGGAACTCCGGCACAAAGCAGTGAACAGGGCACAGTGAACAGTGTGCAGTGATTCGTGCAGGATGAACTAACTGATCACTAGCCACTGTCCACTGTCCACTGAAAGAAAACCATCAACTACTCACCTCCCGGGCGAAAGGGCCGGGACCACAATGAACACGGAAATTATCATCTACTCCGGACTAGCAGCGCTGATGCTGATCATAGTCCTGGGCATTCTGGCCAGGATGTATCGCAAGGCAGGACCCAATGAGGCCTTGATTGTCTACGGATTCCGCGGCCCCCGAGTCGTAAAGGGGCATGGCACGGTCATCTTTCCAATGGTGGAAAACTGCCGTGAACTGAGCCTCGAACTGATGAGCTTCGATGTCGCCCCGCAACAGGATCTCTACACCAGGCAGGGTGTCGCCGTCACCGTGGAGGCGGTAGCGCAAATCAAGGTTCGCAGCGATCAGCCCTCGATCTTGACGGCGGCCGAGCAATTTCTGACCAAGACGCCGGCGCAGCGCGAGGGCTTGATCCGGCTGGTCATGGAAGGTCACCTGCGCGGCATCATCGGCCAGTTGACGGTGGAGCAGATTGTCAAGGAGCCGGAGATGGTGGGCGAACGCATGCGCGCCACCTGCTCTGAAGAAGTGAGCAAGATGGGGCTGGAGGTGATTTCGTTCACCATCAAGGAAGTTCGCGACAAGAACGAATACATCTCCAATATGGGCCGTCCTGACGTGGCCCGCATCAAGCGCGACGCGGAGATGGCAACGGCAGAGGCGGAAAGGGACACGGCGATTCTGCGGGCGACTGCAACTCGCGAAGCCGCGGTGGCCAAGGCGCAGGCCGACCAGGAGCGGGTGATCGCCGAGACCGCTTCGCAGACCCGCCAGGCTGAGGCGCAGCGCGATTTGGACATCAAGAAGGCGCAACTCAGCGAGCAGAGCCGCAGGCAACAGGCATCGGCCGACAAAGCGTATGAATTGCAGACCAACATCATGCTGCAGCAGGTCACCGCCGAGCAGGTGAAGGTGCAGCAAGTGGAGAAAGAAGGCCAGATCAAGGTGCAGGAGGCTGAAATTCTGCGCCACGAAAAGGAACTCATCGCCACAGTGCTCAAGGGCGCGGAAATCGAACGCCAGCGCATTGAGAACATGGCGGCCGCTGAGAAAAACCGCCTCACCGCGGAAGCCGAAGGGCGGGCAGCGGCGATCCGGAGCCAGGGCGAGGCGGAAGCCAGCATCATCTTCCAGAAGGGCGAAGCCGAAGCCAAGGCCATGAATGTGAAGGCAGAAGCTTATCAGGAGTGGAACCAGGCCGCGGTGGTGGACAAGCTGCTCACCAACATGGCCGATGTTGTTCGCGCAATGGCCGAGCCGTTGAGCAAGGTGGACCACATCACCATTGTGTCTACAGGCAACGACGATGCTTCTGGAGTTCACAAGATTACGGGTGATATGACGCGGATTGCGGCGCAGGTGCCGGCGCTGTTTGAGGCCCTCAGCGGCATGGACATCAAGCAGCTCATGTCGAATGTGCAGGCCATCAAAACCAAACCCGCGGCTGACAAGCCGGCAGACAAATAGGCTGCGGCTTTCGGGCTGAAAAACGAAGTCAACTCCGTGCCGCCGCAAGGCGGCATGGACCAAAAGAAACGCGAGGAACGTATGAGGAACCCATTCAAATTCGTGGCCGTATTCGGATTGGGATTGGCCATGGCTCCCTGGGCCGCCGTCGCCCAGGCTCCCGCCGATCAATCACCGGATACGTCCGCCGCAACGGCGGTCATTCCGGTGGATCAGCAGCCGACCAAAGAGCAGTTGGCGAAGCTGTTTGAAGTGATGCAGCTGCGCAAGCAAATGGATAGCGTGATGAAGATGATGCCCGCCATGATTCAGCAGCAGATCAAAGCGCAGATGCAAGGACTCACTTCAAAAACGGCTGGAGGGAAGCAGATCACTCCGGAGCAACAAGCGGCCATCGACAAGATCATGAGCAAATACATGGAGAAGGCCTTCAGCGTTTACCCGGTGGACGCAATGCTGGACGACTTGACCACAATTTATCAGCGTCACTTGAGCCGCACCGACGTTGACGCATTCATCGCCTTTTACAACTCAACTGCCGGTCAGCATCTGCTTGAGCAGCAGCCAGCCATCATGCAGGAATACATGCCTATGGCTATGAAACGCGCGCAGGAGGGCACCAAGACCCTTACCAACGACCTCACACGCGATTTGAACGGAATCATCGAGTCCCCGCCGCCGGCCCCGCCCGCGGCGCCGAACAAGCCTGCGCTGTAATCGTTACAACCCTTCAGCCTTCGGCGCAAGCGTCGAAGGCTGAAGGCCTAATTCAGAACCCTAAATCCGAACAAGGAGAACCCCATGGCACTGCTGGAGAGAGTAAGCACATTGCTCCGCGCGAATCTCAACGACCTGGTCGAGAAGGCCGAAGATCCTGAGCGGTTGTTGAAACAGATCGTCCTGGACATGGAAAACCAGCTTCTCCAGGTCAAAACCCAGGTCGCCATCGCAATTGCCGATCAGCACCTGCTGGAGAAGAAACGGGCCGAGCACCTTGAGCAAGCGGCGGAGTGGCGCCGCAAGGCGGAACTGGCCGTGCAAAAAGGCCACGACGACCTGGCGCGCGCCGCTCTGGAGCGCGCATTGAGCCACGATCAGTTGGTGGCCGGGTTCAGCGAGCAGGCCGAAGACCAGAAGTCCGAGGCCGACAACCTGCGCCAAGCCCTGCACAAGTTGGACCAGAAACTGAACGAGACCCGTGCCCGGTGTGAAATGCTGGTTGCCGAGCATCGTCGCGCTCGAGTGGTAGGGCGTGCGACGCAGGTCCGACAGGCAGTTGGCACCGATCAGGAGCAGGCGATCGGCCGCTTGAAAAGCCGCGTCCGCATCAAGTCCGCCGAAAACGCTGCCGCAACAGAGGTTATGGTCCCTGAATCGCTCGAGGATCGCTTTCAGGCACTCGAAAGCGAGGACAAGGTCGAACTGCTGTTGAGTGAGATCAAAACCCGGCTTCTGCCAAAATAAGATAGCCGCCATCCTGCCCAGTTCCGGCCCGCGGACGCCGGGACTGCGATGTGGCGGATTTTCTGTGTCTTTGAAAGGGCTTGCGCGTCTAACTATGTAGAGTTTCGTAAAACCGATGGAACGTTGTACCCTCGTGCCTGGAGAACGACTTTTCGAAGGCCGGAATGTTTTAAACTCAAGAGATAGCCGATTG
>Ga0181537_10001280_pt1 | contig 23351 bp, 18 predicted proteins | sample PEATcosm2014_Bin_39_FD_119765 | JGI IMG/M metagenome (GOLD analysis project Ga0181537, IMG submission 119765) | Peatland microbial communities from MTU Mesocosm Facility, Houghton, MI, USA - PEATcosm2014_Bin23_10_metaG | ecosystem: Environmental > Terrestrial > Soil > Wetlands > Peat | place... | reverse complement strand
TAACTTCTTGGGGGTGCAGGGGGCTCCATCTGCGAACGGGCACAACGAAGTTTGGCGCCGGGGGACAGGGCAGCTCAGTCCACGCGGCGGCCCAGAGTAGCTACTGTAAGAGGCAGATTTCTCTCGGCCGCCTTGGGACAGAGTGCCCAGTCCCCCTTTCGGTTGGGTAATCTGGTGTCGAAACAGATGCATCAGCCAACTGAACGGCTCTACTACACTGACGCGCGGCTTCGCGAGTTCTCGGCGGCCGTAGTCGAGGCCAGCGCGGATGGCCGGACGGTTTATCTGGATCGAACCGCTTTCTATCCGGCTTCGGGCGGACAGCCAGCCGATCGGGGAGTGCTTGGCGGCGTTGCCGTGATGGATGTCCGCGATGAGGACGATCGGGTGGCGCACATTCTGGCAGAGCCGCTTCCGGCTCCAGCCAAGGCGGCAGAAACAACAGTACACGGGGAAATCGACTGGGCACGCCGCTTTGACCACATGCAGCAACACACGGGGCAGCACCTGCTTTCGGCCGTGATCGAGGCGCTGTTTGGATTTCCGACGGTGAGCGTCCACTTTGGTCCGGAGACCTCGACCGTGGAAATTGCGGCATCCGACTTCACCGCCGAACAGAGCAGGCGTGCTGAAGAGCGATGTTTTGAACTCGTCTCTATGGCGATTCCGGTGCGGGTTTCTTTCGAAGACTCAGCGAGCGCCGAGGGTTTGCGAAAGGCGAGCGATCGAACCGGCACGCTGCGGATTGTCAGCATCGAGGGGATCGACCGGAGCGCTTGCGGAGGCACGCACACCGCGTCGCTGGCGGAGGCCGGTTTCGTCCTGATCCGCCGCCGCGAGCGGATTCGAAGCAACATGCGGCTGGAGTTTGTGGCGGGCAATCGCGCTCTGGCCTGCGCGCAGCGGGACTATGCGGTTGTTTCCGAGCTGTCTCGCATTGCAGCGGCAACCGCGAACGATCTGCCGGCGACCGTCAATACGTTACGCCAGCGGCTGGCCGATGCCGACAAGGAGCGTGAGCGCCTGCGGACGGAATTGGCCCGCCGCGATGGCCGGGCCTTGTATCAAAACACGCAGCCGGGCGCGGACGGCATTCGGCGCGCATGGCTTGCGGTGCCCGCCGTAACCGAAGAGACTCGCGCTTCAGCTCAGGCGTTCGTCGAGGCGGGCCGCGCGGTCGCCGTGGCTATGGCGACTGGAGCACCGACGATCCTGATTGCGGCTTCGAGCGACTCGGGAGTACACGCCGGTAACGCATTGAAGCAGGCGTTGAGCGGCGCCGCGGGTAAAGGCGGAGGCTCCGCCACGCTGGCGCAAGGGGCCTCGCCCGATTCCAAGGTGGCTGATTTACTTAAACGGTTGCTCGGGTTCGAGTGAGGCCGCCAATCGGGCCGAGGGGCCAGGCGCAAACGGCTCAGAACTTGACGATAGGCGCCAAGGCCAGCAGCGCCAGCCCGGCCACGAAAAGCAGCATCATCAGCGCAATAGTCCAACCCACGGACCTGGACGCGCCCTTGAACTCTTTCCAGACGAACAATCCCCACAACACGCTGATCAGGGTTGCGCATTGGCCCATGGCCAGGCTGATCGCGGGCCCAACCTGAATGGATTCCGGGGTGGTGGCGGCAGCAAAGTTGGAAATGCCACCCACCGCCCAGACGATTCCGCCGAAAAGCCCGAGCAAGTGTTGGTAACGCGTGCCCTTGAAGTAAGTTCGGATCGAGATCGGCTCACCGATCAGGCGAATGTTGAGAAAGACAAAGTTGCAAACCAGCGTGGAGGCAAGCACGCCAAGCGAGAAAACCACCGCCGCCCCATACGCGCCCGCACCGAACTCTCCCATCATTCCGAGCGAAACCAGCGGATAGAAGAATCCCATCAGCAAGCCGGCGAGCAGGCTGAGCACAATGCCGCGGGTGGGCGTCTTGATCCGCTTCTTGGTTTGCAAGACTCTTGTTTGCGAATATGGCTTTGCGGTCTGCGATTTAGCCGCCGTGGCAGCGGCCTTCTCTTCGGCAGCCTTGTCGGCTGCCGCCTTGGCTTGTCTGGCCTCGCGGTCTTTCAGCCGGTAGGCTTGCGAATCGGCGATGATTGCCAGAACGACCAGGAGAATGCCGCAGAACAACAGGTACGGATTACCCTGCGGATTGATGAAATAGTTCAACGTGACGCCGACTACCAACGCCAGTCCTATACCAACAGGGAAAGCCACAGACATCCCAGCAACGGAAATCGCCGCCATCAGCAAGGTATTGGCAATGGCGAAGATTATTCCTCCAGCAAAGATGAACGCCTCGTTCCGCAGACCGGTGACCAAGAGGCGGTCGCTGAAGCTGAGCTCAGAGCCATGCGAACCAAGAGTGTAGGCGGCTATGAGCGAAGCGATGAGCACGCCGAAGGCGTAATCGTAGCTGAAGAGCTCGAAACGCCATTTGGATCCGGTGAGCTTGAAGGTGTTCGCCCAGGACCCCCAACAGACCATCGAGAGAACGAGCAGCAACAGGGCCGCCTGATAAGTGGTCGGAAGAGTCATAATTGGGTCACGTCAAGGGCGCTCACGCGGCAGCCCTTGCGTTTCGGTCTGGCTATTCGCGCTTGTGTGAAAGCTTATTCAACTCGGCCATAAAACCCGCCGCCGCGGCCGGCGGCGCAGCACTGTTGAGAACTTGCTTGTTGGTCAGCTTGGAGCCATAAAGTTCGGCATTGTCATCGAGGTCTTCACGCAGCGTACCGCCTTGAAGCGCGAGTCCCGCAAACGCGCCTCGCGCCCGCGAGTACGAAAGGATGCCGGCAGTCAGTTTTGCATCCGTGTCCGCTGAGGAGTCGCGTCCCACCGGACCGGCGGCAACGGTGGCATCCGCGCCCACCGTAAACTTGCTTTCGAGCAGCTTCCTGGCGCCTTCCTCATTCATTACAAGCAGGACCACGTCGGCCTCCGCTCCGCCAATCTGGAAACCAAAGCTGCCACCCTCGACGCGCATGGAGCCCGGGGCCGTCCAGCCCTTGCCATTGGCATGGCGGCACGAGATGAAGCCTTTACCGTACTTGGCGCCGACAATGAAGCCGCCCTTCTTCAATTCCGGAATCACGACGATGCATTGAGCCCTCTCAAGCAGGTCCTCCGGAATCCCCTTGTCGGATGCCTTCGTCATATCCACCAATACCCCTGTGGCTTGCGTCAGTCGCTCGGCTGCGCTAATAGCCGCAAAAGCGCTGCTCGCGAACATGGTCAATGCGATAGCCGGAATCAATAACCGTTTCATTGCGTAGGTCTGCCTCCCGATTTTATTTAGCATACTCCGGCTGAGCGATTCGCCGCCGAAGGGCACTCGCTTTTACTTGTGCTTTACAAAGTCCAGAATGTCGAAGCGCTTGATTTCGCGATTGGGGTAGAAGCTATTCACCGCATCCTGTGCGTCGCCGAAGACTTCAAACACGGTGCTGAGCTTGGTGAGGACCAACAGCTCCATGCTGCGGCGCGACAGGTTTGCCAGCTTTAGCGAGCCGCCCGCCGTCTGTATGGTGGAATGCGCCAGTATCAGCATTCCCAACCCGCTCGAATCAATGAAATCCACCTGTTTCAGGTTGAACACCGCTCGCGCATGTCCTTCCGCGACAAGATCTTTCACAAGCGCGCGGACCGCTGCGACGCTATCGCCCAAAACAATGGTGCCTTTGAGATCGCAAACGCGGACGCCTTCTAAGTCGTGTTGGGTGATTTCAAGAGCCATGGGTACTTTATTCTACAAGTTTTCGGAAGTCTGTTGCTGTCTTTAAACTGTAGCAGGCGGGCTGGCTGGGTCCCGCGCACGCCAAAGGGGTTAGCTTTCAGCTATCAGCTTTCAGCTTTCAGCACATGGCGATCAGCTTTCAACCAAACGGCTGTCAGCGGTCAGCTATCAGCTTTCAGCCAAACCGCCAGATCGGATCACGCTTATGCCTCGGGAGCCGTTAGAAGTGGCGCCGGTTGTGGGGCTGGCGCGCCAGCCGGCAAAGTAACGACAAATTTCGTGCCCCTACCGACCTCGCTTGCCACCTGGATCTCGCCGCCGTGCGCGCGGACGATGCTGGCGACGAAGCTCAAACCCAACCCGAGACCCTTTTCGGGGTTCGAATCCGGTACCCGGTAGAAGCGCTCGAACACGCGCGAGAGGTGCTCGCGCGCGATGCCCAGGCCTGAGTCCTCGACGATCAATTCGACGTTGGCGCCCGCATTCGCTGCCGCCACCCGGATCCACCCGCCTGGCGGGGTGTACTTCAGCGCGTTCGATAACAGGTTCGTCACCAGGCGCTCCATTTGAGTGCGGTCCGCCTCGCAAATCACCGGGCCACTCGCCTCGTTGGTCAACCTCAGTCGGGCCGCTTCGGCTGGAATCTGGAACTGCTCGACCAGCTCGGACGTCAGCTCGGCCAGATCCAGCCTGCTCTTGTTCATTCGCAACTCGCCGGTCTCGGATTGCGAAAGCAAAAGGAGCGCACGTATGAGGTTGGAAAGCCGCTCCACATCCTGCAAAGCATTTTCGATGGCTTCGCGCAGTTGTTCGGGCTGCTTGGCGGTGAAGAGCGCCACCTCGAGTTGGCCCTGAATAGCCGTCAGTGGCGTGCGCAGCTCATGCGAGACGTCGGTGGAAAACTGCCGCACCTGGTCGAAGGATGCCTTCAGACGACGGCTCATTTCGTTGAATGTGCCGATCAACCGGTCCAATTCGTCGTTGGCGCCGCGCTTGGGGATTTGCAAACCCAAATTCGTGCCGGTGATATCCTTGGCGGCCTGTTCGACGCTCTGCAGGGAATGCAGCGCCCGGCCCGCTGAATACCAACTGGCGGCCGCGGCAAAGGCGGTTGCCACCGCTAGAAAAATCAGGTAGTCGCGCCGGAAGTTTTTCAGGACGGCCTCGTCGCCGGCGATGGTCCGGCCCACTGCCACGTAGTACGCGGCGTGCCGGTCATCATAGACAATGCTCGCGATGATCTTGTACGGCCCATCCTCGTCGCCTTTGATGATGCGGAAGACATTCTGCTGCGGCTGTGTTGCCCGGATCAGGTTCACGTCGTGACGGATCGCAGCGCTATCGTTCAGCTCATAGAAAGCGGCGTCGCTGGTGCCCTTCTTGACGTGCCCAGCCGAATCCGCAATTACATAAACGCGTGTCAGGCGCGCAATTTCAGCGCGATCGTCCTCGTCTTCGGCTTTGAGTGTGGGGATTCCCTGATCAAGGCTCAGATAGCCCTTTAGAGCAGCCAGTTCTTCGCGGAGCGTATCTTCCGTGCTGGTCTCGATTAACGAGCGAATGATGGATGTGCCGGCGATGCCTGCCACCAGCAGGATCACCAACAGCATTCCGAGGAAGGTTGCCGCCAGGGTGAAGCGCAGCGTCCGCAGCAGTGCGAACTCCGGCCGGCGTTCCAGCCGTGCCCAAACGCGCAGCAGACGAGCAGGGAGTTTCACGTTTACCTGGAATCGAGGGTCTGGGCGGATGCCGCCTGGTGCGCCTCCGGCATGTCGAGCATGTATCCGATCCCCCGCACCGTGTGGATCAGCTTCACCGGGAATCGATCGTCGATCTTGCTTCTCAAATGCCGGATGTAGACATCGACGATGTTGGTCAACCCGTCGTAATCCATGTCCCAGACATGCTCGACGATCATGGTCCGGCTCAGCGGCCGGCCGCGATTGCGCATCATGTATTCGAGAATGCTGAATTCTTTCGGCGCCAGCTCGACGTTCTCATTGGCGCGTGTCACCTTTCGCCGAATGCAATCGAGCGAGAGATCGCCTACCTGCAGCCTTTCCGGGGTAGGCTGTCCGCGGCGCAAGAGCACGCGCACCCTGGCGAGGAGTTCCACGAAGGCGAAGGGCTTCACCAGGTAATCGTCGGCGCCTTGTTCGAGACCCTTCACGCGGTCATCCACTGCGTCGCGCGCGCTCAGAATCAATATGGGCGGCACGGTCTTCCGGTTGCGGATCTTTTCGAGAACCTGAAGCCCGTCCATATCCGGCAGACCCAGGTCGAGAATCACCAGGTCATATTCGGTGGCATGAACGTGATCCACCGCGCTCGCGCCCGTGTTGGCGCTATCGACTGCGTAGCCGGCGCTCTCGAGCCCCCGGCTCAGAAAGTCGGCGATTCTCTTTTCGTCTTCGACAACCAGTAGCCGCATCTCGTAACGAGGATAACCAACTTGGGGGCAGTTTGCTTGGGGAGCGCCGGAGGGGAGCGTCGGCACGAGTGCCGACGCGGCAGACACGAGTGCCCGCGCCACATCACTGCGCCGATGGTTCGGCGACAAGTGCGTGTTAATCCCCGGCGGCAGGACCCGGCTGAGGCGCCAGGGAGGGCGCAAACCATCCGGCCACCTGCCTCCAGTTGAGCCGCACCCATGCCAGCGCGACCATTGCAACGATAAGCGCTGAGGCGAACAACTCCACCTGCGTTGTGGTCAATTGCTCTTTCCAGAAGCCGAACCAGCGCCCATAGACCAGTTCAATGTGAACCCAGTACACCACCAGCGAGGCCCGCCCAAGCTGGCGGAACATGCTCCACTGCGTGCTGTTCGCGAGCAATCCGCCTGGCTCCGCCGCGCCCGCCAGCCAGGTACTGAGGTTGACCCACAGGTATGCACAGCTCAGGATAGTGAGCAGCACGCCCAATTTGATGGCCGCCAATCCGGGGCTATTCAACCAAAAGTCCACTTTCGAATACATTGAATACGGCAGACTCGAGAAATATTGACCCGCAACCACTAGCAGAACTCCGATTAGCATGCTCCATTGCATCACCACCCGCAGATCCTCGCGCCGCGCTATGCGTAGCAGGGAACCGGCCGACATGCCGAAGGCCACGAATGCGGCCCACGGGAAAAACCCAAAATTGGTGAAGCTGGGTACGAAGTAGGCGCGCACCAGCCACGGCATGGAGTTGGGGTCCAATGCCGAAACCAGCGGTGAGAGCGCTGCAATCACAACGCCCAACACAGCGCACAGTTTGATGCGCTCGGACGTGCTGAATACGGCCATGGGCACAAACATCAAGGTGGCCAGTCCCATCGCGTTCAAAATATCCACCTTGAACAACTCGCTGACCGGACTGCCGGGATAGCCGAATACGAACATCTGCAGCCGGAACAGAATAGCCAGCAGAAACAGGTAGCCCGATCGGCGGCACGCGCGCCAGATGCGCTGGCCCGCCGGAGCCAGTTGGCGGCTCTGCCCGTCCATCATAAAGGCGAACGTCACGCCCGTGAGAAACAGAAAGATCGCAGGGGCGATGCCACCCACAAACTGGGAGAAAATGTAGGGGCCGGCCTCGCGCTGGTCGGGCCGCAGAAAGGAGTGGAACGAGTGACCCTGCAGCATGATGAAGGCGCCAAGGCCCCTGGTCCAATCGAGGAACCCCAGCCGCTCGCTCGCTTTCTTTTGCGGCAATAAGGTTTTTGCGGTCAACGTTCCTAAACCGAAAAGCTTCACTAGTGCGGGCGTCTCCTTTCCTTTACCCTGATGACGTGCAAGCGCCGTTCCACGCGACACCTATCCTGTCTTAAGTTTTGTATTTGCGCGTTTCTCTAAGATCAGTGGGGGTGCTCCGTCTTTGTTCCCTCTGGCACCGTTAACTTTAGCGGCTTGTCAGAAGACGGGGCCGACTGCAGACCGGAGTACTTTACTAACGTAAAGTTGCCGTTCTTCTGGTAAAACTTCTGTTGGACCGGCAGACCGGAGTCTTCGGGAATCCAGATCTCGGCTTTCACCAGCCGGTCGCGTGCAGCGGCATCCCTAGGTTCCAGTTCCAGCCGCGCCGCATCTTTCCCATCGACCTTCTCTTCCCCGGCCAACTTGATGTTGTACCCGGCCTGGAGTTCCTTTGCCGACGTTCCGAATCCAAGCAGGAGGTATTGGTCGAGCACCTTGGCTTGAGTGCCCAGGTCGTAGACCTGCACTAACTGCAGGTTGGGGTAATAAATCTGCACGGCTTTGTCGGCGAAGAAAATGATCCGTTTGTCTTTCTCCGCCGAGAAATCGACGAGCGCGCGAACCTCTTTGCCCCGCCGCTGCATACGGAAGGACCCTGATTCGGTGGTATCGTCATTGAGCACCGCGGTGTGCGCCACGGATGTCATACGGGCGCTAACGCCGGAGAAACCGTGAGCCGCCGCGTCGATCCGCGCCAACACAGAGTTCAACTCCTGACCCTCGACTCCGCGAGCGCACGCCAATACTGCAATCACCGCCAAAAGCTGCTTCATAGGTCTAACAATGTGTGAGTGACGCCTGGCCTCAATGCATGGTGTACGCAATGTACCCCTTGATCTCGAGTTCCGCATCGTCACGAATGGGCTCCACGCGCACCACCAGGTGGGTCTTGCCCGTTTTCTGATTGATCAGTTCCTGACTTCGTTGCCGGCGGGCCGCATCATCCAAGCCGTTCAGCAAATCGGCCTCGATGAACACGCGGTCATAGCCCTTCTCCGAAGACAGTAGAACGACGCTGGCTGCCCTTGGCTGGTCGCGAAACAGGTCGCGCGGGGTGGCGAAGATAAACAGGAGAATCAGGACGACCACGACGTCGTACTGCCAGGAGCCGCGTGGAAAATCCCAGAAAATAAGCCGCCTCCACGCGCTGTCTCGGGCCCCGTTGTTTTGCGCCTCCTCAAGCATTGTTAAGCATCGTTCACTTTTGAGTTTAGCATTTAAGGTTGGGGCGGATGGGGCGCTGCCCCGAGCCGAAGATGAAGCGGGCGGCAAGCACGATGATGACACGCGCGGCAAATAGTCAAACGCCTTAGGTAGAGAGTCTACCGGACTAATTTCGACGGCCTGCCGCAAAGGCCGTCAAGACTCCGCCCGTCTCCTCTGCGAAAAACTCGGTACGCCGGCCCCGATGTTCATAAGCTGGATCGTCCGCTTTTCGAGGGTGGCGTCGGTGGGGGAGCAGTTCAAAACCACCATTGCTTCCGTCGAGTTCCCCGTGCTCAGAGAGGCGCCCGATGCCGGTAGGGCTTGAAGAAGCATCTTTCGCCGCAGGTGCTTGCGTTTCTTGGCGCTGACCTCGACTAATCGCCCAAATTGCGGCGATTCTTCCACTTAATTCCGCTCGCCGAAATAGAAACTGACTTTCCTTTTCCCCTTGTGGTAAAAGCTTGATTCGCATTCGGCATACACCGGACGCTTATCCGGGGAGCGATATTGATAACTGATCGAGCCGGTGCGCTTGCCCTGCCGGATTTTCTCGCCCCTTAACCGCCCATTGTTGTCGTAGTCTAGGATTCTTTCGTACCCTCGATCCCCAGAAATTCTGGTTAGACGATTCTGGTCGTCCCAGTAGAACGTAAGCACCTGGCTAAACGGGTCAAGCTGCCGGCCCGGGTCAGAATCGTCTGGAATGGCCGTTTTCACCCGCCCCCGCTCGTCATACTCAAGCTTGAACAGGAATAAATGTTCCCAATAGAAGGGATCAAAGAAGGGATTCCCAGCCCAACCACCGGCCGCAACTTGTTTCCCCATCTTTTGAATGATGGCGATATTCTCTTGCCTGTCATTGAAGTACTTCAAGGCCGCCTGCTCATTACTGCCCTTCCTCGGCCCAATATCCTGCATTCTTACACTGTTCGCCTCGTATGTCGCTTCAACGTAAAAGGATGGCTTGGGAGGAGCGGCAGCCGCCGGGGCATTCTTTCTTACTGGAGTGGTCGAGATTGATGTGAGCCTCTGCTCCGACCATTCAAAAGACGTCGTTTCTTCCTGGCCATAAACAGTGCTTATTCTTTGCTGGAAGCTCATGCTTACAGGGTCGTAATAGATCGAACCATCTTCGTACTTCTCGCCGCTGATCCAGTTAGGCGTCCCCTGGCGTTGGGGCGAAGAGTCGCCGCTGTTGATGATCTCGCGACTGAGCCTCAGCATTGAGTCCCTGGCTTCTGGGGAAATGCATGCCACGTTAGCCGTCAGGAACCAATCGCTAAGGGCTTTCGATCCGTCCGCCTTGTCTCGAGAGAAGGCGTCCGCTCTGGCAAGCAGTTCGAGGGCACGTGAATCATGTGAATCGATGGCTAACGCGGAACCGGATTCCTTTCTGGCGGCCTCGAAGTCCTCCCTTTCAAGCGCTTCCGCTGCCGCTTTCTCCCGCGCGGGAAGATCCTCTTCAATCGCGGCCACTAGCTCAGCGTCAAACTTCGCCCACTGCTGCGCCTGTTCGAACGTGAGCGGAATGTTAAGGCTGACGTTGAGAACCACGTTTCTTGCCTCGGAGATCCGGCCTAGCTTCCTCAGACATTGCGCTCGCAGCATCTGGGTTTCAGAATGATGGGAACCATCTAGGGCGTCAAGTTTCGTGAGGACATACTGTGGGCGTGTCTCAACCATACCCTTCAGATCAGAGACCTGCTCGTCAAGCGCTTTTTCCTTGGCAGTCGACAATGCTCCGCTGATCCGCCGGCTCTTGACGTAATCCTCTCTGGCCATCTTAACTGCATCAAGTGCATCTGGAGTGCACGGGCATAGATGGTATGCCTGGACCGACTCGCCAAGAGCGCGCGCCGGTAAATCCTGAGTTTTGTCATTTCTTGCCGCCTCCAGTAGCAGGCGGGCTGCGTTCCGCCGCGCATTTGCTTCAGTCACGATGAGATCAGAGAACGACCACTTGGCCAGACCGATGCCTTGGATTTTCTCTACGCACTCCCGCCAGAACTCGCTGGAGCAGAGCGAACGTGCAATCGCCAGACGGCTATCGAGAAGCTGCTTCGAGTTCTGAATGGACAAAATGGCCGCCCGTTCCGGAGGGGTTAGATCTGGCAGGGCCTGGAGTTTTTGGCTGAGTGCGAAGGCCAGGTCGAGCGAAGCAGCAAGGTTGCTTGGGTCGTCAGGGATACCGTTTTGAGATCTTGCGAGCGCCAGAAACTGATTTGACTTACTGTCCCGCCAGGTGCGGTACTCAGTGGATCCGCTTGCCAATGTTATGGCGCCCGCCATTAGGTCCGCCCAACGAGCCCGCTTCCGGTCTGCTTCAAACAGATCGTTGATGAATCTTGTAGCAGCTTCTCCAGGACTTGCGCCGCTCACAAAACCGGAGAACCGTTCGGGCGCCAATGGCACGGGCGAACTCTTCGGCTCCGTCTTGTATTGGATGTCCGCGGTCTGCCAAGCGACCGTGGTTATCTGGCCTTTGGCCGGGGGGACCGGCGATGCCATTTCCCCTTTAGCAAGCTGCGGGGCAAGTCTGTAAAACACCGCCGTTTCCGGGTCGATCAGAATTCCGCCTTCAAGTGAGGCGATCTTGACCTGACGCCACGCTCCCTTCTGGGTGCTTGCCACTCCACCAACGGTTGCCAATCTCAATTGGTCTTTCCGATTAACAGTGAGGGTGTTAGCAGGAATAAACTGACAAGCCCCGGCCGGTGGACAGGTAATCAAGAGCAGTCGCTGACAGAGGAGTGGGCAGGGCGCAGCGGCGAAGAGCCCGACGAGAGCCAACGCAAAACGGACGCAACTGCCTGACGTGACGCCTACTTTGCCGTAGAGCATTCGGAGTCTTCTCCCCTTAGTGAACCGATGGGATCCGCCCCAACAACCAAGTTCGGCATATTTTGATTCAGCGCTTGGCGCAGCCTTCGGGCGGAGGCCGCCAGTCCTGGGTCATCCGAGCCTTCTAGCGTGGATAGCTGCGCGCCTGCCAGTTGTGGCTTGTCTGCCAAGAGCTCAGAAAGCGCGAGCTCCATTCGTACCCAGGCTCGACCCGGGAAGATCTCCGCTGCTGTGGCCCACTGGTCCAGGGCTGCGGAAATATCTCCGCTGCGGCGGGCGCCTTCCGCTTGCTGAACGTGTTGGACAAAATCAATCTCCTGTTTCAGACGCCGAGACAACGCCTGATCCCGGGTCAACGCGGCGGCCACTGGGGCCAGCGTCAAGTATTTTTCCCAATCGTGTCCCCGGTAAGCCTCACAAGATTTCGAAATCATTTCTTGGGACCGACCATCATCGTCGGCCAAACCGGGCTTCTTCTTCAGAAGATCGGCATCCACCTCGTCGCTAAGCCTCAATTCGGGAACCTGTCCGGGGCTAAGTTCGGAGGTCTTGGCCTGTGCTAAGGAAAAGATCTCTCTCACTCCCATCCCTTCACCGTTGAGCGCAAAAATCAAAGCCTCCGTAAAAGGGCTACGGAGCCCACCAGGTTGTGCCGTGGCGACTCCCGCTCCAGGCTTATTCGCAAACATGATCACGGTGTTTCGTTTTTCTCTCTGCAGCGAAACCCCGCCTGGCACATCCCTGTCACTCGCGGCTGTGAAGACATTGGTCCTGCAGGCGTCGTAAATAACTACTCGACCCCGCAATGGTGACCGTTGGAGCATCGAGACGACTTCGTCCAACTTCATTCCATTCAAAAGACATGCGGTGGTAGGGTCGGAGGCGGGGGAGAATCCGGTCCCAAGCAAATAGGACTGGCCGTCCAGCTGAACGCCATGTCCGCTAAAGTACACCAGCGCGACATCGTCAGCATTTGAGGAAGTCTGGTTGAGAAAGCTTTCTATTGCCTCTTTGAATTCTTCCTGGCGGGTCAAGTTCTTGAGGGTCCTTACCTCGAAACCGAGGCGCACCAGGGTCTTCTCCATGCCGACAAGATCTTCTTCCACACCATCCAGAGTGTCGTTCGGGTACTTGTAGTTGCCGATCAGCAAGGCGACACCGAGCCGTCCGCTGGGCCGCGAGCCCCTGGACGGTGGCAGAGACTGGTCAGAAGGAGATGTTGGACTCTCCGCAGGACAACCGTCGACAAAACCGGCCTCGATAACGGCTTGACGGAATTCTGCCCGACGCCGCTGGTTCCCCGAAAAGCAGTACCCGGCCAGGAGGAAGGGTGCTAACTGTGGCTCGTGCGGTGAAACACTCTCGATGGTGTCGGCCGCCCGAGCCGCTCTGGTCCACATGTGTTGCTGGATGGACAGAACCACGTCGGTCACTGCGCGAAGAGCTGTGTCTGTGGCTCCGAACTGGGCAGCCTTGTCCTTGACTGACTTAACCTTGGATTTCGAAGCCAGCGAGACTGTAACTACTGAAGTAAGAGCGCTAGACCTGCCGACGTGAATTTGGATGCGGTAATCGGCATCCTCACCCTGAACGGAAGCCAGGTAATCCTGAAGTTTCTTCTGATCTCCCAAACCTGCTTCGAAGTCAGCGTCAACACTGGCTTCTTGGTCATTTGAATGCGGCCCATCCAACACCTTGACCTCGACTTGAACGTGGCCCCTCTCACCGGGCACCGGGCTCCAGCTGACCTGAAAGTCCTCGGGCGCGACGACCTCATCGCAAACTGGGGATGTCACCGAAATGGACCCACTGCAGCCCGGGCTCTTTTGGCGGCCCCGCATGACGCCGACCTGCTTGTAAAGTTCCGGAGCATCGGGCGTCAATGGGACTAGCGGTTCGCCGGGCGGAGGCTTCACTGCGCTATCGAGGACGGTCCAAGAAGCGGCAGGTCGCGGTTGCCCGCAGCTACCCCCGGTAGGCTTTAAGACCTTCAGCTCTTTGGGTTCCGCAGAGCGAGGCATCCACACAGACAGCCGGCATGTGCCGGATATGCACCTTACTTGGCTGTTCAAGAACAGTGGCATGTAGTTGGAAAGAGGAGTCTCCTCCTTGGAAGGACGCCTGACGCAAAACTTGTCATCGTTGGTAATTTTGACAATCCAGTAGGCTTCGTCTGCTGCAGGGCAGGGACCACACCAGAAAAAGAGCGGGAGGAGAAGCGCGGCGAGCCTGCCCGGCCAAGTCAACGCAAAGCTTCGAACAGATCGTATTTCTAAGTCGTTCATTGGACTTGGGCGCTCGTTATTTCGTCGAGGAATTTGCCGGCGGCCTTAAAGCAGCTAGCGATGACGGGCCAAAGGGGCGCGGCCAGGACTGCCCCGAGGAACATACACCCAGCTATGTAAAGGTGTTCAGGCCAAAAGACTTGGGTTTGATCGATAAACAGGGTGAACGCAAGTGTAAGAAGAATCGCCATGCCTATCGAAACCAACACTTCCAGTCGGTCAGAATCTCGCGTTCCGACAATGTAGATCAACCACTCGCCAAGCTTAAGTTTCGATTTGTCCCCTCCGAACTTCGTCAGCTTACGGTCGAGGCGCTTGGCCCGGCGCTCGCTGCGGGAAACGGCGATGTGGATTACGACGACTAAGGCGAGAGTAAATAGTAGCAATCCGTAATCCGCCAAGTCGGCGCTACTGGAGCTTAGGTGCCGCAGTGGCCCCTCTCTTAGGGTCACGATCGAGCAGGCGTGCGCTAGTACGCCGCCATAGGTTTGCGCGTCGCCAAGAATGTTGAACCTATCCTCTCCTGATTTTTTCTCATCTCCAATCAGAACAATATTGCCCTCAATGTCTTCGCTAGACCCTTCGACGCCGACGACATTCTTTCTCAGATGCACAATCCGCTCTTTTATATAGTGAATGGCGGAGTAGTCAACGATGAAGGCCCCATAATACAAGTACAGTTCACTTTTTGGAATTTTCCATGATTCGGGCTTGCAACTGGCCTTTCGATACAGCCCAATCGCGGCATCTTCCGTGTCGAGCCCCCCCTTAGACTGTCACGGTACAGAGCAAATGCCATCTGAGGGAGTTCAGTGCCGCGATCGCCCCGCCTCCCAACCCATGTAAAGAAGTAGTCTGAATTGGTTTCCGTAACCGGATCCGGGACGACTATGCCAGCCGCGAGGCCGGAGAATTCGGGTCGGCCGAGCCAGTTCCCGCCGTCGCCAATCCGGTTTGCGACTCCTAATCTGACGGGAATCGCCGAGCTGCCGTCGCTCGACTTCAGGTTCTTCCACTGGTCGAAATAGTAGAGGTCCTCCGGGTCCACTAAGCGTTCAGAACTCGACGAAAAATCAATGTCAATGCCTATCGCGGCGGGGTTGTACTGTCTTAGCTGATTCAGGAGCTCGTTGAGTTTCTTCCGGTTCGTCGGTGCGTCTCCGCCAAGAGGATCGAACTCTCCAATGTCAATTACCACGGGGAGTTTGGGCTGCGGTTTTCGGGACTGGTACGCGCTCGCCATTTGGCCTTGGAGGAACTGGTACTCGATGTCTTTGATTAGTTTGGCGAATAGCCAGGGACTCGCGAGGACCTTTGCTGCCACGAAGAAGATAATCGTGAGGATTACGGATTTTCCAATTCGTTCTAGCGTTTTGCCAGTCAGCATGATTTCCCCAGCAGGTATTCGCCACGTTGCTATGAAAAAGGATCAGACTTCTGTCGACTCTAGGCGATGAAGCGGCGAATCCCAGTATTCAAGCAAGTCTTTTTGTGAGCAGGTGGGCTGAATAGTACCACAGAAGCGAGAAAATAGAAACAGGCGGAGTTTCGGTCGGGTACTCCTCAGGGCCTTTCCGGGCCACTAGAAACAGCGGCCATGCGACTCCTTGGGTCGGGTACAAATGATCAGGCGGGCATCATACGCGAGGAGGCGGATCAAGGCCTATTCTGATTCGCGCCCGGTGGGGCGCGCAGGCCTTCGCGTTCGCGTGCGGCGGCAAGCTCTTGACTTACTTGCTTAATCGGCGGAAGTACTCCGCGACGGCGTCGCGATACGGGGCCGGAGCGGGATCGGGTCTGGTGGCGTGCGCGGAATCGTTTCCGGCCTGGCGTTTCAGTTGCAATTCGAGACGCTCGATCGCAGGCAGCACTTCCTGGTTCAAGCGCGCCGCCAACACTCCGGGATCTGCCTGGCCGAGGCGCTGCAAGTCGCCGAGCACGCCATTCACGTCATTCCAGGCGCTCGCATAATCGCCGCGATTGTCCCTGGGACGCAATCCACCCAATTGCCGCAACGCCTCTTCCACCGCGCGCGGATCGTAGCCACCTTGGCCCTCGAGGTCACGCCCGTCGCGGGGACGAGTGCCGTCATCGCCGGGTTGCTGCGGCAGGCCCAGGGCGCCACCGCCGGTGCGCGGGCCTGAAGCGTCTCCGGTGGGAACCACCGAGCGCGGTCCGCCAGCTTGACCGCCGCTTCTTGCGTTGTTGAGCTGCCCGCCACCCGGGCCTTGAGCCGATGCCCGGGCGGCCTGGTTCTCCAATTGCTCGCGAAGCTGTTCGAGCTGACGGAGAGTGCGTTCGGCTTGCGCGGCTTGTGCGTCGCCAGGTTGAGCGCCTTCCTTGGCGGCGGCCTGCGCCTGTGCAAGACGCTCGGCCAGGTCGTTGAGCGAGCCGGCCATGGCTGCCTCATCCTTCTTCACCTGCGTGCCCCAGCCCCGGCGAATCCAGTCGGCGTTTTTCTTCATGTGCATCGCCAGATCCTGCTGTTCGGCGTCGGAGAGCGCACTGCGCATTTGCCGAGAGACCCCGGGCTGACCGCCGGAAAGGGCATTGGCGCGATCGCGAATCTGCTGTTCGAGCTGCTCGACCTGCTGGGCCAGGCGCTCTTTTTCGCTGGCGAGCGCGCCTATCTGTGGCGTCGTTGGCCGCTCGAAGGGTCCTCGAGTGAAGCGGGCCCGCGGGCCATCAGAAAACGGAGTGAAGCCAGGCGCGGGCTCGCCAGGGAAGGCTTGATCGAGCCGATTCGCGAAGTCAGATTGCGCACGGGCCAACTGCTGCGCACGCGCGGCAACATCACCGACAGAGTTCCCAGCAAGCTGTTTCTCGATACCCGCCATCAGGCTTTCGGCTTCCGCCAGCTTGTCGCCGGCGCGGCGCATGGCGCCCGGGTCATGTTCACTCACCGCTTTGCGCATTTCCTCTTCGGCTTGGCGCAAGGCGTCCATGGCCTGTTGCAGCGACTGGCGCGTCGACGCGTTTTGAGGCGTGTCTTGGGGCGCGTTTTGACGACCAGCGCGGGCAGAAGACGACGAATTCGCCTCACCGGATTGGCCGCCCGAAGACGAACTGGTTTGACCACCTTGACTGCCCTGGCCACTTTGACCGCCTTGCTGGCCGGGCCGCTGCAGCGACGACTGCTGGCGCGTCCCGTTCTGAAGCTGTTCGAGCTGGCGCTGCAATTGTTCGGCTTCGCGGCGCAGCATTTCCTGTTCATAGCGTTGCTCGAAGGCGTGCTCAGGCTGGCGCTGCGCGGCCAACTCCTGCTGGCGCGCGGCGAGCATCTTCAAACGCTGGAGCATTTCGTCGATCTGCTTTTGGGCTCCGCAATCGCCACAGCCAGCGGACTCGCCGGTTTCGTACTGGTTCTTGTCGGTGTCCAATTCGAGATCGAGCATGCGGGCCAGGTCGCGGCCGGCGCTTCCCTGTCCGCCTCCGCCGCGCTGGCCAAACGCAACTTGAATATCGCGGAACATGGAGTCGGCGCGGAGAAAGGATTGCAACGCGCGTTCTTCCGGACCGAGCGCATCTTCGAAGCGCTGCCGCTTCAATTGCTCGGCAGCTTTGCGGATCTCCTCGGCGGCCCGGTCCATCTCCTTGGAAAAGTCGGCGAAACGTGAGCCGGCGGAGGAAAGCTCGCGGTTGTGCATGCGTTCAGAAAGCGTTTTGGCCTGCTCGCCGATCTTGTTCTCCATTTCGGAGAGAAAGCGCGCATTCTCGGAGGCGGCATTGCGGTCGCGAGAGCTATCGCGGCTCTGATTCCAGGTGGCGGCTATCACTTGCTTCTGCTTTTCGGATATCTGCTCGGATTCATTCCCCTGGCCCGCGCCACTGCCGCCCGCCGCCTGGGATTGACGGAAAGTGAGATCGAAGGGTTCGGCTTGAATGAAGGCCATGTCGGTGCGCGTGGTTTGGCGCGCGTCTTTGGCCTCGGCGTACATGCTCACCAAGTCACCGGGGCTGAGGTGGAAATCCTCCAGGTAAAGGAGTGTTTTCCCGTTGGCTTGTTTGACACCAGAGGAAGGGAGCAGCGGCACCTTTTGATCGGGACCGCCATTGACGGAGTAGTGCAGCTCGAGGCTATTGAGACCGAAATCATCCGACGCTTCGACGGCTACGGGCAGTTCTTCAATCGGGCTCACGCGGGAATCCAGGCGAGACAGGCGGACGGTGGGAGCTTCGTCGCGTTTTGATTCTATGAAGTAGTCGTCGCTGATGCGGATGCGCTCGCCACTTTCCACCGCGGCGACGTGATAGGAGGCGTCCTTGGCAATTTGGAGCGAAGCGGAAAGCCAGTTGCCCTCCTCCGCCTGGCTAAGGCGGGCAAGCCCGTGTTCGCGATTGAGCGGAAGCTCATGGCCATCCTCGAAGACGAGCACGCCGTGTTCCAGGGGGCGATCGGTGAGTACGGAGATTTTGGCTTCAGAGCCTTCAACCGTGCGGATATCGCCGCCGGGATCGTTCACTACCTCGCGCAGGCCGAGATACGAAGGCGGATTGATCGCCACGCGGACGCGCTCGACGCCGGCAATGTCCTTGGCAGTGAGGCGATAGTGTGGCGAGGAAGCGCGGCCGGCTTCGACATAGTATTCGAGCGAATCCGCCAGGCCTGCGATCAGGAAGCCATAGCTCGAGACGCCGGGCTGGGCCTGCATCGGCGCCTGCTCCCATTTGGTCGAGTCCTTGTATTTGACGTGCAGTTTGACGGTGTCGGCGGAGAAGCCGGTGAGCTGGGCCGTGATGAGCTGATCGGACTTGCGGCGTACGGTTTTGTCACCGGGAGACACGTCCAGTCGATAGAGCGGGCCCATGGAGGAGCGCGGCGCGCCGGCCCACAGCATGGATGCGCCATAGCCGAGGAAGCCGGGAGCGGCGAGAATCAGCCAGAGGAGGATGCCGGCTGCAACGGCAGCGGAAGCGGCGGCGGCGAACACAACGCGATTCGGGGCGACGTCATCGGGGCTGTATTGGCGCGCGACCGAAAGACTATCTTCGGCGAGCAATTCGCGGAACGCATTGTCCGAGCCGGCGCCATCGCCTTCGGTTAATGTGAGCAGGCGCTGCTCAAAACCCGGCGCGCGCTGTTCCACCTGGCGAGCGACCCAACGTCGCGTGAGGCGGCGGAAGGGCACGACAAGGGCAAGGACGATGGCGGCGGCGACCGCAGCGTAGAGCAGGATGCGCAAGGGGAGCACGGCGCGGTCGGCAAAGGCAAAGCGATCGCCAACCCAGGCGAGGAGGACCGTAAGCAGCAAGGCCGCGGCGGCAGAGAGCGCCGCGCCACGCGAGAGCAAGAGAAAGCGGAAGCGCCGCTCGAGAGCTCCGAAATAGGCGTTGAGTTGTTCGAGCGCTGTCATGAGGATGAACCTTCCTGACGTTTTCCGGACCAGTAGCTATTTGCCAAAACCGACTCAGCGAACGCGGCCGCGAGAACCAGGATGAGCACGATGCGCCACAGACTGTAGGGGCGAGTTTCACGATTGGCGGCGGCGCCGGCTCCCGCGGCAACGGGGCCGCGAGATTGCCCCATATCCCGCCATAATGACAGGGTTTCGTCGGGAATGGGGGTGAGGTCGGATTCGCGGCGATCGGCGTGGACGGCGACCAGGACGCGCCGGCCGTCAGCGCGGCGCACTTCGTAGAAGCCTTCGCGGGGTGGGGAGAAGACGGAGGCAGTGGTGGCTTCGCTGAAGGAAAGCAGATGATCGCCCGCGGGACCAATGACGTCGGCAGCCGCGCCTGAATCCTTCGCCTTGCGTAATTCCACGGGTAAACCTGCCACCAGGCTGGAGGCGCCTTCCTCGGAATGCGCAAGGTAGTGAGCAGTTTGCGCGACGAAGGGGACGAAGGCGGAGTGGATCGGAAAATCATTGGCCAGATTGTCGAATGAGGAAGCGAACGTCAGAATCAGACCCTCGCCTTGAGGCTCTTCCACGACCAATGGCGAGCCATCAGAAAGACGGGCGAGCACGCGGGCGCCGGGCGATAGAGTGAGCTTCAGCCAGCGGTAAAACTGAACGCCATCGAGCGAAAGGCCGGCCACGGCAGGATGCTGGGTTTCGGCGCTGGCGCCCGTGATGGAACGATCGGAAGGGTGCGCCGCCATGCCGGAAACCGCAACGCGACTGTGCAACAGAGTTCCGGCACCGGCCAGGACAAATAGGGAACCGCCGCGCCGGACATAGGCGGACAACTGGGTCTCCAAAGCTGGGTTGAGGCTGCCATCGTCGGCGACGGCAACGAAAGCGAAACGAGAGAAATCAGTGCCCGAGGCTTGGGTCCACGTGGAAGCTTGTACGGTGGAGGCTTGGACATTGAAACCCGCGCCGGCGGCTTCGAGCGCCGACTGATAGTAGAACGCATCTCGAGTGCGGCCGCTCGATAGAAAAAGGACCGTCGCCGGATCGGCTCGCTCGATGGAAAAGGGGAAAGTATCGTCCTCGGGGAGATCGTCGTGGGGCTCGATGCGAACTTCGCCGCGATGCGCCCCGTAGGGGATTTCGATGCCGGGAAACTCGACAGGCACGCGGCCGCTGGCGGGAATGGTGGCTTGCTGGGATGCGGCGAGGCGGCCATCGAGAAAGAGCGAGACCTTACGCGCGGCGGCTTCGGTTTGCCAGCCCTTGACCACGGAGACTACGCGCGCGTGTTCCTTATAGACACGCGCCGGCGCAGTGACGGATTCGACTGTCCAGTTGGGTTCGCGCGATTCGGCCACCGAGTGCAGGGTCAGCGACGACTGGGGGCCAGGGTCGATATCGACAAACGAGGGCGGCAAGGAGGTGGCCTGAAGATCACTGAAAAAATGCACATCCAGTTGCATGCCGGTGTTCTGGGCGAGGACTCGAAGCGAGCGTGCGAACTCGCCGAAGGAACTGGCGCGGTCGACGGGGGCGATGGATGCGATAGCGGCGCGGGCGGCCTCTTTGCCAATTTGCGGCGCTGCGAGTGTTTCGACGAGTGAATCCACGGCCAGCACCGTGACGGGGAGGGCGGGCGAGGCGGAATCGAGCGTGCGCTCCGCCGCCGCCCGTGCCTGGGCGAAGTGACCATGAGCGCGCATGCTGAAGGAGCGATCGATAGCGATTACCAAGAGGCGCTTGCCGGACGAAACAGGCACGGCCTGGTTGAAGAAAGGCTGGGCGAACGCGAGGACCAGCAGAACCAGCAAAGTCAGGCGCGCGGCAAGCAGGGCGTAATACTTCAGACGGCGATGCTTTACAGACGCCTGCGGGCGGCGGTCAAAGAAGAGGAGCGAGCTGAAGGGCCGTGGTGTAGCCCGGTACTGGCGCAGCAGATGGAGGAACACCGGCAGGGCTGCGCCGGCGAGACCAGCGAGGAACCATGGCGCAAGCAAGCCCATTTATTTTCTCCGCTGGCGGACGGCCAGATACTCGCGAAGGCCTTCGTCGAGCGGGCGGTCGGTGCGCAAAAAGAAGTAGTCAATGCCCGAAGCTTGAGCCTTGGTGCGTAAATCGCGCAGGTGGCCGGTGATGCGGGCGCGGTACTCATTGCGGGCGAAGTCGGGGCTCACTTCGAGCGCCTCTTCGGTTTCCATGTCGACGAATAGAGCAGGCTCGCCGAGCGTGGGGGCGAGCTCTTCGGGATCGAGTAAGTGGAAGAGGATGAGATCCGTGCCGTGGAAGCGGAGCGGCTGAAGGGTCTGTATGATGCGGCCGGGATCTTCAAAGAAATCGGAGACGACCACGATGAGGCCGCGCCGCCTGAGCACGTTCTGTAGCGCAAGGAACGGGCGTTCAAAGGCGGTGCGGCGGCCGAGCGTAGCCGTATCAATGCCGTGCAGCAGGCGCATGAACTGGCCCTGGCGCGAGGAGGGCGGCATGAAGCGGGCGACAACGTCGTGAAACACAATCAAGCCGGCAGCGTCGCGCTGCAGATGCGCCAGATAGACGAGCGCCGCGGCCAGATATTTGGCGTATTCAAACTTCGAAACGCCGCCACCACGCGCGAACCCCATGCTGGCGCTGGCATCCAGGAGCACGGTGAGCTCCGTGTTGGTCTCGCCGCGATAGCGCTTCAGATAAGTGCGCTCGGTGCGGGCGAAGACATTCCAATCCACATGGCGCAGATCGTCGCCGGGAACGTAGGCCCGATACTCGGCGAACTCCTGGCTGAAACCGAAATCGGGGCTGCGATGGAGGCCGGCGACGAAACCATCGACCACGGTTCTGGCCACCAGGTCGAGGCGCGAGATTTGCGCGAGGACCAGCGGGTCAAGGAAGCGAGTTGGCGAGGTTGCAGGCATGGCTGACGCCGAGGGCGATCAGGCCTTGGGAGCGGGGATTGCATCGAGCAGCCGCTGCAGGATCTGGCCGGAATCGAGGCCATCCGACTCGGCGTGGAAGTTGAGCAGAATGCGATGCCGCAAGATGGGCACGACCAGTGCGCGAATGTCTTCGTAAGTGACGTGGTAGCGGCCGTGCATCAACGCGCGCGTTTTGCCGCCCAGAACGAGGAACTGCGCTGCGCGAACGCTGGCGCCGAAGTTGACGTATTTCTGGATGAAGTCGAGGGAACCGCCGCCACCAGCCGCGGGGCGGGAAGCGCGGACCAGATCGACGGCGTAACGGGCGACGGATTCGGCGATGGGCGTCATGCGGACGAGCTGCTGGAAATCGAGAATGTCGGCGGCGTTGGTGATCGCGTCGACCTGGGCGACGTGGGTGGTGGTGGTGAGATCGACTACGGTGAGTTCGTCCTCAGCGGACAGATAGTCGAGCACGGTGTTGAAGAGGAAGCGATCGAGCTGCGCCTCGGGCAGCGGATAGGTGCCTTCGAGCTCGATGGGATTCTGGGTGGCAAGCACGAAAAACGGCGGGGCAATGCGATACAAGTTGCCGCGCACGGTGCATGATAGCTCTTGCATGGCTTCGAGGAGCGCCGACTGGGTTTTCGGGGGCGTGCGGTTGATCTCATCGGCCAGCAGAACGTTACAGAAAATGGGCCCGGGCACGAAGGTCCAGCGGCGATGGCCGGAGGTGGGGTCTTCCTCGATGATGTCGGTGCCGGTGATGTCGGACGGCATCAGGTCGGGCGTGAACTGAATGCGCTTGAAGGCGAGGCCGAGGCTTTGGGCGAGGGTGCGCACCAGCGACGTCTTGGCGGTGCCGGGAAGGCCCGTGATCAGGCAGTGGCCGCCCACAAACAAAGAGATCATCACCTGTTCGATGACCTCGTCCTGTCCGACAATCACTTTGCGGACTTCGCGCACAATGCTGCGCTGCACTTCCTGGAAACGGACGATTCGTTCTTTTAATTCCGCCGAATCGTTGAGCGCTACGGTTGAGGTGGACATGTTTGATTATTTCGCAATCTCCAAGAGTAGTTTTTGAGCCGGCTTAAATCCGGGCGCGGCCTCCAGAGCAAGCAACACTTCGTCGCGCGCCTGATCCATCCGGTTGGCCTTGCGGTACGCCTCGGCCAACTGATAATGCGACGTGGCTTGATCCAGCGGCTTTAGCGCGAGCAGCGCTTGATACTCGCGAATCGCGCCGGGCACGTTGTTTTGTGCGAGCCATAAATCGCCCAATCGT
>Ga0181537_10001279_pt1 | contig 23352 bp, 17 predicted proteins | sample PEATcosm2014_Bin_39_FD_119765 | JGI IMG/M metagenome (GOLD analysis project Ga0181537, IMG submission 119765) | Peatland microbial communities from MTU Mesocosm Facility, Houghton, MI, USA - PEATcosm2014_Bin23_10_metaG | ecosystem: Environmental > Terrestrial > Soil > Wetlands > Peat | place... | reverse complement strand
GCGCACGCCCGAGGAAGTCGAGATGCCGCCGCTGGTGGCACGCCGCCTCGAATTGGTGCGGTTGGCGGACCCCGCGCCGCGGGACGGCCTGCGCCATCTGGCGCGCGATCGCGACTCACGGCTGGCGCACATCAACGGGAACCTGGCGCGGCCTCCGGACCCGCGCGGCCAGCCCGATCCTTATGCTTTCACCGCAGAACAAAAGCTGAAGGATGCACGCTCTCTGGATGAGGCGCTCGCCTGGCTCACGCCGATCGAACGCGTCGAGGTGGCGGGCGATGCCCGACTGCTCAATCAGCTCGCGCTGCTGCCGGACGCCGAGCACCCCTTGTTTTTGATTTAGAGGAAGACGAACGATGGTTGGACGACGCTCGATACTCAAGTCAGCGGTGGTGTTGGCCGCAGGCCGCCTGGCCCATCCTGGATTGGCCTTCGGCGCGCCCGCTCCGAGCCAACCCTTCGACTACGCCTGGCTCAAAGGCCAGGCGCGCAAGCTCGCCGGCAATGCCTTTCAGCCGTCGCTAGATGTGCTGCCGCCCGCGATGACGAAGCTCAGCTACGACCAATTTCAATCGCTGCGTTTTCGCACCGATCACGCGCTCTGGGCCAATGCCGGACTGGCGTTTCGCCTGCAGTTCTTCCATGTCGGCCGCAGTTTCACCGAGGCCGTGCATCTTTTCGAAGTGACCGACGGCCAGGCGCGGGAAATCGTATACGACCCGGCCATGTTCGAGTTTGACAAGGCCGGCATCGACCCCAATCTTATGCGCGATCGTGCCGGTTTCTCGGGTTTTCGCGTGCAGTTCGTCACCGACTGGAAGGCCGATGTCGCCGCCTTCCTGGGCGCCAGCTATTTTCGGGCGGTCGGCGGCGATACGCGCCAGTACGGATTGTCGGCGCGCGCGCTCGCCGTGGATACGGCCTTTCCCCGCCCGGAAGAGTTCCCGCGCTTCACCTCGTTCTGGTTCGAGCGGCCGGCGAAGGATTCGGGGACGTTGACGCTGTATGCGTTGATGGACTCACCGAGCGTCGCCGGCGCGCTGCGCTTTCAAATCTCGCCCGGCGGCACTCTGACCATGGACATCGATAGCGCGCTGTATCCGCGCAAGCCGATCGAGAGGCTGGGTGTCGCGCCGCTCACCAGCATGTTCTTCTACGGCAAGAATGATCGGCGTGGGGCGAATGATTGGCGGCCGGAAATCCATGACTCCGATGGCCTGTCGATGTGGACCGGCGCCGGCGAATGGATCTGGCGGCCGCTGACCAATCCGGCGCAGTTGCACTTCAGCTCCTATCTCGACGACAACCCGCGCGGTTTCGGTCTGCTGCAGCGCGACCGCGATTTCGATCACTACCAGGATGACGGTGTCTACTACGATCGTCGTCCGAGCCTCTGGGTTGAGCCTAAATCCGGTGTCAACGGCGGCTGGGGCAAGGGTTCCGTGCAGTTGGTGGAGATCCCGACCGTGGATGAAACCTTCGACAACATCGTCGCATTCTGGAATCCGATCGAGAAAACCAAACCCGGCCAGGAGCTCCTGTTCAGCTATCGCCTGTACTGGGGCACGCGCATGCCCTACGCATCGCAGCTGGCGCAAACCATCGCAACCCGCACCGGCATCGGCGGCACGGTGGGCCAGAAGCGCCAATACTACAGCTGGCATTTCGCGGTCGACTTTGCCGGCGGCGAGCTCGGCGCGCTCGCCAAAGACGCGCCCGTCGAAGCGGTGATCAGCGTGTCGCGCGGGCAAACCGAGCATGTGACCGCGCACTATGTCCAGGAATTTCACGGTTACCGCGCGCTCTTCGATGTGCGGCCGCCCGACGACAACGTCGAGGCCATCGACATGCGGCTGTTTTTGCGCGTGGCCGGCAGACCACTGACCGAAACTTGGATCTATCTCTGGACCCCGCCGTCCCTGAAGGAGCGCAAAGCGGCCATTGCTTAGCTCGCGGTTGTTGAGCTCGCGCTTGCTCAGCTCGCGGCGCCCAGCACCACCACGTGCTCGCGCCCTGAGACGACGACGCCGCCCGGCTTCTCGACCGTCACGGCAAACGCCTTCGCCGATAGCACCGGCAGGGCGGCGTGAATGGGAATCACGACCTCGCCGGCGTCGGCCGGAATGTTGAATACGCCGCCATCCACCGGATAGCGCTTGTCGCGGCCGCCATCGAAAATCCACAGCTGATATTGGTGCACCGCCGGATCATTGGCAGCGAGACCGACGAAGTGCAAAAAGCCGCGCTGCGTGGCCGGATCCCACACCACATCGCCGCTGACGCCCGCCGCGGCCGGATCCTTGGTGGCTCCGAAGGTTATCTTGAGCGCCTCTGATTTCGCCATTAGCGCGGCACGCTCCTCTGCCGCAGTCGGCGGCGCAGGCGGCTTCTCGGGCGGCGGTGGCAGTGCAACCACCGGTGCGGGAGGAGTCATCGCCACGGGCGTGGGCGGCGGCGTGCGATTCCAGGCGTATAACGCGAGCACCAGGCACGCCGCGGCAGCGAGCCATCCGTATGCACCCGACGTCGCCGCGGAGCGTGCCGCCGGGCGCGCGCTGCGCAGGTCGACCTTGGTTGCTGCGCGGCCGGCGCCGTGTTCGAAGAAGCCTTGCGCCTGCTGTTCGATCTGCGCTTTCAAGGCGGCCGGCAACGCCTCGGCGCGCGCGCTGCCCGCAAGCGCAACCGCTGCCGCGGCGTGTTCGAATTTTTGCCGATTGCTGCTTGCCAGTGCACTGTCCAAAACATCGAGCTCCCGTTGCTCGGCCGGCGACAGCCCTTCGGTGACTTGCTTGATCAGCAGGTCCATCGTGGCCTCGTCGAGCTGGTTTTGCGGGCCCGGCAACATCAGAACTTCGCTCCCACCGAGACGCCTTCGGCGTCCAGGTTCATGTATTCGCGCACCTTGATGAGGCCGCGGCGCATAAAAGACTTCACCGTTCCCAATGGCATCTGCAGGCGAGTCGCGATCTCGGACTGGCTCAGGCCATGCAGCAGCCCGAGTTCCAATACCTGCCTCTGTTCGGGACGCAACTCCGCCAGCGCCCGGGCAGCCTGTTCGGCTTCGACCGATGTTTCAGAAGAGGTGCCGGGATCCGCCCAAACGACCGTATCCAATGCCTCGACAGGATCCATCGGAGGTTCGGCGCTCACTTTGCGCAGCCGATCGATCAATCGACGGCGCGCAATCATCGCGATGAACACCTTGTCGGAGCCTTGCGATGCATCGAAGCGGGCGGCGCTGCGCCAGATATCCAAGAAGATTTCCTGTGTCGCGTCCTCGGCATCCGACGGCGAGCGCGACAAGCGTCGCGCCAAACTCCAGACGAGCGCACCGTATTGTTCGATGCATTCACGCACCGCGGACGAATCGCCGCCGGCGATGCGTTGCAGCACGGACAGGGTCATAGAGGGCCTTGCAAGCTTATTCGGATCGACACCACGGGCGGATGCAACCGTATCGACTTATTATGTTGCATAACGATACCAGGGGACGAGATCCCCGGTTACGCTAAAACGTGTCAGGCACCCGCTCTGGAGGGCACCCGCAGCGCGGGAAGCCGCTGCGTTTCTCCGGTGGATTTTCGCATGTCGCGCTCGCGATTGACGCGCGGCAGACTCTGCCGCGGATTCAAGATCATCCAGCGCCACTCGTTGAGCTGGTGCTTGAGCAACGGCAACAAGGATAATTCGCTTGCCGACTCGATCCCGTCGGTCGAAAACAATGTCTTGCAGTAGAGATTGAAATACGAGCCGTAGAGCTCCTCGTAATACTGCATCGCATCGACAAATGCCGGGTCTTGGACCACCCCGCTCCCCACGTGGCCCGCACACAGATAGCTGCAGGCTTTGCGCACATAGCCGCTGTGCTCCGCGATGACCGCCGAGTGATAGCCGCGGGTCGGATAAAAATGGTGCAGGATCATGGAGCGTGCTTCGCCGCGCACGGCGTTCTTGCGCAAATATTCGAACAGCGCCTTGCCGTGAATCAACCGCAGCGCGGTATGTCTGAGCGCGGCGGCCTGGGTGCGCAATACGCTGTAGTCCGCAACCTGGCGCATGAGGCCGGAGTGTTCACTCTCCCACAGCTGCCAACTCTTCGGGCTTTCCAGAACGCGATGTGCAACGAGGTGTTCTTTGTCCGTGTCGTCGCGGAGCGCGCGCTCGACCCTGTCGGTCGACTCGCGCATGAGAAGTGCGTGACTGACGGCACTGCGGTGCACTCTTCACATCCTCCTGCGGCACTTAACAATTCACAATTGGGTTAGCGATTAGCCCAATTCGTGACGGGCCGCTCAGCACATAAGATCAGCTTATGGCAGGCCGCTGTCAATGAATTATTAATACGTCGCTATTATGCGACATTTAATTGCGAACTGCTACGGAGTTAACGGCGCCGCGACGTAAACTTGATTGCGTCCCAATCGCTTGGCAACGTAGACCGCGGCGTCCGCTTGCGCCAGAAGATGTTCGCCCCACACACCCAGCGTGTCGCTCGCCGCAATGCCGATGCTGCAGGTGAGACGAATCGGCGCACCAAAACCATCGACGCGCACGCCGGAGACCCGATCGAGAATACGCTGCGCAATGGGGTTTGCCGCGGCCGCGTCGGCGCTGCTCAGAATCACCACGAACTCCTCGCCTCCGTAGCGGCCGATGACATCGGATTGGCGCAATTCGGCGTGGATGGGCTCGATTATGGCACGCAGGCACGCGTCTCCTGCTTGATGACCGAACGAATCGTTGATCTGCTTGAAGTGATCGAGATCGATGAACAGCAGGGCGATCGGCAATCCACGCGCCCGGGCGCGCAGGCACGCTGCGTCGAGCCGTTCGATGAGCGAGCGGCGATTGAGCACGCCGGTCAAGGGATCCGTCTGAGCTCGCTGCTGTGCCTCGGTGAGCGCAAGCCTTTGATCGCGCAGCCGATCGGCGACTCCGAGTGCGATGAGCACCGCGGCTGCGACCATGGATAGAGGCAAGCCGTAGTAATAGAGAAGCGAGCCGGGAGCCACCGATGCCGTGAGCAGAAAGCGCACCGCGGCGGTGATGGTGAATCCCTCGAGCAAACCCCACGCGATCAGAAACCAACCGGCTGCGCGATTGCCGCGCCGCCACGCGACGAACGCCACGACCATGGTGAACACGGACAATATGACAAACAGAAGGTTGCCGAGCGCGTTCACCCAGGCACCCACCCCGATGAACTTCGCGAGATTCGCGGCGGTGATGCCGACGAAGGCGAGGGCGAACCAGCCGAAGGCGGTGTAGATCCGCGGCGAGAAGTGGGAGAGGAGCGCGATCTCGCGCGTGAACAAACATGCGACCGCGCCGCTCAGACCGACGGGCACGTTCCAGGCAAAAGAACCGAGCGGCTGCGCGAAGCTGAGCCAGGGCCAGTCGAAGCCTTGACCGGAAAGATATGTCACATACAACGCCTGCAAGGAGAACAGGGTCGCGTACAAAATGAACAGCCGATCCGCGAGCACGAACCAGATCAACAACGCCGCAAGCGACACCGCCATCAGAGCGCCGAACGTGAGCGCGATCACCCGCGCGTGTTCGGCCCCCCGCAGCAGCACACGATCGAGCGTCGAGGCCGCAAAGGTCAGCTTCTCCGAATCGCCGCCGCCGTTGATACGAACATACAGCGGCTGCCCCGGATTCGCCCCGTCGACAAAACTGAATACGGTGTCCTGCGTTCCACGGAATTCCGGGATGCGCGTGACTTGCGACAACTGCACGGCCGCGCCGTCGCGCGCGGCATAGAGGTCGGCCTGGGTTTGCCGCCCCGCATGCATCACCACGACGGGTATCCCGGTCAGCAGATCGGAGGTGCGCAGCGTGGGTTCGAGCTTGAGCCAGATCGCCCGGCCGCGGCTGCGCAGATTGCCGTCGAGCGGCGCAAATCGGTTGTCGAGCGCGCCCTTGGCGAGGGCATCGGGCGCGGGATCGGCTACGGCGTCATCGAGAATCCGGATTTTGAACTCTGCGTCGGCCGCAATCGCGGTCCCCGGCAGATTCCCGCAGCAAGCGATCACCAACCCGACAATCAGCGCACGCACAGCCTGTCGGGCTATCAATACTGCCGTGACAACAGCCAGTGAGCCAACGACCGCATCGATTCCGCCTTGTCGCCGAAGGGCGCGAGCGCGTGAATAGCCTGATGGTGGAGCAGACGGACCCGCTGCTGCGAGGCCTGGATGCCGATGATGGCGGGATGGGTGGGCTTCGAACGTTCGCTGTCGGCTCCCGTCGCCTTCCCCAAAGTCGACACATCACCCGTGACGTCGAGCAAATCGTCCTGAATCTGAAAAGCCAGGCCGACCGCCGAGGCATATCGAGTCAGGGCGGCGTAGAGATTCGCGTCGAGCGGCGGCGCGCATTCGGCCGCCATCAGCACGCTGGCGCGGATCACGGCCCCCGTTTTGCGTGCATGCATGTCCTCGACCTGGCCGATATCGAGCCGCTTGCCCTGAACCGCAAGATCAATGGCCTGACCGCCGGCCATGCCGAACGTGCCAATCGCCTGGGCCAGGACATCGACCAGGCGCAGACGTATCGCCGGAGAGTCCGGCAATGCCGGATCGTTCGCGAGCAGCTGAAACGCCAGCGGCTGCAGCGCATCGCCCACCAGCAGCGCCGTGGCCTCATCGAAGGCTTTGTGGCAGGTCGGCCGGCCGCGGCGCAGATCGTCGTTGTCCATGGCCGGCAAATCGTCGTGTACCAACGAGTACACGTGCACGAGTTCGATTGCGCATGCCGCCGCCTCAACCTCGTCTTCGGTCAGGCCCAGGGTGCGCGCCGTGGCGAACAGCAGTGCCGGGCGGATGCGTTTGCCGCCGCCGAGAACGCTGTAGCGCATGGCTTCGTGAAGGCGCGCCGGCACCGCCCGCGCGTCCGGCAGGCGCGCCGCCAGCGCATGTTCCATGCGGACCTGCCAGGCTTCGAGTTGCGCCGCGAATCCATCGGGGTTTGCCGGCTCTGCCGACCTGACGCGACGATCAGCCGCGTCGTTCACGCGTGCAAGCCGCCGTGGAACCGCCGTCTCACACGCTCTCCCGGCTCGCGCGTTTGATCTCACTGAGCGGGATCGACGCCACCGTGCCGTGGCGCGCAGCGTCCGCATACTTGATGGGAAGATCGGGCGCCATGGCGCCGCTGATTTTCGGTCCTCGCATCCAAACCTTGAGCGCTTTGAGCGGATGGCTGAAAGCGTCGTTGACCGCCGTACCTTCGAATCCGCAATGCGCCATGCAGTTGTCGCAGCGTGGGTTCTTGCCGACGCCGTACTTTTCCCACTCGGTGTCCTCGATCAGCGAGCGGTAGCTCGGCGCATAGCCCTCATCCGAGAGCAGGTAGCAAGGCCGCTGCCATCCGAACACGTTGTAGGTGGGATTGCTCCACGGCGTGCATTGGTAGGTTTGGTTGCCCGCGAGAAAGTCGAGGAACAGCGCAGAGTGATTGAAGGACCAGGAAACGCCCGCGGCACGCTTGCGGCGGCTGAAGATGCCGCGGAACAACTGCTTGCTGGCATTGCGTGCCAGAAAGACATCTTGTTTCGGTGCATGGTGATAGCTGTACCCCGGCGACACCGTGATTCCCTCGACCCCGAGCTTGGTCGCCATGTCGAAGAACTCGGCCACGTCCTCAGGATCTTCGCCGTTGAACAAGGTGCAGTTGACGGTTACGCGAAAGCCCTTGGATTTGGCCAATTGAATTGCCGCCACCGCCTTGTCGAAGACACCCTCCTGACAAACCGACTCATCGTGGCGCTCGCGGTTGCCATCCAGGTGGATCGAAAAAGTGAGGTACGGGGAGGGCTGATAGTCATCGATATGTTTGGCAAGCAGGATGGCGTTGGTGCACAAATAGACGAATTTCCCGCGCGCCACGATGCCGGAGACGATCTGCGGCATCTCCTTGTGGATCAGGGGCTCGCCGCCCGGTATGGAGACGATGGGCGCCCCGCATTCCTCGACGGCCCGCAATGCGTCCTCGACCCCCACGCGTTTTTGCAGGATTTCCTTCGGATAGTCGATCTTGCCGCAGCCCGAGCAGGCCAGATTGCACTGGAACAGGGGTTCCAGCATCAGAACCAGCGGATACCGCTTATCGCCCCGCAGCTTGCGGCCGGCAATGTAGCGGGCGACCTTGTACATTTGAAGGAGTGGAATAGCCATGACCCATCTTACCACTGCAAACCGAGCACTTGCGCCCGATGATCCCGCCACACCCGCGCCCATTCGAGCTTGAACCAAGGGGTGAAGTTCCCGGCGCCGGGCTCCCCCATCTCCAGCTGCAGCGCCTCCGGGCTGATCCAGCGCCAGGCGTGGATCTCCTCGCTGTTGATCTTGACAGAATCGGTAGAACGCCCGATGTAAACCCAGCACAGCTCGTGCTCGGCGCCGGTCGCGTCAAATTGCGCCTGGTACTGGAATTTGAACAGAAATTGCAACGGACAACGCAGCCCCAGCTCCTCGAAGAGCCGGCGCTCGATGGCCGCCTCCATGGTCTCGGTGCTGCGTGGGTGGCTGCAGCAGCTATTTGACCAATAGAGCGGCCAGAGCCGTTTGGACGCCGATCGCTGCTGCAACAGCAATTCTCCGCTGCCGTTGAATATGAGCAGCGAAAACGCCCGATGCAAGATGCCGCGGCCGGCGTGGCAATCAGCCTTGTTCATGTGGCCGACGCCGTGATCGGCCTCATCCACCAGTATCAGGGAATCTGCGTCCGCATCGCTGTCGCGCGCCGTCGCGGTAAAATCGTTCATCGCTGGATCATAGCCGCTATTGGCGCCCCGCCAAAAGCCCACGGCTGCGAAACCAGCGCAGCGCATCGGCGAACGCCTCGAGCGGCGGCCGCCAGCGGTACCCGAGTTCGCTTGCCGCCTTGCCGCTGGAAAAGAACATCCGCTTGCGCGACATGCGCACGCCCTCGAGCGTCAATCGACCGCTGCGTCCCGTGACTCTGGCGACGCCTTCCGCCACGTAGGCCATGGGCAAGACCGCGGCGTACGGTAAACGGATGCGCGGCGGCCGGCGCCCGCTGAGACGCGCAATATCTTCGAGAATGGCCCGCAATGTCATGTCCTCGCCGCCCAAGATATAACGCTCGCCCGCCCGCCCACGCTCGAATGCCAATAAGTGCCCCGCCGCCACGTCATCCACATGAACGATGTTGAGACCGGTATCGACGTAGGCCGGCATGCGGCCGCAAGCCGCATCCAGCACCAGTTGGCCGGTCGGCGTGGGCTTGATGTCCCCTGGGCCCACGGGTGTGGACGGGTTCACGATCACGACCGACATGCCCATTCGCGCGGCATCCATCGCCACCTCTTCCCCAAGGTATTTCGAGCGTTTGTAGTGCCCGATCATGTTGTCGAGGGCGACCGCAGTGAGCTCGTTTCCCGGCGCGCCGTCCGCGGGAATGCCGACGGTCGCAACGCTGCTGGTGTAAACGACCCGGCCGACGCCGGCGGTGCGGGCGGCGGTCAAGATGTTGCGGGTTCCCCCGACATTGGTGCGGTACAGGGGCTCAGGATCCCGCGTCCCGAGCCGATAGTCGGCCGCGACATGGAACAATCCCGCACAGCCCTGCAGAGCGCGGACGAGCGAATCCGCCTCGGCCAGGTCTCCTTCGACGGGCTCTACCGCAAGATCCTTGAGGTTGCTGCGGTCCGAGCCGGCGCGCACCAAGACCCGCACCTCCGATCCCGCCGTCAACAACGCCCGGGCGACGGCGGCGCCCACGAAGCCGGTCGCGCCCGTGACCAGTGCCTTCATGCGGCACGCGCACCGGCGATGGCCCGTCGCGCACCGGCGATCGCCCGTAAAGAACGGGTGGCGGCTCGATAGCGCCGCGCCAAGTGCAGTAACGGGATGAGATCCTTCGGCTTCGCGGCCAGCCGCAGGATCAGGCGCAGCACATTGACCTCGCCACCGCGGCTGGCCGCCAGGACCGCGCCCGGCAGTACATCGAAAGCGGTGTCGACGATGACGCGCACCGCAATGAACGGCAGACCGTAAGCCGCTGCGACTGCTGCGATCGACATGCTTTCCATATCGACTGCGGCCGCGCCGGTCTCGAGAAACAGGGCCGCCTTGTCCGCCACCGCGTCGACGGGCTGCGCGGTGCTCAGCAAACGTCCCGAGACAACTTCCAGCCGCTTCTCCAGAGCCGGGCGCAACTGCTCGCACCAGGTTTGCGTGGTGATGAACCGGCCGCCCTCGCGCGAAATCACTTCGCCCGGCAACACCACGCTGCCGGCCTTCAGGCGCGGATCGAGGCCGCCGGCCAGTCCGAAACTCATCAGGGATTTGGCGCCGGCGCCGATCAGGTTGCGGGCGGCGATTGCCGCGAGGCCCCCCCCCATACCGCTGACGGCAAGCAGCCCGCCATCGTTCAAGATCGACAAGCCGCCGCCGCGCGGCACCTTGGGTCCTAGGGTGCGCGCTTCCGCCTCGAGCGCCGCGACGACGCCCACCTCATTCAATGAGCGGTTCCGCGACGCGTCAGGTTGCGATAGGCCGCCAGCGCCCACAGCGGGAAGTACGCGGAATAGCCGTGATATCTGAGATAGAACACGCGCGGAAATCCCGGCGCCGTGAAACTGGGATCGCTCCACAGTCCGTCCGGCTGCCGGGTGCTCATCAGGAACTCCGCGCCGAGCCGCACCGCCTCCGATCGTGCCTCGCCGGCGGCCAGCAGTCCCAACAGCGCCCAGGCGGTCTGGTAGGCGGTGCTCGGAAACTTCGTGTGTGCGCCGGGCGGGTAGGCATAGCTGTCGTTGCTCTCGCCCCAACCCCCATCGGGATTTTGAATGCTCTTCAGCCATGTGACTGCGCGAGCGACAGCGGGATCGTCGCCGCCGATATGGGTCTGGCCCAGCGCCGTCAGCACCGACCACGTGCCATAAATGTAGTTGGTGCCCCAGCGGCCATACCAAGACCCATCGGGCTCCTGCTGCTTGCGCAAGTACGCGACGGCACGCTCCAGCGCGGGCACGTCCTGGGGACGCCCGATGCGCGCCAGAACCGTCGCGACCCGTGCGGTCACGTCGCTGGTCGGGGGATCGAGCAGAGCGCCGTGGTCGGCAAATGGAATATTATTGAGGTGATAGCTCGTGTTGTCGGCATCGAATGCGGCAAAGCCGCCATCTTTGCTTTGCATTCCGACCAGCCAATCCAGGGCGCGGCGCACGCTGTCTGCGTAGCGCCCCGCGTCGCGCGCTTGGTGCATGCTCCACACGACCACGGCCGTATCGTCGAGATCGGGATAGTAGGCATTGGCGAATTGAAACGCCCAGCCGCCGCCGGCGAGTCCTTGCCGATTCACCCGCCAGTCGCCGTCCTCGTCCAGCAATTGTCGGGTTTTCAGCCAATCGAGAGCGCGCGTCGATGCGTCGCCCGCGGCCTCGTCACCGGCCTCTTGCATGGCGAGACTGGCGAGCGCCGTATCCCAAATCGGCGAAACGCACGGCTGGCAGTAGGCGCTCGAAGGGCTCACCACCAAAAGCTTTTGCAGGGCGCGTTTGGCGGTGACCCGCCGCGGGTCGTCCGCGGGATAGCCCAGGATCACCATCGCCTCCAAGGCATTGACCATCGCCGGAAAGATGGCCCCCAAGCCGTCTTCGCCGTTGAGCCGCTCGAGCATCCAGGATTCCGCGCATCGGGTGGCCTTTTCGCGCGTGCGCGCCGGGATCAAGGGGTCTATCAATCGCCCGAGACGGTCGATCGCCAGGAAAATCTTCGCGACGATCCCTTTACGGGCGAAATAACCTCGCTCTTCGTCGGGCGCAATGGTGAAGAGCTCGCGAATATCGACTCTTCGCGGGTTCTTGGCGACCGGCTTGCGTGTGCAGAGGATGAACAGCGGAACCATGACGGTGCGCGACCAATACGCCACCTTGTCGAGATGGAACGGAAACCACCGCGGCAACAGCATGATCTCGACCGGAATGTAGGGTACACCGCGCCACGGCAGCTGCCCGAACAGCGCGAGTGCAATCCGCGTGAACACATTGCAGCGTGCCGCGCCGCCGCGATTCAGGATCGCGGCGCGGGCCCGCGCCATGTGCGGGGCGTCCGGGCTGTCTCCCGCGAGCTTCAAGGCGTAGTAGGCCTTGACGGTGCAGCTTATATTGAGCTCACCGCCGTGATAGAGCGGCCAACCGCCGTGCTCGGCCTGAGCGGAGCGCAAATAGCGGCAGATCTTGGCTTCCAGCGCGGAGTCGATCTCGTCCAGGAAGTGCATCATCATGATGTACTCGGCCGGGATGGTGCAGTCCGCTTCGAGCTCGAACAGCCAATATCCCTGCGCGTCCTGCAGCGCGATCAACGCATCGCGCGCGTCGACAACCGCGCGATCCAAGGGCGTTTCCGACACCCGGCGCAGCGAGTGCGACACGATGTCGCCGCGCGCGTCGGACTGTGGTGCCGGGTAAGAACCCGGCTTGGGCGCAATACGGCTCACGATCCGGAGTTCCCGTACGAGCGGCGCAGCGCGTGTTCAGGTTCCTCGACCGCCTCGAGGGAGTCGACCGGCACCGGCCGCGGCGGGCGCGGATCGGCAAGCTGCGCCAGAGGCAGGCCGCGTGCCGCCTGCGCGAACAGAAACCGCAGCATCCAGCTGCTGCGCCCCGCAACATTGGTCAGCATGCGGATCATGCCCACCGCGGAGCGAGTCACCTTGACCTGCGCGCCTGCCGTGAAGCGCGGATTTTCCTCGATCTTGCGCAGCGTGAGCACCGCAAGTCCGATTGCCCACAGGCAGAAACGGCGAATGCCCGTTTCCTCGCTGGGGATCAGCAGGGTGTACTCCAGCGCGTTGCGTAAATGTGCGTGCGCCACACCGACCAACTCGCGAAAGCCCGCGGCAAAGCGCGGATCGAAGGGTTCGCTCGACACGGTGGCGAGATCGACGCCGTAACGCGTGAATACGTCCTGAGGCAGCCAACAGGCGCCGCGGCTGCGATCCTCCCACACGTCCTTGAGGATATTCGTCATCTGCAGCCCTTGTGCAAAGGAGGCGGCGATCGCCGACAACGCCTGGCGCTCGCGGGCGATCTTGGGCGAATAATCGCAAAACAGGTCTGTCAGCATTTCACCGACGACGCCTGCGACGTAGTAGCAATATTCATCCAAATCGCCCGACCGGGCGAGACCCTTGAGGCTCGCGCTGAATTGGAAGCGCGGCATACCCCGGCACATGAGGTCGACGCAGCGCTGAATCGCGGCCCGTTGCGGCGCATTGAGCCGGTAAAGGACCCTTAAGACTCGCTCCATGTTGACGACCAGGTCGCGCTCCGTCGGCAGGGTTCGCTCCGACAGCCGCGGTCCGATTTCACGGGCCAGCGCTATGGAGTCCGCCTGGCCGGCCAGGCTTGCACTAAATCGTTGTAAAAATGCCAATGTCTCCGGCGGCGAGAGCGCCGGCTCGTCCTCGATGGTATCGGCGATGCGGCACAGCAAATAGGCATTGGTGACCGCCGTGCGCAGTCCGGCCGGTAATTGCGGAATGGTCAGCGCAAACGTGCGCGAGACATGGGGGAGAATCTGGTCTTGATAGACTTCATCTGAACTGACGGAATCCATGCGAACAGTATCTCGGAAACCCTGAAGAATAGCATCATGTCAGCGGATCCCCCGTGGTGCAAATTTGCAACATCGGGTGCGGTCGTTGCCACCAGGGTGGCGCGGCAGTATAAACTGCCGCGGATGAGCCCTCCGCCCGTAACTTATCCACTGCTTGAAACCATCAATGCGCCGGCGGATTTGCGGCGGTTGCCCACCACCAAACTGCCCGAGTTGGCCGGTGAATTGCGCGAATTCCTCATCCAAAGCGTCAGTACGCGGGGTGGCCACTTCGCCGCAGGATTAGGCACGGTCGAGCTCACGATTGCCTTGCATTATGTGTTCAACACTCCTTATGACCGGCTGGTCTGGGATGTCGGCCACCAGGCCTACCCTCACAAGGTGCTGACCGGGCGGCGCGATCGATTGCATACCATCAAGCAGCATCAAGGTCTTGCGCCTTTCCCGACCCGCTCCGAGAGCGAATTCGACACTTTTGGCGTCGGGCACTCCAGCACCTCGATCAGCGCGGCGCTGGGGATGGCCGTAGCGGCGGCGCAACGGGGCGAAAACCGGCGTGCCGTCGCCATCATCGGCGATGGCGCCCTCACCGCCGGTATGGCCTTCGAGGCCTTGAACCATGCCGGTTCGCTGCCGACCGATCTCTTGATCGTGCTCAACGACAACGACATGTCCATCTCCGAAAACGTCGGCGCGCTGTCCAATTACCTGGCCCGCGCCTTGTCCGGACGGATGTACTCGCATCTGCGCGAGAGCGGCAAGAAGGTCCTGCGGCAGATGCCCACCGTGTGGGAGCTCGCGCGCCGCTCCGAAGAACACTTGAAGGGCATGGTGCTCCCCGGAACGCTGTTCGAGGAAATGGGGTTCAACTATATCGGCCCGATCGACGGTCACGATGTCAAAGCGCTGGTCACCACCTTGCGCAACCTGCAACAGCTGCGCGGACCCCAATTCCTGCATGTCGTGACGCGCAAGGGCAAAGGCTACGCACCCGCGGAAGAGGATCCGATCAAGTGGCACGGACCCGGGCCGTTCGATCCCGCGAGCGGCTTGATCTTCAAGGAGGCGAGCACCGGTCCCAGCTACTCGCAAATCTTCGGCAAGTGGCTCTGCGACATGGCGGAGTCCGATCCGCGCATCATCGGCATCACGCCCGCGATGCGCGAAGGTTCCGGTCTCGTTGAATTCTCGAAGCGTTTTCCGGAACGCTACTACGACGTGGCGATCGCGGAGCAGCATGCGGTCACCTTTGCCGCGGGGCTGGCAGCGGAGGGCTTCAAGCCCGTGGTCGCCATCTACTCTACTTTTCTACAGCGCGCGTACGATCAACTGATTCACGACGTCGCGCTGCAGAACCTGCCGGTGGTGTTCGCGCTCGACCGGGCGGGACTCGTCGGCAGCGACGGCGCGACCCACCAGGGCAGCTACGATCTGACTTATCTGCGCTGCATCCCGAACATGAGCATCATGGCGCCGGCCGACGAGAACGAGTGCCGCCAAATGCTGTTTACGGCGACCACTCTCGATTCGCCGTCGGCGGTGCGGTATCCGCGAGGCACCGGCTCGGGCGTCGCCGTCGCCGCGGAAATGACCGCCCTGCCGGTGGGCAAGGCGCAAATCAGGCGCGAGGGCCGCAGCGGACTGGCGATTCTCGTGTTCGGCACGCTGTTTGAATCGGCGCGCAAGATCGCCGAGCGGCTCGATGCGACCATCGTCAACATGCGCTTCATCAAGCCGCTCGACGAAGAACTGACGATGGCGGTCGCGGCGCGTCATCGCGCGCTCGTCACCATCGAGGAGAACGCCGTCATGGGCGGCGCCGGAACGGCCGTGAGCGAAGTGCTCGCAGCGGCCGGAGTGCAGGTGCCGATCCTGCACTTGGGCATCCCCGATCGGTTCATCGAGCATGGGTCGCGCGACACCTGTCTCGCCGCGGCCGGTCTCGATCTCGCCGGGCTGACGGCCAGCATCGAGCAATGGTGGGCATCGCAACGACAGGAGCGCATGCGCTCGGTCCACAGCGTGTAGGGAAACTGTCTCACTGCGATTCTGTTCATGACTGAATTGCCCCTCCTCAAGATCTTCCTCTCATCTCCCGGGGACGTGGCTGAGGAGCGGGCCCTCGCAGAATTCGTGTTTCGCCGTCTCGCGGATGAAGTATCGGACGTTGCACGGCTCTCCTTCCTGATTTGGGAACACGAACCGCTGTTCGGACACGCGGGATTCCAGGAACAGATCGAGCGCCCTTCGCAGAGCGATCTCGTCGTGATCATTCTCTGGTCGCGCTTGGGAACCCGGCTCCCCGCCGACTTTGCCGCGGTCGAGGGCCAACCACCCCCGACGGGCACCGAATTCGAGATTCAAGACTCGCTCGCCTCCTTTGCCGAGCGCGGCAAGCCGAATCTCCTCATTTATAGAAAGGTGCCGGGCCCGCAAATCGCGCTGGGGAGCGCCGATTTCGCCGAGCGCAGCGATCAGTATGCCCGTCTCGATGCGTTCTGCCGCAAAACCTTCTATAACGCGGAAGGCGCGGTGGTCGTGGCGCACCATAATTTCAGCGACAGCCACACGTTCGAACGGCGGCTCGCCGAACACGCGCGGCGTTGGCTCGATCGGACGATCAAATTACCGCATTCGGACCGGTTCAGGCCCTTCTGGAAAAACGAATCGCCGTTCCGCGGCCTGCAATCCTTCGACGCCGAGCATCAGTCGGTCTACTTTGGCCGGGCCGAGGCGATCGGCGACCTGATGCGGCGCATCCGGGATGCCGAAATCGCCGCGAACAGCGAGCCGACGCCGCGGCTGCTGTTGATACAGGGCATGAGCGGCGCCGGCAAGACATCCCTCATGAAGGCGGGCCTTTTGCCCCTTCTGATGCTGCGGCCGATCGAAGGCGTCGCCCAGTGGATAACGTTCAATCTGCATCCGTCGGAGTCCGATCCCTCGATGCGCGATCGCGGCGCGCTCGGCGTGCTGGCTGCGCGGCTCTGCGAGCGGGTGCCGGCGATTGCAAAGCTCGGGACCTCGGTGCGAGAACTCGCGGATGCGCTTTTCGAGCGGCCGCATGAGGCTGCGCTGAAAATCGAGAGCGGCATCACCGCCGATGCGCAAACCGCCGGTATCGAGCCGCGCCGGATACGGCTGCTGGTCTACGTTGACCAATTGGAAGAGGCGTTTGCCAATCCGGAATCCGTCGCGAGCGAAGCGCCCTTCATTGCCGCCATGGTCGCGCTGGCAAAATCGGGATCGATCTGGATCACGACGACCATACGCAGCGATTTTACCCACCGGCTCGAGGCCTTTCCCGATCTCATGCAGTGTCTCGGCCGCAGTCCGCCTTACACGCTGCTGCCGCCCCGGCCCGATGAGCTCGCGGAAATAATCCGCGAGCCGGCCCGTGCCGCCGGGTTGTCGTGGGAGCAGCGCGAGAGCGTGTCCCTGGATCAAGAGCTGCTGCGCGATGCGGCCGCCAATCCCGAATCGCTGCCGCTGCTCGAGTACACGCTCGCCGAATTGTACGACCGGCGCGAGGGCCGGCTGCTGCGCTGGTCGCAGTACGAGGGCGGACTCAAAGGCGCACTGATATCGGCGGCCGATCAAGTGGTCGACGAAACACCCGGCGACGTAGATACCGCATTCCGCGATGTGATGCGCGAACTGGTCGGGGTCGGGGAGGACGGCGCCGCCACGCGCCGCTACGCTTCATTGAGCCGCTTTGCGCCGGGCGCCGCTCGCGGCCTGCTCGACCGTCTGGTCGCGCGCCGTCTTTGCATCACCACCGACGAGGGGCGCGGCGACGGGCCGGTGACCTCGCTCGCGCACGAAGCACTGATCCGCTCCTGGCCGCGGGCGCAGGAGTGGTTGCAGCGCGAGACCTCCCTGCTGCGCATCCGCGACGAACTGGCGCGCGACGCGGCGGTGTGGGAATACCATCAACGCGGTGATGACTGGCTGGGAGTGGCGCCGGAAAAGCTCGCCGCGATCCGCCAGATCGAACAAGCCGGCCTGATGCCCGCGGGCGCCGCCACGGAATATGCCTTGCGTTCGCGTCGCCGCGGCAGACGCAATCTGCTCATCCGGCGCACCGCGCTCGCCGGAATTTGCACGCTCACCGTGCTTGCGGGCATTGCAGCGTGGCTCGCATTGAAGCAACGCGACGTGGCGCGCACGGAAGCCGCCACGTCGGATCGCACCACGCAGTTCATGGTGGGACTGTTCCAGCTGGCGGATCCGAACGAGAACCGCGGCAACCAAATCACCGTCAAGGAGATTCTGGACAAGGGCGCGAAGGAAATCCGCGATAATAAGGCCGGTGAAGGATTGCAGAGCGAGCCGCGTGTTCGCGCGGAGCTCTTGACGACGATGGGCCGAGCCTACACGGGCCTGGGTCTTTACGCCCCGGCCGAGGATCTCTTGAGCCAGGCGCGCGAGGATATCCGTTCGCCTGCAGTATCGGACGAGTCGCGCGTACGAACTCTCATTGCGTCCGGCAGGGCGCTGAATCTCGCCGGCAACTATGACGCAGCGGCGCGAATCCTGCGAAGCGCGGTCGAGCTCGCACGTCGGCGGCTGGACCCATCAAATACTCTGCGATCCGGCGCCTTGACCGAGCTTGCCGACGTGCTGACGCAATTGGAGAAATACTCCGAGGCGGAACAGCTTTGCAACGAAGCGCTTGCCGCCGATCGTAAGCGCGGCTCGGCAGGGACGGAAGTCCTCGCGGAAACCCTTGGAACCTTGGGATTGGCTTATTTCTATGAGGGCGATCTTGTCAAAGCGGAACCGCCGCTGCGCGAGGCGCTCAAGCTTCGCGAACAAGCGCTCGGCATGCACCACGCGCTCACCGCGATGTCGCTCGATATTCTTGGGGTTCTGCTCTACCAAACCGGTCGATACGACGAGGCCTTGAAAGCATACGAACAAGCGCTGCCGATTCATCGGGAAGTGTTTGGCGCCGAACACCCGGAAATGGCGACCATACTCAACAACATCGGCCGCGTGGCGCTCATCACCGGGCGCGTCGATGAAGCCGAGCCCCTGTTACGCCAGTCGCTTGCCATGTTTGAAAAATTCAAAGGTTCAGCTCACGCAAACCTGGTTCCACCACTCAACAGTCTCGCGATGATCGACGCCTACCGAGGCCGCTTGGACAATGCCCGTCGAGAGATCGAGAGAGCAGCAACGATCGCCCGCGTTCCCGGTCAGAGCGAGCTGCTCGACCAGGTGCTGTTGAACCAGGCCGACATCGAATTCGCGAGCGGCGACCCCGGGCGGGCTGCTTCGCTCCTCAGCGAGGCAAAGTCATCGCTCGAGAAGGCCCACCCTGAAACCCCGACTGAGGAGTGGCGCTATGCCCTTTGGGATTCGGTGAATGCTGAACTGCTCGCCGCGAATGGCGATTCCGGAAGCGCGAAGGCAACGCTCGCGGCCGCGCGCAGCGTGCTCGTGAAGCGGTTTGGCGAGTCAGGCTTCTATTGCGTGCTGGCAAAGCAACGTGCGCTGCAGATTTCAAACGCTCGAAAACTCTCCGCGAATTGACATAACACCAAGATTTCCAAAGCCAATTCATATGATTCGTGCGACCGCATCACGAAATTGACAACGTGTCACACACCGAGTATTTTTTCTTTGCAGCTCGCGGCCACTCTGGGGATGATACGAATGAAATACACTCTGTCTGCGCTCACCGCGATCGTGTCCATTGCTTCCCTGACGGCGTCACCACTTGCCATGGCCGGCGGCCACGGCATTCTCGCAGATGTGCCGTGCCCTTACGGCAGCGGCGGCGATCCTTGGACCCCGACGTCCGCCACGAGTAGTCCATACAATCCCGGTCTCAATACCGGCAACTTCGCTTCGCTGACCGGAACCAGTTCCGTGATCAACCAGGACGGTTTGTCGTTCACGAGCGCCGTCCAGTACGATAACTACGCGGCCCCAATACCGGCGGCCTCGAATTGTTCTTCATCGACTTTCAGTGCACCTAACCCGATCGAGCAGGTGCTCGTGTACACGCTGGCGTCGGGCAACAACGGCAACTTCAGCTACGCGGCCAACGATGAGGAAGTGCTGTTCAACTACGATGGCTCCCTCGCAGGCAAAACGGGAACGGCGTCTTTCACCTTGGGCGGCGTCACCTACACCTCGACCGGAGGTGATCTGCCGACGACCACCGACAACGATTTTCTATTCAGCAGCAGCGGCCAGCTGATCGGCGCGTTGGATACCGACGCGGAGGGGAATGTCACTCTCGACAGCGGCGCAGTCCCGACAGGCTGGACTGCCAGCGGTACCGTCGCAGCCGCTCCGGAAATGGATTTCAGCCTGGCCATCTCGGCCTTCACGCTGTTGGCTGGATGCCTGGCCGTTGCGCGCGACGGCCGGCGTGCGCTTCGCAGCTCTTCGCGAGTCTAGTTGATTTCATCTCGGTTCGCGCCTCTCTGAGGCGCGAATTCCTCATGACCGTTTTGCCCCTCGACCCGTGAATCGCCGCGCGGCCGAAGTTAAGCCGTTGCAAGCGCGGATTCGACGCCCCAGCAGACATAATCTGTGGAAAGCCCGGGCTTCTTGCGGCTAGGATGGCATCGTGGGCAACCGGATGAAGTTCCAAACGACGTGCGCGGCGAAATGAAGCGCGAAAACGACCATTTCAAGATCCCATTCATGATTGGCGTGGTCGGGCACCGTGATTTGGTAGCGCAGGAGATCCCGCAGATTCGGGCGGCGGTCATCGAACTCCTCGAGCGCCTGTGCGCCGAGAATCCCGATGTACCCATTCGCCTCTTGTGCTCCATGTCGGCGGGCGCGGATCTGTTGGTGGCCGAGGTCGCCGCGGAAATCGGCATCGACATCATCGCCTTGCTTCCCTATTCACGCCGGCTGTGCCGCGCCGCATTGACGACGGAGAAGGACGGCGCCACCTTCGATCGCCTGTGCGATATGAGCGAGGTGATCGAATTGAACCTGGTCGGCGGCGCCAAAGTCGCGGACGTCGAGCTCGAGGCGGTGCATCGCGAGCGGCAACTGCAACGCGCCGGATCCCTGATTGCCCACTACAGCGGGTTGATGATCGCGATTTGGGATGGCGTGTATACCGATCATCGCGCCGGCACCGCGCGAGCGATAAGATTTCGCCGCCAAGGCGTGATGCCGACGGATGAAATCGCCGCGGCGCCGCACGACGTGCTGATTTCTCCGCAAGGCGACGATTTGAACTACGAGATCCGGTGCTCCCGGATCTCCAATCCGAAGTCAACCGGGGTCGCGGTCGTCGGATTCGTCGGCAGTGACTCGAGCGGCGGACGGGAATTCCCGAAGCAATTGCGCACCACGCTCGCGCGCCTGGCCGAGTTCAATCGCGACATCGACGAATTCGGCGGCGAGATTGCCCGGAGCGGCAAGAGGCTCTCGCAACCCAGCCCCACGCCGATTCCGACCACGCTGCAATATCTCGACCGGCTGTTTACCGCGGCGAACTGGATGGGAAGCTACCACCGGCGCTGCTTCACCGCCGCGCTCAAGGCCCGCTACTGCTTGTGGGCGCTGATGGCCTTCTTGCTGATCACGTTCAAAAAGGATTCAACCGGTCCGCTGTCGATCGTCACCATCTTCGGCGTGCTGGCGGTGTTCCTGCTGGGCACGCTGCTCGCAATGTGGGCGCATCGACGCTCCTGGCATCGCAAGTATCTCGACTACCGCGCCTTGGCGGAAGCCTTGCGGGTCGACTTCTATTGGGAGGTCGCCGGTGTTCGCAAGGAATTCGACGGCGAGTTCGCTCACGAGAATTTTCTGCAGAAGCAGGACGCCGATTTGCAGTGGATTCGTTATGCGACGCGCTCGGTGAGTCTGCAATTGGCCATCCACCCCACCGGCAGTTTCGGTGAAGGCTTTACCTTCGTCTATGCCAATTGGGTGGGCGATGACGATCCGGCGAATGGCACCGGCCAGATGTTCTATTACCGTCAGCGCCTGCTCGAGCTCAGCCACAACCTGCATGTCAACGAACGCATCGATCGCGGACTGTTGATTGCGGGCTTGTTTCTCGCAATCACCTTCGCACTCGATGTGAGCTTGAGAACGATACCCTACGATCTGCTGACCGGCGCTCTGCGCAGCAACATGCTGTGGGCGCTCGCGCTGCTGCCGGTGTATGCGGCGATTTTCGAGATTTATTTGAACGAAAAAGCGGACCGGGCTTTGATCCGTCAATACGGCTACATGTATTCGCTCTTCAGCTTCGCCGCCGGCGAATTGCGCTCCGCCACCAGCAATGAGCGCAAGCTCGAGATCCTGCGGTCGTTGGGGCACGCCTGCCTCGCCGAACATGCGCAATGGATCCTGGCGCACCGCGACAAGCGCATTCAGGGCATGCGATGGTGAAATCTTGAACGAATTGAAATCCGACTTCCTGCGCACTCTCGCCGAGCGTGGCTATATTCATCAGCAGACCGATGCCGCCGGACTCGACCGGCGGGCGCAGGCGGGCATCGTCACGGCCTATATCGGCTTCGACGCCACCGCCGATAGCCTGCATGTCGGCAGCCTGGTGCAGATCATGTTGTTGCGCCGCCTGCAACAAACGGGCCACCGGCCCATCGTGCTCATGGGCGGCGGCACGACCAAGGTCGGCGATCCGTCCGGCCGCGACGAAACGCGGCAACTTCTCAGCGACGAACAAATCAATGCCAATATCGCCGGCATTCGCGAGATCTTCGGCCATTTTCTGCGCTTCGACGACGGCCCCACCGGCGCCATCATGGCGAATAACGACGACTGGCTGTCGAGCCTCAAATACATCCCCTTCCTTCGCGACGTCGGGCGGCATTTTTCCATCAATCGCATGCTCACCATGGATAGCGTGAAGCTGCGCCTCGAACGCGAGCAGCCGCTGACGTTCCTCGAATTCAATTACATGATCCTGCAGGGCTATGACTTCGTGGAGCTCAACAAGCGCTATGGCTGCACGCTGCAAATGGGCGGCTCCGACCAGTGGGGCAATATTCTGCAGGGCGTGGAACTCGGCCGCCGCGTGCGGGAGACGGAGCTGTTTGGGCTCACTTCACCGCTCGTCACCACCGCATCGGGCGCCAAGATGGGCAAGACGGCAAGCGGTGCCGTTTGGCTGAGCGAGAAGCGGTTGTCCGCTTACGACTTCTGGCAGTACTGGCGCAACACCGAGGATGGCGATGTCGGGCGTTTCCTGCGCATGTTTACCGATCTGCCGCTTGCCGAGATCGCACGGCTGGAGGAGCTTCAAGGCGCCGAGATCAATGAAGCGAAGAGGATCCTCGCGACCGAAATCACCCGCTTGTGCCACGGCGCTGCCGCGGCGATTGAAGCCGCCGGCACCGCGGCGAAGGCTTTTGCGGGCACCGCGGCGGATGGCCTCAAGTCCCTGACGCTTGCGGCGGACGCGCAGCTCTCGGTGTTGGACGCGGTGGTCGCGCTGGACATGGCGGCATCGAAGAGCGAGGCGCGTCGGCTCATCGAACAGGGCGGCGTGAAGCTGAACGACCAGCCGGTGCAATCGTCGACCGCGACGATCACGAGCGCTGACTTGGATGAGCGCGGCCTGGCGCGCCTGACGGTCGGCAAGAAGCGGCACGGGCTCATCAAACGTCCGGCGAGAAATCCCTAAGCTGAAGTTCCTACCCGCGGTCCGCGATAAAATCCATGTGTGACAGATACATGCATGGATTTCGGGTGTTCTGGTTCTGACTACACGGTGATTTGATCGACCAATCCGAAGGCGCGGCGCTGC
>Ga0181537_10001278_pt1 | contig 23367 bp, 18 predicted proteins | sample PEATcosm2014_Bin_39_FD_119765 | JGI IMG/M metagenome (GOLD analysis project Ga0181537, IMG submission 119765) | Peatland microbial communities from MTU Mesocosm Facility, Houghton, MI, USA - PEATcosm2014_Bin23_10_metaG | ecosystem: Environmental > Terrestrial > Soil > Wetlands > Peat | place... | reverse complement strand
GCTTCCGGGCGAAGCAACCACGGCCGAATTCACCGCGATAGTTCCGGCGAGGCCGGTGATTTGCGAGCCGTCCACCGTAATCACGCCGGTGATCGGCTGGCCGCCATCGGTGAATAGCGGCAGCTGTGCGCTGCCGCTGGTCAACGAGGTCACGGTGCTGGTTGCCGACAGCGAATTAACGACGTTGCTGCTGGCGCTGGCGTTAAGCACCTGCAACAGCGTGCCCAAGGGATTCGAAAACTGCAGGTTGGCGCCGAGCGCAGTGTTGAGCTGCGACACCACCGAGCTCATGCCGCCGGAAAAATCGACCCCGATCGTCTGGCTGTTCGGGCTCGCGGTCTGCGCAGGCAGCGAGCCGCCTGCACCGAGCGAGACGATGTTGACGGTTTGCAGGACGTTCTGAGAGTTGGTGTAGGTGAGCTGGATCGTATTACCCGGCAAAACCGAGCCGACATCGACGCTAAATCCGGCCTGTGAGCCGGCGCTGACAGCAGTACCAGTCGTGGTCTGGTTCGACAGCGCCTGCGACATCTGGCTCGCCATTTCGTCGAGCTGATTTTGCGCCTGCGGCAAGATGGTGTCGCGCATCTGCACATAGGCGCCGATCTGGCCCGACTGGAATGAGCCGTTGGCGATCAGATCTAGCGTGTTGCCGCCCGGTGAGGTCAGCGTGATCGTGCCGGCGGCGTCTTGGCTCGGATTGGCGCTCCACAGCGACGTCGCCGTCATCGTCCCGACGTTATCGAACGACAATGTCGATGCCTGGATGCCGGACACCAGCTGCTGGCCAGTGCCGGTGAAGACTGCGATCTGGTTGTACGGATTCTGCACCACCGTCACGTTCATTAATTGCGAAAGCTGGGTGATGTCCTGGTCGCGCTGATCTTCCAGCTCCGCAGTGGAACTGTCAGCCGGCGCCGTTGCCAGCTCTCCGTTGATCTGGGCGATTTGCTGGATGGCGGTGTTGGCCGCCTGAACGCCGCTCGCGATTCCAGCTTCGGCCTGGGTGCGCAATTGCTGAATATTGGTGGTCATCGAATTGAGATTTTGCGCCAGCGCTTGCGCTGAGTCGATCACGGCAGTCTGATCGGAATAGGAACTCGGGCTGGACGACAGCGCCTGCAACGCGGTGGTGAAATTATTGTAGATCGCGTCGAACGAGGTCGACGATCCCGGAGTGCCGTAGATGGTCTGAAGCTGCTGGTAGAGCTGCGAAGTGGTGTCCGCATAGGAATCTCCGGACGTCTCGGTCCACAATTGGCTCTGCAGTAGCGTATTAAGATCGCGGTTGACGCCGGCGATTTCGACGCCCGCCCCAGCCTCGCCCGCGGTCGACGTTTCAGTCTGATTGACGGTTTCGTTGACGTATCCGGTCGTGTTAGCGTTCGCGATGTTTCCCGCGACCACCGACACCGCCTGCTGGGTGACGTTGACGCCCGACAAAGCGGCGCTCAGGGCTTGGCTGATGCTCATAGCTGCGCCGATCTGCGCGGATCACGTCTCGCGAACGACGAGCCGCTCATCGTCACCGGACGACCTCATTGAATGACTTGCAGCAAGCTCTGAATCATCTGGTCCGCAGTCGACATCACGCGCGCATTGGCCGAATAGGCCTGCTGCGCCACTATCAGTTGACTGAACTGGGTGGCGATATCGACGTTCGAGGCTTCGAGCGAGCTGCCCTCGATCTGACCGGTCGCCCCGTAGATCGGATTGCCCGATTCAGGCGTGGCTGCGTAGGCCCCGCCGCTGAGCGCCTGCAACGAATCCGCACCGTTGAATTGCGCCAACGTAATCTCGGCCAGCGGAATGGTCTGACCATTGGTGAACGTGCCGACCACGCGGTTTTCGGTGTCGACCGAGACCGATTCCAGCGAGCCCGCTGCGTAGCCGTTCTGCTGAATTTGGGTGACCTGCGACGTGCCGCTCGAATTGGCGAACTGAGTCAGTCCGCTGGTACCGAAATTGATCTCCACATTAGGCAAGGTGTCGCCGTTAATTGTGAGACTCGGTAAAGTGAGAGCGCTCGTTGTCGGCTGGATCATTTGGCCGCTTGAATTGAAAATGAAGTTGGTGCCGACGTTCTGCCAGACCGCCTGTGTGCCCGTGGCCGTCGAGTCGGTCTGGTAGAACAGATTCCAGGTACTCTCGCCGTCGGTGCTGTTCACTTGCGCCCAGCGAAGCTGGACGTTGAGCGGATTGCCGTCGGAGTCGTAGGCAGTGACCGATCCGCCGTCGATCGATTGACTGGTGAACGTGGACACATCGCTGCCGATCACTTCGCCATTGCCCGGCACGACCGTCGTGTTCTGGATGCCAAAGACCGACGGCGACGCAGTGCCGCTGACGTTGAGCGAGGCTGTCGGGTCGGTCGCCAACAACGTAATGTCGCCATTGGTGGTGTTCACCGAGCCAATCGCGCCGGTCAGACCCTCAATGGCCGTTTGCAACTGACTGAGCGTCGCCACATCGCCAACCGCGCTGCCGAAAGTGATGGTCTGCGCCGCGCCGCCGCCGACCGAGATCGACAGGTTCTTTCCGTTGAGACCCTGAGTGAGCAGGTTGGTCGGATCGAATACATGGTTGGTGTTGCCGAAGCCGATATCGGAGGCATCGTTGGCGCCACTGCCGGTGACAGTAATCGTGGCGGTATCGTTGTCGCCGGTGAGAGTGATACTGCCGCCGCTGAGATTGGCGGTAACCGCCGCATTGCCCGCAGAGCCCGAGTTGATCGCATTGATCAGCGCACCGACTGTGTCGGTGCCGGTCGACGTGTAAGTCGTCGTATTGGTCCCGTCGCTGACGAAGATCTTGTCGCCTGAGGCAATGCCAAGCGACGCAAGCGTCGTGGAATCCGTAAGGCTGCCGACGGTGCCGGTTCCGGTCGCCACGGCATCCGGCAGAAGGGTGGCGCCTGTACCGATGATTTCCGCTCCGGCGATCGGATTGTTGGCAAAGTCGTTGGGATCGATTTGTCCCGACGTCGGCGTACTCGGCAGGTTAGCCTGATAGGAGATTGAAGTCGTCGCCTGCGCCGGCACGAAATTGTTGTCGAATTGCAAAATCTGGGGAACGCTGCCCTCGGGATTTCCGGTGGTCGGGTTGATCGGGACCCCCATCAGATAATATCCGGCGCTGTTCACCAGATAGCCAGAACTATCCATCTGAAAGTCGCCGGCGCGCGTGTAATCTTGAACGCCGGAGAACTGTGGCAGGTTGTCGGAAACCCCTGTCGGCTTTGCGACCACGAAAAAGCCGTCGCCGTTGATCGCCATGTCGGTCGCAACCGACGTGTTCTGGATCGATCCCTGCACCGTATTGGTTGCGACCGAGGTAGCGATAACGCCGCCGGCGGTCTGCTCGTTCAATGCAGCCTGGCTGACCAGGTCCTGGAAGGCGGTGTCAGTTTCCTTGTAGCCCGTGGTCTGCGAGTTAGCGATGTTGCCGGAAATGTTCTGAAGGGCGAACGATTGTGCCTGCAGACCAGCCACTGCGGTGGTCAATGCATCGAAGATACCCATGACTTGTCTCCAACTCGATCTCAACGCGACAGCGGCGGACAGCCGCACTCCGTTACCCAGTCAGCAAACCGCGTGCCAATGATTTTATCATTTAAATTCAATCGCTTATGTGATAGACTGAGCTTTCAAGTGGGGCGGTTATGCCGCCTCGCCGGCAAAATTTGCCGAGGCCGCTCTGCGCCGCGACGCCTTGTGAGCGCCAAGTCCGCCGTGTTGTAATTCCCAGCATGCGCTTCGAAGGCACCGGCGCCTATGTCGCCACCGATGATCTAAAAGTCGCGGTCAATGCCGCGATCGCATTGGAAAGGCCTTTGCTGGTCAAAGGCGAGCCCGGCACCGGCAAGACCGTGCTTGCCATCGAGATCGCGAAAGCGCTGTCAGCGCCGCTGATCGAGTGGCATATCAAATCAACCACCAAGGCCATGCAGGGCCTTTACGAATACGACGCGGTCACTCGCTTGCGCGATAGCCAGTTGGGCGATCCGCGCGTCAACGACATCCGCAACTACATCAAGCGCGGCAAGCTGTGGGACGCCTTTGTCGCCGACGAGCGTCCGGTTTTATTGATCGACGAAATCGACAAAGCCGATATCGAATTTCCGAACGATCTGCTGCAGGAGCTCGATCGCATGGAGTTCTTCGTTTACGAGACCGGAGAAACGATCCATGCGCGCCGTCGGCCAATCGTCGTCGTCACGTCCAACAATGAGAAAGAATTGCCGGACGCGTTTTTGCGCCGTTGTTTCTTTCACTACATCCGCTTTCCCGACTCCGACACCATGCGCGCCATCGTCGAGGTGCATTTTCCCGGCATCAAGCATCGTCTGGTCGCAGAATCATTGAAGCTTTTCTACGAAATCCGCGACGTGCCGGGCATGAAAAAGAAACCATCAACCTCAGAACTGCTCGATTGGCTCAAACTTCTGATGGTCGAGGACATTTCTGTGGAGACGTTGCGCGAACGCGATCCGAAGAAACTCATTCCGCCGCTACACGGCGCGCTTCTTAAAAACGAGCAGGACGTGCACCTGTTCGAGCGACTGGCCTTTATGACGCGCCGCGAAGGGCGTTGATCCGGCCGCGGCCATAAGCCGGACGGGAGGGAAAGGGATGCCGAAGTCAATCAGGGCCATCATCGCGGCTGGCGCAATCATTGCGGCAGCGGTCGCGACACTCGGAGCGGCGGATGCGGGCTACGACGCCTATGGCTACGGCCCCTACTCTCCATGCCCGCCCTATTTGCTCTACCCACCGTTCCCATACGGCATCGCCGAATATGGCGCGCCGACCTATTATTACGGCGGGTTTTACGGACCACGCGTCGTTTTGGCTCCGCGTCCGTATCGCACCCGTTATGGCTACGTGGTGCGCTACCGGAATATTCCCCGCTATTAATTGGGTAAACGACGATCGCGTACTGAGCTGTTCTTGTCGTCGACTCGCCGGTGCCGCCGCCGCAGCGCGCTTACCACCACGGCGCCATGCTGAACGAATAGGTCCCGCCGAGGCCGTAGGTCAATTGGTTCGCCGAGCCGCGCACGGTGACAATCGGGGAATTCGCGACAGAGCCGGTCAGCCTCTGATACTCGACGAAAGTGTGAACCTCCCATTGCGGGCTGAACCGATATTGCACCTGGCCTCCGGCCCCGTAGGAGTAAATCCCGCCACTGGCATTGTATGGCGATAGCGGCACCAGTCCACTCGTCGGCGCGGTTTGCACGGTCCCGGCGGCTTGGGCAGCGGTGATGGTGAAATACGGACTGACCGCCGACGTCGACTGTAATGTCATTCGCGGGCCGCCCGACAATTGCCACGGACCGAACTGGCCGATGGCGTCGAGGAAGACATCGCCGGTGAGGCCCGTTTCGCCGCCTATGCCCTGACGAATTTCGCCGCGCAACCGCAGCCAGGGCAACGCCCAGAAATTGGCGAAAGCGCCAACCTGCGCGGTGTAGCTCACGCTGCCCAGACCATACAGCTCCTTATAGTTCTGCGCCTGCCGGTCGCCGATGAATTGGACAGCCGGCCCGAACTGGAAGGCGCTGACATTGACAAGATTGACTCCAAAACTATCGCGCGGACCAAAGAAGTCCGGCGGGTCGCCTTCCTTACGGACGTTGAAAAGCGGCAGTGCGGTGAGACCGAGTTTTTTGTCGGCGGCGCCGGGCCATTCCGGAACGATGCGGCCCTCAAGACCGACGGTAACAATCCAGTTGGGCACCGGAGGCGCGAAAGCGGCTGGCGCGGTCGGAGCCGGCGCTGCCGATTGCTGCGGCAGATCGGCCGCAACGGCGACAGCCGGCGCGGCAACGACACAGATCGTAAGCGCAATACGCCAACCGGGCAATTTCATAGCTGCGGTACCCCACCCCATCGGCTCTCCAAGCCGGCAGCCATCATAGCCAACTTCGAACAGTCGGCGAAGGCGCGAAGCTCCGTTTGGTGAATTTGGCGTTGGACTGTTGCCGATATGTTCGACCGCGCACTATGCGCTGGCGCCTTCGCCGGCCTTTGGTTTGGTGTTTTGGCGCCGTTTTTTGCGCTTTCCGCGGCCAAGGGCGGATGCTGCGGCGGATTGTGGCGGTTCGACCTCCGCGACAGCGGTAGCGGAGGACGGAATAAGCGATTCGTCTGCCGTATATTGCGCGTCCTGATTGGTCACAGACGCGCCATCAATTTCGACAGTATCTTGGACCGAAGGTTCGATCATTGCCGCTTCCTGCACCTGTTGCGCCTCTTGCTCCGCCCGCCTCAGAGCGGCTTCCTGTGCCTGCCGGTGCGCGAGCTCGCGGGCTTTGGCGCGGCGCTCTTCGACATTGTCGCGGAAGCGCTTGATCAAGACGCGCAGCTGCGCCGCGACGCGGCCGAAAGCGCCGCCGGCCCAAACCAGCTCATACGGCGTGAATTGCCGCCAGGTCTGATCGCCCTCGACGATGGCGCGAGCGATGAGATTGCCGGCCATGGCGGTAGTATTGAGTCCGTGTCCGCCGAAGCCGCTTGCCAACCACACGCCGGGACCGAGTTCGCCGATCTGTGGCATGCGGTGAACGCTGATGCCGAGTGTGCCGTTCCAGGCATAGTCGACGGCGACATCGCCGAGCTGCGGATAGGTCTTTTTGATATCCGCCCTAAGCACACCGACATAGCGGCGCGGATTGCGTGCCCAGGCGGTCGAGCGGCCGGAGAACATCAGGCGATCGTCGCCGACAATGCGGTAGTGATTGTCGGCAAGATCGGTGTCGCTGACGGCGCCGCGATAACCGACTGCTTCGGACAATCGCTCGCCGAGCGGCGCGGTGGTGATCACATAGGTCGTCACCGGCGTGAGCGTCGCGCCAAGCCGCGGCATCAGCGTATCGATCTCGACATTACCGCACAGCACGACATGGCTCGCGCGCAGCCGCGCGCCGGGCGTGACGATGCGCTTGCGCACTCCCACCGGATCGATCGATATCGCCGGCGTGTTTTCGAAAATGCGTGCGCCGTCGCGTTCGGCAGCCGCCGCCAGCATAAGTGCGTAATTGAGCGGATGGATAGTCAAGGCGCGCAGATAGTTGATGGCATAAAAATACCGCTCGCTGCGCAGCACGGAGCGGACGCGCTCGGTCGGCCAGCCTTCGATCTCGCAGCCTAATTCGCCGAGGAGTGCGACATAGCCGACGAATTCGTCGGTATCGTCCTTTTTGGACACGTATAGCCAGCCCGGCTGCGGATCGATCCCTTTGTTGCCGTTTTCGCGGATGGAGTTACGGACATAATCGAGGCCGGCTTGCGACAGCGTCCACAAATCTTTGGCGCGTTCAAAACCGATCCGAGCGATCAGCTTGTCTGCATCGGCACCAAAACCCGGCAACACGAAACCGGTGTTGCGGCCGGAAGCGCTCTGCGCAAGACGGCCGGCCTCTATCAGCACGACCGACCAGCCGCTGCGCGCCAATTCCCGCGCCGTGGTCAATCCGGCGAGGCCGCCGCCAATCACGCAAACATCGATGTCGGCGTCGAGGGCCAGCCGCGGACGCGGCTCAACGTCCACCATCGTCGCGGCGTACCAACTGTCGCCATAAGCGTTGATATCAGGGTCACTCATACGGCGTTTGGCGACGCTTCTGCGGCGGCATGGGATGCAATGTAAGGAGTCCGTCTCAGTCGCACTAGACACCAAAAGCGCGGAAAGCGACATTACCGCGATGCGACGTCTTATGCTTCTTCGTCATGCCAAGACCGAGCGCGCCGAACCTGGCGAGCGCGACCGCGACCGCAAGCTGATGAAGCGCGGCCGCGCCGATGCGCCGGCAATCGGTGCCTACATGGCCCATCACGGTCTCGTTCCCGATCTTGTGCTGGTTTCGCCGGCGATGCGGACGCAGCAGACTTGGACGCTGGCCGCACCTGCTTTTGCCAAAGCTCCTAAGACGACCAGTGACGAGCGCATCTACAATGCCACGCCGGAAACGCTGTTCAACCTCATCAGCGAGGCGGGCAAAGCGAAAACTCTCCTGCTCGTCGGCCATAATCCGAGCCTGCATGAGCTCGCGCTGCAATTGGTCGCCTCGGGCGACGTAGATATGCGCGAGCAGCTCAACGAGAAACTGCCGACCTCCGGCCTCGTCGTGATCGATTTGCCGATCGACGACTGGTCACTGCTGCATCCGCATGCCGGGCGCCTGGAGCGCTTCGTCAGCGCGCGCCTGATTGCCGCCGCGAGCGAATAAAGGCATAAGATTCGGCACGTTCTGCCGTTTCGGTGGAGCGCGGTGAACTTTTCGATGCGATGACTTTCCGGTAATGGCGAAGCAGCCGTTTCATATTCTTCCCGCTCTTGCGCAGGACCAGCCGCCGATGGGTACGCCCGAATTGTCGTTTCCGGCGCCGACGATCAACGAAGAGGCCAAGGCGGCATCGCTCAATGTGCCGCCGATCCACCATTTCGTATTGGCGATCGCCGTTTTCGGGGTTGCGCTGCTTACGATCAGCGCCTCACGTTACTCGAACCTTGTCGCAACGGTATGGCCCTCGAACGCAATCACATTGGCTTTTCTGTTGTGCTATCCGCGCACCACCGCCAATTTGATTTTCATAATCGTCGACGGAGCGATTGGAACAGCACTCGCGAGCTATATTGCCGACAAGAACGCGGCACTTGCTCTAACGCTGATGATGGCGAACTCAATTGAAGTCGGTACGGCGTTTGCGTTGCTGGCGGCGTTCCACATCCGCTCGTCAAACCTGACTTCATTTAATGGCGTGCTCACTTTCATTTTTGCCGGCGGCTGCGCCGGTCCGATCGGCAGCACGTTCATCAGCGCCGGCGCATTTGCCGCGTTCTATGGCATTCCCTGGCACACCGTCTGGCGGAACTGGTATTCGGGTCATGCGCTGGGGCTAATCATCGTCGTGCCGTTCTTAGTCAACGTCATGTCGAATGAATGGCGAAGAGTGCGCATTAAAGGGAACCTTTCAGAAGCCGGTGCTGTACTCGCGGTTTTCGTCGCCATCACCATTTGCGTCCTTTATTTTCGGCCCGTCATTTTTTTGCTCGCTCCGGCTATATTGCTCGCGACAGTCCAGTTCGGGATCGTCGGCGCCACGGCAGCCACTTTCTTTATCGCCGTCATCGCCAGCGTGTTCGTCGTTTTGGGCATCGGCCAGCCGATTTTTCTCACCCAACCGGATCTATCACAGCGCATTTTTACCTTGCAGGCCTTCCTGGCAATCACTTCATTCTGGTCGCTGCCGACGGCCGCCCTGCTGTCGGAACGCGACCGTTTGCTCAACGACCTGTCGCGTGCCAACCGGCAATTGGCCGCGGACAGCGAGAACAAATCGAATCTTGTGACCGGCTTGCGCCGCCATTTGTCGACGGCCGAGGAAAAGGAGCGACTACGACTGTCGCACGAACTGCACGATCAGGCCGGCCAGAGCGTCGTCGCCGCCATTCTGGAGCTTAACGAAATCGACTCGCTCGCATCCGGCCCGGTCCACGAACGCCTGCATCTGGTGCGCAAGAAAATGGAAGAGATGGGCAAGACGCTGCACCGCATCGCCTGGGAATTGCGACCGCCGTCGATCGACGAACTGGGCCTACGCAAGGCGCTTGCGAGCTATATTGCCGATTGGAGCGAGCGGTGCGGCACTGAAGTCGATTTTCATTGCGACGACTCGAAACTCGACGAAGTGCCGGACGACATCGCAACGGCGATTTATCGCGTCGCGCAGGAGGGGCTTACCAATATTGTCAAACACGCCCAACGCCCATCCAACGTCAGCGTCATCATTCGCAGGCCGGACACGACTTTGCAGGTGATCATCGAGGATAACGGCAGCGGCTTTGACGTCGGCGCACAGGGCGGCAAAACCGGCAGCCAGCGCGGGCTGGGTCTCGAAGGCATGCGCGAACGGTTGGCGCTCGTTGGCGGCACGCTCGAAATCGAGTCCGCGCCCGGCGGCGGGACGACGATCTTCGCGCGTATCGCGCTTGACGGGCAAAGGCCCCCGGCATGAGCAAGACTCGCATCGTGCTCGCCGACGATCATCCCATCGTGCTCGATGGATTGCGCAATCTCGTTGCTGCCGAAACTGATTTCGAGCTTGTCGGCGAAGCGGCAAGCGGCCTCGCGGCGTTGAAGGTCATTCGCGAGAACCGCCCCGATGTCGCCGTCCTCGATATTTCGATGCCGGAGATCAATGGCATCGTCTTGAGCCGAAAGCTTATGACGGAAATGCCGGGCTTGCGCATATTGGTGCTGACGCTGCACGAGGACCGGGCCTACCTCAATCAGGCGCTGGAAGCCGGCGTCCGCGGTTATGTGCTCAAGCGCTCGGCAGTGGAAAATCTGGTCCAGGCAATCCGTACCGTCATCAAGGGAGAGATTTACCTCGATCCCGCCATCGCCAGCCGGCCACCGAACGGCAAACGAGCCAACGGCAAGACGTCGGCGCTGTGCGGCGGGGCGCCGGCACTGACCGAGCGTGAGGCTGCGGTGTTGAAAATGGCGGCACAAGGCTTCACCAATAAGGAAATCGCCTCGCGGCTCGACGTCGGGATCAAATCCGTCGAGACCTACAAGGCGCGCGGCTTCGAAAAGCTCGGCCTGAAAACTCGCGCCGAATTGGTGCGTTACGCCTCCGCTCAAGGATGGCTCGAACTTTAGTTTCGTCTGCAACCGAGCACATGAACCAAGATGTCAGGAAAATTCTGACATCGCGGACCCGCGTTAGCGTCCCCACCCCGGCCCGATTTGCGCTATGACGCCCGACCGTTGGGGCAGCGACTTGGCGACAGCGATGGCCGCCGCCAGGACGATGACGAGGGGAAGCTCGATGTCGTACGCGGCGAAAGCCGACGCCTTTGACGGCGCGCAACCAAGGCGATCCGTCGGTGATGCCGATGCAGACGTCCTGCATTTCCTGACTCGCACGCTGCGAGCGCATTTTCGCGATGCCGAGCCCGAACGCCTGCTGATCAAGCTCCGCAATTTGCGGAGCGCGCTCAATCAGCAGGAAATCACGCTCGCAGGCTGGCCGGATTCTCCCAGCAAGAAGCGCATCTGCGAAGCGCTGGCGAAAGCCAAAAATCATATCGCGGGCATTGTCGACAATTTCGGCAACGAACAATCCAGCCTCGGCGACGGCAAATCGACGTGAGCCGCGGTCCGCGCCAGCGCGCCATTTCTCCCAATCAGTTCGCCAGCGCCGCCAGAATCCGCGCCCAGCTGCGGATTCCTTTATGGAAGCATTTCAGATCGAATTTTTCGTTCGGCGAATGCACACGATCGTCGTCGAGCGCAAAGCCGACCATCAGCGTATCCATGCCGAGCATGGTCTTGAAATCACCGACGATCGGGATCGAGCCGCCGGCGCCGACGGTCACCGCCTTCTTGCCCCACTCCGCGCCGAGTGCGCTCCGCGCCTTGTTGAGCGCCGGACTGTCGAACGCCACTTCGAAGGCTGGCGCGCTTGAGAAATTGCCGAATTCGACCTGGCAATCGGCGGGTACGCGGGCACGGACGAAATCGCGGAAGATTTTGCGGATCTTTTCCGGGTCTTGCGCACCGACCAGCCTGAACGAAACCTTGGCCATCGCTTTCCCGGGAATGACGGTCTTCGCCCCCTCGCCGGTATAGCCGCCGATGATGCCGTTGACCTCGGCCGTTGGCCGCGTCGAGATCTGCTCGATCAGCATGCGGTCCTTTTCGCCGGCCGGAATTTTCAATCCGATCGGTCCAAGGAACTTTTCCGGCGTGAGGTCGAGGCCCGCAAGATCGGCCTTGATATCCGCCGGCAGTTCATGGACGCCATCGTAAAAGCCCGGAATAGCGACCGAGCCGTCAGGCTTGTGCAGCGCCGCAATAATGTCAGCCAGCACATGGATCGGATTGCGCGCCGCACCGCCGAACAGGCCGGAATGCAGGTCGCGGTCGGCGCAGGTCAGACGCACCTCTTCGTACACCAGCCCGCGCAGAGACGTGGTGATCGAAGGCGTTTGCGCGTCCCACATACCGGTATCGCAGACCAGCGCCAGGTCACGTTTGAATTCGGCGGCATTGGCGCGCAAGAAATCGAACAGGTGCTTCGAGCCGCACTCCTCCTCGCCCTCAATCAGCATCGTGATGTCGAGCGGCAGCTTGCCGGTGACCGCCTTGAAGGCGCGGCAGGCCTCCACGAAGGTCATAGCCTGGCCTTTGTCATCGCAGGCGCCGCGGGCCACGATGATCTTGCGTCCACCGTCGAGCGTCTCAAGGCGCGGCTCAAACGGCGGCGTCTGCCACAGGTCGAGCGGATCGACCGGCTGCACGTCATAATGGCCGTAGAACAGAACGCGCGGTGCGTTGCCGGCGGAACCTTGAGCAGTTTTGCCGTTCCCGCTTTTGCCAACGACGACCGGATGGCCGCCGGTCGAGCGCACGCTGGTTTCGAAGCCGAGGGTCTTTAGATCGGCGGCGACGTATTCTGCTGCATCGCGGCAATACGGCGCGTAGGCCGGATCGGTCGACACCGACTGGATGCGCAGCAGTGCAAACAGGCGATCGAGACTTGCGTCGAGATCGCGATCGACGCGTTCAAGAACTTTCGGCAGAGCTTCTGATGCCGTCATGGTGTCACCTTTGATACACCGCCAGACCCGCGAACGACGGCTTTTTGATTTTATAGTCCGCGGTCGATCAATTCCATCGCGTCGCGTCGCGAAAACGTTGCATGTTTGCAACGCTTGGTCTCGCTGTAAGCACGTCGGCGCGGCAAATGCGCCAGCGTTCTTGTCACATCAATGCCAAATCGACATTATGGCAAGAACCCGCCAGAAGTGCGGGATGGCGCGGGGCAATGGACGAATTAATCGGACGGCTTGTTGCCGATATCGGAATTGACCGCGCGGCTGCTGAGAAAGCCGTCGGCATCATCCTCGATTTTCTCGTCAAAGAGGGACCACCCGACAAGGTCCAGCCGCTTCTGGCCAAGTTGCCGGGCGCTGAAGCGTTGATGGCAAAGGCGGCGAGTGAAGGCGGCGGTCTCGGTGGCCTCATGGGCGGCGCCATGGGCGGAGTGATGGGTGCGGGAATGAAAATGATGTCGGCGGGGCTGAGCATGGGACAAGTGCAAAGCGTCACCAAGGCTGTGATTGGCTATGCACGCGAGAAGGTCGGCGAAGATGCGGTCGGCGAAATTGTCGCCGCCATTCCGGGGCTGGCTCAGTTTGTTTGATGTGGCATTGGCGTTGCGGCGGCGGAATTGCGTTGAGGGGAGGCACTTATGGGGTATCCCATTACCGAAATTCAGGGGATCGGCGCCGATGCCGCCGAGATCCTGAAATCGGACGGGATACGCACCACGGTCGCTCTGCTCCGCCTGGCCAAGACACCCAAGCAGCGCCTTAAGATCGCCCTCAAGACCGGAACGCCCGAGAAATACGTGCTCGACTGGGTGACTGCGGCCGACCGGCTGCGGATCAAGGGTGTCGGCTGGGACTATGCTGAACTGTTGCGGGTCGCTGGCGTGCACACCGTCAACGAATTGCGCTTTCGCAATCCGCAAAAGCTCGCCGAGGCCATGGAAGAAGCGAACGCCAAGCGCAAGCTGGTGCGGGTTCTGCCGTCGGTGAAAATCGTGACGCGCTGGATCGAGGAGGCGAAGGCCCTGCAGCCTGTCATCCGCTATTGAGCGCCGTAAAGTTTCATCAGCCTCGCTGCCGGAAGTGGGCCGGCCCACGGCTTGACTAAGCCCCGGTGACCGCGCAAAGCGGCGGCGCCAATATCCCTTGGGACGACCCAAACAATGGCCAAATTCGCGGCCGCCAACATGACTCAAGGCGCCCGTTCGGCAAGCGGCGCGGCTGACAACGTGCTGGCCCAGCTCCTCGCGAATCGCCGGCCGCTGGTCATGGGCGTCCTTAATGTCACGCCGGATTCGTTTTCGGACGGTGGGCGGTTTCTGCAGCCGGCGGCGGCAATTGAGCAGGCCCGCCGGCTTGCCGCCGAGGGCTCCGACATCATCGATATCGGCGCGGAGTCGACGCGACCCTATGGCGGCATGCAGCCGGTGTCGCTGGAGGAAGAACTGGCGCGGCTTGAACCGATTTTGCCGGCCGCCGCGACCATCGGCATTCCGGTCTCGATCGACACCGTCAAGGCCCGCGTCGCGGCCTGGGCGCTCGAGGCGGGAGCGGCAATCGTCAACGACGTCTGGGGCCTGCAGCGCGACCCCGACATGGTGCGCGTCGTCGCCGAGCACGCCGCACCCATCGTGATCATGCACAATCGCGAGAGCGCCGATCCGGCGATCGACATCATCGCCGACGTCGACGAGTTCTTTTCGCGCTCGCTCGAAATCGCCTGGACTGCCGGCATCGCGCGCGACCGCATTGTGCTCGATCCCGGCATCGGCTTCGGCAAGACTCCGGAGCAGAGCATTACTTGCATCGCCAGGTTGGAAAAGTTCCGCAGCTTCGGCCTGCCGCTTCTGGTCGGCGCCTCGCGCAAGCGCTTTATCGATGCCGTCGTGCCGTCGGAACCGATGGAACGGCTCGGCGGCTCGCTCGCCGCGAATCTCGCCGCGGTCGAGAACGGCGCCGCGATCATTCGCGCCCACGACGTGGCGCCGACGGTGCAGGCGCTCGCGATCGCCGACGCAATCAGGCGCGCGCGATGAGCGATGCCGTCTTCATCACCGGGCTCGCATTGCACGCCTATCACGGCGTGATGCAGCACGAAGCCAAAGTCGGCCAGACGTTCGGGCTCGATCTCGTGCTCGACATCGAGCTTGCCCCCGCGTCGCGCAGCGACAAGCTCAAGGATACGGTTTCGTATGACGCCGTAGTCGAAACCGTGACCAAAGCATTTTGTGTGCGCCGCTACCGGCTGGTCGAGGCCGCCGCCGGCGCCGTCGCCGATGCCGTGCTGCAAAATTTTCCGATCGTGCGCAGCGTTCGCGTCACCGTGCATAAGCCGCACGCGCCGATCGCCGCGACCTTCGACGACGTCGGCGTCACCATCGAGCGCGCGCGTGAGCGCAAGCGTGGCTGAGGCCATCATCTCGCTCGGCGGCAATGTCGGCGACGTGCGATCGACCTTCGACCGGGCGATGGCGATGCTGTGCGACGGCGCCGCGGTGCGGCTTACGGCACGCTCGTCGGATTACCGTACGCCGCCTTGGGGCGTCACCGACCAGCCGCCCTTCATCAACGCCGTGATCGCCATGGAGACGTCACTCGGTCCGCACGAATTATTCTCGCGCGCGCTCGCGGTCGAACGCGCACTGGGCCGCGACCGCCGGCAGGAGCGGCAATGGGGGCCGCGCACCATCGATCTCGATCTCATTGCCTACGACGATCTTGAGTTGAACGACCCGGACCTGACGGTGCCGCATTTCCGCTTATTCGAACGCGCATTCGTGCTCGTTCCGCTCGCCGAAATCGCGCCCGACCGCGTGATTGCCGGCTTCCGCGTGCGCGATGCTCTGGCGCGCATCGACGCGACTGGCATCGAAAAACTGCCGCCGCGATAGGTCGGCACGGCAATTGCACGGCTCTGCGTATTGGCCCTGCCCGGCCAAGCATGGCATTTTGCCTCCATGACAGCCGCCGAGCCTCTTTCCTTTGCCGCCGGTTTCCCGGCCGCGACCCATGATGAGTGGCGCCGGCTGGTCGATAACGTGCTCAAGGGCGCGCCATTTCAAAGTCTGGAGAGCAAGACTTACGACCGGCTGACAATTGAACCGCTCTATGACCGCGTCGCCGCCGCGCGCGCCGTCACCGGCCGCGCTCCGGGCGCCGCCTGGACGCTGATGCAGCGTGTCGATCACCCCGATCCGGCGGCGGCCAACAAACAAGCGCTCGAGGATCTGCAGAACGGCGCCACCGGCTTGGTGCTGGTGTTGGCCGGCTCGGTCAGCGCCAATGGCTTTGGGCTCGACGCATCGGCGGGATCGCTGGCGCGCGTGCTCGACGGCATCGACTTTGCCGGCGCCGCGATCGATCTCAACCTCAGTCCGGCGACGCGGCATGTGGTCTCCGATATCGCGGCTTTGGTCAAAAGCCGCGGCATGGCGTCCGCCGCAGCCGATCTTCGTTTCAGCATCAATCCGATCGGCGGCTTTGCCGCTTCCGGGAAAAGCGCGCACAACTGGGAGGAACTGGCGAAATCCTTTGCCGCGATGGTCGGCGTGCTTGCCGACGCGGGCTTTCGCGGACCGTTCGCCGTCGCCGATGGACGCATCGTTCACAACGCCGGCGGCTCGGAGGCCCAAGAACTCGCCTTCGCTCTGGCCAGTGCGGTTGCTTATCTGCGCGCGCTCGAAGCAAGCGGCATGGCGCTCGAAGCCGCGCGCGATGCGATTTATTTCCGGCTTACTGCGGATGCCGATCAGTTCCTGACCGTCGCCAAATTTCGCGCGGCGCGAAAATTGTGGGCGCGGATCGAAGCGGCCTGCGGGCTTGCGCCAAATCCGGTGGTGGTCACAGCCGAAACCGCGTGGCGGATGATGACCCGGCGCGATCCCTACGTGAACATGCTGCGCGCCACCATCGCAGTCGCCGCCGCGGGTTTTGGCGGCGCCGATGCGATCACCGTGCTGCCGCATACCACCCCGCTCGGCCTGCCGGATGCGTTTGCACGGCGCGCGGCGCGCAATACGCAACTTGTTCTTTTGGAAGAGTCGAATCTGGCGCGGGTCGCCGACCCGGCTGCAGGCTCTGGCACAATCGAAGCGCTCACGCACGAACTTTGTAACTCGGCCTGGGCGATCTTTCAGGACATCGAGAAATCGGGCGGCGCCTTCGCGGCGCTGCAATCTGGAGCGATCCAAAAAAGCGTCGCGGCCGTGCGCGCCGAGCGGCAGAAAGCGGTCGCCCGCGGCAAGGACGTGCTGACCGGCACCAACGCCTATCCCGATTTGCGAGAAGCCCTGCCTGCGGTCCTTAACGTCGCAATGGTCAAAATCGCGCCGGAAGAGGCAGCAAACGTGACCGCCGAGCCGCTGCCACGGCTGCGCCTTGCCGAGCCGTTCGAGGACTTGCGCGAGCGGTCCGACAAGATGCTGGCCAAGACCGGCGCGCGGCCAAAAATTTTCCTCGCCAATCTCGGCGCGCTGGCTCAATTCACCGCGCGCGCGAGTTGCGCCAAGAATTTCTTCGAGGCTGGCGGTATCGAGTCAGTCGGCGGTGAAGGCGACGGCACCGGGCTTGCCGCCGCTTATACGAGTGCGGGCACGCCGCTCGCCTGCCTGTGTTCCTCGGACAAGGTCTATGAGAAAGACGCAGCGGCGGCGGCCGAGGCACTCAAAGCCGCCGGTGCGCGGCACATTTATCTCGCCGGACGGCCGGGCGAACGCGAGGCCGCGCTGCGGATCGCGGGAGTGCAGTCCTTTATTTACGAGGGTTGTGATGTGCTAGCGACACTGGTCGCCGCTTACGATATTCTTGGGAAGCCGGGAGCCTGACCGCCAAGCGGGCATAGCATGAGCAAAATCCCGAATTTCTCGCAGGTTCCGTTCGCCGACGCGCCCTCCCCGGCGCCGGCGCAGACCGCGCCCTGGCAGACGCCCGAAGACATCGCGGTCAAGAGCGCCTATGGCGCCGCGGATCTCGAGGGCCTCGACGGGCTCGATACCTATCCCGGCATCGCGCCCTATCTGCGCGGCCCCTACCCGACCATGTACGTCACCCAGCCATGGACGATCCGGCAATATGCCGGGTTCTCGACCGCGGAAGATTCCAACGCCTTCTACCGGCGCAATCTCGCCGCCGGACAGAAGGGCCTTTCGATCGCCTTCGATCTCGCCACCCATCGCGGCTACGACAGCGATCATCCGCGCGTCTCCGGCGACGTTGGCATGGCGGGCGTAGCGATCGACTCGATCTACGACATGCGCACGCTGTTCGCCGGCATTCCGCTCGACCAGATGTCGGTGTCGATGACCATGAACGGCGCCGTGCTGCCGGTGCTGGCGCTTTATATCGTCGCCGCCGAGGAGCAAGGCGTACCGCCGGAGAAACTCGCAGGCACCATCCAGAACGACATCCTCAAAGAGTTCATGGTGCGCAACACCTATATCTATCCGCCCAAGCCGTCGCTGCGCATCATCTCCGATATTTTTTCCTACACTTCGGCGCATATGCCGAAGTTCAATTCGATCTCGATCTCCGGCTATCACATGCAGGAGGCCGGCGCGACCGCGGATCTTGAGCTCGCTTACACGCTGGCCGACGGCGTCGAATATGTCCGCGCCGGCCTGGCGGCAAACCTCACGGTCGACCGCTTCGCGCCAAGACTGTCGTTCTTCTTCGGCATCGGCATGAACTTTTTCATGGAGGTGGCGAAGCTGCGCGCCGCGCGCGTGCTGTGGGCGAAGCTGATGAAGCAATTCAATCCGGCCGACGAGCGCTCGCTGTCCCTGCGCACCCATTGCCAGACGTCTGGCTGGTCACTCACAGCGCAGGACGTTTTCAACAATGTCACGCGAACCGCCATCGAGGCGATGGCGGCAACGCAGGGCGGCACGCAATCGCTGCACACCAATGCGCTCGACGAGGCCCTCGCGCTGCCGACCGATTTTTCCGCGCGTATCGCCCGCAACACCCAGATCGTGTTGCAGCAGGAAAGCGGCACGACGCGGGTGATCGATCCGTGGGGCGGCTCGTTCTATGTCGAACGGCTCACCCGCGATCTGGCCACCAAGACCTGGGGCCATATCACCGAGGTAGAAGAAATCGGCGGCATGACCCGCGCCATCGAGGCCGCCCTGCCAAAACTGCGCATCGAAGAGGCCGCCGCGCGTACCCAGGCGCGCATCGATTCTGGCGTGCAGGCGGTGATCGGCGTCAACAAATACCGGCCGCGCGACGAAGCGCCGATCGACGTGCTCAAGGTTGATAACGCGGCGGTGCGGCAATTCCAGATCGATAAACTGACGCGGCTTAAACGCGACCGCGATCCAAAACTGGTCGAAGAGGCGCTTGCGACGCTCACGCGCAACGCCGCCGGCGGCAACGGCAACCTGCTTGCGCTCGCCATCGATGCCGCACGCGCCAAAGCGACGGTCGGCGAGATTTCACTGGCGCTGGAGAAAGTCTTCGGACGCCATCAGGCGGAGATCAAGGCAATCTCCGGCGTTTATAGGCGGGAGGTCGGCATGACGGATGCCATCGAACGAGTGGCGAAACTCGTCGCCGAATTCGATGATAACGAAGGCCGCCGGCCGCGCATCCTGGTCGCCAAGATCGGCCAGGACGGCCATGACCGCGGCCAGAAGGTGATCGCCAGCGCCTTTGCCGATCTTGGCTTCGATGTCGATATCGGCGCTTTGTTCGCAACGCCCGCGGAAGCCGCGCGCCAGGCGGTCGAGAACGACGTGCACATTATCGGCGTATCGTCGCTCGCCGCCGCGCACCTGACGCTGGTGCCCGAGCTCAAGGCCGAGCTCGCCAAACAAGGCCGGCCCGACATCATGATCGTGGTCGGCGGCGTGGTGCCGCCACAGGACTATGAGACGCTCAAATCGGCCGGCGCCGAGGCGATCTTCCCGCCCGGCACGGTGATTGCCGATGCCGCGGAGTCTCTCCTGCTCACGCTCAACCGGCGGCTCGGCCACTCCAAAGCGGCGGCGGAATAGTCTTCACTGCGCCTGCGCTTCTTTCGGTGCGCCGTCCGATTGCGACACCGGTGCCCCCGGCTTTAAGCGTGGGCGAAGGAGCGGCGTATGCGGCGTCCGCCCCAACGAGGCCATGAAGGCGCGGAATCTGTCATTGGCTTGCAGTGCGTCGCGACCGGCCGCGATCAGCATGTTGACCTGGTCCGGTGGCAGCTTGAGCCGTGTCTCGACGGCGTTCAGTGCCGCCGCGCGCTGCTGGCCGAGATCGTCGAAGGTGATGCGGCTGATGAAGAACTGCACGTCGCGGCAATTCCAGCCGGGCGGCGCGCCAAAGCGCTTACGGTCGGCTTCCGATAGCCCGCAGCGCCAGCGCACCAAAGTGTTGCGCCAGTCGTTCATGGTGCCGTCGAAGGCCGAATAGCTGCCGATGGCGCCGGAATCGGTCGCGGTGTCGGACGTCGCCGTGATCAGATCGACGCCGGAAGGCCCGGGAATTGTCTGCGCCCATTTGCCCGCCGGCGCGCGGCCGGCATCGACGACGATGAACAAGAACCGCCGCAGCTTGACCGCTTCCTGCGGCGCCAGCGGACCGAACGGCGTATCGGAGGCAAGCCGCGCGACGGTAAAGCCCGCGAGCCCGTAATTGTCCACCAGCCCGCCATCAAGCAGCTTGACGTATTTGATGACGCCGGACCGATAACTCTCGAGCTCATCGGCATAGGCTTTGATCAATGGCTGGGCATTGGGATCGGCGCGCACCCGCGCGACCCAGCTCGGCAGCGGGATCGGACAATTGCCGTCGAAATTCTGAATGACGACCGGCGCGAACACCACCGGCACAGCGGCGGAAGCAGCGACGCCGAGCGAGACCGGATAATTCGCCAGATCGCTGCACAACGCGGAGAACGTCACCGGCGCGAAGATAAACGTGGTGCGGTTATAGATGTCGGAAGCATTGATCCACACCCGCGGCCCCTGCCGGCTGAGGAGATCGCGGAAGGTAGCATGATTGTAGAGATGCGCGTCGAGCCAGACCGGGAATGCGGTGGCGTCGTTGACGCCGCCTCCCAGTCCGCGTGCGATATTGCCGAGGCTCAAATTTGTCTGCAGCGACTCCTCGGCATTGACGTCGAGAAAGCGCTGCTTGAAATCAGCATATCCCTCGGGGCCTTTGAGCCCGTAATAGGCGGCGAGGATCGAGCCGCCGGAAACGCCGGAGAGAAAGTCGAGGCGGTCGAGCAGCGACACCGCGCCTTTACGGGACGGCACTGACGTCTGCTGAAAACCGGTGAGCACGCCATAAGAGAATGCCGCCGCGCGCGAGCCGCCGCCGGAAAACGACATCGCCACGACCATGTCGTCGTCACTGGCCGGACCATTAGGCGAAGCCAACTCGGCATTCACCTGGGCCGGGTTCGCGGTCAGCGGCTGATTGATCGGATCGTTGTGGATGACTGACGTGCAGCCAGCGAGGAGGGCTGCGCATGCAAAGATGCGCGCCGCACGGATCGCACGCTGGAACAAAACGCCGAACATTGACAAAAGCTTATCAAGGAACCGGGGCCCGGGGGCAAAAGTAAGACTCCTTTAAGGTTAACCAAAAAGGCTGACGCGGTACCCGCGCGCGGCGCTCTGGCGGCGGGAAACGCGCAAGGGCTGCGCTCCTGGCGCGCGACGAAATCGCGGCGCGCTGAGTCTCATCAGTGATTCAAGAACTTACGGCCGGTGAAATCTTGCGCACGCGGCAAAAGTGCCGATTTTGCGGGCGATCTCACTCGGAATCAGCAGAAAACCCCCGTCATTGCGTGACACTCGCGTGACGCACGGCGTGGCGGCGCTCTGCGGAGATCGGTCAGTGAGCGAGTGAGCGGGCTTGGGCGACACGCGCGCGGAGCGATCGATGCGGGGTTGGACACAGCAATTTCGCTCCTGCTCAATCAAGGCCCTTCCGGATTCACTACGAATCTCCGATACTTGCTCGTCCCCTCGAGATTCCTCCCCGCTATCCCCACATTTAGTGGTTGATTCAGGATTTCATACTAAGTCTTGACGGGCGCGATCGGCTTAGCCTAGCCTCATCAAGTTCGGCGCGTGGGTACTGAAGTCCGCCGGGCTCTCCAAAAAGGGTCTTGGGAGTACTCCGCGCCGCCGTGGCGCGCGGGTGACCTTTTGCGCCCGAAGGAGAGACCGGACGCGTTGAGAAACCGGCAGGTAAAGCCGGGCGGGTTGGTGGCAGACAGAGCAAGGCAGTGGTGCAGCACGGCGCCGGCGGAATCTCATCCGCCGCGTCGCGGGGAGATCGTCGGCGGCTTATATTGAGCCTGTAAGACCGCCGATACGAGCAACAAGGTAAGGGGCAAAAAAATGCGGATCGAGCGGCGCTACACCAAAGAGGGACAATCGCCTTACGCGGACATCGCCTTCCGTCTCACCACGAGCGAAATCCGCAATCCGGACGGTTCGATCGTCTTCCAGGCGGAGAACGTCGAGATTCCGGAGCAATGGTCGCAAGTCGCCTCCGACGTGCTGGCGCAGAAATATTTCCGCAAAGCCGGCGTGCCCTCCCGCCTGAAAAAGGTCGAGGAGGAGACGGTCCCCTCATGGCTGTGGCGCAGCGTTGCCGACGAAACAGCGCTCGCCGAGCTGCCGGAAGCCGAGCGCTATATCGGCGAAGTTTCCGCCAAGCAGGTTTTTGATCGGCTCGCCGGCACCTGGACCTATTGGGGTTTTAAGGGCGGCTACTTCACGTCGGAAAGTGACGCGCAGGCGTTCTTCGACGAGCACCGCTACATGCTGGCGATGCAGATGGTGGCGCCGAACTCGCCGCAATGGTTCAACACTGGCCTGCACTGGGCCTATGGCATCGACGGCCCGAGCCAGGGCCATTTCTACGTCGATTACAAAACCGGCCAGCTCGTGCAGTCCGCCACCGCTTACGAGCATCCGCAGCCGCACGCCTGCTTCATCCAGTCGATCGCCGACGACCTCGTCAACGAGGGCGGCATCATGGACCTGTGGGTGCGCGAGGCGCGCCTCTTCAAATACGGCTCCGGCACCGGCTCGAATTTCTCCAAGCTGCGCGGCGAAGGCGAAAAGCTTTCCGGCGGCGGCAAGTCGTCCGGCCTGATGAGCTTTCTGAAAATCGGCGACCGCGCCGCGGGCGCCATTAAATCGGGCGGCACCACGCGCCGCGCCGCCAAGATGGTGATCCTCGACGTCGATCATCCCGACATCGAGCAGTTCATCGACTGGAAGGTGATCGAGGAGCAGAAAGTCGCCAACCTCGTTACCGGCTCGAAGATCAACCAGAAGCACCTGCGCGCGATCCTAAAAGCCTGCGTGAATTGCGAAGGCTCGGGCGACGATTGCTTCACGCCGGAAAAGAATCCGGTGTTGCGCCGCGAGATCAAGGCGGCGCGCAAGAACCACGTGCCGGACAATTACATCCGCCGCGTCATCCAGTTCGCCAAGCAGGGCTACAAAGACATCGAATTCCCGGTCTACGACACCGATTGGGATTCCGACGCCTATCTGACCGTCTCCGGCCAGAACTCCAACAACACCGTGCGCGTCACCGACGAGTTCCTCAAAGCCGTGGATGCCGACCGCGACTGGGATCTGTTCTGGCGCACCAAGAAGGGCAAGATTGCCAAGACCGTGAAGGCGCGCGAGCTGTGGGAGAAGATCGGCTACGCCGCCTGGGCGAGCGCCGATCCCGGCCTGCAATTCCACACCACCATCAACGACTGGCACACCTGCGCCGCGT
>Ga0181537_10001277_pt1 | contig 23369 bp, 19 predicted proteins | sample PEATcosm2014_Bin_39_FD_119765 | JGI IMG/M metagenome (GOLD analysis project Ga0181537, IMG submission 119765) | Peatland microbial communities from MTU Mesocosm Facility, Houghton, MI, USA - PEATcosm2014_Bin23_10_metaG | ecosystem: Environmental > Terrestrial > Soil > Wetlands > Peat | place... | reverse complement strand
GTCAGCTGCGCGCCGGCGAGCACACGGACTACGGCTGCCTCACCGTGCTGCTGCCGCAGCCGAACAGCGGCGGCCTGGAGATCCTCACCCGTGAGGGCCGCTGGGAGGAGGTGCCGCCGATCCCGGGCGCCTTCGTGATCAACATCGGCGACATGCTTTCGATGTGGACGAACAACCACTGGATCTCGACCTACCACCGGGTGGCGGGCTTCGACGCGGACGGGATGGCGACGAAGAGCCGGCTGTCGATCCCGCTTTTCTACAACCCCAACGGCAACGTGCGCGTCGAGTGCCTGCCCACCTGCCTGCAGCCGGGGGAAGCGCCCCTTCATGCCCCGGTTTCCGCGGGCGAGTACCTGATGGCCAAGATCAACGCCACCCGGCCCGCCCAGGCGAAGATGTGAGGGGGCCGCAGGGACCCTGTCCCGGGGCCCGGCCCTGATTCGCCGGCGATGGCCGAGACCCGGTGGATTGTCGCCGTCGCCAGGATGATTCCGTTCCGGGGACGCGCAGGGGGAAACGCGGTTCGTTCAAAGGGGCGTCCCTTCCGCTCCGAAGAGGTTGTTGCTCCGGGAGCTTGACGACGTCAGGGCACGGTGGACGGCCGCGGCCAGGCGCTCTCCCTCGTACGGCTTGTTGAGCAGCTCCACGCGGCCGATTGCCGCGATTGATTCCGCGGTGAGCTCGCGGCTGTAGCCCGATGAAATGATGATGGGCATGGAGTGGCCGTCGGAGCGCAGCTTCAGGGCAAGGTCGAGGCCCGTCATGCGCGGCATCGTCTGGTCTGTCAGCACGAGGTCGACCTTGAACGGCATTGAGGAGAAGTCGGAGTAGAAATCCTCGGCGTTCTTGAAGGTCAGGACCTCGTACCCCAGGCCCTGGAGCGCCGCCTGCACGACGCTGACGACATTCTCCTCGTCGTCGATCACCGCGACGCGCTGGCGGTTGCCCTTGGGTAGGGACGCGGCCGGCGCGCTCCCGGGGGCGTCGGATTCCGCGGCCGGGGCCACGACCGGAAGGAAGAACTTGAAGGTCGTCCCGACCCCGACATCGCTTGACACGTCAATGCATCCCTCGTGGCTCTTGATGATCCCATGGACGATGGACAGCCCCAGGCCCGTTCCCTCGCCGACCGGCTTCGTGGTGAAGAACGGATCGAAAATCTTCGTCATGGTCTCCGGATCGATGCCGTGGCCCGAGTCGGCGACCTCGACGGAAATGTAGGAGCCCGCCTTCAGCGGGCCGGTCGCGGTCTGCAGCTCTGAATCGAGGTCCACCGTCGCCATGCGGATGGTCAGGGTGCCGGCGCGCTCGCGCATCGCGTGGGCCGCATTCGTCGCCAGGTTGAGGATGACCTGGTGGAGCTGGTTGGGGTCGGCCAGCGTTTGCGGGCAGGCTTCGCCCAGCTCGAGCTTGAGCTCGATGGTCGCCGGGAGGCTCGCGCGGATGAACTTTGCCGCCTCGGTGATCACGTCGCCCATGCGCGTCGGCGTGAGCTCGGGCTCGTGGAACCGGCTGAACGTCAGAATTCGCTTGACGAGGTCGCGCGCCCTTCTCGCGGCCTGGAGGATCCCCTCGTGCATCCGCTGGGACCTCTCGTCCACCGGGCCCTCCAGCATCGCGAGCTCCGTGTAGCCGAGGATGGCGGCGAGGATGTTGTTGAAGTCATGGGCGATGCCCCCGGCGAGGGTGCCCATCGTTTCCATCTTGTGGGCCTGCAGGAGCTGCAGCTCCAGCTGGCGGCGCTCCTGCTCGGCCCGCTTGCGCGCGCTGATGTCGTGATAGAGGGAGATCACGCCGGAGAACCGGCCGCGGCCGCCCTTCACGCGGACCGCGCGCGCCTCCGTCCAGACCCTGCTTCCGTCCTTCCGCCAATCCTCCCTTTCCCGGTAGATGTCCCCGTTCTTCAGGACGTGCTCCATCCGCTTGCGCGCGGAATCCCGGGGCTCGCCGTCGGGATAGCGTTCCGCGTAGTTCTGGCCCACCATCTCGCCCTCGGTCCAGCCGAAGAGCTTCGTCGCCCCCTGGTTCCAATAGGTGATGATGCCGTCCTCATTGTAGCAAATGATGGCCTCCTGGATGGTCGAGAGGAGCCACGCGTCGCGCTGAACCGTCTCCTCGGCCAACCGGCGCTTCGTGATGTCCTGGGTGATGCCGATCATGCCGAGGGGGCGCTTCAGGGCGTCCGCCTCGGTGACCTTGCCGCTGTTGAGCACCCAGCACCAGGAGCCGTCGAGTCTCCGGAAGCGGTGCTCGCGCGTCCATTCGTTGGACTCCCCGTCGAGACAGGCCTGGATGGCCACGAGAACCCCGGGAAGGTCCTCGGGATGGGTCGCGGCCTCCCATTCCGATGCGCTTTTCGGCAGGTTGTCCGGGGAGTAGCCGAGAAAGCAGGACTGGCCGCAGTGGACCGCGAGCTGGCCCGTCTGCAGGGACCACTCCCACCAGACAAGGTGCGAGGAGTCCATCGCGAGGTTCAGCCGGTCCTGCAGCTTCTTGGTCTCATTGATGTCGGTGAACGTGAGCACCACGCCATCGATGGCGCCCTTGGCGGTCCGGAAGGGCAGCACCCGCTTCAGGAGCCAGCGGCCCTCGCGCGTGCGCACCTCCTTCTGCATGGGGTCGCCGCTCTCAAGCACCGTCCTCACGTCCCGGAGCATCACGGCCTGGCCGTCAAGGTGATAGGCGATGTTGTCGATGGGGCGCCCGAAGTCCTGCGGCTGAAGGGGGAAAATCCGCTGAATCGCGGAGTTGAACTTTCGTATGCGCAGCTCCCGGTCGACGAACACCATGCCGGCGTCGGTGCTGTCCGAGAGGTTGTTGAGGTCGTCGTTCAGGAGCTGGAGCTCCACGTTCTTCCTCTCGAACTCGGCGTTCACCGTGTAGAGCTCCTCGTTGACGGCGTGGAGCTCCTCGTTGGTGCTCTGGAGCTCCTCGTTCGACGCGATCAGCTCCTCGTTGGACGCCTGGAGCTCCTCGTTGCTCGTCTGGAGCTCCTCGATGGCGGTCTGCAGGCTCTCCTTGGTTCCCCTGAGCTCGACCTCGAGGTCGCTGATGTGCTGCAGGATCTCCTCGCTCGCGACAAACCCCTGGGTCGTGCCGCCATCGAGCGAGGCCTCCGGAAGGGCCGGCCGCGAGTTCACAAAGGAGACGTGCACAAGCGAGACGGGGGCCCGGCCGTCGGCTATGGGCTCCGCCGCAACGTCGATCCGCTCGGTGCCCTCGTCCGTCTCCACGCGGACGCCCCCGGACGTCGCGCCCTCGCCCGTCTTGAAGACGCGGGGAAGGAGCGTGGTCAACGCCAGGCGCAGGTCGCCGTCGACGCGGTGAAGCAGGCTCTCGTGCGCCCGGCCCTCGAGCGGTCGCAGGTACCGGCTGACCGAGCCGAAGTAGTGGAGGACCTCGAGGGACTCGTTGACCAGGACGCCCGCCGCGACGTGCCTGCGGAGGATCTGGTCGTAGGCGGCCAGCAGCTGGCGGCTCAGGGCGACGCCCGGGTTGGGCTTCAGCAGTGCGGGGGCCGGCGCCGAAACGGTCCGATTCCCGGGCTGCTGGCGAAGGCTCTGGGGAGGGATCGCGGGGCCGCCAAGCCTGCGGAAGAACTTGAACTTGGAGTCGATCGTCTCGAAATGGACCCCGTCCAGCTTGCCGATGCCCTCGCTCGGCCCGAGGAACAGGAACCCGCCGTCGCGCAGGGCGAAATAGAAAAGGCGCATCGCGCGCTCCTGGAGCTCCGCGTTGAAGTAAATGAGGAGGTTCCGGCAGCAAATGAGGTCGAGCTTGGTAAACGGGGGGTCGTTCACCAGGTTTTGCGGGGCGAAGACGAGGCGCTTGCGGATCGCGGGAATGATCCGGAATTGCCCCGGCTTCTCCTCCCGGAAGTAGCGGGCGAGCCGATCGGCGCCGACATTGGCCAGGCGGTCGCTCGGGTAGAGGCCGTTGCTGGCGAAATCGAGCGACGACCTGTGGACGTCCGTCGCGAAGATCGCGAAGTTACCGGTGAAGCCGACCGACGCGGCGAACTCGTCCAGGAGGATGGCGAGCGAGTACGCCTCCTCTCCCGTCGCGCAGGCCGCAATCCAGACACGGACCTCGTTCTGGCGGTCTGGACTCAGGAGCGCCGGGAGCACCTTCTTTCGCAGCAGCTCGAAGGCCTCCGCGTCGCGGAAGAACTCCGTCACCCCGATGAGAAGGTCGCTGTAGAGGGAGTTAAGCTCGTCGGGCATCACCGAGAGACGGCTCGCGTAGGTTTCGAGGTCGGGCATCTTCGCAAGGTCGGCGCGACGCTTGATCCGGCGCCCCACGGTCCCGATCTTGTACTGGCTGAAGTCGACGCCGGTGCTGCGCCGAAGGAGGAACATGATCCTCTCGAGCGGATCGCCCGACGGCTCCGGGGCCGCGGGTTCCGCCTCGAAGGGCCGCCTGGCCATGGATGCCTTTGGGTCCCGGGAATGGGCGATGATCACCGCGGCCATGTCCTCGGGCGCCAGCGTGTGGCCGACCACCCGGGCCTCGATCGCGCTCCGGGGCATGTTGACGAACTCGGCCGTGTCGGGACGCTGCGCGAGCGTGAGCCCCCCGGCTGCGGCAATGGCGCGGAGCCCCGCGGTGCCGTCGGAGCCGCCTCCCGAGAGCACGACCCCGACCGCGTGGATTCCACGCTCGGCGGCTAGGGACCTGAGGAAGATGTTGATGGGAAGCTCGGCGACGGTCGCGATGTCCCGCTCCGACAGAAGGAAGCGCCCGTCCTTGATCGTCATCAGCTTCTTCGGGGGTATGAGGAACACGGTGTTGGGCGCGGCGGCCATGCCGTGTTCAACCCGAAAGATCGGCAGCCGTGTCTTCCGGGCGAGCAGGTCCTCAAGGATGCTCTTGAAGTCCGGCGACAGGTGCTGCACCACGACGAAACAGCAGTTGCTGTCCAAGGGAACCGTAGAAAAAAATCTTTCCAACGCCTGCAGACCACCTGCAGAAGCGCCAATCCCCACAATCAAGTGATTTGGATCCGGCATGTAAGAAGCTGGAGGGCGACGGGATTGAATGTTGCAACCTATTCAAAGGCAACACGTTTTTGGGTTACTCAGAATATACGTCTTTTTAATGCGAATTGCATTTTGCACGGTATCGGGAAGGTCCGTCTTTCGGGCTATGAATTTGCCTTATGCAGCGCGGCCGGCCGCCGCCGTGCGCGGCATTCCGGCGGCCCTGTTCCCGGCAGGTCTCGGGGTCCGCCGTGACCCTTCGGGTTGCCGCTCGGATTGACGTCTGCGCAACGGCCCGGCTAGTGTGGTGCGTGAGGCCAAGAAAATCCCCGTTGAGACCCCCGCCACCGCGGTCCCGGGCGGAGATCCCAACGTGGTTCCGGACGGGCGCGTGAAACCCAGACTGCCCACCATCCGTTACTGGATCGACGCCCACGACCGGGTCATCCGGGTGAACGACGCCTGGGCGCGTTTCGCCGCGGAAAACGATGGCGGACCCGTGGAGGCCGCCTCGGGAATCCTGGGCCGGACCCTCTGGTCGTTCATCGAGGATGCGACCATAGGCAGCCTCTACCGTGACATGGTGCTCCTTGCGCGCAAGGGACGCTCGGTCGGCTTCGGCTTCCGCTGCGACGCCCCGGGCTTTCGGCGGATCTTCCAGATGCGCATCAGCGGCGGAAAGGCGGACGAGGTCGAATTCGCCTCCACGCTGGAGTCCGAGGAGGCGCGCGAGCCGGTCTCCCTGCTCGATTGCCATCAGCCCCGAAACGAGCAGTACCTGCGGATGTGCAGCTGGTGCCAGCGGGTGCACGCGAAGGGGCAATGGGTGCCGGTCGAGGCGGCCGTCGTCCTGCTCAACGTGATGTCCGGTCCCGCCGTTCCCTCCATCACCCACGGCATCTGCGGGGATTGCCATGGGAGGATAATGGCCGAGATTTCAAAGCTGCGGCTCGCCTCGTGAGCGTACCCGGCCCCAGCGTGGCCCCGCGGCGCCAACCGGACACTTCGGAAAACCGTGAAACAGACGTTTCAGACCAAGCTCGTGGCGCGCGGCCCAAAGGGCGCGTGGACCTTCCTTCCCGTTCCCTTTGACGTTCACGCCGTCTTCGGGACGCGCGCGCGGGTCCCGGTCTCCGGGACGGTCAACGGGTTCCCCTTCCGAAACTCATTGATGCCGGAGGGGGACGGGACGCACGCGATGATGTTCGGGAAGGAACTCCAGGCGGGCGCCAAGGCGGGCGCGGGCGACGTGGTCACCGTGGTGCTCCAGCGCGACGATTCCGAGCGCACGGTCGAGGTGCCCGGCGAGCTCGCCCGCGCGCTGAGTCGGAGCAAGAGGGCGAGCGCCACCTTTGAGGCGCTCTCGTATTCGCAGAGGAAGGAATACGCGGCATGGATAGCCGGCGCGAAGCAGGCCTCGACGAAGGCGAGCCGGGCGGCAAAGGCCGTGGCGCTGCTCACCGCCGGGCAAAAACGCCTCCGTTGAGCCCCCGCGCCGCCGCGGCTCAGCCCTCGCCGATGCACTCCTTCCAGAGGTCCGGACGCCTGCGCTGGAACTCGCCCGTCATCGAGATGCATTCCGGGGAGGCAAGGTCGACGATCTCGATCCCCTGGGCGCGCAGCCAGTCGATCCCCCCCTGCGCGTTCACGCTGTCGCCGACGATCACCTTCTTGAAGCGAAACTGGGATATGAGCCCGGAACAGTACCGGCAGGGGGCCAGGGTCGTCACGAGGATCAGGTCGGTGTAGCGCGGCTGGCGGCCGGCCGCACGGAACGCGTCGGTCTCCCCGTGCATGGACGGGTCGCCGTGCTGCACCAGCCGGTTGCGGCCCGCCCCGAGGAGCGTCCCGTCCTGGCGGAAGATCGCGCCGCCGACGGGGATGCCCCCCTCGGCGAGCCCCAGGCGGGCCTGCTCGATCGCGACGTCGAGCATCGCCCGGTCATCGGCCGCGGGCGTCATCCCAGGGGCTCGAGGGAGGGCTGGACCTTGGGCTGCCTCGCCTGCCACCCGTTGAACCCGGCCGCCACCGCGAGGTAGAGGAGGAAGATGTACGGCAGCCAGTTCTTGGGGGCCTCGGGGACCGGGTAGAGGGTTCCCGCCAGCACCACCGCCATGGCCCCGACGGCGAGCACGGAGAGGGCGACGGACGCATAGGTGAGCTTCTGCCGGCGCTTCAGGTAGAGCGGCAGCGCCACGGCGACCAGGGCGTACACGACGATGAACCCGTAAGTCGCACGCGAGCCCATCCAGTCGTAGATCGTCTCGCCGGTCACCCTCCCCGCGGACAGCGGCACGGAAAGGAGGAGGGCGGCGACCGCCGCCGCCACCACCGCCACGTGCGGCGTTCGGTTCCTCGGATGGACGTTGCCGAGGCGGGCCGTGACGAGGCCGTTGTGGGACATCAGCAGGAGGACCCGGGCCGCCGCCGTCAGGCAGGCCAGGGTGCAGGAGAGCATCGTGATCATCGCGCAGACATCCAGGAACGGGCCGAGCCTCGCGACGCCGGCGACCTTCGCAAGCACGCTCATCGGCGCGTCGCTCTGGTCAAGCGTGCCTGCCGACGCCGGGAACCCGAGCACCTCGGTGTAGGACGCCGCGACGAAGAACAGCCCGGAGATGAGGGCGCTCTCGATCACCGCCCTCGGTATCGTCCGCAGGGGGTTTCGGACCTCCTCCCCGAGCGCCGAGGCGCTCTCGAACCCGACGAAGCTGAACATCGCGAGCACGAGGCCCAGCCGGACGCCGGAGAAGTGGACCCCGCGCAGCGACAGCTGCGACGCGTCAAAATGGAAGCCGTGCTGCCACAGGATGAGCGCGAACACCGAGCTGATGAGCAGCACCGAGACCAGCTCTATATAGAGCATCATCCGGGCGGACGCCTTCACGTCGCGGTACGCCACCCATGCGGAAAGGACGACGCACGCGGTCCCAAGGACGATGTCCGGGAGCCCGTGGCCAAAAAACTCCACCAGGACGACGTTGGCGTAATGGTCGAAGCCGCCCACGACCGAGGCCCCGCTGGCGACGTAGGCCAGCAGGAGGGCCCACGCGGCGACGCTGCCGAGGGACGGGGGCAGCGACGAGGTGGCGTAGGAATAGAGCGAACCGGGCGACGCCGAGTCCTTTGCGAAGCGCGCGATGCACAGGCCCACGAAAAGGGTGCACATCGTGGCCAGGAGGTAGGACACCCACGTGCCGTTGCCCGCGGAGGCGAAGACGAGCGGGACCGTCATCGCCGCCGAGGCGGTGGGGGCCATCGTCGAGATCGACTGGGCCAGGGAGTCGAAATGCCCGAGGGCGTCCTTGTGGAGGCCGTAGCCGCCCGCGGCCGGGGCCGCCGGCGGGTTTCCTTTGTCGTCCCCAGGTGTTTGGGCGGGGTGGGTCAAGGCGGGCTCAGGGCTGGAAGGGCGAATCTACTGCGCCTTCAGCACAATCCAAGCCATTCTGCGCCCTGGGCGGCGGTCGGTGCCTGCGCATTCGGGTCGCAAGGCCGGCTCAGAAGCCGAGCCTTCGGCTCCCGAAGAACTGCTCGTGGATCACGAGGCCCTCGGCCTCCATGAGCGGCCCAAGAACCTGGGTCTTCGGCGCCGTGCGCGCGAAGACCTCGCGCGCGTCGAGCGGGTGGAGGATCGGCGGGACGCCGATCACGAGCAGGAACTGCGTCTCCTTGGTCCCATAGACAACCCTCCGGATGCCGGCGAACCGGATGGCCCCGCAGCACATGGTGCACGGCTCGCTGCTCGTGTAGAGGGTCGACGCCTCGAAGGTGGCGCGGGAAATCTTGGGGCTGAAGGTCGAGATGAGCCCCGTCTCCGCATGCTTGGTGACGTCGCCGGTGGCCTTCTCGCAGTTCGAGAACTCCGCGATCACGACGCCGTCCTTCACCAGCAAAGCCCCGAACGGCTCGCCGCCGTGGGTGGTGGCGTAGCGAGCCAGCTCGTAGGCGCGCTCCATGAACTTCCTGTCGGTTGCCGTGCAGGCCGGGTCGTCGGGCAGCGGGGTCGGGTTCGCGGCGGCGGCGGGCCGCGCCAGGAAGGCGAGGGGCATCAACGCGACCAGGTGCAGGGGGCGCCATTTCATCGGCGGCTTTGAGCAGGCGACGTGCCATGGGCACCGGCGCGCGCACGGGCAGTGGCGCGTCCGAGGAAGGGGCCGGGGCTGGAAATCGCCGTGTGCGCGCGGTCTGAGAAGCCGCTCGTCGGATCGAGGGCGCCCATGCGTTTTGCAAAGGTGTCCCGGGGGCCCGTGCATTTTGCGGCGGGCGGCCTGCAGATTTCCCGCCCTCGGAGTCCGTTTATATTTCTACAAGGAAACGACTTAAACAACCGCAGGCCGTGTTGGCATCGGGCGAGCTAGGTGGGGAGGGTTACGAAGAAAACAAAACCCAACGAAAGTCGAAAAGGCATTACCCAAATGAAAATACAGAAATTGACGGCGATCTCCATCATGGCGGCGGCCCCCCTCGTGATGTTCGCCAACTCGCAGGACAGCCAGATCGAGGACGCCGCGAAGAATTCCTACAACTTCCACGCGGTCCTCAACGACCGCGTGAGGGCGCACGCCGACAACGGCGTCGTCACCCTCACCGGCCACGTCGAGGACCGGGACCAGAAGGCCCTCGCGGAGGACACGGTGCGCAACCTGCCCGGCGTCGTGTCGGTCGTCGACAACATCCGCGTGGAGTCCGAGCCCGCCGAGCATTCGGATGCCTGGATCGCGCTCAAGATCCGCAGCTCGCTGCTGTTCCACGCCAACGTCAGCGCCACCAGCACGAAGGTCGACGTCAGGGACGGGACGGTCGTCCTCACCGGCACGGTCGACAACCCGGCGCAGAAGGAGCTGACGGAGGTTTACGCCAAGGACATCGACGGCGTCCGTTCGGTCGACAATGAGCTGATCGTCCGTGACAACGGCAACGCTCCGGAATCCTCGGCGAGCGTCACGATGGACGACGCGTCGATCACGTCGGAGGTCAAGTATGCGCTCCTCACCCACCGCTCCACCAGCGCCGTCAAGACAAAGGTCACGACCAAGGACGGCGTGGTCATGATCTCGGGCGACGCGAACTCGGACGCGGAGAAGGATCTCGTCTCGAAGCTCGCGAGCAGCATCCGCGGCGTCAGGTCCGTGGACAACGAGATGGTCGTCCGCGGCAGCAACTGACCCCTCGGCGAATCGATCCCAAGACCCAGCGAATTCGGGCGGCCCTTTGGAGGGGCCGCCTTTTTTTGTCCCCTCACCATCGTGCAAATTTGACGGGCCGAGCGGCAAAGGGCGCGTTCTTGCATGGCCGCCCGAAGGGGACATCCCGTGCCCTTTCACCCCAAGAACTTGACGTCCAGCGTCTAGCGGACCGCCCACGCGGGTGGCACGGGGGATGCAATCGGATTCACGCCCATGTTCACCCACTCGACAAGAAACTGGTACCGCCTTCTGCATTCGCGCCCGGGCAGGCGCTTTCAGAACTTCTACCGGCGCACCCACCGCAAGAGGGACAGCGACGAGGTCGGGCCCCGGGTTGGCAGGCTGGTCCTCGGCGGCGCCTTCCTCGTCGTCGCGGCGTTCCTCTTCTTCCTGCCGCTCGTCTACGTGCCGTTCCTCGCCGCGGGCGCGGCGATGCTCGCGTCGGAGTCCCCACGGCTGGCGCGGGCGCTGGACCGCGGCGAGACATGGGCCCGGGACCATTGGGTCCTGGTCGAGAGGCGCCTCGGCGACCGGACGGCGAAGCTCGCCGTCTGGGTGTTCAGCATGGGCTGCCTCGTGCTCGCGGGACGCGCCTGCTACAACACGTTCATCCGCTAGCCCCCGGGCCGGCGCGTCACCCGAGTCCGATCTTCTTGCGGCGGCGGTAGAGGGTGGCCTGGTCGATGCCGAGTATCTCGGCCGCCTGCCCCAGGCTTTCCGTGCGCTCCAGCACGCGCCGAATGTGGACCTCCTCCAGCTTCTCGAGCGAAATCATCGTTCCCGCCGCGGCGGCAGCCTCGCCGCCGGGGGCCCCGGCCTCGGCCGGCTCCGCGCGGAGCTCCGCCGGGAGGTCCGCCGCGGTGACCTCCTTGCCGGTTCCCATGATGACGGCGCGCTCGATCGCATTGCGCAGCTCGCGCAGGTTGCCCGGCCAGGAATAGAACCGGATAGCCTCCTCCGCGTCCGGGGAGAACCTCTCGAGGGAGCGCCCGCACTGTTTCGAGAAGTGCGTGAGGTAATGCCGGGCGAAGCGAAGGAGATCCCCCGGCCGCTCCCGCAGCGGCGGCATCCTCACGGAGATCACGTTGAGGCGGTAGTAGAGGTCCTCGCGGAACGTCCCGTCCGCAACGCGCTTCTTGAGGTCGCGGTTCGTGGCGGCCACGACGCGGACGTCCGCCTGCCGCGTGGTTGTCTCGCCGACCCGCTCGTACTCGCGCTCCTGGAGGAGCCGAAGCAGCTTGGGCTGGATCTCCATCGGGAGGTCGCCGATCTCGTCGAGGAAAAGCGTCCCGCCTGCGGCGGCCCGGACCTTCCCCCACTGGTCCTTGATGGCGCCGGTGAAGGCCCCCCGCACATGCCCGAAGAGCGTGCTTTCCAGGAGCTCCTTGGAGAGGGTGGGGCAGCTCACCGTGATGAACGGCTTGCCGCCGACATGACTGTTCTCGTGCAGCGCCCGGGCCGCGACGCTCTTGCCGGTGCCGCTCTCCCCCAGGATCAGCACCGACGCGGAGGTCTTCGCCGAGCGGTCGAGGATGTCCATCACGTTGCGCATGGCCGGCGTCTCGAAGTCGAACAGGGGCTCCGGGTTCTCCTCGTGCTGCTTCTTCACCTCCTCCTCGAGGCGCTCGATCTGCATCCCCATCTGGCTGAACTTCCTCAACCGGGCCAGCACCGTGTGGAACTGCTCCCTCGTGAAGGGCTTCTCGAGGAAGTCCACGGCGCCGAGGTGGATCGCCTGGACGGCCTTGGCGACCGTGCCCTGCGCCGAGAACATCACGACCGGCAGGTTGGGGTGCAGCTTCAGGATCTGCGGAAGGATCGCCAGGCCGTTGTCCCGGCCGAGGTTCAAATCAAGGAGCACCGCGTCGAATTTCTCCTCCTTCAGGAGCGTCATCGCCACCTCGGCGTTGCCCGCGGTGTCCGCCCGGTGCCCCTCGTCCTCGATGAGGAGGCACGTCGCCTCCCGGAACACCTTGTCGTCGTCGATTACGAGGAAATCCATCGGGGGCCTTTCGGTCGGCTCATTTCGGAGAAAGGCGAATGAATGCGCCGAGGCTCATCCCGCAAGCGGAAGCTTGAGGACGAACGTCGCGCCCCGGCCCGCCTCGCTCTCGCAGTGGAGGGAGCCCTTCATCGCGTCGACGTGCCGCTTCGCGATGCTGAGGCCGAGGCCCGTGGAGGGCTCGCCTCCGGTGGGCCGCGCGCTCAGCCGACGGTAGCGCAGGAACATCTGGGCCCGGTCCTTCTCGTCGCAGCCCGGCCCCTCGTCCCTCACGCGGCACTCGAGGGATCCCCCGGCGGCCGGCCCCACGGTGAGCCAGATGGAAGTCTCGGGCGGGGAAAACTTGACCGCGTTGGACACGAGGTTGTCGATCACCTGGTCAAGCGCGCCGCGGTCGGCCAGCACAAGCGGCGCGTCCTGCAGGTAGTCCTCGTTGATCCGGATGGATTTGCGCAGGGCCGCCTCCGCGTAGCGCTGGACGGCCGCCGCCGCCGCGTCGGGCAACGACACGGCCTCGATCGCCAGCGGGTAGCCGCGGTCGGCGGCGGCGTTCGCGAGGAATTCCCTGACGAAGGAGAACATCTGCTCGGAGGCGTCGAGGATGTTCGTCGCCATGCGGTTCAGCCTCGGGTCGGCGACCGCGGCCGCCCGGTCCTGCAGCAGCTTCGCGCTCATCTGCATCCCGCCGAGGTGGTTCTTCAGGTCGTGCGCGAGTATCCCGAGGAGCTCGTCCTTGTCCTCCGCCAGCTGCTTCAGCCGGTCGCGCGCCCGCTTGAGCGCGAGGTGCGTGCGCACCCTCGAGATCAGCTCGGCCCTGTTGAACGGCTTCGTGACATAGTCGACGCCCCCGGCCTCGAGCGCGCGGACCACGAACGCCTTGTCGTCGGCCGCCGACAGGAAGATGATCGGGATCTCCCTCAGCCGGGGCTGCTCGCGGATCCGCCTGCAGACCTCGAAGCCGTCCATCTCGGGCATGAGCACGTCGAGGAGGATGAGGTCGGCCGTATTCGCCGCGAGGTGCTCGAGCGCCGCCTCGCCCGACGTCACCTGAGAGATCTCGAAGCCGAGCGGCCCCAGCATGCCGCCAAGCGCGCGCAGGTTCGCATCCTGGTCGTCGACGACGAGTATCCGGTCGACGGTCGTTTCCTGCGTCGTTTCCATGGGCGGCGTTTGCGGGTGGCTCTGGGGCGGCACCGCGGGAATCATCGGGGCAATGGGGACTGCGCGCAACCGCATAGGGCCGGGCATACCGGGCCGCCGCGGCGGGCATCGGAAGCGCCGTCCCGGCTGCGCCCGGGCGGCCCCGACGCGGGCCCTGTCATTCCCCGAAACGCGGCTGCGTCGGTGGAGGGAAGCAGAAAGGCGGCGGTGACATGCCGGGCGGCCATGCGACGTTGGGTGGGCTGGCGGCCGCCCCTAGCATGTGAGGAACAGGGACACGCTCCGGTAGCGGTCGGGACCGCTGTCCTGTTTCGGGGAATCCATGAGCCAGAGCTGCTTCTCGAGTTGCAGGATGAAGTCGCTCAGCATCGAGCCCGCGGCGGCGTTCGGGATCCGCAGCGCCTCATTGAGGGCCCTGCAGAGCAGGCGGCAGCATCCGCGGTACTCCGCCATGAACGACAGGGGGTCCGCCGTGGCGCACGGCGGGTCTGAATCCGCAGGGGCCACCTGGGCACCCGCCTTCAGGATCGCCAGGCGCCGGTCAATCCGCCCGCGGCCGTGGTCGAGGATCGCGCACAGCGTGCGGAGCTCGCTCGGGCAGAAGCCCGCGGCCACCGGGTCCGCGAGCGAGGCGAAGCGCGTGGCGCGGTCCCTGAGCCTGCCCAGCGCCGAGCTGGCCTGGGCGAGCAACCGAATCAATTCCTCCTCCTTGACGGCTGCCTCGCTCGCATTCGCCTCTGGATCGGCCATGGCGCGACGTGCCTTGGGGTGTCTTGGCGCGGGGTTCCCCGCTAGGCGGCCGGACTGTAGGTCATTGCGAGCGCCGCCGGGGCGAATTCGGGATGAAAGGGGTGCGCGCGCGCCGCGGGGGATCTCCTGTGGGCGACGTCCGCGGTGCTCACCTTCTGCACGGCGAGCCCCCGCAGGGTGTGGTAGATCGCGGGCATGTCGTACTCGTTGTCCACCTCGACCGCGATCACGATGCGGTTTTCGAGAAGGCTCTCCTCCAGGCTCAGGCATTGCTCATGGCTGAGGCCGAGCCGGGACGCCCGGTCGACGAACGAGGCGCCGTTCCTGGCCGCCGCGCCCGCCTCCATCGCGCGGCTGAGCGCGCCGGAAACGTAGACGGCCTGTCCGGAGGTCATGCGCATGGCCGCCGAGCCGCTCATCCAGCAGACGGCGCTGTTCGGGCGCAGGGACTGCGGATGAAGGATCGATATCGATTCGGTCGGGATACCGGCCCGTTTCAGGCGAACGACGACGAGGTCGGCGTGAAGTCGTGACTCGGTCGTGGCGTAGACGAGGAGGTGGGACATCTTAGGTTCGTTTTTTGCGTGGCCTTTTGTTGGGATGACCCCGGTTGCGGGGCCGCCTGCGGGCTGCATGCGTCTCCTTAGCTGATGGCGTTCCAGTGGCCACAGGGTCAGCACAGGACACTGCTGGTGAGGACAATAGCCCAGATATGGGTTTCGTGGGCAGGGACGGAACGCAGCCGGACCTCGTGCGAAATGCACAGCGAGGCCGTGAAAGGTGGCAGAATGCAATCTCCCCGAAGGGCCTAGCGCGGCAGCGTGAAGTAGAAACTCGAGCCGGAAGGCGCGCGTGGCAGATAACCGCACTCGCCCCCCTGAAGCCTCACGAGGCGCTCGGCGATTGGCAGACCGAGACCGCGCGCCGCGCTGGGCTCGTGGAGCCGGTGAAACGGATGGAAGAGCTGCCGCCTTTTCTGCGGCGCGACGCCGGAGCCCTGGTCGTGGACCCAGAACCTGCAGGCCTCGCCGCATTCCTCCCAGCCGAGCTCGATCTGCGGCGACTTGCCGGAATGCCGGATCGCGTTTTCCAGGAGGGCCGCCCACACGGCCTCCGAATAAGAGGGGTCGCCGACGGCATCGGGCCACGATTTCGGCTTCGAGATCGTGGCCTCCCTTTCCCGGGCCTTGAGCTGGACCCGTTCAAGCGCCCGCGAGACCGGATCTCCCATGTTGAATGTTTGCGGCGTGACCGGCTTGCCCGACGCCTTTGCGACGAGCGTCAGCTGGGTGATGATCCTCGCGAGCTCGTCTGCGGATTCGAAGATGAGCGGCAGGAACCCGTTCTCGGGCTTTGCATGGGCCGAGGCCTCGAGGGCCTCCGCCGCGGACAGGACGCCTCCCAGCGGCGTCCGCAGGTCGTGGGTGATCCTCACCCCGACCGCAAGCAGGTCGCCGCGCAGCCTCTCCGTCTCCCGGCGCAGGAGACGGAGCGCCAGCGCGCTTCGAAACGCCCGGGCCACGACTGCCGTGTTCCACTGCGCGTCGGGCACCACCTCGGTGAAGGGGGCTGCGGCCGCCTCGCCCATCGCCACCACCGCCCACCGCGGCAGCTTGTCCCCGTCGAGCACCTGGACCGCCCTTGCGATCGTCGCCTCGTCGGCAGGGGCGAGCACGAGGACCTCGGGCTCGCTCGCGGCCATCCCGATGGCCTCGTCGAGCGAGCCGGCATGCGCCACGGAGGCCCCGGGGAACGCCGCGTTCGCCGCATCGATCGCCACGGCGGCAAACCGCTTATTTTTTCCCGCGACGAGCAGAAGGCCGATCTTCATGGCGAAGGATTCCGGATGAGCCCTGAAAAAAAATCGTTAGGCAACTCATTTAGCGGGCGGCCTGGGGCGAGGCAGGTCAGCCATGACACCGGGCGGCGGGAAATGTCGCCGTTCCTACGGCGCGGGCCATGGCAGCGCGTCGCATATTGCAAAAGGGGAACGCGCGAAATCATGCAGAGTGCCGCATGCCGTGAAACGCCGCGACGCGCGTGGAAAGTCGTTACCGAAACCGGAACAACGGTTTATGGGACGGAGGCCCGGGTGGCATCCAGCATGCAAGGGGAAGGCTGCACCTCGACGCCGACCCACGAAAATCTTCCCGCCCCCCATGCCGCGCATGACATCCGTCGCCCTTCTGGCCTTAGGCATCCTCCTCCTCGTCTACGGCATCAACGGCTCCGACTCCGCGGCCTCGTCGTTCAGCCGGGCCGTCAGCGGCGCGCCGACCGACAAGACCATCTGGCTGATCGCGCTCGGCATCATCGGCGTCGTCACGGGCGGCGTCGGCCTGGTGTTCCGGAAGGTGCCGTAACCGAGCCCCAAGAATCCCCTTTGTCCGAACAAAAACAAAAAACAAAAAAGAACATGTCCCATTCCACGACAAAATCCCGGGCGGTCGTCTCCCGCCGCATCGACCGCGCGGCAAATTCGGCGCACCACCTCAACGGCGCCGCCCACGACGCGAAGGAATCGATCAGCCGCAACGGCGAACGCGCCCTGGAGAAGGTCAAGTCGCTCCGCGACACCCTTCAAGAAAGCAAGAAGGTCGCCCTCACCAAGGTGAAGCGCGCGGCCGCGGCCGTGCGGACGCAGGCCGTGCGGGTTGACAAGACGATCAGGGCCAAGCCGTACCAGTCGCTCGGCGTCGCCGCCGGCGCGGGTCTCCTCGCGGGCTACCTGATCTCGCGCAAGGGCAAGTCCGCCTGATTCCGTCTCCCCTTTTTCAATTGCAGCAGGCGCGGCGTCCCCGCGCAAGCGGGCTGCCGCGCCTGCCCAATTGAACCCAACAACAAAAGCGAGCGCCCCAAAACGCGCCGCGAACCCAAGATAGGCAATAAAGAACAAAAAATCCCATGTCTTCCATAAACACACTCCACGATCTCCTGATCGACGAACTCAAGGACCTTTACTCCGCTGAGAACCAGCTGGTGAAGGCCCTGCCGAAGATGGCGAAGGCGGCCTCGGATGCGGACCTCAAGTCGGCGTTCACGGCCCATCTCGCCGAAACCAAGGGCCATGTCGAGCGGCTCGCCGAGGCGCTGAAAATCCTCGGCGCGCCGGTCAAGGCCAAGACCTGCCACGCCATGGAGGGCCTTGTCGAAGAGGGAAGCGAGGCGATCGACATGAAGGCGCCTTCCCCGATACGCGATGCGAACCTCATCGGCGCCGCACAGCGCGTCGAGCACTACGAGATCGCCGCCTACGGCACAGCCAAGGCCTTCGCGAAGGCCCTGGACGAGGACAAGGTCGTCGACCTGCTCCAGGCGACCCTGAACGAGGAGGCCGCCGCCAACGAGAAGCTTTCGTCGATATCGGACACGGTGAATGTCGACGCGCTCCATTCCGACAGCGAGGCGAGTGCGATCGCCTGAACGGAAAAGGGCATTCCGTCTTGTTGGATAGCCGGGCCGCGCACGCGGCCCGGCTTTTTTTTCCCAGCGGGACCTCGACGAGCCCCCCTTGCCGGTCGGCGGCCTTGATTGTCCCGACGACGTGACGCCTGCCCGGATCCCGATACGGGTCTTGAGGGCGGCCCCTTGGGATCAGGCCGTCCATCGCCGCCGATCACCAGGCCCGGTCCGGGTTGCGCGGCTCGACCCGCCGCTTTCGCCTGCGAACCCGTAAACGCAATCAAGTGGAATGAAGTAGTTAAGAAATCGTAAATTTGAGGCGAAAGTACCAACTCCCGTGGAAGTTAAGTGAGTTTGGCTCGGTGAATTTTCCCGTTGATACGGGCTCGGGGCACGCCGAACCTAGCCGTCAAAAGACGATGGCGAGCAGCTTAACAAGGCGTCTCTTGCAACGTGCAAAAGGGCCCTCGGCCGCCTTTGCCGTCCTTTTCAACGTGGCGTGCCGGTTTGCGCTTCCCGCGGTCCTCGCGGGCGCTTGCGCGCCGGCGGGTGCGGCCCCGACCGAGTACGAGCTGAAGGCCGTGTTCCTCTATCATTTCACCCAGTTCGTCGTGTGGCCGGAGGCGGCTTTTCCCGATCCCGATGCACCCTTTGTGATCGGGCTCGTGGGAGCCAACCCGTTTGGCCCGTCCCTTGAGGGCATCGTGGGCGGCGAATCCGTCGGCCGGCACCGCCTCACCGTCAAGAACGTCAGCGACGTCACGACCGAGTTCCGGTGCCAGATCCTGTACTTCACGCCCGAGGGCGAGAACCTGCTCGACCTCCGGCGCCTCCGGACGGCGCCGGTGTTGACGGTGGGCGAGTCCGACTCGTTCTACAGGAAGGGGGGAATGATCCAGTTCTTCATCGACCGGCGCCGTGTGCGCCTGAGGGTGAACCTCGAGGAGGCGCGCGCGCATTCCCTGGAGATAAGCGCCAAGCTCCTTCGCATCGCCGACGTGACGGAATGGGACCCCATCCGCATCGGGGTCTACACCATGGCGGAAATGGCCGCGCAGGATGCGGGCGCACGGATAGCTGCGTGCGGCGCGCCGCCCCTGTTCCCTCCGGGCTTCTGATTTCGGCGGGCCAGCCATGACGCAGGACAACGGTTCGCGGTCGGATCAGGAGGGGCGGCCGGCGGCGGGCGACCGGGGTCCCGGCGGCTTGACCGGATTCGGCTTATGGCATTCTTATGGTTTCTCCCCGGTCCGGTGGAAGGACGCCATGCCGCTCAACCATCTCCCCATCCAACGGAAGCTGGTCGGATTCATCATCATCACCACCCTGACGGTGCTGCTCGGGAGCTACATGGTCCTCCTGGCCTACGAGAGCCGCAGCTCGGCGCAGGTGACCACGCAGGAACTGAGGACGATGGCCGACATCATCGCCTCGAACAGCACGGCGGCGCTGATCTACGACGACCCCAAGCTGGCGGAGGAGAACCTCGCGGGGCTGCGGGCGGAGCGCGACGTCACCGCCGCCGCCCTTTACGACAAGGATGGTAAGGTCTACGCGGTCTATCCCTCGGACGAGGCCACGCTGGCGATCCCCTCCTCGCCAAAGCCGGACGGGGCCACGTTCGGCCTGCGCGAGCTGGACCTCTTCCAGCCGGTCGTGCAGGGCCGGAACCGCGTGGGCACGCTCTACATCAGGAGCAACCTGGGGGGCCTGTACCGCCGGCTCGGCGTCTACGGGGGCGTCCTCGTCCTCGTCCTCGCGGGCGCCGTCGTCCTGGCGTTTTTCCTCTCAAACTTCCTCCAGAGGCAGATCTCCCAGCCGATCATCAACCTGGCGGAGACCGCGAGGGCCGTCTCCGAGCAGAAGGACTATTCGGTCCGGGCCGAGAAGCACACCGGCGACGAGCTCGGGTTCGTGACCGAGGCGTTCAACTCGATGCTCGAGCAGATCCAGGTCAGCCATGCCGTCCTCGGGGAGAGCGAGCAGCGCTTCAGGGTCGTGGCGGACAGCGCGCCCGTCCTCATCTGGATCGCGGGCGCGGACATGCGCGCGACGTGGTTCAACAAGTACTGGCTGAGCTTCGTGGGGCGGCCGATGGAGAGCGAGCTCGGCGACGGGTGGACGGACAACCTGCACCCCGACGACCGCGTCGCCACGATGGAGGCCATCGCGGCGGCGAACGGCCGCAGGCGCTACTTCAGGCTCGAGTGCCGCCTGCGCCGCCACGACGGCGCCTACCGCTGGCTCCTCATCCAGGGGGCCCCCCGCCACCAGGGCGGCGAGTTCGCGGGCTTCATCGGCTCCTGCGTCGACATAACCGACAACAAGGAGGCCGAGGAGGCGGTGCGGCTGAGCGAGATGCAGCTGCGCCTCGTGACGGACCACGCCTCGGTGTTCATCTGCCAGATAAACCGCGAGCACCGGTTCACCTTCGTCAACCGGGCCTATGCGCGGCGCTTCTCGCGCGACCCGCACGAGATCGTGGGGCGGCACATACAGGAGCTCATCGGCCGGGAGGGGTACGCCCTGATCCGGGCGAGGCTCGACGCCGCGCTTGCGGGCAGGCGCGAGGAGTTCGAGATCGAGCTCGACTACCCGACGCTTGGGCGCCGCTGGATCCATGTGGTGTACGAGCCCATGGGGGCCTTGGGCCAGGCGGCCGACGGCGTCGTCTCCGTTCTTTCCGACATCACCGAGAGGCAGCTGGCGGCCCGCGAGCTCGAGCGCGCCCGGGACGAGGCCGTCAACGCCTCGCGCGCCAAGGACGATTTCCTTGCGGCGCTCTCGCACGAGCTGCGGACTCCCCTGAACCCCGTGCTCCTCCTCGCGACCGACGCGGGGAGCAACCCCGAGCTCCCGGCATCCGTCAGGGAGGACTTCGAGACGATCCGCAAGAACGTCGAGCTCGAGGCGCGCCTCATCGACGACCTGCTCGACCTGACGCGCATCACCAACGGGAAGATGGTGCTCGCCCACCAGGCCGTGGACGTGCACGCCGTCGTCCGGGACGCCCTCGCGACGGTCAAGGGCGAGCTCGATTCGAGGAAGGTGCACCTCCAGGTGGACCTCGCCCAGGGCCGCCCGGTGGTGCGGGGCGACCCGGTGCGCCTCCAGCAGGTGTTCTGGAACGTGCTCAAGAACGCGGTCAAGTTCACCTCCGACGGCGGGAAGGTCGTGGTCGCGACGTCGGTGCCGCCGGGGGAGGGCACCTTCGTCCTGCGCGTCACGGACACGGGCATAGGCATCACGCCCGCCGAGCTCGAGGGCATCTTCAAGGCGTTCGTCCAGGGCGACCATGCGCACGCGCACGGGCCGCACCGTTTCGGCGGCCTCGGCCTCGGTCTCGCCATCTCGCGGAGGCTGGTCGAGCTTCACTCGGGGCGAATCTCCGCCGAGAGCGAGGGCCGCAACCGCGGAAGCACGTTCGTGATCGAGCTGCCCCTGGATGTCTCCGTCGAGAACGCGCAGGGCGGCGGCGTGAACGCGGACGGGGGGAACGCGGACCTCGCCGCGTGCGCTGCGGAGCCCCCCGGCCCGAGGCGCACCATACTCCTCGTCGAGGACCACCCGCCGACGCGCATCGCCCTTGAGAGGCTCCTGCAGCGCCGGAACTTCCGGGTCCTCGTCGGCGAGTCGGCCGCCGAGGCCCGGGCGGCGGCGGCCGCCGACAAGGTCGACATCGTGATCTCGGACATAGGGCTTCCCGATGCGAGCGGCTACGACCTGATGGCGGAGCTCGAGGAGCGCTACGGGCTCAAGGGCATCGCCCTGACCGGGTACGGTATGGACGGGGACGTCGCGCGCAGCCGCGCGACCGGATTCGCGGTCCATCTCATGAAGCCAGTCAGCATGCACGCGCTCGACGCCGCGATCGCGAGCCTCACCCCCGCGGTGCTCCAGTCCTGACGGGGCGGGGCGCCGAGCCGGGTCGGCTCACCCGCCGAGGCCGAAGGGCGTGCCCCGCTACCGGTTGAGCAGGTCGCAGTACAGCTTCTCCAGCCTCGGCACGTCCAGCTGCCGCACCACGTCGACATCGGGCTCGCCCAATCCGGGACCCTGCCCGGCCGGCCAGCTGAGGATGGCGCCGTAGTCGCCGCCGTGGTTGATGTCGATGTCCATGGCCAGCCGTGAGGTCACCTTCGCGACCGCGGGGTCAAGCAGGACGGCCGCCGCCGCCTCGTCCCACAGCGGGAAGCCGGGCGGGCAGTAGGCGGCGGCATAGCGCGCCGCCGGCCGGCCGCTCGTCGTCGCCCGCCTGACCAGCGCGGGGGTGGTCATCGTTTTCACGCACGGATCGAAGGGGATCACGGTGATCTTCCTCCAGCCGGCGTGGAGCATGATCTTCACCGCCTCGGGATCGAAGCGGCAGTTGAATTCCTCCCGAGGGCTGTTGAGGAACTGGAGCGTGAAGACGTCCTCCTTGTCCGCCTGGGGGTTGAAGGAGCCGCCCATGATCACGAGCTGCCGGGCATGCGCGGCGAAGGTGTCGTCCAAGCGGCAGGCCAGCGCCAGGTTGGTGAAGGGGCCCATGGCCAGGATCGAGACCTCTCCGGGCGACTCCTCCACCTTTCGGACGAGGAAGCCGGCCGCGGTCTCGGCCGCCGGCTTGGTGGTCGGCAGGCCCTCGTCGAGGTGCGGGATGACGTCCGGCCCGTGGTAGTTGAGGACGTTCACCTTGTCGTAGTCCGGCAGCTTGTCCATCCAGGCCCCCTTCCAGGTGAGCTTGCCGTACAGGCCCTCCCACCGCCGGGTCTCCTCCTCGCTGTTGAGCAGCGGGTAGGTCGCGCCCGGCACCACCGGAATGTCGGTCCGGCCGACCAGCTCGAGCATGCGCAGGACCCGGGCGACGTTTTCCTTCACGTAGGCGTCGCCCGTCACCTCCGTGATGCCGAGAACCTCGACCGCCGGCGACTGCACCACCATCAATACCGAGGCGCCGCCGCCGTCCTGATCAATGATAACCTTGTCCTTGCCGGCCGCTTCCGAAACGACGACGCAAGCGGAGACGAGAAAGAGGAGGGAGGGGAGCCGGCGCAGCGCGGACAAGGTCATGGCTGGGCTCAAAGCAGGGCCCATGCCCCGCGTTCAGGCCGGGGCGTCGCCGGCACGCCCTCCAGAAAACGGCGCGGGGCGAAGGATCCCCGTGGACCCGCCGACGGGCATCGCCCCGGGGGAAAGGCGCCCCCCCGGGGAATGTCCTAGCCGGGCTTCCTTGAGAGGAAGCCGGCCAGGAGCGCCCGGTTCTGCTCGGAATCCGAGAACCTCACGGCGCGCTCGACGACGGCCGCAGCCTCGTCGTCCAGGCCGATCTCCCTCAGGAGGCCCGCGACCTTGTAGGCGAGCGCCGCGTCCTGGGGGAAGAGGCCCGTCGCCTCCTCGAGCGGGCGCATCTGCTCCCTGTCCGGCTTCCTGGGGGCGTGCTGCAGGACCCGGGCAAGGAGATCGTAGGTGGCGACGAGCGACGGCATCTGGACGCGCGCCGTGGTGAGGAGTCCGGTGATCTCCGTGAAGTCGGCGTCGCCCAGGTCTCCGAACCCCTCCTGAGTCGAGGGGAGCGCGTCGTCGAGGAGCATGCGCGCCAGCTCCACGTACGCGCGCGGCCTGACAACCCCGGCGCGCGTCGCGCGCTCGAGGGTCTCGCGGGCCCGGACGTCGTCGCCCACCTGGACCTCGTAGAGGCCGAGCGCCGCGAGGAAAAGCGGGTCGCTGTTTCCCCGCCGCCTCACACGCTCGAACAGCCGGTCCGCCTGGTCCAGGCACTCGCGCTGGTACTCCATGTTCTCCATGCCGAGCGCGCGTCCCTCGAGGCGGCCCCAGTCGCCGATGATGCGGGCGACCTCGACCGAGGAGGCCTCGCGCAGCGCCGGCGGCCTGCCCGGCGGCGAG
>Ga0181537_10001276_pt1 | contig 23371 bp, 15 predicted proteins | sample PEATcosm2014_Bin_39_FD_119765 | JGI IMG/M metagenome (GOLD analysis project Ga0181537, IMG submission 119765) | Peatland microbial communities from MTU Mesocosm Facility, Houghton, MI, USA - PEATcosm2014_Bin23_10_metaG | ecosystem: Environmental > Terrestrial > Soil > Wetlands > Peat | place... | reverse complement strand
GGTCTATTCACCTTATTCCGGCCGCGTGACGCGCGTGCTGGCGCCACAAGGCGCACTGGTCGGGCGCGGTCAGGCGCTTTTCGAAGTCGAGGCCAGCGAGTTCGCGCAGGGCGAGTCCGATCTGCTGGCTGCATCGGCCCAGCTCAAGCTCAGTGGCATCCTCGAGCAGCGCAAGCACGCGGCCTACGATGCCCACGGCGGCTCCCTGCAGGACTGGCAGCAGGCCCAGAACGACCTCGCCGTTGCACAGGCCAGCCTGGCGGCGGTACGTAATCGCCTGCGAATTCTGGGTCTCAGCGACGCGAAGATTGATGCCATCGCGGCCGGCGGCAGCGCCGATGCCCTGGTTGCCGTCGTCGCGCCGATCGCCGGCCTGGTAGTGGATCGGCAACTCGGACCCGGTCAGGTGTTGCAGGCCGGCGGCTCGACCGCCCTCTATACGATCGCCGACCTGTCCACCGTGTGGCTGGTCGCCAATGTGCGCGAGGCCGATGTACCGCAGGTGCGGATCGGACAGGCCGTCACGGCCCATGTCATCGCGTTTCCGGATCGGGATTTCAAGGCACGCCTGACGTTCGTCGGCGCCACCGTCGACCCCGCGAGCCGGCGGGTAGCGGTGCACGCGGTAGTCGACAACGCCGACCGGGTTCTGAAGCCGGAGATGTTCGCGAGCCTGGCGATCACCACCAGCGCGGATTCGGAGGCGCCGGCGGTACCACAGGAGGCGGTAATCTATGAGGGCGACACCGCTCGCGTCTGGCTGCTGCTCACGGGCAACGACGTGGGCCTGCGCCGTATCCGCGTCGGGCGGCAACGCGACGGCAAGGTTGAAGTACTGGAGGGCGTGGCCGCGGGCGACCGAGTCGTGACGCGCGGCGCGCTATTCATCGACCGGGCCGCCCGTACAGGTTGAAGCTCGATCGATGAACGCGATCGTCGCCTTCGCGCTCAAGCAGCGGCTGTTCATGGTCGTGCTGCTGGTGATGATGCTCGCCGCCGGAGTCGTCAGCTTCACCAGGCTGAATATCGAGGCCTATCCCGATCCGGTGCCGCCGCTGGTGGACATCGTCACGCAATCGTCGGGACAGTCGGCCGAGGAGATCGAGCGCTATATCACCATACCCATCGAAGTGCAGATGACCGGCATCCCTAATGTCAGCTCGGTGCGCACCATCTCGCTGTTCGGCCTGTCGGATGTCAAGCTGCAGTTCACCTACGATTTCACCTATCAGCAGGCCGAGCAGTGGGTCATCAACCGCCTGTCGCAGCTGCCGCCGCTACCCAACGGTGCACAGCCGCAGATCTCACCCGACAGCCCGATCGGTGAGATCTTCCGCTACCGGGTCGTCGGACCGCCCGGCTATTCGGTCACCGACGCGAAGACTCTGCAGGATTGGGTGCTGGAACGGCGCTTCAAGGCCGTGCCGGGCGTGGTTGACGTCACTGGCTGGGGTGGAATGACCAAGGCCTACCAGGTCACGATCGACCAGCGCCGCCTGGCCTCATTCAATCTCTCGTTGCCGCAGGTATTGCAGGTGCTCGGCAACAGCAACCAGAACGTCGGCGGCCAGACCATCAACATCGGTCCGCAGGCAGCGGTGGTGCGCGGCATCGGGCTGATCCATTCGCTCGATGACATCCGCGATACCATGCTCAGTTCGAGTCACGGTACCCCGGTACTGGTGCGCGACATCGCCACCGTCGAGGTCACTCACCAGCCGAGGCTCGGCATCGCCGGACAGGATGCCGATGACGACATCGTGCAGGGCATCGTGCTGATGCGCCGCGGCGCCAAGAGCATCCCGACCATCCGCGGCGTGGAGGCCGAGGTGGATAAGATCAATGCCTCGGGCATTCTGCCGCCGGGCGTCCGGGTCGAGCGCATCTACGATCGCAGCGACCTGATCAACGTCACCACCCGCACCGTGTTGCAGAACATGCTGATGGGCGTGCTGTTGATCTTCATCATCCAGTGGACCTTTCTCGGCAATCTGCGCAGCGCTCTGATCGTCGCGGCCACCATTCCATTCGCGCTGTCGTTCGCGATCGGACTGCTGGTGCTGACGGGCGAGTCAGCCAACCTGCTGTCTGTCGGGGCGATTGATTTCGGGCTGATTGTGGATGCCTCGGTCATCATGGTGGAAAACATATTCCGCCATCTGGCCGAAAGCCACGAGGTGCGCCGCGCCGGATCCCCGCTGTTGCATCGGGTGCGAGGCAGTGACCAGTTTCACGGCAAGTTCGCGGTGATTGCCAACGCCGCCACCGAAGTAAACCAGGCGATCGTGTTCGCTGCCAGCATCATCATTGCGGGGTTTGTGCCGCTGTTCACCCTCAGCGGGATCGAAGGCCACATCTTCGGTCCGATGGCGCGCACCTACGGCTATGCGATCGCCGGCGGATTGATTGCGACCTTCACCATCTCCCCGGCGCTGAGTGCCCTGATCCTGCCAAACGCGGTGCACGATACCGAGACTGTTGTTGTTCGGGCCTTGCGGCGCAACTATGAGCGCGCGATCGGCTACGCTCTGGATCACCGCCGCGGCATCCTGATTGGCCTGGGCGCGCTGTTGCTGCTTGCATGGCTGGCAATGCGCACCCTTGGCCTTGAGTTCCTGCCGAAGCTCGAGGAAGGCAACCTGTGGATCCGCGCCGAGATGCCTGGCTCAATTTCCCTGGAGGAAGGCAATGGCTACGTCAACCGGATGCGGCGCCTGATTGCCGCCTATCCGGAAGTGCAGACCGTGGTCTCGCAGCACGGCCGGCCGGACGATGGCACCGACGCCACCGGATTCTTCAATGCCGAGTTCTTCGTGCCGTTGCGCGGCGCCGAGCGCTGGCCGTCCGGCATCACCAAGGAGAAGCTGACCGCGCAGATGACGGCGGGACTGGAGGCGCAGTTTCCCGGTGTCGACTTCAATTTCTCGCAATACATACAGGACAACGTCGAGGAAGCAGCCTCCGGCGTCAAGGGCGAGAACTCGGTCAAGCTCTATGGCAATGACCTGAGCGCGCTGGAACAGACTGCCGGCCAGATTCGCGATGTGCTGGCAACGGTACCCGGCATCACCGATCTGGCCGTATTCAACTCGCTCGGCCAGCCGACGGTCGAGGTCAACATCGAGCGCGAGCGCGCCGCCCGGTTCAACCTGCAGCCCGGTGATATCGATGCCGCGGTGCAGACGGCCGTCGGCGGTCTGAGCGCCGGTGACCTGTATGAACCGGGCAGCGATCGCCACTTTCCCATCCTGGTGCGCTATGCGCCGCAGTATCGCGGCAGCCTCGATGCGATGCGTCGCATCGAGATTCCAGCGACCGACGCGGCCAGCAGCGCGGTGACGCAGGTGACGCTCAGCGATGTCGCCAAAGTTGGCCTGGTTTCGGGTGCCTCGTTCATCTACCGCGAACAGCAGCAGCGCTACATTCCGATCAAGTTCAGTGTTCGCGGCCGGGATCTCGGAAGTGCGGTACTGGAAGCCCAGCACAAGGTTGACGAACGGGTCACGTTGCCGGGCGGCTATCGCATCGAATGGGTCGGCGAATTCGGCAACCTGCAGGACGCGCTGCAGCGACTGGCGATCGTCGTGCCGTTGAGTCTGTTGCTGATCTGCGTGCTGCTGTATTTCAACTTCGGTTCGCTGACCGACGTATGGCTGGCAGCCAGCGTGATACCGATGGCTCTGATTGGCGGCATCTTCGCGCTGTACCTGAGCGGTACGCCGTTCAGTGTGTCAGCAGCGATCGGTGTCGTGGCCCTGTTCGGCATCGCCACCATGGACGGCATCATCGTCCTGAGTTCCTACAACCTGCACATCGACTCCGGCATCGATCGCCTGGGCGCGATGCTGCTGACCTGCCGCACACAGATGCGCCCGGTAGTGATGACCTGCATCGTGGCCTGCGCCGGGCTGGTGCCCGCGGCATTCTCCACCGGCATAGGCTCGCAGGTGCAGCGGCCGCTGGCGTTGGTGGTCGTCGGTGGCATGCTGCTGGCGCCGGTTCTGATCCTGATCGTTCTGCCGGTACTGATTCTGATGTTCTCGCGCCGCGGGTCCGCCGCGCGGGCGGCCTCGCAGGACGCGCCGGCATGAAGCGCTCTCGGCGCGCGTCAGTGCCGCTCCGGCTGCTGCCGCTGTTCTGTGGCGCGCTGGCCAGCGCCTGCGCCGTCGGACCGGACTTCCATCGGCCGGCCGCACCGCAGGTGCACGACTACGTCGCCGCCGCGCCATCCTCCACGGTCGCCGCCGACACGGCCGGCGGCGAGGCACAGAGCTTTGCCAGCGGGCTTGATGTCCCGGGCCAGTGGTGGCGGGCGTTTCAGTCGCCGCAGATCGATGATCTGGTACAGAGCGCGCTGGCCGCCAACCCCGATGTACAGTCGGCGCAGGCGGCGCTGCGCGCCGCACTCGAGACCGCGGCGGCCCAGCGCGGCAGCTATTATCCGGCGCTATCAGCCGGCGTCAGCAGCAGCCGGGAGCAGGATGCGACCGGGACACTGGCCCCGACATTGAGCTCCGGCGCGTCAATCTTCACGCTGCATACCGCGCAGCTGGACGTCGGTTACACGCTCGACATTTTTGGGGCCAATCGCCGCCAGGTCGAGTCGCTGCTCGCCAGCGCCGAAACCCAGCGCTTTCAGGCTGAGGCCACCTATCTGACGCTGATATCGAACGTCATCGTGGCGGCCATCACCCAGGCGTCGGCGCAGACGCAGCTGCTCACGACCCACGACATGGTCGAGGGCGGACACGCGTCGCTGGAAATATTGCGCCAACTGTACCAGCAGGGTTCCATCGCCTCGGCACAGATCAGCGCGCAGGAGACGACGCTGGCGCAGATGGAGGCGACGCTCCCGGCCCTGCAGCAGCAACTGGCGCAGCAGCGCGATCTGCTGGCGCGGCTCAGCGGCCGTCTGCCAGGGGAGTGGAGCGCGCCGGATCTGGAGCTGTCGATGCTCAGTTTGCCGCAGCAACTGCCGCTCAGCCTGCCGGCCAGACTGGTCGAACAGCGCCCTGACGTGCGCGCCGCCGAAGCATCGCTGCATGCCGCGACGGCACAGGTGGGAGTCGCGATAGCGAACATGCTGCCCAATATCTCCCTAACTGCCGATGCCGGCACCGCCGCGGTTCGCCTCAGCCAGCTGCTGGGTCCGGGCACGCGCTTCTGGAGCGTCGGGGCCTCGTTGAGCCAGACCGTATTTGCCGGTGGGACGCTGCTGCATCGCAAGCGCGCCGCGGTGGCCAATATGGATCAGGCCGCCGCGCAGTATCGCAGCACGGTGCTGGAGGCATTCCGCGAGGTGGCGGATGTGCTCGCTGCATTGCAGGCCGATGCCGCCACCCTGGAAGCGCAGGCGCGCGCCGAGCACGCGGCCGCCGCGACGCTCGCCGTCGTCAGACAGAACCTGCAGCTCGGTTCCGCCAGCTACCTGGAGCTGCTCGACGCCGAGCGCAACCGGCAGCAGAGCGCGCTCGCGGTGGAGCAGGCACGCGCGCAGCGGCTAGCCGACACGGTAGCGTTATTTCAGGCGCTCGGCGGCGGCTGGTGGAATCGGGTGCCGCCGGACGGGCCCGCGGGCGGCTCCTGAGCCGCGTGGCGAAATCCACCAGCCCGCGCGTCCCCCATGAAAGATACCGTGAAGCGCGTGCCGCCGCCGCTGGCATCGGAGTGAATGCTGACGCTGGCCAGGTGCAGCTCGGCGATCTGTTTGACAATGGACAGTCCCAGGCCGCAGCCTTCGACGTTACTGCCCGGGATACGATAAAAGCGCTCGAAAATGCGCTGCTGCTCGGCCAATGAAATCCCGGGACCGTCGTCCTCGACATACAAGGCCGGCACCGGGTCGCACGACACACCCACGGTGATGCGGCCCTCCGGCTTGCCGTAGCGCAGCGCATTGTCGAGCAGGTTCGACAGCAGTTCACTGAGCAGCGACTCATCTCCATTGAGCATGACCGGCACGGCGGGTACCGCGAGGCCAAAATCGATTCCCCGCAGCAGCATCTGCGGCACCCATTCCTCGCCGATCCGGCGCAGCAGAGCCGCCAGGTCCAGCGGCGCGAAACGTGCGACCGCCGCTGCCGGCCCGGCACGCATCAGGACCAGCAACTGCTGGCTCAAGCGCGCGGCGCGATCAGCGGATACACGCAGGCTGCGCAAGGCGCGCCGCCGCGCCTCGGAGTCGGCGGCGCGTTCAGCCGCATCGGCGTGCAGCACCACCGCCGCCAATGGCGTGCGCAGCTGGTGCGCGGCATCGCCTACGAAACGTTCCTGCGACTGCATTGCGGTGCTCACGCGAGTGAACAATTCATTGAGACGGGACGCCAGTACGCGCGCTTCCGTCGGCAGGCCGCCCTCCGGCACCGGCGTGAGATTGTCATGCCGGCGCGATTCAATCGCCTGCGCCAGATCGGTCAGCGGCTTGAGAGCGCGATTGACGCTCAGCCATGCAAGGCTCAGTGCCGCCGCGAGCAGCGCTACCTGGGGCGCGACCATCGCCAGCACGATTTCCCGCGTCAGCGTCGAGCGCTTGATGAGCGTCTCGGCGACGCTGATGGTGACCTCATTGGCGGCATCGGGCAGCGCCAGGCGCATGCTCACGACCCGCACTGGCCGACCGCCGATGCGTGAATTGGCCAGACGCACCTGGCCCGGCGGGACATCCGCGACCGGAGTCAGGGCCGCCTCGCCGGCGATCAGTCCCTGCTGCGCCCCGTCGATGCGGTAGTACGTGGTGTCGACTTCATCGAACTGAAACACTTCCAGTGCCGCGTGCGGCAGATCCACCTGGATGCGTCCATCGTGCACGTGCACCGCGGTCGCGATCGAATGATTGGAGTCGATCAGCCAGCGGTCGTACACCAGGTTGGCAAAATGCAATGCCGTGTAGTAGCAGGCCAGTGCATCGAGCGCGAGCAGCAGGCACAGCAGCGCGACCAGCCGCAGCAGCAAGCCGACTCGCAGACTTCCCCTGAGCATGGCAGGCAGGCCCGTCAGACGCTAGCGGCGCGGCTCAGGCATCCGCTGCCGCCTCGAGCAGATAACCGAAACCGCGCAGCGTGCGCACCTTCAGCCCGTGCGGTTCCAGACGGCGGCGCAGGCGGTGTACGCAGATCTCAATCGCGGTATCCGACGGCGGCTCGCCCCCCCGGGTCAGCCGCGCCGCGATGTGTGCACGACTGACGACATGCCCGACACGCATCGCTAGGGCTTCCAGCAATGCGAATTCGCCGGCCGGCAGGTCCACGATGGCGCCGCTGAGCGTCACGCGCGGTTCGCCCCGGCGCAATACCAGCGCGCCGACGGACACCGCGCTGCCGTCGCGGGAATGATGGCGTCGCAGCAGTGCACGCACTCGCGCCTGCAATTCCGGCAGGTCGAATGGTTTCACCAGATAGTCGTCGGCGCCGGCGTCCAGGCCGCCGACGCGGTCGTTGAGCGCGTCGCGAGCGGTGACCACGAGGATCGGAAGCGTGCGGCCGTGCGCGCGCAGTGCGCGCACCAGTTCGAGCCCGCTCAGCCCCGGCAGGCCCAGATCGATGATGCCCAGATCGTAGCCACCGGCCATCAGCGAATCCAGAGCGGCAGCGCCGTCCGCACAGCCGTCGACATCGAAGCCGGACTGCGCCAGCAGCGCGCTCATGACCTGGCGCAGGTCGGTATCATCTTCGGCAATGAGCAGGCGCATGGTGGTGTGGCCATTGTAGCGGGTACCGGCCCGCGTACCGGCTGTGATCAATATTCCGCGTGCAGCCGGGGGCCGAAGTACACTCGCGGCCACTGGCGTGGGTATATCGGGAGCGTGATGCAGGCGAACCAAGGTGGCGATGTGATTTTCATACGGCGAGCATGCTGATGAGCCCGCCGACCCTGGTGGCGGGCGACTGGGGCACCAGCCATTTGCGGCTGTTCCTGTGCCAGGTCGATGGCACCGTGATCGACCGCCTCGATGGCCCGGGCGCGGCGAACGTGCACGCCGATTTCCCCGGGGTGCTCGATGCGCTGTTGGCCGGCTGGACGCGCCAGTACGGCGCGTTGCCGGTGGTACTGTGCGGCATGGTCGGTTCCAGCCTCGGCTGGACCCTGGCGCCCTACGCCGAATGTCCGGCATCGGCTGAGCGCATCGCGCAGGCCTGCGTCGAGCTGCACGACGGGCGGGTGCACATCGTGCCCGGCCTGTCGTGCCGTAACCGTCTCAACGCCCCCGACGTGCTGCGCGGGGAGGAAACGCAGATCCTCGGGGCACTGCACCTGAATGCGTCGTTGCGCAGCGGCAGCCACCTGCTGTGCCTGCCGGGTACTCACACCAAATGGGCGCTGCTGGAAGACGGCAGCGTACGCGAATTTCTGACGGCGCCTACCGGCGAGCTGTTCGCGCTGCTGTGCCGGCACAGCATCCTGGTCAGCGATCAGCACCTGCAGCTCGATCTGCATGCGGTGGCCGATGGGCCGGATTTTGAACATGGACTGATGCAGGTTCGGCGCTTCCCGACCGCCAGCCTGCTGCACCGGCTGTTCGAATGCCGCAGCCGCCGGCTTACCGCAGACCTTGCGCCCGAAGACGCGATGCCGCTGCTGTCCGGCATGCTGATCGCCAGCGACGTGCAGGGCGCCGTGCGCCTGTTCGGCGCGCCCGGTGTGCGCACTACGGTGCAGCTCATCGGCACTCCGCGCCTGACCGATCTGTACGCCCGGGCGCTGGTCTCCCAGGACTGCGATGCAAACGTCATCGATGGCTCGCTGGCGTCGCTGAACGGTCTGCTGCAGGTGCATCGGCTGCGCTCGCAGCCGCGCGCGGTCGCATGAGCACTGAAGCGCCGGCCGCAGAACTGCCGATCGTCGCGATCCTGCGCGGCGTTGCGCCGGCGCGCGCCGCTGATGTCGCGGTGGTGCTGCATCGGGCCGGCATACGCATCATCGAGATACCGCTCAATTCGCCCGATCCTTTTGCAAGCATCGCGCGGCTGTGCGCACTGCAACTTCCGGATTGCCTGGTCGGGGCCGGCACCGTGCTGAGCGCGCAGGACGTGCAGCGCACGCATGCGGCCGGCGGCCGGCTGGTGGTGGCACCGAACTGCGAGCCGAGCGTGATTCACGCCGCACTCAAGTTCGGCATGCGCGTGATGCCGGGCGTGGCCACCGCCACCGAGGCGTTGCAGGCTATCAGCGCCGGCGCGACCGAACTGAAGCTGTTCCCAGCCGCCAGCTACGGTCCGGGTCATCTGCGGGCGCTGAAAACGGTGCTGCCCGCGGCGGTGCGTGTATTGCCGGTCGGCGGTATCGGCGCCGCCGACCTCGCCGCCTGGCTTGCGGCTGGCGCCGGTGGCTTCGGCTTCGGTACGGAGCTGTTTCGCCCCGAGTACACGCTGGATGAGATCGATGCCCGCGCTCGGCGGTTGCTGCGCGCACTGGCGCAGGCGTAAGGCTCTAGCCGCGCCCGACCAGCGGCATGCGCGTGGCCATCACCGTCAGCGACAGCACGTTGGCATCCAGCGGCAGGCTGGCCATGTAGCGCACCGCATCCACGACGTGCCGCATCGGCATGGTCGGCTCGGTCGCGATCGAGCCATCGGCCTGCAGTGTACCGCGCGCGATGTGCGCGCCGATGGCGGTGTCGACGTTGCCGATGTCGATCTGGCCGCAGGCGATGTCATGACTGCGTCCCTCGAGCGCTGTCGCCTTGGTGAGCCCGGTAATCGCGTGCTTGCTCGCCGTGTAGGCGGCTGAGTTGGGGCGCGGTACGCGCGCCGATACGGAACCGTTGTTGATGATGCGCCCGCCGCGCGGCTGCTGGCTCTTCATCAGCCGGAATGCCTGCTGCGTGCACAGGAAGGCACCGGTCAGATTCACATCGATCACCGACTGCCACTCCTGCGCCGTCAGCTCCTCCAGCGGAACGCGGCGCGTATTGCTGCCGGCGTTGTTGAACAACAGATCCAGCCGCCCGAATTCGGCCTGCACCCGCTCGAACAGCTCGCGGGTCGAGTGCGCGTCGCTGATATCGCTCGGCGCAATCAGCGGCCGTCGACCGCCCTGCATCAGCTCGGCTGCGGTCTGCTGCAGTGGCTCGAGGCGGCGTCCGACCAGCACCAGGTCGAAGCCGTCGGCCGCCAGTCCGAGGCTGACCGCTCTGCCGATGCCGCTACCCGCGCCGGTCACCACGGCCACTTTCTGCGGCACGTTATTCACGCCGGTCACGCTGGCTGGCGCGCACGCTGCTGGCTCAGCGCCACGCCGCCCAGGATCAGTGCGCCGGCGACCGCCATGCTGACGGTCAGGCCTTCCCCCAGCAGCAGCCATGCCCAGATCACGCCGAACAGCGGCACCAGGTAGGTGACGGCAGCGGCACGCGGTGCGCCGATGCGAAGAATCAGGCGGTAATACAGCACGAATGCCGCGCCAGTGCATACCACGCCCAGCAGTACTGCGCTGAGCCAGGAGGCCGCCCCGATCGAGGCCGCCGGCCAGCTGGCCATGGCCAGTGGCAACATCAGCGCGCTGGCACACAGCAGGGTTGCTCCGGCCACCGCACTGGCGGGGACGCCGATCAGCGAGCGCCGTATCAGATTGGCACCGAAGGCATACAGCAGCGCCGCCAGCGTGCCGGCCAGCACCGCGGGCAGCACGCTCGAGCCGCCCACCTTGCCGCTTGCCAGCACCGCGACGCCGGCAAAGCCCGCGCCCAGCCCGATCGCGCGCAGCGTGCTGATGCGCTCGCGGTACAGCAGGAATGCGACCAGCGCGGTAAACAACACCGTCATCGAATTGGTGATTGCGCCGATGCCGGCCGGTGCGTGCTGCGCGCCCCAGGCGAACAGCGCGAATGGCAGTGCCGAATTGATCGCACCGATGCCGGCCAGCCGCCACCAGCCGGCAAGCGCCAGCTGCGTGCGGGCTTGCCAGGTGAACGGCAGCAGGATCAGCGCTCCGAGCGCCAGCCTGATCTCGACCAGTGCGAATGCGCCGAAGTCCGTGGCCGAGATGCGCATGAACAGGAACGATGCACCCCAGATCGCACCCAGCGCCACCAGCTCCACCGGCGTCAGCCACGCCTGTGCCGCGCGCGGCGGCGGCACCGACAGGCCATTCATGGCTTGCGCCTCAAAGCACGCGGTTGGCTGCCGCCACCCACTGGTACTCCCGGGAGCATGCGCGATGATAACAAACCGCTTCACCCACCAGCCGCCATCAGTGCTGGATCGGCGCAAAGCCCTGCCGCTGCAGCAGCTCGATCATGCCGTCGTGCCCGATCAGATGCAGCGCGCCCACGATGACCAGGTAATTGTCATCGGCATTGAGCAACTGGACGATCCTGGGCAGCCAGCGGCGATTGCGGTCGGTAGTCAGCAGCCGATAGATGTCCGGGGAATCCTTGCTGCCCTCGCGCAGCAGCTGCTCGAGCTTGACCGTATCGCCGTGCTGCCAGGCGCTGACCACCGCATTGGATTCGCTCTCGGCGCCGGCGGCATCCTGCAGCGTGGAGCGCAGGAACTGGCGCTGCTGTTCCGGCGACAGGTGCGCGAAGAAGCCCAACTGCTCGTCCATGGTCTCCAGGCCGATGATCGGTTTCTCATCGGCCTGCGCCATCATCGCGAACTGCTCGTCCACGCCGGCAGTGGCGTCGAAGCCGGATTTTGTCAGCTCGAGCTGCTGCACCATCAGGGCCGCGAACCAGGGTTGGAAATGGCTGACGACGTCAGCATCCAGGCCCAGCGGTTTGGTGCGCGCCAGCAGCTGTGCGTACAGTTGTGGTCCGATCGCGTCGGCCAGCGTCTGTCCTTCCGGCAGGGTTTCCAGCTCGGCGCTGGAACCGAGCAGTGCCTCGTCGCCGGCGCCGGCGCCGTTAAGATCCAGTTCCATCACCAGTACCTTCGAGGCCGCGTAGGCGCGTAGCGCCTCGGGCGGCAGCGCGCTGTCCACCGCCTTCAGCATGTGCACTGAACCGAGCAGGTAGACGGTATTGTGCTTGCCCTTGACCTCCCAGAAGATGTGGCGGCCGTCGTCGGCGCCGGCGCTGACGCCGACCAGCAGCCACACCGCGGCCAGCAGTCGGCAGCCCAGGCCGCGCGGCCTCACCACATCAGGTCATCGGGAACGGCAAATGCCTGGTAGGCATCGTCGCTGTGGCCGCCGTCGGTCGCGACGCCCTCGGCAACCACCGCGCGCGGGTCGCGTTCGCGAATGCGCGCGACCACGGCCGCCGGCACCCATTCGTAGCCGGCATCGTAGTGCACGATCGCGATCTCGCCGCGAGCCAGCCGTTCGCGCATCGCCGCGTCGGCGGCAATGCGCCGGACCTTGTTGCCGTCGACAAAATTATAGTATTGCTCGCACGACGGCTTCGGCAGCCGATTCTGCTCGATCAATTGCCGCGCCTGCGCCAGCCGTGCCTTGCGTTCGGCCTTGTCCTGACGCTGGCGATTGAGCTGCTGGTCGCGGGCCGCCTTGGCCCGCTGCGCCTCGCGTGTGGCGAGCTGCTGCTCGGATGGCGCTGAGCGCTGCGGCTTGGGCAATCGCTGCCGCCCCTGCAGCTGCTGCTGCTCGCGCCGTTCAGCTTCCCTGGCCTGCTTCTCGTTGACCAGCCCGGCTTGCAGCAGCTGGTCGCGCAGCGACATGCTCATAGATCGCGCTCATGCATCAAAGGCGTAGGCGCGCATCTTAGCGCGCCACGCCGGGGCCCGGCCGCCTTCATGCTGCCCTCGGCACAAACGGGCTCAAGCCATTGAATCTGAAGTGATGCGCAGTTGACGCATGGCCGGCCGCCGCCGCGCCCGCCGCTGCTCGCCAGCACCTGCCTACACGCAATATCAACAGAACTTCACTGTGCAGCAGGCCGCCAAGCTGATAAAAAAGGCGGCTGGCGGGCGGCTTGCCTGTCGCGAACCCCTACATGCCCACTTCCGAACCGACCTCCGACAGCCCTGCCCATCGATCTGAGCATCTGCGCCGCCGACGCTGGCTGTGGATTGCCACGCTCGCCGTGCTGCTATTGCTTGGCATTGTCTGGCTCTGGCGCCGGCACGAGGCGGCCGTTGCGGCCGCTGCAGCCGCGCGTCGGGCTGCTGCTGCCGGGGTCGCAGTGACCGTCGCCAGCGCCACCAAGGGCGACATCGGCGTCTACCTGCAGGCGATCGGCACCGTCACGCCGGTCTATACCGCCTCAATCACCAGCCAGGTCAATGGTGTTGTGACCGCGGTGCACTTCAAGGAGGGCCAGCAGGTGCGCAAGGGTGATGCCCTGATCGACATCGATCCGCGTGCCTACCAGGCCACGCTGCTGCAGGCGCAGGGCGCATTGGAGCGCGACCAGAATGTGCTGGCGCAGGCGCAGATGGATCTCGAGCGCTATCGCGCCGCGCTGGCGCGCAATGCCATTGCCGCGCAGACCGTGGCCGACCAGGAAAAGCTCGTACTGCAGGACCAGGGCACGGTCAAGAACGATCAAGGCAGCGTCCAGTATGACCAGGTGCAGCTCGACTACTGCCACATCACGGCGCCGATCAGTGGCCAGGTCGGGCTGCGGCTGATCGATCCGGGCAATGTGGTTCAGTCCACCGGCGCGACCACGCTCGCCGTGGTGACGCAGTTGCAACCAATCACCGTCATCTTCACATTGTCGGAGGACAGCCTGGGTCCGGTGCTGGCGCGCCTGCGCGCTCACGCCACGCTCGGCGTCGATGTGTTCGACCGCAGTGCGCGCAACAAGATCGCCACCGGCCAGCTGCTGGCGCTCGATAACCAGATCGATACCACCACCGGCACCGTCAAGGTGCGGGCGCAGTTCGACAATACGGACAACGCACTGTTTCCGAACCAGTTCGTCAATACGCGCCTGCTGGTCAACACCCTGCAGGGCGTCACGCTGATACCGGCCGCCGCCGTGCAGCAGAACGGCTCGGCAGCATTCGTCTACGTGATACAGAATAACGTCGCCCAGTTGCGCGCCATCAAGACTGGCGTGACCGATGGCGGCGTCACGCAGGTGGACGGCATCCAGCCCGGCGACGTGGTTGCGACCAGCGGCTTTGACAAGCTGCAGGACAAGGCCACGGTGGTCGTCGCTGCCAGCCCGCCGGCCGCGGCCAGCGGCAGCAGCGGGACGAGCGGGACGCAGGCGCCGTGAATCCGGCGCCGGGGCCTGGCTAGCGCGCTTCGCACGCCGTGAATCCGTCGCGCCAATTCATCCTGCGGCCGGTGGCGACCTCGCTTCTGATGGCAGCGATCTTTCTGGTTGGCGTCGTCGGCTACACGCAGCTGCCGGTGTCGGCATTGCCGGAGGTTGACTACCCGACCATCCAGGTGCTGACGTTCTATCCGGGCGCCAGCCCCGATGTCGTGGCCACCACGGTGACCGCGCCGCTGGAGCATCAATTCGGCCAGATCCAGGGTCTGAGCCAGATGACCTCGACCAGCTCGGGCGGCACATCGCTGATCGTGTTGCAGTTCACCCTGACCCTGAATATCGATGTGGCCGAACAGGAGGTGCAGGCAGCCATCAATGCCTCGCAGAGCCTGCTGCCGGCATCGCTGCCGACCCCGCCGGTCTATAGCAAGACCAATCCGGCCGACGCACCGGTGCTGACGCTGGCGGTCACCTCCAGCTCGATCCCGCTGTCCCAGGTCGAGGATATGGTGGACACGCGCCTCGCCCCGAAGATCTCGCAGCTCAGCGGCGTCGGCCTGGTGAGCATCAGCGGCGGCCAGAAGCCGGCGGTGCGCATCCAGGCCAATCCGTCGGCGCTGTCTTCTTACGGCCTCAATCTGGAGGATCTGCGCACCGCGCTCAGCCAGGCGAGCGTCAACGCCGCCAAGGGCAACTTCGACGGACCGCGCCAGGATTACCAGATCGATGCCAACGATCAGCTGGTCACCAGCAACGATTATCGCAGCGTCGTCGTGGCCTATCGCAACGGTGCGCCGGTGATGCTGACCGACGTCGCCGCGATCATCGACGGCATCGAGAACAGCACCCAAGCCGCGTGGATGAACCAGACGCCCGCGGTCATCGTCAACGTGCAGCGCCAGTCGGGCGCCAACACCATCAGCGTCGTGAAGAGCATTAAGCAGCTGTTGCCGCAAATGCTGGCCAATCTGCCCAAGGGCGTGCAGGTCACCACGCTCACCGATCTGACCACCGGCATCAAAGCCTCGATTTCCGACGTCGAGTTCGAACTGCTGCTCGCCATCGCGCTGGTGGTGCTGGTGATATTCGTGTTCCTGCGCAGTGTCAGCGCCACAATTATCCCCAGTGTCGCCGTGCCGTTGTCGCTGGTCGGCACGCTGGCGGTGATGTACAGCATGGGCTACAGCCTCGACAACCTGTCGCTGATGGCCCTGACCATCGCCACCGGTTTCGTGGTCGACGATGCGATCGTGATGATCGAGAACATCTCGCGCTACATCGAAAACGGCGAGAAACCGCTGGCCGCCGCGCTCAAGGGCGCCGAGCAGATCGGCTTCACCATCATGTCGCTGACGGTCGCACTGATTGCGGTACTGATCCCGCTACTGTTCATGGGCGACGTCGTCGGCCGCCTGTTCCGCGAGTTTGCGGTCACGCTCGCAGTCACCATCGGGTTTTCGGCCGTCGTCTCGCTGACGCTCACGCCGATGATGGCGGCCCGTCTCCTGCGCCACAAGGACGAGGCGCAGCAGAGCCGGCTGTTTCGCGCCTCGGAACGCATATTCAACAATGTGATCGGATTCTACGCTCGCACGCTCAAGCGGGTACTCCAATACCAGACCATCACGCTGCTGGTGGCGCTGGCGACACTGATGCTCACGATATTCCTTTATGTCGTGATCCCCAAGGGCTTCTTCCCGGTGCAGGACACCGGTGTGATCCAGGGCATCTCGCAGGCGCCGCCGACCATCAGCTCGCGCGCGATGGCGGCGAGGCAGCAACAGCTCGCCCGCGTGGTACTGGCGGACCCCGCGGTGGACAGTGTGTCTTCGTTCATCGGCGCCGATGGCACCAATACCACCACCAACAGCGGTCGCATGTCGATCAATCTGAAGCCGCTCGGCCAGCGCGGCATCAACGCCAGCGGCGTCATTCGCCGGCTGCGGCAGCAGTTGCAGCAGGTCCAGGGGATACAGTTGTTCATGGAGCCGGTGCAGAACATCACGGTGGATGATCGGGTCAGTCGCTCGCAATATCAGTACAGCCTGGAAGACCCCGATATCAATGAGCTGAGCGACTGGACGCATCGCTTCGTCGCCCGCCTGCGGCAGTTGCCGGAGCTGGAGAATGTCGCCACTGACGAGCAACCGGGCGGCCTGGCGGTGTACCTGCGGGTCGATCGCGTCACCGCTTCGCGGCTCGGCATTGCGCCGGCGACCATCGACAACACGCTGTATGACGCCTTTGGCCAGCGCCAGATCAGCACCATGTATACGCAGATCAATCAATACCATGTGATCCTGGAGAGCGAGCCGAGGTTCCAGCAGGACCCGGACATGCTCGATCATCTCTACATCCAGGCCAACGCCTCCTCCGGCACCAGCGGGGCGGCCGCTGCAGCCTCGTTTGCCTCGATCGGATCCTCCTCCGCCGGCTCGAATGCACTCAGCGGCTCGGCGCTGTATACACCGTCGGCGAATACGTTGAGCGCGCCGATGAATGCGCTGGCGGCGCGCACCGTGACATCGAGCTCCAACCAGGGAGTAACATCCGCCGGCACCACAAGTTCCGCGCCGAGCAACGCGGTGCCGCTGAGCGCGTTCGCGCACTTCGAGAAGACCACCGAGCCACTCACCATCGCGCACCAGGGCCAGTTTCCAGCCATCACGGTGTCGTTCGACCTGTCACCGAGCGGCTCGCTCGGCGCCGCCATCAAGGCGGTCAACCAGGTGCAGCAGGACCTGCACATGCCGGCCAGCGTGCAGGCCGGCTTCCAGGGCACAGCGCAATCATTTACCGCTTCGCTGTCGAACGAACCGTTGCTGATTCTCGCGGCCCTGGTCGCGGTCTACATCGTGCTCGGCGTCCTATACGAGAGTTTCATCCACCCGGTTACGATCCTGTCGACGCTGCCATCGGCCGGCGTCGGTGCGCTGCTGGCGCTGATCCTGTTCGGCCAGGGCCTGAACGTGGTGGGACTGATCGGCATCATCCTGCTGATCGGCATCGTCACCAAGAACGGCATCATGATGGTGGACTTCGCGCTCGAATCGGAGCGCACGCGCGGCAAGAACTCGACCGATGCCATCTACGAGGCCTGCCTGCTGCGCTTTCGCCCGATCCTGATGACGACGTTGGCCGCGATGCTGGCCGGCCTGCCGCTCGCCCTGGGCAGCGGCATCGGTTCCGAGCTGCGCAAGCCCCTCGGCATCGCAATGGTCGGCGGACTGCTGTTGAGCCAGGCACTCACGCTCTATACCACGCCGGTCATCTATATCTTCTTTGACCGGCTGGCCCAACGCTTTGCGAAAAAATCAGCGGCCGGCGACAACGAGCCGGCGCCGCCGCCACCTGCGGCCCCAGCGTGAACATCTCAGCGCCTTTCATCCACCGTCCGGTGGCCACGACGCTGATCACGGTGGCGGTCGCGCTCGCCGGTGCAATCGCCTTCAGTGTTCTGCCGGTGTCGCCGCTGCCGCAAGTGGACTTCCCGACCATCGCCGTGGGCGCCAGCCTGCCTGGCGGCAGTGCCGACATCATGGCCTCCTCGGTGGCCACGCCGCTGGAGCGCCAGTTCGGCCACATCGCCGGGGTCACGGAGATGACCTCGGCGAGTTCGCTCGGCACCACGGCTATCACCATCCAGTTCGATCTGAGCCGCGACATCGATGGCGCGGCGCGCGATGTCGAAGCTGCGATCAATGCCGCGCGCTCCTACCTGCCGGCAAACCTGCCCGCCAATCCGACCTATCGCAAGGTCAACCCGGCGGATGCCCCGATCATGATCATCGGCCTGACCTCGGATAAATACAGCCCGGGTCAGCTGTATGACCAGGCCTCGACCGTCATGGAACAGAAGCTGTCGCAGATCACCGGCGTCGGACAGGTCAATGTCGGCGGCGGCGCACTGCCTTCGGTACGCGTGGATGTGAACCCGACGCAACTCGCCAGCTACGGGCTCACACTGGTCCAGCTGCAGGCGGCGCTGAGCCGGCAGAACAGCGACCTGGCCAAGGGCCAGCTGTCCGACGGTGTCACCACCGCCGACATCCTGTCGAACGATCAGATTTCACGCGCCGTGGATTACCAGCCGCTGGTGATCGGCTACAACCATGGCAGCGCGGTGCGCCTTTCCGACGTCGCGCAGGTCACGGATTCAGTGCAGAACGTGCGCGCCGCCGGCTACCTGAACGGCAAGCGCGCCGTGATGCTGATCATCTTCCGACAGCCGGGCGCCAACATCATCCAGACCGTGGACGGCATCCGGGCGCAGCTGCCCTACATCAAGGCTTCGATGCCGGTCGGCATCGACACCACCGTCGTTCTGGATCGCACCACGACCATCCGTGCATCAGTCAGCGACGTCGAGCGCACACTGCTGATCTCGATCTGCCTTGTGATCGCGGTGGTGTTTATTTTCCTGCGCAATGGGCGCGTGACGCTGATTCCTGGCGTGGCGATGCCGGTGTCGCTGATCGGCACCTTCTCGGTGATGTACCTGTTCGGCTACAGCATCGACAACCTGTCGCTGATGGCGATCACCATCGCCACCGGGTTCGTGGTCGACGATGCGATCGTGGTGATGGAGAACATCTCGCGCCATCTGGAACAGGGGATGAAGCCGGTGGCGGCGGCGCTCAAGGGTGCACAGGAGATCGGCTTTACCGTGCTGACCATCAGCATCTCGCTGGTCGCGGTATTCATCCCGCTGCTGTTCATGGGCGGCATCGTCGGCAGGCTGTTCCGCGAGTTTGCCGTCACGTTGTCCACCGCCATCGTGGTCTCGATGCTGGTATCGCTGACGACAACGCCCATGATGTGCGCCTTCCTTCTCAGAAATGAGCGCGAACAGAAGCACGGCCGCATTTACCAGGCCAACGAGCGTGCCTTCGAGTGGGTACTGTCGAAGTACCGGCGTAGTTTGCATTGGGTGCTGGCTCATCCGGCCCTGGCCCTCACGGTGCTGCTGCTGACCGTCGCGCTGAACGTGCTGCTGGTGATTACCATACCGAAGGGCTTCTTTCCGCAGCAGGACACCGGCGCCATTACCGGCGGCATGCAGGGACCGCAGGACGCCTCGTTCCCGGCGATGAACGATTCGATCCAGCAGATCGTTGGCGTCATCAGGAGCGATCCTGCAGTTGCCAACGTCATCGCGTTCACCGGCGGCGGCGGCGCCACCAACACCGGCTTTATCTACATTGCGCTCAAGCCGCTGGAGCAGCGCAAGGTCAACGCCGCCCAGGTGATCGGCCGGCTGCGCCCCAAGCTCAACCGCCTGCCCGCGGCGGCCGCGTTTCTGCAGGCGGCTCAGGATCTGCGCATCGGTGGCCGTGGCGGCAATGCCATGTATCAGTACACGTTGCAGGCCGACAACTCACAGGACCTGTACAAGTGGGGTCCGATACTGCTGCGCGAAATGAAGCGCCTGCCGGGCCTGCAGGATGTGAGTTCGGATCAGCAGAATGGCGGCCTTGACCAGATGCTGACCTATGACCGGCTCAACGCGGCCAAGCTCGGCCTGACAGTCCAGGCGCTGGACTCCAATCTCTACAACGCATTCGGACAATCGGAGGTATCGGTAATCTATACCCAGATGAACTACTATTACGTGATACTGGAGGTCGCCCCGCAGTATTGGCAGAGCCCCGAAGGCCTGAAGGATATCTACCTGCAATCGGCCGCCGGCAACAGCATCCCGCTGCTCGCCGTGGCGCAGCCGCATGCCACCACCACGGCGCTGGCGGTCAACCACACCGGACTGTTTCCCTCGGTGACGGCATCGTTCAATCTGGCGCCGAACGACTCATTGAGCGACGCCACGCTGCGCATCAATCAGATGCAGCAGCGCCTCGGCACACCGTCGTCGATCCACGGATTCTTTGCCGGTACGCTGCTGGCCTACCAGCAATCGCTCCGCACCGAGCCGATCCTGGTGCTGGCGGCGCTGCTGTCGGTCTACATCGTACTGGGCATTCTGTACGAAAGCCTGGTGCATCCGCTGACCATCATCTCCAGCCTGCCGCCGGCAAGCGTCGGCGCAATGCTGGCGATGCTGCTGTTCGGACAGGATCTGAACGTCATCTCGATCATCGGTATCGTACTGCTGATCGGCATCGTCAAGAAGAACGCCATCATGATGATCGACTTTGCGCTGCAGGCGGAGCGCCTGGAAGGCAAGAGCACGGCGGATGCGATCTTCGATGCCTGCATGCTGCGCTTCCGCCCGATCCTGATGACCACGATGGCGGCGCTGTTCGGCGCGGTGCCCCTGGCGTTCGGCACCGGCACCGGCTCGGAGCTGCGCCGCCCGCTGGGCATCGCGATCATCGGCGGACTGATCTTCAGCCAGCTGCTGACGCTCTACACCACTCCGGTGGTGTATCTGTATATGGACCGCTTCAGCCTGTGGTGGGCGCGGCGACACCCGGGCGGCGACAGCGGCGAGGCGGTCAGGGCAGTGCCCGGTCCGCTGCAGCCGGTCGGCGATTGACATGGAGAACCCGCAGATGCGCCCATCGATCCGCAGATTCATTACGCAGCCGGTGCTGCTTGCGATGCTGGCGGGCTGCACCGTGGGACCGGCCTACCATCCCCCGGCCGCGCCCGCAGCCGCGACCTACAAGGAACTCGCGGTCGCCGGCGGCGATGGCGATACGCAGTGGAAGGTGGCGCAACCGGACGATGCGGCGATCCGCGGCAACTGGTGGGAGCTGTTCAACGACCCGCAACTGAACGCACTGGAGCAGCAGGTCAATGTATCCAACCAGAACATCGCGGCATCCTTTGCCGCGTTCCTGCAGGCTCGCGCGCTGGTCAAGGAGGCGCGCTCGCAGTATTTCCCGACCCTCACCACCAGCCCGAGCGTCACCCGTGGCCGCCAGCCGGTGGCCACGGCCAGTGGCCGCACCGTCACCAGTGGCACCACCAGCGTCACCTCGGCCAGCGGCCTGTACACCGACTACTCGCTGCCATTCGATGCCTCCTGGACGCCGGACCTGTGGGGTCGGGTGCGCAACACGGTCAAGGGCGATGTCGCCGCGGCCCAAGCCAGCGCCGCCGATCTGCAGAACACCCGCCTGACCGCGCAGGCGGAGCTGGCGGTCGACTATTATGAGCTGCGCAGCCAGGACGCGATGGTACAGCTGCTCGACGCGAGCGTCGCGGCCTACCAGGAATCGCTCAAGCTCACACAGGCGCTGTACGAAACCGGCATCGATGATGATGAAGCGGTCGCGCAGGCCGAGGTGCAGCTGCAGACCACCCAGGCGCAGGCCACCAACCTTGCCATCGCCCGCGCGCAATACGAACATGCGATCGCGCTGCTGGTCGGACAGCCGGCATCGAGTTTCTCGATCACCGCGGAGGTCGGGCCCGTAAAGACCGATCTGCCGGCCATCCCGGTCGGTGTGCCGTCGCAACTGCTCGAGCGGCGCCCCGATATCGCCGCCACCGAGCGCCTGATGGCACAGGCCAACGCGCAGATCGGTGTCGCCACCAGTGCCTATTATCCGACCCTGACGCTGAGCGCTGCGGCGGGATTTGAAAGCAGCTCGCTGGCCAGCTGGCTCACCTGGCCGAGCCGCTTCTGGTCGGTCGGGCCGTCGGTGGCAGAGACTCTGTTTGACGCCGGCTTGCGCCGCGCAACGGTGCAGCAGTACCAGGCCGCCTATAGCCAGACGGTGGCGAACTATCGGGAAACGGTGCTGACCGCATTCCAGCAGGTCGAAGACAACCTGGCCGCGCTGCGAATCCTGCAGCAGGAGATCGGCCAGCAGGATACGGCCGTCGCTTCGGCCCAGCGCCTGCTGGCGATCGCGACCAACCGCTACCAGCTGGGACTGGATCCCTACCTCGACGTCATCACTGCCCAGACCGCGCTGCTGAGCGCCCAGCAGACCGCGGTGACTCTGCGGCTGCAGCAGCTCACGGCTGCCGTTCAGTTGATCGAGGCGCTTGGCGGCGGCTGGGATGTGTCGCAGATGCCCTCATCGAAGGCCATCGCGGCGCGCTCGACCGGCGCAGACTAGAATCGCCACTCCGGGTGCGACCAGTAGCCACTCGCATCGGTGTCGCTGACCGCATTGCGCCGCAACGACTCGGAGCGCATCGTCCAGCGGTTCAATGACGGGTCATCGAAGCCGGCGCCAAACGGCGAATACGACCGGCCGCGCATCGGTCCGATGATCGGTCCTGAAGACACCATCGCCCAGGCGTCGAGGTCATACAGATGGTAGCCGGATTGGGCGAACTGCCAGCTCTGCTCGTCAACTGCCGCGGCGCTGCCGGCATCGGACATATCGTGGATCTTCAGCAGGTAGATATCGTTCGCGCCTTTGACGCGCAGCGTGTCGGGCGCAGGGCGATCATCGGCCGGCGCGAGCGTCGCTGCTGTGAGCAGCCACAGCACCGCCGCCGCCATAGGCATTGATTTCATCATCCCCGAGCATGACCCGGACCTGGCCGCGCGTCTGTGCGCTGCCCAACATGGGCCGCTAGAGCGGTGCTCGAAAGCCGCGTCGCCACAGCGCGGCGCCGCCTTCGATGCCGGCATCGTTCGACACCAGGCTCACATTGTCCGGCAGCCGGATCGTGATTCTCGAGGCGTTGCCGCCGCCGATGTACAGGCGATCGTAATTCAGCAGCGAATGCAGGATGCCGATGGTGCGTGCGACGCGCTTGTTCCAGCGCTTCTTGCCGATCCTCTCCAGCGCGGCATTGCCGACATAATCATTGTAGCTGTCGGCCTTGTGGATCGGATGCTGCGCCAGCTCCAGGTGCGGCATGATGTCGCCATCGCGAAACACCGCGGTGCCGGCGCCGGTGCCGAGTGTCAGCACCAGTTCCAGGCCCTTGCCGCGGATCACCGCCAGCCCCTGCATCTCGGCATCGTTGATCAGGCGCGTCGGCAGGCCACCCAATCGGTGCGACAGCGTATGCGCCAGTTCGAAATTGGCCCAGGCCTTATTGCCCCAGTGCGGCGCGGTGATCACCCGCCCGTCGCGCACCACGCCCGGAAAGCCGATGGCGATATGGTTGTAGGCTGGCAGCGGCTCGACCAGCTCTAGTAGTGCGCGCACCATGACCCTCGGCGGGCACGGGTCCGGGGTCGTGAGCTTCAGTTTTTCGGTCAGCATGCGTCCGCGCGCGTCGAGCACCGCCGCCTTCAGGAACGATCCGCCGATATCGATGCCGAGCACGCGCAGCGCAGGCCCGGGCCGGCGCCTGGTACGCGCGCTCGAGTTGACG
>Ga0181537_10001274_pt1 | contig 23407 bp, 19 predicted proteins | sample PEATcosm2014_Bin_39_FD_119765 | JGI IMG/M metagenome (GOLD analysis project Ga0181537, IMG submission 119765) | Peatland microbial communities from MTU Mesocosm Facility, Houghton, MI, USA - PEATcosm2014_Bin23_10_metaG | ecosystem: Environmental > Terrestrial > Soil > Wetlands > Peat | place... | reverse complement strand
TGGAAGTGGTCCACCGCATTCTGGAGGCAACGGGCCGGCCGAAGAGCCTGATCGCGCGGGTGGCCGACCGTCCGGGACATGACCGCCGCTACGCGCTGTCGAGTGAGAAGTTGAAGCGCGAGAAGGGCTGGTCGCCGCGCGTGAGCTTCGACGAGGGCCTGGCGCTGACCCTGGATTGGTATTGCCAGCATCGCGACTGGACGGAACGCGTCAAGAGCGGCGAATATCAGACTTTCTACCAATTGAACTACGCCAACCGCATGTAGGCATTTCAGCGGGCAGCGGTGAGCTATCAGCGGTCAGCTGTCAGCCAAACAAAGTTCTCTAACAAAGCAAGGCGGCCGGCTACAGCTGCAAATGGGACTTTAGTCCCATAATTCGGGAGCAAATGAAACTGTCCGAGCGGCTTCTCGGCATTGATTGCCAGGGCGCAACTCCTTGAAAACGAAGATGATTGCCTAATTCCCACCAATTTGGCAGTGAACCTGCATCCCGTTAGACTTCCCACACCTTGCAGGATACTGTCGCCTGGGACTGAAAGGGCGGTAGCGTGTCTTAATCAGTTCTGGCCCGGGCCGAGCCAACGTTGATCCCTTCCAAAAATTCCATGCATCCTCTAGCGGAGAACTTATGAACGCGCTCGTGACTGGCGCTGCGGGTTTCATTGGCAGCAATCTTGTTGACCGTCTGCTTGCTGACGGCCACAACGTGATAGGGTTCGACAATTATTCTACCGGCCGCCGTCATTTTCTCGAACAAGCCCACACCAATTCTCGCTTTCGCTTCGAGTACGGCGATATTCTTGATCAACAACCTCTGCTGTCATGCATGCGGGACGTGGAAGTGGTTTTTCACCTGGCAGCCAACGCGGATGTGCGCTTTGGCGTGGATCACCCTACCAAGGACTTCCAGCAAAACGCGCAGGGGACCTTGAACGTGCTGGAGGCTATGAGGCTCTGCAAGGTTCCAAGCATTGCATTTGCCTCCACTGGTTCTGTTTACGGCGAAGCAGCGGTGATTCCCACTCCAGAAAATCATCCCTTTCCGGTTCAGACGTCGCTCTACGGGGCGTCAAAACTGGCGGCCGAAGGTCTGATTCAGGCTTACGCGGAAGGATTTGGGATTCGCGCGTTCATCTTCCGCTTTGTATCCATCTTAGGGGAGCGTTACACGCACGGGCATGTTATCGACTTCTACCGGCAGCTAGCCGATCATCCAGAATTCCTGAATGTACTGGGAGACGGAACCCAGCGCAAGTCGTATCTGTATGTTAACGACTGCATCGAAGCGATTCTTGCGGCCCTAGGGCAGGCTCGGGACAGCGTAAACATATTCAACTTAGGCACTGACGAATACTGCAAAGTTAGTGACTCGATCGGATGGATTTGTGAGGAACTCGGGTGCATGCCCAAAACGCAATACAGCGGCGGGTCGCGGGGTTGGGTTGGCGACAATCCGTTTATCTTCCTGGACTGCTCCCGGATCCGGGCGTTGAACTGGCGGCCGCGGCTCACTATTCGCGAATCGGTGGTCCAGACGGTGCGCTATCTTCGTGAGAACATCCATACCCTCGAGCCCGCCCTGGCCTCGTTTTGACAAAGCCCTGACGCGCTTCCCTCCAGCAGGCAGATCATTTCGGTAACTGCATCAATGCTCTTAAGTGGAAAAGGCGTGATCGTGACGGGTGCAAGCGTCGGCCTTGGCAAGGCGATCGCCCGCGCGTGTCTCCGAGAAGGCGCCCATGTTTACATTTGCGCTCGTGACCAGGAAGCGATCGAAAGGACGCGCGAGGAACTATTCAATGAAATTGGCGAACCGCGAGTCTTTGCCATGCAAGCCGATGTTTCGGATCCGGCCGCGGTAGATGCGCTTATCGAAGCCGCTTCACGGGAATTACCAGACCTGGTCGGCATAGTGAACAACGCGGGCGTGCAGGGCCCGAAGGGCGTACTGGAAGAACTCGTCCCGGCGGAATGGCTTCGGACGCTAGAGATCAACTTATTCGGCACGATGCTCTGTTGCCGCCGGATCCTGCCGATTCTGCGCCGCGCCGCCTATGGCAAGATTATCAATCTGTCGGGCGGCGGAGCGACGGCTCCGAGGCCCCGGATGAGCGCCTACGCCGCGTCCAAGGCGGCGATAGTACGGCTGACCGAAACCCTGGCGGAGGAGTATTCGGAATACAACATAGACGTAAATGCCATCGCGCCGGGAGCACTTAACACGCGCATGCTGGACGAGCTTCTCTTGGCTGGCCCGGACAAATTAGGAGAGTCTGCTTACGCGGCATCGCAAAAGCAGAAACGGCAAGGTGGAGAATCGCCGGATCGCGCCGCGGATCTATGTGTGTTCCTTCTGTCGAAGCGTTCGGACAAGATCACAGGTAAGCTGCTGAGCGCGGTCTGGGATCCGTGGGATTCGCTGGCTTCGCGGCGCGCAGACCTCAGCAAGAGCGACGTTTACACGCTGCGCCGGATAACTCCAAAGGACCGTGGATTGGACTGGGGAGTTTCGGCATGAAAATACTTGTCGTCATCGCCACTTATGGCAACGCTAACGACAAATATCTTCAGCGTTTAGTCGAGGAATACAGGTCCATGTCGTTTGATATCGACCTGGTAGTTCTGTCGAACGTTCATAAATACGTGGCAGACGGCGTCGAAGTTATAGTGATACCACGGCGCTGGAATCCGTTGACGCTGCGTGGAACCTTCAACGGAAAACGAAACTGGCGATTTATCAAGCAGGAGTATCGGGACTGGGTTCGGCACCTGGATTTACCTTTTGCTCACAGGCAAGTGTTTGCGGACCGGTTAAATGACTACGACCTCTTTGTCTACTCCGAGAACGACACGCTGGTAACCGAGAAGAACTTGCGCGCGTTCTTGTCGGTTTTGCCGGTGCTGCAGGCGAACGAGATTCCTGGATTTCTCCGGTTTGAAAAAGGTCCAGATGGAGACTTGAACTACCCTGAGGTGCACGGACACTTCCACTGGAAGTCATCCAGCGTTCGTAAGCGCGGAGACGATACGTTCGCGGTTTTCACGAATGAGCATGCCGCCTGCTATGTGATCACGCGCGAGCAACTTCGCCGGGCGATTAATTCCGGCGGGTTTCTTGTCGCTCCGCACGGCGGCAAGTATGACTTGCTGTGTACTGCTTCGACTGATATCTACACGCAGTGCGGGTTTGAGAAGCTGATCTGTATTTCGCAGCTCGATGAATTCCTGATACACCACCTTCCTAACAAGTACGTGGGCACGGAGTTCGGCGTGGGAGACAGCGAGATGCGCGGGCAAGTGGAACGGCTCTTGAAAATCGCCGACAACGCCGGCCGAAGCGAACAGCTATTCGAAACCGAAACGAAGCTCACGGAGCGAGCGTATTCAAAGGGCTATTACGAGCCAGTTTCGCAGCAGCTAATGTCCATGCTTCCGAGCGGCGTGCGGACGGTACTGTCGATCGGCAGTGGGTGGGGCGCTGTCGAGGGCTGCCTGGCAGCAAAAGGACTGCGGGTTGCGGCGGTGCCCTTGGACGCTGTTATTCCGGGTCACGCGGAAGCGGAGGGCATCGAGATTATCAGCGGGGATTTCGACCAGGCTCGACGGAAGCTGGCCGGTAGGCGGTTTGACTGCCTGCTTCTATCAAACGTGCTGCATTTGGTCTCCGACCCGGTAAAGGTGTTGTCTTCTTTCGGCAGCCTCGTTTCACCCGGGGGCGTAGCGATAGCTGTGGTGCCGAATACCAGCCGGTTGAAGCTGAGCTGGGCAGCGGTAAGGGGCCGGCATACCGAGGATCCGGGAATGTACCGGGAGACGGGAGTTCAGCGCACCTCTCGCGGTACCGTGCGCGCCTGGTTTGAATCTGCCGGCTTCCGCATACAGGCCTTGAAACAGAAGTCCGGGCCTTTGGCGCTGAGGATCGGTCGGCTAATGCTGGGAATGCTGGACACATGGCTGGCGGATGAGTTTATCTTAACGGCCCGTAAGAACGCTGAAGCAGAAGCGGCGCCCAGTGGCGCGGCGCTGCAACAAACTGCGGTTCAAATATGAATTTCGTTGTCGTCGGGTGTGGACTGATCGGGCAAAAGCGCGCCAAGGCGCTGCGGGCCGCCGGGCACTCCGTGCACATGGCTGTCGATTTCATTCCGGAGCGAGCGGAAGCTCTTGCAAGGCAACACGTCGAAGCGTTGTTTTCGACCGACTGGCGCAAGTCCGTTTCCGCGCCAGGAGCGGAGGCTGTAGTTGTCGCGACGACGAACGAGTGGCTTGCTCCGGTCACAACCGCAGCGATACGAGCCGGGAAGCATGTGCTCGTGGAGAAGCCCGCGGCCAGGACCGTCGAAGAAATCGACGCTGTGATCGCCGCGGCCCGCGAGGCTCGAGTGCAAGTCCAAGTGGGCTTTAATCATCGCTACCATCCGGCGCTGCAAATGGCGCGAAAGCTGTGCGACTCCGCGGCGCTCGGACCGCTTCTTTTCCTTCGCGGACGTTACGGGCACGGTGGCCGCCTTGGATACGAAAAGGAATGGCGCGCCAACCCTGAGATCTCGGGCGGTGGCGAATTGATCGATCAGGGGGTCCATCTGATCGACTTAGGGAGATGGTTTCTTGGCGACTTTGATCGGGTTGACGGACACGCAAAAACCTATTTCTGGAATATGCCCGTAGACGACAACGCGTTCCTGAGTCTGCGAACCGCCGCTCATCAAACCGCCTGGCTCCACGTAAGCTGCACAGAGTGGAAGAATCTGTTCTCGATGGAAATCTACGGACGTGACGGCAAGCTGGATATCCAGGGTCTGGGTGGCAGCTACGGCGTCGAGCGCATCGCCTATTACAAAATGCTGCCAAGCATGGGGCCGCCGGAAACAACCATCTGGGAGTATCCCGGTGAGGACAAGTCTTGGCAGTTAGAATTACAGGATTTCGACCAATCGATACGATCGGGAATAAGTTGCGGCCCGACACTCGATGATGCGAAGGCCGCATTGCAAGTGGTCGAAACCATATACGGAACGGTTTAAACCATGATCATTACACGAAGCCCATTGCGCCTCCCCCTTGGCGGAGGCGGAACCGATCTTCCATCCTATTACCGCAGGTTTGGCGGCTTTCTGATTTCCGCAGCCATTGATAAGTACGTCTATATCACACTGCATCAGACGTTCGCTCGCGAGATCATCATCAAGTATTCGCAGCTCGAGCGCGTGGAATCGGTGGATGAGGTTCAGCACCCGATTATCAGGGAAGCGCTGCGTTTGGTCGGTTTAGACCGCCCGAACCTCGAGATTGCGAGCATGGCGGACATTCCCGCGGGTACTGGTTTGGGGTCTTCCGGAAGTTTCACAGCCGCTCTGCTAAAAGCGCTGCACACTTACTGCAAGAACCTGGTCCATCCCTCGGAGTTGGCCGCTCAAGCGTGCGACATCGAGTTAGTCAAGCTGGGCGAACCGATCGGGAAGCAAGATCAATATATTTCTGCTTATGGCGGCGTTACTTGCTTTCAGTTTGAACCAGACGATCAAGTGAAGGCTTGGCCCCTCCGGCTTTCAGCTGAAACGCTACTCAATCTGGAAGACAACCTGATTTTGTTATTCACCGGGTACTCGCGGTCGGCTTCCGGAATTCTCAAGGAGCAGCACGATAAAAGCCAGCAGGACGACGCCGAAATGCTGGAAAATCTGAACTTCGTGAAAGAGATCGGTTTTTGCAGTCAACGGGCTTTGGAGGGAGGCTGTTTGGAAAAGTTCGCCGACCTCATGAATGCGCATTGGGAATTCAAGAAAAAACGATCTCGCTCGATGAGTAACCCGCAGATCGATGAGTGGTATGAGATCGCGCTGAAAAATGGCGCTATCGGGGGGAAGCTGATTGGCGCCGGCGGCGGGGGCTTTTTACTGTTTTATTGCAATGACAAGAAACGCTGCCGCCATGCCCTGACTGGGGCCGGCATGCGGGAAGTGCGCTTCCATTTCGACTTCGAAGGTACAAAGATCATTACCCAATGAGCTTGCCAGTAGCCATTCTTTGCGGCGGACTTGGTACCCGCCTGTATCCGCTAACGCAGAGCCAGCCGAAGGCCCTCGTAGAGATTTGCGGCGAGGCATTCATCGCGCATCAGTTCCGTTTGCTGAAGACCGCCGGAATAGAGAAGGTAGTGCTCTGCCTGGGCCACCATGGCGAGATGCTGCGCGAGTACGTTGGCAGCGGCCGGCAATTCGGCATGAGTGTGACTTACTCATTCGATGGCCCCGTGGCTCTTGGAACGGCGGGAGCGCTACGGAATGCCTTGACATTGCTAGGGGACGAGTTTTTTGTCATCTACGGCGACTCATATCTTCTATGCGATTACCAGGCAGTGGCGAGGTCTTTTCATGCGGCAGGAAAGAAAGCGCTGATGACGGTATTTCGAAACGAAGGACGATGGGACCGGAGCAACGTGGAGATGTCGGATCTCGGCTCGGTTCGAGTCTACGACAAAAAGAATCCAACTCCCCAGATGCAACACATCGACTACGGACTGGGCGTGTTTCGCGCGGCCGCATTCGACTGCGTACCCGAGGGAACGAACTTCGACCTGGCCGTTCTATATCGGCAGCTTCTGCGGGAAGGGGAGCTATCGGCATACGAAGTCTCGGATCGATTTTATGAGGTCGGGTCATTTGAGGGAATCGAACAGCTAACTTCACTTCTGGCGTCGAAAGAGAAACAATGAGCTTTACTGAACAGTTTTTAGAGGAGGCCGCGAGGATTGCGGGTCTCCTGGACCACGAGTCGATCGAGCGCGTAGCTGCTGTGCTTGCCGGCACGCGACAGCGAGGGGGGCGGCTTTTCATACTCGGTGTTGGGGGCAGCGCGGCAAACGCATCACATGCGGTAAACGACTTCCGTAAGATCGCCGGCATAGAGTGTTATGCTCCGACGGATAACGTTTCAGAGCTCACCGCCCGGACCAACGATGAAGGCTGGGCCAGCGTATTTGCCGAATGGTTGAAGGGCAGCCGCCTTCAATCGAGCGACGCCCTTCTCATACTGTCGGTGGGTGGCGGTAACTTGGAAAAACAGGTTAGCACTAACCTGGTCGCCGCTCTTGACTACGCCCGGAAGTGCGGCGCGCAGATCACGGGGATCGTCGGCCGTGACGGTGGCTACACGGCTCGCGTAGCGGATGCCTGTGTGATCATTCCCACCGTCAATCCGGCGCACGTGACGCCGCATGCCGAAGCGTTCCAGGCAGTGGTCTGGCACCTTCTCGTCTCCCATCCGGCACTGAAGGCCAGCGAAACGAAATGGGAGTCCGTAAGGTGATGCAGCCGGGCCGCCGCGCTGTCTTCCTGGACCGGGACGGCGTGCTCAATGAAGTGGTGCTTCGCGTTGGAAAGCCATACCCGCCGGCCAGCCTGGCGGAATTTCGACTGATTCCAGGCGTAGAAGCCTGCCTGGCGGATTTGAAACGGCTGGGGTTCCTTTTGATTGTTGTGACGAACCAGCCGGATGTGGCGCGCGGGACCCAGACGACCGAGACTGTAAACGAGATGCATGCCTTTCTCGCGAGTTGCTTGCCCATCGACGATATTTGCGTCTGTTTTCACGACGATAATAATCGCTGCATTTGTCGCAAGCCGCAGCCGGGCCTGGTGCTTCAGGCCGCACAAAAGTACGGTATCGAAGTGCGGGAGAGCTTTCTGATCGGCGACCGGTGGCGCGATATCGAAGCTGGGCAGCGGGCGAAGTGCCGGACCGTGTTTATCAATAACGGGTACAACGAGAGGGTGCCGGAAGTACCCGCGGATTTCGAAACGAATTCGTTGCGAAGCGCAGTGGATTGGATAGTTATGCATGTTCAAGAGAGGAGTTAGTGTGAAATCTATTTCAGAGTTAGACATTCAAATCTTCGCCGACGGCGCAGATAAACACGCGATGTTGGAGATGTTACAGAATCCACTCATCGGTGGTTTTACGACAAATCCGAGCTTAATGCGCAAGGCTGGCATCACGGATTATGCCGCGTTTGCCCGGGATATTTTAGCCGACATCCGGGATTACCCTATTTCGTTCGAAGTGTTTGCCGACGAGTTTGCGGAAATGGAACGGCAGGCGCTCGAGATTGCTTCGTGGGGCGAGAACGTGTTTGTAAAAGTGCCTGTGACCAATACTCGCGCCGAGCCGGCACTTGACTTGATATGCCGACTTAGCCGCAGGGGCATCAAGCTGAACGTCACGGCCTTGCTCGCCTTGGATCAGGTGCGAGATGTGTGCGCCGCTCTCCGAAAGGATGTGCCGGCGTATGTTTCGGTGTTTGCCGGCCGGGTTGCCGATACGGGCCGGGATCCTGTGCCGCTAATGTCCGCCGCCGTTCAATACGTGAACGACGTGGGCTGCAGCCAGCTCATTTGGGCGAGTCCACGGGAATTGCTGAACATCTTTCAGGCCGACGCGATCGGCTGCCATGTGATCACGGTGACGGGCGATATCTTGCGCAAGCTCTCGCTGGTAGGCAAAGACTTGCACGAATACTCCCTCGAGACGGTCTCGATGTTCTACCAAGACGCGGCGGCCTCCGGATATCGGCTCGCAGTCGCGGTGACCGCCTGAAGAGCATTCGGCAGACTGATCGAACCTCGAAGCGAATGACTCCCTATCGAAGAGACGACGCGAACGCCGGCGCTGAGCGCATTCGTGTGTTGTACAGCTTTCCGCACAAGCTGGGCGGCGCCCGGCTGTGTGACGGAGCTTGGCACCAGGTGAACGCGTTGTCTGCGGCAGGGGCTGAAGTGCTGGCCTTTCCGGGTGTTCTACACAAGCCGCTGCCGGCAAGCGTCGAGGTCCGCCCGACGCTTGCCCGGGGAAAGCTGCGCATCCCCTACAAAGTGCTGGGCAAGATGCGTGCTCTGGCGCTCCATGACCGTATTGTGGCCCACAGACTCAAAAAGCTGGTAGGTAAGATCGATGTTATCCATACCTATGCGGCGGGCGCTTTAGAAACGCTTAGGACAGCCCGCAAGCTGGGCATTCCAACAGTCCTGGAGCGAACCAACGCGCACACGCGATTCGCATTCGAGGTGGTGGGCAGGGAGTTTCAACGCCTCGGCGTTGAGTTGCCGCCCGAGGACGAATACTATCATCGGGAGGATTTACTCGCCAGAGAAGAAGCCGAGTATGAGGCCGCCGACTACTTGCTGTGCCCATCCGATTTCGTGGTGAAGACTTTCGAGGAGCGCGGCACGCCGCGTGAGAAGCTGGTACGTTTCATCAATGGAGTCGATGAGACGATTTTCTATCCCAGCCCAACACCGAAAGAGCCCAACCACAAATTCACGATGTTGTTTGTGGGTGTCTGCGCGGTTCGAAAGGGAGTGCATTTCGCTCTTGAGGCCTGGCTCGAGTCTCCGGCGTCAAGGGACGGCGAGTTTCTGATTGTTGGCGACGTCTTACCGGGGTACGCGGACAAGTTATCCGCTCAGCTTTCTCATCCGAGCGTAAAGGTGTTAGGGCATGTGGAGGATGTTCCGGGCTTGATGCGCAAAGCCGACATTTTGGTTCTTCCCAGCATCGAAGAAGGGTTTGGCCGCGTAGTTACAGAGGCGATGGCCAGCGGATGTGTCCCTCTGGCATCGGAAGCCTGCACCGACACTTGCCGGCACATGGAAACCGGGCTCAGACACCCGGTGGGCGATGTCGCGACACTCGCCCGCCAGATCACGATGCTGTACGAGGATAGATGCTTATGGGAAAGGCTGCGTGCGGGGGGCCTTAGCAGCGTTCCGCAGGTTACCTGGAGTGCGGCCGGCGCAGGGATTCTGGATGTGTACCGGAAAGTGGTCGCTACAGCGCGCGGAGCTTGGCCGGACCCAAAGTGCGCGCTTATGACCTCGGCGCGCTGAGGCTAAAGCCATGGAGAGATTTCGCGCCGATCGACTGGCAACGTTGTACGTTTTTCACCCGCTTCAGAGCTTGCGGCCCCGGAAATGGCGCATACCTATTCTGATGTATCACAGCGTTTCAGAAGCGGAGAGATCCACCCGGCATGCGTACTTTCATACAAACACCAGCCCAAGGGTGTTTGAGGAGCAGCTTAAGCTTCTGAACGAAAGGCAGTATCAGGTACGGAACCTGAGTGATGCGATGGGTTCTGCAGTCAACCCGAGAAGGGCGACGGTGATCACGTTCGACGATGGATTTCGGGACTTCTACACCCATGCGTTTCCGCTGCTGAGCCGGTATCGTTACACGGCAACGGTCTTTCTTCCGACCGCTTATATCGGTGAAGGGGTGCACCGAAGTTTCAATGGCACCGAGTGTATGACCTGGAGCCAGGTGCGTGAACTTCAAGAGGCCGGAATCCAGTTTGGCTCGCACACCGTGACGCATCCGCAACTGAGAACGCTAAGCACCAAGGATGTCGAAGAGGAGATCCGGCGCTCCAAAGAGACCATTGAAGACAAGCTGGGTTCGCCGATCCGATCGTTTGCCTACCCATATGCTTTTCCAGAAACGGATTTGAGTTTCAAAAGAAGCTTGGAGACTATCCTTGAACAAGCGGGATACGAGAACGGTGTCTGCACACGCATCGGAACGGCTGATCGCAGTGATAATCGCTTCTTTTTGAAGCGGTTGCCTGTAAATTCCTGCGACGACGCGACGCTCTTCAAAGCCAAGCTGGAGGGTGGGTACGACTGGTTACACGGCTTGCAATACGCTGCCAAGCTTCCTTCGGCGATGGTCAGCGGACCGAAGAAGCGTTCGTAAGCAATTGATGCACGGATAGTTATTTGACCGGCGGCACGACTTTATCGTCCTTAGTGTTATCAAGTTAACAGTCGAAACACAGGAAGACTAAGTTAAGAAATGAGAGGAAGACAAGGCATCAGACACCTATAATGGAAGGCGATATGATACTGATTGCCCGAATGACACCGTGGCTGCGCGAAGTGAAGCAGGGTCTCCTATACCGAGGCTGGTTGGGAACGATAGCGAGAGGCGCGGGCGCCTTGTGCGCGATCGCAGCCTTGTCGCTGGTGCTGGGCGGCGGTGTCGCCAGGGCCCAGGCTACCAACGTCTATCTCGCGCAAACCGCGGCGGGCGCCGCGAACGGGAGCAGTTGCGCCAACGCGCGGGCATACGGTTATTTCAATACGGCAGCGAATTGGGGTACGGGTTCAACCCAGATCGGGCCGGGTACGACAGTGCATCTGTGTGGAACGATCACGGATTCGCTAAATGGAACGCTTCTGACAGCGCAGGGAAATGGAGCGAGCGGTAACCCGGTGACAATCCACTTCGAAACTGGCGCTATCCTCCAAAGCCCGGCAGAGACGACATTTATTAACGGGGGCAATCACAGTTACTTCATTATCGACGGCGGCACTACGTGCGGCTGGATCAATCAAGCCGAAGTGGCGTGCAACGGCCTGATCCAAAACACCCTGAACGGATACTCTGGGATGACGTGCCCAGGGGGATCTTGCGCCCATCAGGTATCGACTCAGATGATCAATAACTTCAATTCGAACCTGGAAGTCCGCAACCTGACCATCGGCCCCGTCTACATTCATGGCGGCACTAGCGACACGACATTTACCGCACCTGGTCCTAAGTGCGTGGATTTCACTACCGGTGGAGGGAACATCAACATTCACAACAACATCATGCACGATGCCGGGTGGTGTTTGAATGGTGGCGGTAACTCAATCACCGTCGCCAACACGGAGATTTACAACTCCGACCACGGCATGGGGATGGGGCAGTACACGGACACGCCGAATACTTGGACGGGCGTCACCGTGCATGACAGCTACATTCACAATAATGGCATGTGGGACCAGAGCAACAACGCCTTTCACCATGATGGTATTCATCTGTTCTCGTATTGCGGAACCAACGTTGGCGGCAACAATACTTACTGCCCAAAGACGATCATTACCGGCGTTAACATCTATAATGTGATGTTCGGTGGAAACTGGGGAAGCAACAACACGGCCAATATATTTTTTGAAGGGAACATCGAGAATGCCAATCTCTTCAATAATGTGACCGTGGTTTACGCGGCGAGCCAATTGAACAACGGACAGTACAACGGGTACGGGACTAACGTGAATTTCTTTAATAACACTGTCCTGGGTCCTGGAACCGCATATCAGACGATAAAGTACAGCATCTTCAACGGTCCTGGCATCGCCATAGAGAACAACGTATGGACCGATGGTGGCATGATCTCGACAAGTGGGCCGTTTCCAGTTGGCGGAGCGTCAGGTTGTCCGTACACTCTTCCTTCGGGAGCCGGGGGTGGCACTCAGCCATGCCTGAATTTGACTTACAGCCTGAAGACGAACGCCTATCTTGCGCCGGCCGACTTCGGAAATGGTTTCGGTTATACGCTCTGCGTTGCCGCAGTCTGCACCGGGAACGGGTTCTTGAACTTCAACGCATCCGGCTTCGCTAGTTTCGAATCGTTGGCGCCGGAGAAGGGTGGCGTATTCCGCGACACGACGCAGCCGATTGGGACATGGCTGAACGCTACCACGGGCGCTGAATTGAGCGCGTCGCCTACGATCGGGGCCGGCACAAATCTTTCTGCGCTCTGCATTCAGAACGGCGGCTCGCTGCCGAATGCTCTCTGTTCCGATATTACGGGGAATCCGCGCCCCCTGACCGGTGCGTGGGATATCGGGGCTTACCAGTACGCAGTCACTACGACGTCGACGTCAGGGCCGGCGGCCCCAACCGGCCTCACAGCGACCGCACATTAAAAGCCGGGTTGCAACATAGCGCGAAGCAAGACCGCGCATCAAGTCCAAACACACATTTAGTTATGCGCGCCTGACGTGGTAAGCGGTAGCCATCAGCCAGAAGGCTCCCGGTTGCCGGCGGCTCAGGCGCAGGCATAATGACTAGCTCATTTCAGAAGAGTGATATGGCGCGTCAGCGAACATTCTTAAACGCGGTCAAGTGGGCCTACACCGGTAATTGGGGAGAGCGGGCCTTCTCGGCCCTTTTCACTTTCATTTTGGCGGCCGTGCTCGGACCACGTGATTTCGGGGTCGTCGCGATTGCGATGATCTACATCACTTTTTTGCAGATGTTCCTGGATCAGGGATTCATCGCCGCCTTGATCCAAAAGAAAGACCTCGAGCAAGAGCATTTGGACGCTGTGTTTTGGATGGATGTTGTTCTGAGCCTGATTCTGGTTGTAGCGAGCGTTCTACTGAGCGGGTGGTGGGCCGCTAAGAATCACGCTCCGGAATCGGCCCGAGTGATCTCGGTGCTTTCCATCTGCGTTCTTATACAGGGGTTGTCGGCTGTGCAGGGAGCCATGTTGAGCAGAAACATGGATTTCAAGGCGCTTTCGATTCGCGCCAATGCCGCTGTACTTGTCAGCGGAGTGGTTGGTATCGGCATGGCAGTAGCCGGGTTCGGCGTCTGGGCACTGGTGGGCCAGCAGCTTTCGAGGGATTTCACCGCGCTGATCTTGCTGTGGAGATTAAGCCCCTGGCGCCCACGCCTGGAATTCTCACTTAAGCATCTTAAGGAACTGGTGGGTTTTGCGAGCTCGAACTTTGCCGCGCAGCTCGGCATCTTCGCTGAGATGCAAGCGGGCTCGGTTTTGCTTGGCCTTCTCTTCGGCCCGATCGCGGTCGGATTGTATAGATTGGCGGACCGGCTGGTCTACAGCGTGGTTGCGATGGCCACCACCTCCATTCAGTCGGTCTCGCTGCCTGAATTCGCGCGGTTTCAAAATCAGCCGGCGCAACTGCGAAAGAGCGCCCTGATCTGCATCCGTCTGAGTTCCATAGTCACTCTGCCGATTCTGAGCGGCATGGCGGCGGTGAGCCGGCCGCTGCTGGCTACGCTTGGACCTAAGTGGGTTCCAGCGACGGACGCTTTGCGAATCTTGTGCCTGGTTGGGATGTCCATCGTTTTTTCCTGCTTTACAGGACCTCTTTTACAAGCGCTTTCCAGGCCGCATCATCTCGCCGTGCTGGAATGGGCTCGCATGGCGGTAGGAACGGCGTTAGTGGTCGTCGCCGGCCTGCTTGTACGGACCAGCTCCGTTGACCATCAACTTATGGGGATTGCGCTGGCGCGTTGTATCACAATGACGTGCCTGGTCGCGCCTGTTTTCCTGTTTATCCTCATGCGCCTCGGCGAAATCTCGTTCACTGATCTGATATCGGCCGTTGGACCCTCGCTGCTCGCCTCCGTCTCAACTGTCGCTGCGGTTGCGGTGATCCAACTTTCCGGCTGGATGGCGAACGATAAGCCATTGACTCTGCTGATTGCGGAAGCTGCGACAGGCGGCATTGTCGGCTTGACGGTGCTGCTAATGCTCGACAGTCAGTTGTACGGCCTTGTCCTTTCACTGCCGCAACGAATGTTTCGCTGCCTATCACCGGGCCGGGCGTAAGAACCCCGGTTTCGGTTTCAGCGCTAAGATGAACCAGAACATGAAGTCCGCAACACAGACAGAGGCGGTTGAATCGCATCGCGGGGCTGCCGGGTTATGCCCGGCGTGTGGGCGTGCTGAGTCTATTGACCTATTCAAGGCGCCTGACAGGTTTCACGGGCGGGACAAGTCGTATTCACTAGTCCGTTGTACGTCCTGTTCGCTGGTGCGCCTCCAGGACCCGCCGCCGCCGTCCGAAATCGGAGAGCATTACGGCGCCCGCTACGATGGCGCAATCTCCGGGCCCGGCGATGACCCTAATCACTGGCGGGAGCGCCGTGACGCGCTTTCGCTTTTCAAATCCGGAGGCGCTTTACTTGACCTCGGCTGCAGCTCTGGCGGGTTTCTGGCCTCAATGCAGGGACCGTCCTGGAAGCTATCCGGGGTGGAAATGTCCGAGACTGTGGCGAAGAGGGCGCGCGAGCGATGTGGAGCAGAGGTGTTTGTCGGCGACATACTGGATGCCCCCTTCCCGCCGGGCAGTTTTGATGCGATCACCTGCTTCCACGTATTCGAGCATTTATATCAGCCACGGGAAGTGCTTGCCAGGGTATCGGCCTGGCTGAAGCCCGGTGGGGTGTTTTACACGATGATGCCGAACATCGACTCGGCGGGAGCGCGCATTTTTCAGTCGTACTGGTATGCTCTCGAGCTGCCGCGACACTTATATCATTTTTCGCCCAAATCATTACGGGCGCTCGCGAACGGAGTAGGACTCGAGGTGGTATCGCTCACCACCAATCGCGAGATGTTCATTGAGCACAGTATGCGGTACGTATTTGACGGGATCATCCGAAAGATCGGGTATTCTCGTCCGCCACTTGCCGAAAGCCCTGCCCCAGGCATTCCCTGGAGGGCGGCCCGCAAAATATTCCGTTTAACGCTTTTGCCTGTCCTGACCGGGATCGGCTCACTCGCCGGGGACGGCGAGAGTATGCATGCCGTGTTTGAAAAGAGGGCACCCGGTTCAGACCAGCCAGGCAATACAGCCAGACTGTCAAAAACTAGGCGGTTTTGCTAATGGCTTGGCTATGTGAAGCGGCTGGACGCCCTTGAGTAAGCTTTAAATGCCGGATCATCCCGATCAAGCCCACTACTTCGGTGGTGGGATTTCAGAAACCGCTCTCAGTCCGATCGTCGTAGCTATGATGATCGCTGCGATCCTTCTGATTCTGTGCCTGCCACGGAAGCATGTGGCCGTGCCTGTGCTGCTGGCGATATTCCTGACTCCCCTGGGTCAGCAAGTTTATGCGTTGGGAGTGCACTGGTACGTATCGAGAATCATCATTCTTGTTGGCTTGGCCCGGGTAATGATTGGCAGGAAGGGCAGCTTTCTTGCAGGCGGTTACAACGCCATCGACCGGGCCTTCGTAGCATCCGTCGTTTGCGAAGTGATAGGCGTTACCCTCCTTTACCGGGACGGATCGGCTTTGGTTAACCAGTTCGGATTCTTGATCGACTATTTAGGCGCCTACATCCTTCTCAGAGCCTTACTTCAGGACGATACCTGTGTATATGCCGCGCTAAAGTGGGTGGCTGTTCTGACCGTGATTATGGGATTTACGATGGTGCGCGAGCAACAGACCCTGCAGAACTTGTTTGGTTGGCTCGGCGGCGCGCTGTACCCAGCCATACGAGAGGGCAAGATTCGCTCGCAAGGAGCATTTTCGCACCCTCTGACTGCTGGAACCTTTGGGGCGACACTCCTGCCTATGTTTCTGCTTCTTTGGTTCGGCGGAAAAGCCAGAGTAAGCGCGGCGTTCGGTTTGGTTGGCTGCACCGTTATGACGATCTGCTCGAACTCGAGCACCCCATTGCTGGGATATGTGGCTGGTCTTTTTGGCATTTGTTTCTGGCCAATCCGAAATCGCATGCGCACGGTGCGCTGGGGGCTCGTGATTTCGCTGATATCGCTCCACCTCGTTATGAAAGCCCCTGTGTGGTTCCTTCTTGCGCATATTGATTTGACTGGAGGTTCCTCCGGCTATCACAGGGCAGAGTTGATCGATCAGTGCATTCGCCACTTCTGGGACTGGTGGCTAATCGGAACCAAAGATGCCGGAACCTGGGCTTTTGACATGTGGGACAGCCAAAACCAATACGTCCAGGTGGCGGAGACCGGGGGCCTTGCGGCACTGGCTTTCTTTATCGTCATGATCAAGCGCATGTACTCGAGCCTGGGAAATGCCCGGAAGCTGCTTCAGGGCTCCAAGCGGCAGCAATGGGCGCTTTGGCTGCTTGGCTGCGCGCTGTTTGCGCACCTCGCCTCGTTTTTTGGAATCAACTACTTTGACCAGGCCAGGGTCAACTGGTTCTTCCTGCTGGCGGCAGTCTCCGCGTTTACGGCCCCAATCCTGAACGCCGGGACCCGAGAGGAGCAACCGCACAAAGACGCGGAGCCTGATTCGGAGACTTTTTGGGCCTTCCAGGAAGATGAGGGCAGCGCGTTGGGAGCCGAAACTGGAATCAGATGAAAACCTCAAACACAAAGTACGTTCTGGTGACGCCGGTTCGCGACGAAGAGGAATACATCCCGATAACAGTGGAGAGTGTCGTCCGTCAGACGATTCGGCCAATACAGTGGGTGATCGTCAACGATGGCTCCAAGGACAGCACCGGCCGCATCATCGACGATTTTGCCCGCCAATATCCGTGGATCCGGGCGGTGCATCGGCAGGACCGCGGCTACAGAAAGTGGGGAGCCGGCATCATCGAAGCGTTCTATGCCGGCTTTCACGCCCTGACATGTTCTGATTGGGAGTTCATGTGCAAGCTCGATGGCGATCTTTCCTTCGAGCCTACCTACTTCGAATCGATGTGGCAGAGGTTCTCTGAGAATCCGCGGCTGGGCATTGCCGGCGGGTATCTTTACCACCTCGAAAACGGCAAGAAGACCATCGAGGGGCATCCCGAGTTCCATGTTCGCGGTGGCGCGAAAATCTATCGACGAACCTGCTGGGACGCTTTGGGAGGCTTGTGGGTGGGTCCCGGGTCCGACACCGTCGATGAGGTAAAAGCCAACATGCTGGGTTGGTCGAGCAGGAGTTTCAAAGATCTCGAGATCCAGCATCACCGGTGGACGGGCGCGACTTACGGCCGCTGGGGCGGAGTGGTTAAGAACGGCAAAACCGATTACGTCTCGGGTTACCATCCCCTGTTTGTGCTTGCAAAATCTTGTGCCCGTCTTGCTAAGCGACCGTACGTGGTCGGATCCCTCGGCCTGGTCTATGGATACATAAAGGCCCACCTGGAGCGGATTCCGCGTGTTGACGACCCCCTATTGATTCAGTATCTCCGGCGTCAGCAGATCGCCAAGCTAACCGGAAGAGAGACAATCTGGAAGTAAGCGGTTCAAAGAACTGGCCCACAGTATGGAACTCTCCATCGTCTGCGTCAACTGGAACTCGGTCGATTACCTTCGCGAATGCCTGGCGAGCATTTACGAGCACACGCTAGGGGTGAAGTTCGAAATCGTTATCGTCGACAACGCCTCGCCGGCGGGCGACGTAAGCGTTCTCGAGCGGGAGTTCCCCCGGATCAAGATCATCAAGAGCCCCCAAAATCTTGGCTTCGCCGGCGCAAACAATCTCGGCTTCAGGCATTCAAGCGGAACGTATGTGCTCTTCCTGAACCCGGATACCAAGCTGATGGGTCCCTCGATTCCGATCCTGCTGCGGCACATCAAAGCGTTGCCCGATGCAGGCATCGTAGGCTGCAAGCTGCTGAACTCGGATCTGACGGTACAGTTAAGCTCCATTCAGAAGTTCCCGACCATTCTGAATCAGGCGCTGGATGCCGAGTACCTGCGACTCCGCTGGCCCCGGTGCCCGCTCTGGGAAATCGCCCCTCTATTTGCGGACGACGTAAAGCTGCTCAAGGTCAGGGTAATTCCAGGCGCTTGCATGCTTCTGCGGCGGACGGTCTTCGAGCAGGTGGGCGGGTTCAGCGAAGACTACTTTATGTATGCCGAGGACATTGACCTGAATTACAAAGTCAAGCATGCAGGATTTAGCAATTATTACGTGGGAGAGACGGCTATTATTCACCACGGCGGCGGCAGCAGCTCCCGGCAGGAAGTCCGGCAGTGGGCCGTGGTCATGAAGATGAATGCTATGCTGCAGCTCTTCCGAAAGACCCGCGGGCGGACGTACGGGACAGGATACCGTGCGGCGATGGGCACGGTTGCGGCGGCGCGTCTGTTGATCCTTACTGGATTATCTTTGATTAAGCGTACCCTCGGGCGCGGACAATCGCCGCAGGTGGCGTTGGGAAAGTGGAAGGCTATCCTGAATTGGGCTATTGGGCGGCGCGAGCCGGCTCTCGGCGGCCGTTAGCGGATAGCGTGGAACCGGAGGCATATCGTGTGCGGCATTTGCGGCAAGCTATACTTTGACCCGGCGGCGAGCGTGTCCCGCGGTCTTCTGGAATCAATGGCGGACACCATTGCCCACCGTGGACCCGACGATGAGGGATACTACGCCTCCGGCCAGGTCGGTTTCGGCTTTCGGCGGCTTTCGATTATCGATCTCAATAGCGGACATCAACCGCTTTCCAACGAAGACGACTCGGTCTGGGTCGTTTTTAACGGCGAAATCTACAATTATCTTGAGTTGCGGCAAGAGTTACAACTCAAAGGGCATCGCTTCAAGACGAAGACCGACACGGAAGTCATCGTTCACTTGTACGAGGAATATGGCGCAAGCTGCGTAGACAAAATGCGCGGCATGTTCGCGTTTGCGGTTTGGGATGCCCGCGAAAAGGTGCTGCTGCTGGCGCGCGACCGCGTCGGCATCAAGCCGCTTTATTACTCTCTTCGAAAGAATGCGCTGGTCTTTGCCTCCGAAATCAAAGCTTTATTGGCCGATCCGGAGGTCGAAGCCGGCATTCGCCCGGAAATGATTGATGAGTTTCTGACGTTCTATTACATGCCGGGTTCCGAAACAATGTTTCGCGGCATTCAGAAACTCGACGCGGGCTGCGTGCTGACTGTGAAGCATGGCGCGGTGAAGATTCAGCGGTACTGGGATCTGGATTTCACAACCAGGCAGCGGCCGCTGAAAGACGCCATGGCCGAGCTGGAGGGTTTGCTCGACGAATCGGTGCGTCTTCACATGATCAGCGATGTGCCGGTGGGCTTTCTACTGAGCGGCGGGGTGGACTCCACGGCCGTGCTGGGCTTGGCAACCGGAAAAACGTCACAGCGGCTGAGTAGCTACACGCTTGGGTTTGATGCCGAGGGCATTACCGACGAACGGCCCTATGCCAGATTGGCTGCCCGTACCTATGGGAGTGAGCATCATGAACTGACTATTTCGTCGCGGCAGTTTCAGGAGTTTTTGCCCAAGTATGTCTGGCATATGGAGGAGCCAGTCTGCGAGCCGCCAGCCATAGCGTTGTATTTCGTATCCCGTTTGGCCAAGGATTATGTGAAAGTGCTGCTCTCCGGGGAGGGTGGCGACGAGGCGTTTGGCGGCTATCAGAACTATCGGAGCCTTGTCTGGCTTGAGCGCCTTAAGCAGGTTCTCGGGCCATTGAATCCGATGGTTTCGCGTGGGTTGTCGGGGTTAAATGGCGTGCTAAAGTCCGCCAAGATCAGCCGGTTTGCGCCGTTACTGACAGTTCCATTCGATTCGTACTATTACAGCCGCACGTCTAGCCCGTTTTGTGTCTTCAAGAGCCGCGCCGACGCCCTCTATTCGAGCGATTTCCGTCAATCTCTCAAGGCAAATGGGCCCCCCGATGCCCTTCAGCAATATTTCGAATCTTCCGCCAAATTCGACCGCGTGAATCGCATGCTTTATATGGATACGAAGACGTGGCTTACGGACGATCTCTTGTTGAAGGCCGACAAAATGACGATGGCGAACTCGATCGAGCTGCGCGTACCCCTTCTGGACCACAAACTACTCGAATTTGCGGCGTCGTTGCCTGGCAATTATAAAGTGCGGGGCTTTACTACCAAATACATAGCCAAGAAGGTCCTGGGTCGGATGGTTCCCAAGGAAATCCTGCAGCGGCGCAAGACCGGATTTCCGGTCCCTTATGCCTCCTGGCTGAAAACCGACTTGAAGGATTGGTTGGTTGACCTGGTTTTGAGCCCGGAGGCTGTGTCGAGGGGGTACTTCGATAAGAAGGGGATTGAGGTGTTACTCTCTGAGCACCAGAGTTCCGGCCGGCATTCCAAGGAACTGTTTTCTCTAGCAGTGCTTGAGTTGTGGCATCGTGAGTTTCTGAAGAAGCGCGGCGCCCATTCCACGCAGGAGGCTCCGGTCGGAGCCTTCTGAGTCAAAACTAAGACCGCATTCTCCCGCCAACTATATGACTGCCAGTTCAGCGATGCAGCGTGTGCAGAAGATGCTCGCGGCCCGGTTGAGCCGCAAGACTGCGCGGCGGTCTGCCTCGAAACCAATGATCTCGTTCACCTTCGACGATTTTCCCCGCTCTGCCGTCAGCATCGCTGGAAGGATGCTGAGCGACTACGGTGTGCGGGGAACGTATTATGCAGCTCTGGGGCTGATGGGAACGAAAACTGTTGTCGGCGAAATGTTTGATCAAAGTGATTTAGAGACACTCGCATCGGCGGGCCATGAGATCGCCTGCCATACGTTCGGCCACGTGCTTTGTTCCAATGTTCCAGATTCGGAGCTGTTGGCGAACTGCAGGAGCAACCGCATGGGGATCGCGGACGTGCTGCATGGCTACACTTGCGATAACTTCTCATTTCCGGAGGGTGTTGTCACCTTATCGGCAAAGACCGCTTTGAACTCGGTTTACAAGACGTGCCGGACTATCGAACCCGGCATCAATCGCGATCCGGTAGACCTCGGGTTCTTGCGCGCCAATCGCATTTACTCGCGCTGCGGTATCGGAAAATTGAAGGAACTGATTCAACAGAATCAACACGAGAAGGGTTGGACAATTCTCTACACTCATGATGTGTGCGAAACTCCCTCGCCTTATGGCTGCACGCCTCAGGAATTTCGGGAAGTTTTGGAGTGCGCCACTGAGTCGGGCGCGGAGATTCTTTCGGTATCGGAGGCCAGGAAGCGATTCAAGGAGTCGGTCGGCAATTCCTGAGCTGCCGAGGTTCAAGTATGTACGAGACGGAAGCAAATCACGGTGTCAGTTTCCAGGGCGAACTCCCGGCAGACGTAGTGGCGCGCTTTGCCGAGTCCCGGCAAACGGTGACTTTGCGAACTTTGATTCCGTGGAGCGAGCACTGCACAGAATGCGTCTGGCCGACTTGCTTCACCACGTGTGACTTGTATAGCCCACGCGCGGACGGTAAGTGCCGGCGATTTGTCGACGGCATGGTCCGAATCGATTGCCCCGGAACTCTGAATTCATACATTCTCAGGATCAGTTTCAAGCGCTGGGGAAAACTGTGGTCTCCAGCGAATCTCAAGACATACTCGTTGGGGGATGCCGACCGGGCGGAGCAGCGCGACCTTCGAGTCGCTACGTTCCTTAACACCGTTCCCATTGCGGCGATCCGGAACAACCTTACCTCGAAGCGCTATTCGATGAAAAAGCGGTGGGCGGCCAGCGATGCTTCCGGTGAGGGCCGGCCGAACTGCCTGCTGATCGAGTGCTACAACCCGAACCCCGCGAGCGTATCGATTACCGTGACGGCGCGCCAGGATTCGAGCCCCATTCCGTTTCAGGCGCTGCTGATGATGGAGCCCGGATTTAACCGCCACAGAGTCGCGGTTGCCGACTTTGAACGCGTCATTGATGTCTCAACTCAATTTGGCATCGATCTGACGCCGAACGAAATTGCCGATGGCCTCACGCTTTATTTTGGGGCCATGGATTTCGTGAACGACACAGCCTTTGCGCCGTCCGCTCGACAGGTGGATGGCCCGCGTCCAGCATTCACAAAACCATGCAAGTGCATCGTATGGGACCTCGACAATACTCTCTGGGAGGGCATCCTTGTCGAAGATGGGGCGGAGAAGGTGCGACTACGCGCCGGCATGGCCTCGATTCTCAAGGAATTGGATGATCGCGGCATTCTGTTATCGATCGCCAGCAAGAACAATCACGACGAGGCGATGGCGGTGCTGCGCCGTTTTGGTCTCGACGAGTACTTTCTTTCGCCCCAAATCTCATGGAATCCGAAGAGCGAAGGCATCCAGCGGATCGCGACGAGCCTCAACATCGGGCTGGATTCGATCTTGTTCGTCGACGACTCGCCCTTTGAAAGAGAACAGGTGCAGTCCGGTTGCAGGGACACAATGGTGCTGGATGCGGCGGAATATCAAAATATTCTGCAGCGGCCCGATTGCCAGGCGCCGGTGACCGAGGAGAGCAAGAAGCGCCGGCTGTTTTATCGCGACCAGGAGCGCCGAGACCTCACCCAAAAAGATTTTCACGGAGAATATGTTGCATTTCTTCGAGACTGCAATCTGCGCCTGACGATTCGGCCGATGACAGAGGCGAATCTCGAACGCGTGCACGAACTCACGCAGCGCACTAACCAGATGAATTTTTCGGGAAACCGATATTCGCGAGATCATTTGCGCCGGCTGCTCAACCGCTCGGACGTGGACACATACGTACTTGATTGCGAAGACCGCTTCGGCAGTTATGGCACGATAGGGTTCTGCCTGATTGAGCGGCGGGAAGTCTGCATGACTGACCTGATGTTCAGTTGCCGGATCCAGGCAAAGCGCGTCGAGCATGCCTTTCTATCGCACCTAATCAAGAGGTATCGCCAGATTGTACCTGGCCTTTTCTTTGTGAACTATCGCAAGAGCAAGAAAAATGCCGAACCCGGGAAGGTGTTCGCAGACCTGGGATTTCAGGTGCTCGGCGAGACGGATGGCGTCACCAGGTTGGCATTCCCGCCGGAGATCGAGGTGCCCGATGACGGAATTGTGGAGATGGTAGATCTGGCCGCCGGGGTTCTTCCCGAGGCTATCCCCTCCAGTTCGTTGCAGAGCATCGAGCTTTGCTCAAC
>Ga0181537_10001273_pt1 | contig 23410 bp, 18 predicted proteins | sample PEATcosm2014_Bin_39_FD_119765 | JGI IMG/M metagenome (GOLD analysis project Ga0181537, IMG submission 119765) | Peatland microbial communities from MTU Mesocosm Facility, Houghton, MI, USA - PEATcosm2014_Bin23_10_metaG | ecosystem: Environmental > Terrestrial > Soil > Wetlands > Peat | place... | reverse complement strand
GCGCGTCCGTATCATGTGGATTCACCCAATCCTTGTTGCTCGCTTTGTTCTTTGGTGTGCGATCCGGCCGCGCCAGATCTTCGCGCGTAGGCGTGGCGATTCCCGATTCCTTCGCTAAACCTTTCAGAAAGTCCTCGTAGCTCTCGCTGTCGTCCCGCCGCACGATCGAACGCATCGCCGCGTTAGCCTCGAGCGTCGTCGCGTCGATCCCCACCGTCTTGCCCTTCACCCCTCCCTGGTCCCGCAACCGTCCCAGCACCCAGAAGAACACCTTGCGATGGGTCTCCACATCGATCAGCCGTCGCGTCCGCGAGATCGTCGAATGATCCGGCGTCGCTTCGTCTAACCCGCTCCCCAGAAACTTCCGCAGTCCCAGGGAATCGGCTGCTCGCCAAGCGATCCCCCGTTCCGAATCAATGCCCTCAAAATATCCCACCAGCAGCAATCGGAAATAGATTCCTGGCGTCAGGGACGGTCGCCCATTGTTCTCGGCGTAAAATCTCGCGCACTCCTTCTCAGCGAACTCGTCGAACGATTTACTTTCCAACAGTTCGTTCACCCGCTGGTAGAAAGGATGCGCCGGCCCGTTCACCAGCTCATGGTGGCCGATCCACAAGCGCTCTTGCCGCTGTCTCCGTCTTCGTGTTCCCATCCCCATCGGCACCTCTCCCAGAATTCGATGACATTCTAAGAGAAAAATAAACGGAAACAAGTTACTTCAGGTTACATGCCAAATGCCCGACTTTTACCACGGGCTGCTAGCGACAGCGGCCCGCCGCAGTTATGGCAATTGCGTGCGGGTTCAATTGGAAAGGAGTTCGCGCTCACCACTACGAAGCATGCCCTAGCCTGCAGCGGATGGCAAAGCGCTCCCACCTCTGTCCTGGAACGGACCGATAATCTCCAGTTTCGGCCCGGCCGTCATCTTCCAGGCGATGTTAATTCCCACCGCCAGGATCACCAGGCCGATGATTCCGCTGAGCGGGCTGGTTAGCTCCAGAAAGGGCGACGCCAGGCCCAACAGCACCAGCGCGCCGAGGATCCCCAGTAAGCTTTTTTTCGGCCTCGGTGCTTCGATCGGTTCGGATGGCGGGGGATTGTCCATCAAGTCGGAGGGTGCCTGCGCCTGCGAATCTGGCGCGGAATTGGGGCCAGAATTTGGCTGTGGAGAAGAGGTTCGCGGCGCTGGATGTTGAACTTGATGAGTCGCGCTACGTTCGCTGTGAAAATATAGGGCGATCGGTACCGCGGCAATCGACACGGCCGCATACGTGAGAGCTGCTGCCGCGATTTGATAGCGACGTCCGCCAATGCCGCTCGATCCTACGCGCATAGCTTTGCCTACTAGCCAGCCGACGCCCAGAGACATGTAGCCGATCTGCCAGCCCTGCAGAAGGATCGACAGTCCAGCGTACGCGACCAAGCCGAGAACTGCCGCGCCGATGCCGAATACGACGGCGCGGACGTATGCAGCGTGACTGTCCTTGGGCATTTGCTGCTGCACCTGCCGCACGCAATTCTCGCAGGCCAGCAGGCCGTTAATGCGGTAGTAATTTCCGGAGATGGGTTGCTTGCAGGATTTGCAGGTTTCTCCGGTCGATGCATACTCTGCGGTGCCGAACTGGGGAATCGGGCCGGTGGGCGACATGCGCGGCAAAGTACCACAGCGCACACTTGGCGACTAGCGAATTCGCGTCAAACACTTCGTGGAAAATCAAGGAAAAGGATTCGCCGATTTTCAGCCGCTCACCAGGGAGTTGGCTCGCCCGCTTCGTTTAGGCTTGTGTGCGGTTGCGCACTTCCTCGTGCAGCGAAGCGAGCACTTCGGCAACCGGCTTGGGCCCCAAGTCGCCCCTGGTGCGATGCCGCACCGACACCGTGCCAGCTTCCGCTTCTTTCGCGCCGACTACCAACATGTATGGAATTTTCTGCAATTGGGCGTCGCGGATTTTTGCCGGCAGTTTTTCGTTGCGGTCGTCGAGGTGCACGCGGAAGCCCGCTTGCTTCAGCTCGGCGGTGATCTTCTGCGCGTACTCGATGACCTTCTCACTCACCGGGCAAATCTGTACCTGCACCGGAGCGAGCCACAATGGAAACGCACCCGCATAGTGTTCGATCAGGATGCCGAAGAATCGCTCCACGGAGCCGAGCAGCGCGCGATGAACCATCAGCGGTTGGTGTTTCGCGCCGTCATCGGCGATGTATTCGAGCTTGAAGCGCGCCGGCAAGTTGAAGTCAAACTGCACGGTGCCCAGTTGCCAGGGGCGTCCGATGGCGTCAATAAGTTTGATATCGATTTTCGGCCCGTAAAACGCGGCTTCGCCTTCGATCTTCTTGTACGGGATCTTCATGCGATCCATGGTGTTGGCCAGCGCGTCCGTTGCGCGCTTCCAATCTTCCGGCTTGCCCGCATAGCTCTCCGGATGCGTGGCGTCCCAGTCGGAAAGCTCCACCTCAAACTTCTCGAAGCCGAAATTCTTCATCACCGCGAAGGCAAAATCCACGCAGCCTTCCACCTCCGCTTCAATCTGCGAAGGAGTGCAGAAGATGTGCGCGTCATCCTGCGTAAAGCCGCGCACCCGCAGCAAGCCATGCAGCACGCCGCTGCGCTCGTAGCGATACACGGTGCCCAGTTCCGCGAGGCGCACCGGCAAATCGCGGTAGCTACGCAGATGCGACTTGTAAATCAAGATGTGGCCCGGACAGTTCATGGGCTTCAGTTGATAGTCGGCCTTTTCGACTTCCACCGCGCCGAACATATTATCTTTGTAGAAGCCGGTGTGGCCGCTGGTGTTCCACAGCTCCTTGCGCATGATGTGGGGCGTAAACACCATGTCGTAGCCGCGCTTTTGCAGTTCCTCGCGCAGCCAATTCTCCACTAGCGTACGCACCAAGCCGCCCTTGGGGTGCCAGAAGATCAAGCCTGGGCCGGCTTCTTCCTGCACGCTGAAGAGATCGAGTTCCGCGCCGAGTTTGCGGTGGTCGCGCCGCTTGGCTTCCTCAAGGCGGTGCAGATACTCGTCCAGATCTTTCTGGTTGTAAAACGCGGCGGCATAGATGCGCTGCAGTTGCGGATTGCCTTCCTGGCCCTTCCAGTACGCTCCGGCCACGCTCATGATCTTGAAAGCATTGATTTTCCTGGTCGACGGGATGTGCGGGCCGCGGCAAAAATCGATGAATTTGCCGGTGGTGTAAAAAGACACCAGCAGTTCGTTGGCTTTCTCGTCCACCAACTCGTATTTGAAAGGCTGGTTGGTTTTTTTGTACATCTCCAGCGCTTCAGGCTTGGGAATATATTTCCGCTCGTTGGATAGATTGGCGGAAGAAAGGTCGTGCATCTTCTTCTCGATTTTTTCGAGGTCTTCGGGCGTAAAAGGCTTTTCGCGCAGGAATTCATAGAAAAAACCGTTCTCGACCGGCGGGCCGATGCCCAGCTTCACGTCGGGATATAGCTCCATCACCGCAGCGGCCATCAAATGTGCGGCGGAATGGCGGAAGACGTACAGCGCATCGGGATCTTTTTCGGTGAGAATCTGCAGCTTTACGTCGCGATCCAGCGGGTGGCGCAGATCGATCAGCTCGCCTTCTTCTTTTGCGCCGCTTTCCATAATAAAATCCGGCTCGCCGGCGAAGGGACCATCCTTGGTAAACACCCGTGCCACGAGCGCGGCGCTGCCCAACCGCGGCGAAATGCTATTCGCGATATCCAGCGGCGTGGTCCCCTTAGGGACATCCTTAATACTGCCGTCGGGTAGTGTGACTTGTATGTTTTCCATGAAACTGTTCACCTGGAAGGAGGAAATCAAGCTTAACGGCGGCACGAGATTCGGTCAAGCAATCGCGGAGCGGCAAGGAATGCGCTAAAGAACCATAACTTCCGGCAAATTGTTGAAAAGGCTGTCGGATGTAATTAGTTGAGCGTGCGTTACGAGCGCCGTTGCGTAAATCAGAGCATCTGCCATGTGAAGATGGTGCTCGGTGCTGAGGGAAGCAGCCTCGTGAGCGATCCTTCCGTCCAGCGGAATCAACTCGTAGCGCTCAACTTGGGAGTCGAAAGCTTCCGCCACTCTTTTTGATCGACGCAGAAGTACCTTTCTGACTTCGTAGATGACGATGGGCGAGACGACTATCCTGCGACTGTCGCTGACAAAATAAGGACTGAATATCGATCCAAGCAATCAGTCCTAATGGACGACAAGGGTGGTGGGTCAGAGCTAGAAAAGTATGACGTTAGGCAAACCCTCGAAATGATGGTCGGCGGTCACAAGTTCGGCTTTGTGGTTCTTCGCGCAGGCATATATGAGGGCGTCGGCCATCGCCAGTTTTAGTTCGAGGCTGATTTTCGCGGCTAGGGCCGCTGCCGGAATATCGATGACAATCTCGCGTGCGTTGAAGGAAAAAGCCTGCGACAGGAACTGTTCCGCCAAACTGTTTTCGCTGGCTTGCAGCAGCTTCTTGTAAACCTCGTAAACCACGATCGTCGGCAGCAACAGGTGGTCCGAATTTTCCAGGTAGGGAGCGAAGCTCCCCGCCTTCGGGCCATTGCCGAAATACTGGATCCAGCCGGAAGAATCCACGACGTACCGCTCAGAACCGGTCGGTGTGGTCACGATCCTCATCCTGCCAGGTCAAGCCCTTGGCCAGTCCCCGGAGTTCTCGCACTGAACGTGGCTTGTTGAACCGCAAAGTTCCCTCGAAGGCAAAAACTTGTAGCTCCTGACCCGGCTGAAGCTCCAGTTCCTCTCGTATCTTCTTTGGGATCACTACTTGGAATTTTGGCGACAGCTTCACCGTTTCCATGACAACCTCCCACAACTATAGTATCGATTGGACAGCCGTATGTCAACGCTTTAGTCGATACTTTTTCGTACTACCAAGTCAGAATCGATTCGAACAGGCAAGGGAGCATAAGTTCTAGTAAAGCTTTTACTATCATATGGATGACTTGAGTTCACTGTTTTTTGGGGCGGGCAGCTTCGATTTGTTCCCAGGCGGAGTCGGGCAACATCAGCAGGTCGTTGAATTCGCCTGCTCCCCTCAGCCATTGAGCGCCATCGATCACCACGCACTCTCCGTTGATGTATTCGGCCATGTCGCTGAGCAGAAAGACGGCCAGACTGGTCAGTTCTTCGTGGCGTCCGAAGCGCTTCATCGGGTTTTTTTCCTTAGCGAGTTCCTCGAACTGTTTCGAGGCCATCAGGCGCGACCAGGCACCCTCGGTGGGAAACGGACCGGGTGCAATGGCATTCAGGCGGATGTGATATTTGGCCCATTCGACGGCCAGTGAGGTGGTCATGGCCAGGACGCCAGCCTTGGCGCAGGCGGAGGGCACCACGAAGGCGGAGCCGGCGTTGGCGGAAGCATACGTCGTGACGATATTTAAGACGTTGCCGCTGCGCTTTTCCGCGATCCAGCGTTTGCCGAAGACCTGCGTGCAATGGAAGGAGCCGTGGAGCACGATGCCGACCACGCTGTTAAAGGCGTTGGCGGAAAGACTCTCGGTTCGGGCGATGAAATTTCCGGCGGCGTTATTGACCAGGGAATCGATATGCCCGAATCGCTCGTAGGCTTTGTCCGCAGCGGTGGCGACGGCGGCGTAATCGCGCACGTCGCACGTTGCATAGGCAGCCTCCCCGTTGGTGCTGTGAATTTCCTCACAGACCTCCTTGAGCGGTTCAGGGCGGCGCCCCGTGATAAAGATATGCGCGCCGAGCGAGGCAAAGTGCAACGCCATGGAGCGTCCTAAGCCCGTGCCGCCGCCGGTGAGAAATATGTTGCGGCCCTGAAACATATTCTTATCGAACATGAGCGCCTCCGAAGGCTTGGCATGAAGTTCATCGCGAAGTTTTGTCTGCCGGGGGGTCTAACATCTTGCACAGACGAAAGTCTGGGCCGAAGGCGGATTCTATCTGTGGCATCTGGCGAAGGCTATTGGGCTGGATTCAACTGCGCAGGAACGGGACGGCCTTGCACTTTTGCGTACTCGGCGGCAAAGAGCGGGCTCTTGGGGAATTCTTCCGTCAGGGTCTTCAGCAAGGCCTCCGCGCGGGCGTTCTGCTTTTCGCGACGGGAAGAAAGAGCTAGAAGAATTTGCGCGAAGCCCCGCAAATATCGGCCGTTCTGCGCGGTCTTGTCTACTTCCTCCATGCCCAGCTTTCGGTCACCCTTGATGCCGCCGAACCAGAGAAAGAAGCGCGCGGTGCCAGAAAGGCAGCCGATGATGTAGTTGGCCGAACCCGGCGCGACGTACACATCAATTACCTCAGGATGCGCGGTAAGTAATTGCTTGGCATAGTCGTTGGCTTCTTTCATGCGCTTCAAACCGTCGAGATGCTTTTTCTCGACAATGGTGAAATCATTCGACTCCATGCCGGCGGCCATGGTGAGCGCGAAGAGCGCGTTGGGATCGCCCGGCGTGGTCTTCAACTTGGCGGTCGCCATGGCGCGGGCCTTGTCTATGGCCTCGTGGAAGCCTTTCATACGGCTGGCATCGGGTTCGCCGTCAATACCGTGCAGAAACTTGTCGTCGTTCATGAAAAATTCGCTGGTGAGCACGCCGTCGTGGTTGAATTCATCAAAGAGATAGCCAGCCGCGAGGGAAACCTGACCGAACGCTTCGTCGGGATGCTGTACGCACCAGGCGGTGAAGCGGGAACGAGCGGTAGCGAAATCCTGCTCGTACAGAGCGCGAAAGCCGTCCATCAATTGCGGATCGGTGGCGAATGCCGGGCCTTCCTTGGGCATTGCGGCTACCGCCGCTGGGTCGACGGGTTTGTCCTTCTTGTGCTTTTGCTCCGCTGCGGCGGCCGCACCGCTCGGCAAGGGCAGCAACAAGAACAGTGTCAAACTGGCGGCGATCACGGTGCGCATCGATTAAGTCTCCAAAAAATCCAAATGTTTGTACCGCGATAAATGTTGTTAGAACAGGCCCGGTAAAAAGCGCGGTTTACCGGCCATGGCGGCGCGATAGTCGGGATTCGCAAATAGCACACGTTCCTCGGTGGAAAGCCGCTGGCGCAGCACCACGATGTGGCCCACCGTGCCGGCCAAAGCAGTGATCCACGCCGTGTGAATCAGCGGGAGTGCGAGCATCTCCGCAAAGACCGCCGCATAGTTAGGATGCCGTACGAAGCGGAAAGGACCGGACGTGACGACGCCTAATCGTGTCGAATCGACTACCTGTACGTTCCAGTGTTCGCCAAGTGTGCGAATAACCCACCAGCGCATGGCGTTGGCGGCGATAAAGATGGCGAACATGACGGCAGCGAGTAGCGGAATAAAAGGACGGCGCAGAAAAACCACCTCAACCGCTGAGCCAACTAGTACGGCCGTGTGCAGCAGTACCATCCAACGGAAGCGCGGCTCTTCCACCTTGCTGGCGCCACGTCCTTCCATTTCTCGCTGGTGGCTTTTGGAAATGCGCAGCTCGACGATCCTCAGAGCGGCCACGAGGACGAGCAACACCAGATATGCGACTACGGTTACGTCCATTGGAGAAGAAGAAATTCCGCGCTGAAGCCGGGGCCGAACGCGGCCATCATGGCGTAGTCGCCGGGGTTCAGCGGACGCTTTTCAAGCCACTGCTGCAAGATGAATAGGATAGTGGCGCTCGATAGATTGCCCACGTTGGCCAGCACGTCCCAGGAAGGAGCGGTCTCACACTTGTTGAGGCCGAGGGCCTCTTCTACGTTGCCGAGCAGGCGGGCGCCACCAGGATGGAGAATCCAGCCTTTAATGTCCTGTTGCTTGAGCCCTTGGCGTTCGAGGAAGCCGTCCACCAGCGCTTTGATCTTTGCGCCGATCATTTCCGGGACGCCCTTGTCCAGCAGGATGTGGAAGCCGGAATCGCGCAGGTCGAAACCCATCGCGCCGAGAGAATCGGGGAAGGTGTAAGTCTCGGAAACCAGAATTTTAGGGCCGCGCATTTCCCGGCCGCGGACGATGACGGCGGCGGCGCCATCGCCGAAGAGGATCGAAGAGATGAGGTTGGCTTGCGAAATATCCTTGCGCTGAAAGGTAAGCGACGGAAGCTCCACGGCGATGATTAGAACGTTGCCGCCGGGATAGGCTTTCAGATAGTCGGCCGCCCGAGCGATGGCCATGGCTCCGGCAGCGCAGCCCAGTTCGGTGAAAGGCATGCGTCGCACGTCGGAGCGAAAATCCATCAGCTCAATCAGGTGGGCGTCGAGCGATGGAATCATGAAGCCGGTGCAAGAGACGGTGATAATGAGGTCGATGTCCTGTGGAGTGAGCTTGGCGCGCTCCAAAGCTTTTTCGGCGGCCTCACGGCCCAGCTTGATGGCGTGCTCCATGTACTCTTCGTTGGTTTTGGACAGGGCACGGGGCTCGACAGTGTATTCGATGGGAAAAATGGCGTGCCGTTCGTGGACTTGGGCGTTGTCCACGATGGACATCATGGCTTCGAGACGGCGCTCCGGGATATCGAATACGCGGCCCATGTAGTACTTCACGTCGTCACGGGTGATCTTGTGTGGCGGCAGTGCCGTCGCCGTAGCGGCAATCGTGCTGTGCGATGCGGCGGCGCTACCACCATTTCGGCTGGTCACAAAAAAGCTCCCCTGTGTCGTCCGTGCGAATCCCGGAGAGTATCTAAAATGGCCGGGTAAGTCCATGCATTACAGCGTCTGGGCACGCTTTGTGACAGTAGTGTAACGCCAGTTTGGCCCAGATGCACGGGCCCAGGTCTTAAACCCTGCGGGAGGGTTTAGGTTGCTTAGGTCGTCTGGCTGGCGCGAATTTCCTGCCAACGGCGCGGACGGCGGTTGGCCGCCAGCACCTTTTTGCGCAGGCGAATGGATTTCGGGGTGATCTCCACGAATTCATCGTCGGCGATAAATTCGATGGCTTGTTCGAGACTGAGCTCGCGATGCGGGATGAGACGGATGGCTTCGTCGGCGCTGGATGATCGCATATTGGTCTGCTTCTTTTCCTTGCAGACATTTACGTCCATGTCCTGCTCGCGGGAATTTTCGCCCACGATCATGCCTTCGTAGACCTCAATTGCCGGGCCGATGAAAAGTTCACCGCGTTCCTGAATATTCCAGAGCGCGAACGCGGTAGACGGCCCGCTGCGGTCGGCCACCAGCGCGCCCGTGGGCCGCAGCGCCATCTCACCGGAGTAGTCCATCCAGCCTTCAAAGATGGAGTGGATCAGCGCCGTGCCGCGCGTGTCCGTGAGCAGTTGGCTGCGTAGGCCGATCAATCCGCGCGAGGGAATTTTGAAGTCCATGCGCACGCGGCCGGATCCGTGATTGCTCATCTTGGACATTTCGCCGCGGCGGCTGCCGACGGTTTCCATGATGATGCCGATGAAATTTTCCGGGACGTCGATAACCAAGCGCTCAAGCGGTTCGAGCTTCTTGCCATTTTCCGTGCGCGTCACGATTTCCGGCTTGCCCACCATCAACTCAAAACCTTCGCGGCGCATCGTTTCGATGAGTATGGCGAGTTGAAGTTCGCCGCGGCCAAGCACGCGAAAGGACTCGGGCGTATCGGTATCTTCGACGCGGATCGAGACGTTGGTTAGCAGTTCGCGCTGCAGGCGGTCACGCAGATCGCGTGAGGTGAGGTAACTGCCTTCCTTGCCGGAGAGCGGGCTGCTGTTCACGGTGAAAATCATGGCCAGCGTTGGCTCATCGATGATCAGCGGCTCAAGCGGCATGGGATTTGCCAGATCAATCAGGCTTTCGCCGATCTGAATGCCCTCAACGCCGGCGATGGCCACCAGGTCGCCCGCGGGCACGCTTTCCGCTTCATCGCGTTCCAGCCCGCGAAACGTGTAGAGCTTGGTGATTTTCGTGCTCGTGATTTTGCCGTCCAGTCGGCTGATGCCCACTTCCTGTCCGCGTTTCAAAGTGCCATTGAAGACGCGACCGATGGCGATGCGCCCGAGAAATTCGCTGTAATCGAGATTCATCACCTGGATTTGCAGGACGCCTTCGGGATCGCCGGGCGGCTTGGGAATGGATTTCACGATCGCCTCAAACAGCGGGAGCAGATCTTTCGAGTCGTCGCCGAGCTCGCGATAGGCCACGCCATCGCGCGCGTTGGTATATACCACGGGGAAATCGAGTTGGTCTTCGGTGGCGTCAAGATCGATAAAGAGGTCGTAGATTTCGTCGAGAACTTCCTTCGCGCGAGCATCCACACGGTCGATCTTATTCAGCACGATGACCGGCGGGAGCTTGGCAGCAAGCGCTTTTTGCAAAACGTAGCGTGTTTGCGGCAGCGGACCTTCGCTGGCATCCACCAGCACCACCACGCCGTCCACCATCCGCAACGCGCGCTCCACTTCGCCGCCAAAATCGCTGTGGCCGGGCGTATCAACGATATTAATCTTGGTGTCGTGAAAGAAAAGCGCGGTATTTTTGGCCAGAATGGTGATGCCGCGCTCGCGTTCCAGGTCGTTGGAGTCCATGACGCGTTCCACCAAGGCTTCATTGGCACGAAATATGCCGCTCTGCCGCAGCATGGCGTCCACCAGCGTGGTTTTGCCGTGGTCCACGTGGGCGATGATGGCGATATTGCGAATGTCTTGAGTCATATGCGATACGTCCAGATACAAAAATAGCTGCCGTAACCACCAGCAGCCTTGACGGTTCTCCTTATTTGTCAGGCGCCTCGCGCGAGGCACCCAGTTCAGGTGGCCATATGCAAGATGGCGTGTCAGGTGCGGTCTAGCAAAGGTTAGTTTATCAGACCTCCGCGCGCCCGCCTAGCGCGTTCCATGCCACAAACCGCATTCGCCACCCTTAATTCGAGGCTTTTGCGAGGTCCGTCCAGGAAACCAGGAGGAAGCCTTGGTCCTTCAGGAATTGCCGGAATTCCGGGCTGCGCACCATGTCGAAATCGTTTTGCCGCCACTCCGCGCCCCAATTCGGATGATCGGCCGTGGCTGCCTGAATGTCCGAGTCATTGTGCGCCAGGTGCACGATCAGTTCGTAGGTGCCCGGCGGAAGCGGCTGTAGCATTTTTTTGTAGGCGGCGAGCCAGTTCGCTTTGGCGACGCCGGGTTCGATCTCCAGGACAGCATCCAGAACGATGGCGTTAGGGTCCAATTGTGCGCGCGAGAGATCGAATTGCCGGGATAAGAGAATCGGTAGTTTGTACGCCTGTCCGGTAGCGAGATAGACGTGGAACAAATCGCTCGTGCCGATCAGTGCGCCCATATGCGTATCCAGATGGCTGAGACGGATACCAGCGGCTTTGGCTTTATCCACTTGCGCGTGTAACTCGGTTTCCACGTCGGGCATTTTTGCGTGCTTGCTGACGTAGTCGGTTTCCAGTGGCAGATAGCCATCGGGGCCCAGCAGGCTGGAGCTTAGTGGCTGCGGCGAAACTGGCGGCCAGCGATACGTGGTCCATTCGGAGTTGAGCGCCAGGTGAATGCCGAGGTCCGCGTCCGGATGAGTCTTAGACCATTGCGCAACTTCCGGAAACCACGGACACGGCACCAAAATGCTGGCGGACGTCACCCAGTGATTTTCCAGCGCTTCGGAGATCGCGGAATCGACCGAATGCATCATGCCGAAATCGTCCGCGTGGATAATCAGCAGTCGGGAACTGGCAGGATGGCCAAGCCGCTCGGCAAGCGTCTTGCCCTCTGCTTGCTGCTGTGCGCGCACTGGAGTTACGCCGCAAAGAACCGTGAGCACAACTAGAGACGCCAGCGAAATAATGCGTTGGCAACGGAACACGGAACCCCCTCGCGACCCACGGACCCCGGCAGCGGGTGCGCCATGAATTATGCAACGAATCTCTGCCCCGCTGCACCAAGTCTCGCACGTAAGCTAGACTTCCCTCTACATGCTTACGGCCATCACTCGTGCGGTCAGCCCGGCATTCGTGCAGTGCGAGCTGTCTTTCATTGCGCGCCAGCCCATCGACTTGAAAATTGCCGAGACGCAACACCAGTCCTACGAAAAGCTGCTCCAACAGCTCGGAGTTCGGGTGATCTCGCTGCCCGCCGAACCAGACTTTCCAGATTCCATGTTCGTCGAAGACCCCGCGGTCGTGCTAGACGAACTGGCGGTAATTCTGCCCTTAGGAACGCCATCGCGAAGGGGCGAAGCGGATTCACTGGCTGCCGCCCTGGCGCCGTATCGCAAACTTGCCTACGTCACGCCTCCCGGAACCATGGAAGGAGGTGACCTTCTGCGCCTAGAACGCAGGGTTTACGCCGGCTTGTCGCGGCGAACGAACGAAGAAGGGATTCGACAACTACGCACGCTACTCGCACCTTACGGCTACGAAGTAATCACCGTTGTGGTCACTGGCTGCTTGCACCTGAAGTCCGCGGTGACCTACGTTGGCCGCAACACGCTGCTGGCCAACCGCCGCTGGTTCGATGCATCGGCATTTCGCGACTGCGCATGGATCGACGTTGCGTCCGGCGAAGAACATGGTGCCAACGCCCTCGCTATCGCCGGCCGCGTAATCTACCCGGCGTCGTTCCCTCGCACCAAGGACTGTTTGGAAGCGGCTGGCTTCAACGTTCTACCCATCGACATCTCCGAACTGCAGAAAGCCGAATCCGGCTTGACGTGTTCGAGTTTGCTTTTTGACGCCGCGGGTTAAAAATGATCCATGCGCTCGCCAGGCAAAACCAAAGACGGCCGGGCCGACGATTCGACCGGTACAAAACTTCCGCTGGCCACCTTGCTGTCTCATGCATTGGTGGCTTTCACCATTGAATTCGACAACGAGGTGGAACACCAACTGCCGCACCGGACAACCAACCACGGCGCAACTCCTAACGTCGCTTCAGGCCTGCTCTACCGACCGTGGCTGGTTTCGCTGGCAATGTGGGCAAACTGCATGCAGTTCGTGGGTGAACAAGGAATCCGCGTAAACGAACTGGAACAACTCGCCGGCACACCAAGCAACTTGAACGGAATGGAGCGATGGGGATACATCACCATTGCGCCCGATCCAGACGACAAAAGAGCAAAGCCACGCAGATCGGATTGGGTGATTCGCGCCACCCCAGCGGGCCGCATGGCACAGGAAATTTGGCGTCCGCTCTTCGGAGTTATTGAGCAGCGTTGGGCTGCACGATTTGGCGCGGCACGGCTCGCGCGGTTGCGGAAATCCCTACAGGGACTCGTGGATAAGTTGAATGCGGATCTGCCCGATTGTCTCCCAATTCTTGGCTACGGGCTGATCGGTATAAGCCTGCAGCGCAAGCCGCGAATCTCCGCCACACGCCGCAACACTACGGCGGTCGATCTGCCACTCTCGGCCCTGCTCTCCCGTCCACTGTTAACGCTGGCCACTGAATTCGAGGAGCGCATGAACCTCTCGCTGGCTATCTGCGCCAACCTGCTCCGCGTCCTTGATGAACAAGGTGTGCCGATAAAAGATATTCCGCGCTTGAGCGGCGTCTCGAAAGAAGCCATCAGCATGGCCCTGGGGTTCCTCCGCAATCGCGGTTTCGTGGTAATCGAGACAGCTCAGGCGGTGGGGCGCACCAAAGTCGCTCGCCTGACTCCGGAAGGCAAGCATGCGAAGGATGCCTACCCACGGCTGCTCGGCAAAATCGAAGAAAGTTGGTCGGCGCGCTTCGGCGAAGACGCGGTGCGCACCTTGCGGGAGTCGCTGGAGGAATTAGTTGGCGAAGCCACCGCTGAACACTCTCCGGTCTTCCAAGGATTAATTCCCTACCCGGATGGATGGCGCGCATCGGTTCGCAAGCCCGAAACCCTGCCGCATTACCCTATGGTGTTGCACCGCGGCGGATTTCCCGATGGCAGCTAGCGCAGTGCCGCCAGCAAAAAAACGCGAGAGGCCAGTCGTTCGATCCGGCTGGCCTCTCACCACGAAGTGCCCTTGCGAATGATCCAGCCGCTAGTTCGTCAGCAATTCCACGCTTCGCGCCACGAACACCGGCTGCCCGCTGATGGGATCCTTCAGCACCAGACCAACCACCCGCAACGGCAGCGCGGTATTTCCGGTTAGCCCGCTCAGTCCGCTCAGGCCGCCTAGATAATGGGTAAACGGCGTGGTGTACACCGTAACCGGCCCATTAAACAGCACCCCAGCGAGCCCGTTGGAGTTGAACTGGAACGTCGCGGCGCCAACATCCGTGCTGCCCACGACCCATGTGCCGGTGTGCCCTTCATGACGTAGCACCACGCGCTTCACGGTTACCGCTCCGTTGCTGAACGGCCCGCCTATCGTCACGCGTTGTCCGGGCACCATCAGGCTCGAATTAAACAGGAAGCTCGAAAACTTCATATGCCACCAGTAAATGAAGAAGTTCTCGTTCCCCGTCAGGTCAATGGTGGAAATTTGCCCGCTCTCGAAGCCCGTGCCTGAGGGCAGCGTACTGCGCACGTAGAGATCAAAATCGCTGGCCTGCCCGGTTGGCGGGTCGACGTAGGTCACCAGGCCGCCGGCATAAAAGCGGTCCTGCGAGATGATCGCCACCGTATCCCCCAGAATCGCTCCCGACGTTCGATCCAGCGTTCCCGAAATTTCCACAATGGACGTAGAATCTAAATTAGCCAGCGATTCGCCATTTTCCCACTCCGTCTGATCGTTCACATTCACCGTGAACTGGTGCCCGTGCGGCCCCTGAATCACAAAGGAATTGTCTCCGGCCGCCACGCTTACCACTCCCGCGTCAAATTCATCGATGTACGCGTCAGCGTCGCTCGGCGTGATGGCTTTCAACTCCAAGGTGGGATTGACGACGCCGGTGATTTGGCCGTTCTGGTCCACCTGAATGGATTTACGCAAGTCGAAATCGAATTTCAGCCCGTCGATATCGCCGGCGTTCACCACCAGTGGGTTGGCGAGCGTAATCGTCACGCTGGAATTGGTTAAGCTCGTCGCCGGAGTTGTCGTGGAATTCAAAATGGAGATCGTCGGGCGCGTTGGCGGATTGGTCTGCGGATTGGTTACGTTCAGGTAGCCGATCTGCGGGTTAGCCAGCGTGACGTTTACCGTGGTGTACGTTCCGGCGGGGATGGTATTGATGTCCAGCAGCGTCCTGAGACCGTTGAGGCGCGCGAAATCCACGCTCTGGGTATTCGAAAGGATGCTCACCGGAGGATTCACCCCGTCAGAAACCGTGATTCCGGTAATGTCCACCAGGAACGATACGACGCTGGGAAGTGGCGCGTCCGTGCCGATCACGAATCCCGTGCCCATTTGCGGCTGTTGCTGTGTTTGTGTCGAAGAGCTGTTCCCGCCGCACCCGCTGCCGAAGGCCACGAGCGTGGACACACCAATAGCGAGTAACCACTTTTTGAGGATCATAAGTCACATTTCCTTTCGAGCTGATTTATCCCGAAGGTGCCGAGGCACCGACAAACCCTTGCCGCCTCAAACCCGGCTGTCGCGCAAAAGTCGCGCAACCTAAGTGGCGTTATTTCTTTATTTTAGGCTGGTAGTACTAAAACCACCGCGCTCCTCCGGCCCTCACGTCTTGCGTCTCTTACCTTTAGCTTTGCAAGGGCCCGGCTCTTCGGCCGGGTAATCCTTCGGGCACCAACGCCCCACGCTCACAAAACATTCACTATTCGCCGGCCCCCATTTATGCTAAATTTCCTCTTGGTATGATGTCTCTCACCACCAAGCGAATCGCCGCTACGTCTTCGACCACCACTACGTCGATTACGATTACGTCGATTACGTCGACTTCGACTAAGTCGACTACCTTCGCTTCCGGTGCGTGGAGAAACTAGCAAGTTAAGAAAAGTTTCCAACCCACCGCCAGAAGCGACCAGGCGGTGGGTTTTTTCGTTTCTGCCCACCTCCGAAGCGCTCCCCGCGGCTAACCAGGAGCAGTCATGGCCCCCGAGAACGTGCAGGAAGACGAATTGAACGAATCCGCCAAAGCCGAGGAATTTTCGCTTGGCAATTCCGCGGCGGTTGAGCCATCCGCCGCCGGCCGCGTCAGTGAAGTCGTGGCCTTCAAGTTTGGTGGCACCTCGCTACTGGGCGCCGACCGTATGCGCCATGCCGCAAGCATCGTGCAAGCCGCTGCGCGGAATTGCCGTGTGGTGGTCATCGTGTCCGCCATGAAGGGCGTCACCGATCATCTACTCGCCATTGGTTCGGCAGTGGAAAACAACAAGCACGCTGCCGCCCGGGACGAAGCGGAAGCCGTCGTGGCGATTCACTTGGCAGTGCTCGGCGATTTGCGTCTCGACGAAGACGACGACCTCCGGGTACGCCGCGAGATGCAATCGCTCGGCCTCGACTTGCTGCACGACGTCAGCTCTCGCACAAAACCGGTCGACGGCCACGCCGAACTGCTCGATCGCCTCGCCTCCTACGGCGAACGCTTCAGCGCCCGGCTCTTCGCCGCCGCGTTGGAAAACGCCAGCGTCGCCAGCGTGCCCGTTACGTCGTCCGAGTTCGTGCGCACCTGCCACACCTTCCGCGATGCCCGTCCGGATCTGCACGAAACGCGGCAGCGCGGCCGCCAGGTGCTCCTGCCGCTTCTTGAAGATGGCATCGTGCCGGTAGTCACTGGCTTCATCGGCGCCACACCGGATGGCCGCATCACCACACTGGGCCGCAACAGTTCCGACTTTTCCGGCGCCATCATCGCGCACGTGGTCGATGCCGACGAACTGGTGATCTGGACGGATGTCGACGGCATCTTTACCGCCAATCCCCGCGAAAATCAGGAAGCCCGCTTGCTGCACGAGTTGAGCTACGACGACGCCCACGCGCTGGCCAAGAGCGGCGCGAAGGTACTGCATGCCAAAGTACTGCCATTGGCGGCAGAAACGGAAATGGTGGTTTGGGTGCGCAATACCTTCAATCCCGCAGGGCGCGGCACGCGCATCGGCCCGCGCTCCGGCGGCGCAGCTCCTTCCTCGGACGGACGTGCACGGTGAGCGCCAATTCTGACAACGCGTCCCGAAATCAGGAACGTCGCCCAGAATTTCGCCCGCCATCGCCGAACGGGAAAAAATTTCGCGCCGGCGTGCTCGGTGCCACCGGTATCGTCGGTCAACGCCTGGTCAGCATGTTGGCGGATCATCCGTGGTTTGAGCTCACCGCCGTGGCCGCATCCGAGCGCTCTGCGGAAAAGCGCTATGCCGATGCGGTGCGCTGGCACCTGGACGCGCCAATCCCGGGCCGGGCGCGCGACCTGATAGTGCAAGCTCTCGCGCCCACGTTGCAGTGCGACTTCGTTTTTTCCGCGCTGGACTCGTCCGTAGCCGGTCCCGCCGAAGAAGAATTCGCGCGCCACGGCTACCCGGTGGTCAGCAACGCCAAAAATCACCGCATGGCCCCGGATGTTCCGCTGCTGATTCCGGAAGTAAATGCTTCGCACTTGGACGCCATTCCTTTACAACAGAAGAATCGCGGCTATTCGAGCGGGTTCATTGTCACCAACCCAAATTGTTCCACCGCGGGCCTCGTCTTGGCCCTCAAGCCGCTGGCCGAGGCCTTCGGCCTCGAAAAAATCTTCGTGGTCACTCTGCAGGCCATCTCCGGCGCCGGCTATCCCGGCGTGGCTTCGCTGGACATTCAAGGCAACGTGGTGCCCTTCATCAGCGGCGAAGAAGAGAAAATGGAGAGCGAACCCCAGAAGCTGCTGGGCAAGTGGGATGGCCGGCGCTTTGTTGATGCTGGCCTGGGCCTCAGCGCGCATTGCAATCGCGTACCGGTCGTCGATGGCCACACCGAATGCGTGAGCCTGTCGTTAAAAAAGGTTGCGTCACTCAACGAAGTACGCGAAGCCTTGCGCAGCTTTGAAGTGGATGCCGCACTCGCGGCGCTGCCCACCGCCATCCGTAATCCCGTCGTGCTGCTCGATGACGAATCTCGCCCGCAGCCTCGCCGCGACGTGCACGCGGGTAACGGCATGGCCACCGTCGTCGGACGCGTCCGCGAATGCCCCATCCTGGACGTAAAGCTAACGCTGCTCTCGCACAATCTAGTCCGTGGCGCCGCCGGCGCAGCCTTGCTCAACGCCGAGTTGCTAGCCGCCCGCGGCTTCTTCGATCGCCGCGTACGCGCCGGCAACGAAGTGCAGCTTGCGGAACCCGTCTCGCAATGAAGTTGTCCGGCCGGATTGCAACATCCATCGCTCACACGTTGGTTGTTACGAACTCGCGTCCTTCTGCGTAACGCTCCAGCAGCCCAACGAGTCGTTGCGTCCAGCGCCCCAAGCCGCCGGCATCGTCGAAGGCCACAATAATTGCCAGCACCCTACTCGTATCCGCCGTCACCATGGTCCGCTCCGAATCGCTAGTTGCGCTCCCATGCGGCCCCAGCGCATCCGCAAATAGCGGCAGCCCTTCCAAATTCAAATCGTATTTGCCAATACCTTTGTAGCTCTCGCCACTGCGCCCAGCTCGAAACACTACGTCACCATCGACGTGCGCCAGATCATACAAACCAATCGGCATCCGGCATTCAATGGACACCAGATTGATCGCATCCACCACCGCATTGATTTGCGGCAGCCCTTTTCCGGAAATCACCCGCCGCAACAACGCCTCTGCCGAACCGCGATACCGCGCAGGATCCTTGCCCAGGGCTTTGTAGCCGCGACGCGTGGCCAGAATCGCCGGCGACTCCAGCACCGCCGTTGGTTCGCGCAAGCTTGCAATCTTTTGTGCCACAGCCGCAAGTTCCGCGGTAAGCTCCGGCGGTGCAGTCTGCGCTGTAACCGTAGCGAGCACGCAACCGAGCGCGACACGCGGACACTTCTGCCGCAACCCATCGTCAATGGTCACCAGCACGGAAAACCTCGCACCTATGCACGCCAGCCTGCCAACGTGCTAAAATTTAGCACGCAGTAGGCCCGTAGCTCAGTTGGTTAGAGCGCTACCTTGACACGGTAGAGGTCTGGAGTTCGAGTCTCCACGGGCCTACCATCTTGATTCCGCCCGCGTTGACTTGCGCCCCCACCAAACTTAAGATGAGCCACCAATGTCTGATACTGACGCCCTGCTTGGCAGAGTCATCTCCCACTACCGCATTCTCGAAAAACTCGGCGGCGGTGGCATGGGCATTGTCTACAAAGCCGAAGACACCCGCCTGCATCGCTTCGTAGCCCTCAAATTCCTACCCGACGAAGTCTCGAACGACCCGCAATCCCTCGCGCGCTTCCAGCGCGAAGCGCAAGCCGCTTCGGCCCTCAATCACCCAAACATCTGCACCATTCACGACATCGGCGAAGAAGAGGGCCAAGCCTTCATCGCTATGGAACTGCTCGAGGGTGCCACCCTGAAACATCGCATCGCCGGCCGCCCCATGGAAATGGAAACTCTCGTCGCGCTGGCCACGGAAATCTCCGATGCTCTCGACGCGGCGCACACCAAAGGCATCATCCATCGCGACATCAAGCCCGCCAACATCTTCGTCACCGAGCGCGGTCACGCCAAAATTCTAGACTTCGGCCTCGCCAAGGTCACCGCGGTAAAAGGCTCTACGGCGACCGGCAACACTCTCGGCACCGTCGAAATGGACGCCCAGCAGCTCACCAGCCCCGGCAGCACCCTCGGCACCATCGCCTACATGTCTCCTGAACAGGTGCGCGGCAAAGAACTCGACGCCCGCACCGACCTATTTTCCTTCGGCGCCGTACTGTATGAAATGTCCACCGGCACCTTGCCTTTCCGTGGCGACACGTCCGGCGTAATTTTCAAAGCCATTCTCGATGGTGACGCTACACCTGCCGTGCGCCTCAATCCCGAGGTGCCCGCCGAACTCGAGCGCATCATCGACAAAGCGCTAGAAAAAGACCGTGATCTCCGTTACCGCTCCGCCGCCGATATTCACACGGACTTAAAGCGCTTGCGCCGGGATTCCAGTTCCGGCCGCATATCCTCTTCCGCCACCGTCGCAGCCATCCAAGCCTCCGGCGTGCACGCAAGCGGCTCCAGCGCCACCATGCCCGTGCAAAGTGCGTCAGCCAGTAGGTCCTCAAAATACATCGTCGCGGGCATCGGCGCGGTCGCGGTGTTAGCCTTGGCCCTCGCCGCCTATCACTTTCTGAGTGGCCTGAAAACCTCCAACGAACCCGCCAAGATCACCCAAATCAGCCACTGGGATAAGCCCATGGGCCGCGCTCATCTTTCGCCAGACGGCCACACCGTGGCCTTCGACTCGCCCGTATCCGGCGTCTCGCAAGTCTTTGTCATGCTTTCCACCGGCGGTGAGCCGCTGCAACTCACCAGCGATGAAGGCGATAAAGTAATCTCCAATTTTTCCGCCGACGGCACCGAAATCTATTACGCCCGCGTCTTCGGGAGAGATGAATCTTGGGCCGTGCCCACGCTCGGCGGACCCGCCCACCGCGTCGTAGTCGGACAAAACCTAACGCCTTCCACCGACGGCACTGCGGTTTACTACACGAAGGTAGGAACGCGCGCCGTATTTCGCGCCAATCGCGACGGCATGGGCGAGGAACAGGTATTCGCCTTCGAGCGGACCTCGCTACCGGTGCGACGCATCTTGCCGTTTCCGGACGGTAAGCATTTGTTCGTGGCCACCGCTAATGGCGTCTCCGCAATCGAAACGCTTCACGCCTACGATGTGGACGTGAGCAAAGGTGCTGCCAGTGATTTAGGCGAAGTTCCCGCAGAACTCGAAGGTCTGGTTTGGTCGGAGCCCGGGAAAAGTATTCTCTTCAGCCGCACCGTTAGTGGCCTAACCAACATCTGGAAGTTTGATTTGCAAGACAAAGCGCTCACGCAAGTGACCTTTGGCCCTGGCCCGGACAAGTCGCCGATGCCCGACCCGTCAGGCAAAGGCATGTACATCGTCAATGGCAAGGACTCCGGCTTCCTCACTGCCTACAACCCCCGCACCAAGCAGTCAACGGATATTGCCGCGGAAAACGCCACCCAGCCTGCCATTTCGCCGGACGGCAAGCACGTTATGTTCATCACCATCCCCGCCCGTGATCGCAACGAACTCTGGACCGCGGATATCGATGGCAGCAACAAAGTGCGCATCGTCCCTTCCGGAACCTTGGCTACCGCCAACTGGGCGCCCGACAATTTCCACCTCGCGTTTTTCACGGAAGAGGCGGGCAAGCCCTCGAAGGTCTACATTGCCGGGGCCGATGGCAGCGGCATGCGTACCTTCACTTGGACCGGCGGCACATTGCAAAACGTGATGTGGAGTCCCGATCAGAATGCTTTTTATGTGAATTCCGTCGAGAAAGGCGTAGCCGGATTCACCATCTCGAAAGAAAACGCCGATTGGTCAGCGCCAGAGAAAGTTGCCGAAGGCTGCGGCTGGGGGTTTGGCGTCTCACCCGACGGAAAATATCTCATGACCTTGATCGCCAGCGGCGAAAAAATCGGCATCTACGAATATTCCCTGGCGCAGAAATCCTGCACCATCTTGGTGCCCGGTGTGGTCACCTTCGGCGTCGTCTTGGACCGTGATGGCAAATCCTTCCTGTACGCCATCCCCTCGCGCAAGGATGTCACCATCTACCGCCAGGCTTGGCAGGACGGCAAAGTCATCGGCCTGCCCAAAGTCGCCCTGCAGCTACCTTTCGCCTTTCCGCTGGTCACCGGCGGCAACGCCTACGATTTCTCTCGCGATCTTTCCACCGTCATTTACGCTCGCCCCAGCGGCCACGCCGATCTTTATTTTATAAGCCGCAAATAGAAGAATTAGTTAGACTTCGTACAAATGTGGCCTCAACGTCTCAAAATCGGTGTTTAATCCGCCTCGCAGGCGACTTCGTCGCCCCTGGTCTCGCCACGATCTCCATGCTCGCTCTGCTGCTCGTCCTGCGCCATCGTCTCGTGACTCCCAAACTGCCTCGCACCCCGGCGCCGGTCTGGCACGGCAGTGGAATTCTGCGTGCGCCTTCGGGAAGCACGTACCCTCTCTACTTAAAGTTGCGTTTCGAGCGAAAACATCGAGGAGCAGCTCCGACCGACGGAAGAACCAACCTGATTGGCACCGCTGAGCTCTGCACTATGGACGGCGCTTCTTACAATCTGGAAGTTTCTGGTGCGCTCGACGCCCGGCGGGCGCAGAACGGCAAACCGGTGGTGTTGTATCTGCGCACAGAGCCCAACTCCGGCGTCAAACGCTTCTTCGTGCTCTACGGTTTCTGGCAAGGAGCGTCCCTCGTTCTTGCAGACCGCGGTTCCTTTGCGCGCTTTCTTGCCACTGCTCCATCCGCCGCGAATCCGTCGCGCTCGACACCTCCCGCCAATTACGCCTCCGATGTCTCGGTGCCGTACGGCACAAAGCAGTCTTCGATACCATGTGTCCTGCAAGCGCAGGCGCAGAATGACGTTGTGCACTATTCTTCCGGTTCCTCCGAATGCAACGCCAACCCGTTCTTCTCGAGCAATATCTGTACTCCGATATACGTCAGAAAATTAGGCTGCGGGCTGGAGTTCAGGCTAAAGCTCCGCCCCGCCATAAACAAAAAAATCAGCCCTTTGTGGAACCCGTACCGCGCGCCCATATCCCAGGTAGTGTCGTGTGGCAAACCGCCCATCGCGCGATCGTTATAGACTTCGCCAATCATTTCCAATTTCTTGGTGAAGGTGTGCCCGGCGGCAAACCCGATAATCCGTTCCTCGTGTTGATACCCGTTAAACGGAATGTAGTACCCAAACTCTGCATCCAGTTCCAGCGGACCCACATTCCGCTGCACCTCCACCGGCATCAGAAAACGCGCCCCACTCGCCGCAATTCCGCTGCCCACCGCGCTGCCCGGCCCCGGCGTTTCCACCTGCGGAAAGATGGAAACGTTCCAGCCCTTCTTGTTATCGATAAACCTCCATTTCACGCCCGGAAAAGCATTGCTCCAGCCGGTACTGAAGGGTTTCGGCTGCGTCTGCAGCACGTACGGCACCTCAAAGGTCAACTGAATCGCCGGACCCACTCCGTAGTTGAGGTCGATTTGCGGCATCTGGAAGTCGTACTGGTGCCGAGCCAGTACCGGCATCACCGCCAGGTTGATTTCCCATTGTTTCGGCCCGGGAGTCCCAGGATCGTTCGTAAGTAGCGGCGGCCCGCCCTGTCCCTGCGCCAGCGTCGGCGCCAAAACCAGCGCCATGAGTACCAGTAGGTTTCTTACGCGGTCACTCAGCGGCGCACTCGGCAAGCAACTCTCCGACTTTTAGCATTCGTCCCTCGCTCCGCCATTTGCCCTGCTTTCCGAGCGGCTTACAGCCGCTGCTTCTATCGAAGAGTATACAAAGGCGTCAGCTCCTCCGGCGACTTCCACCCCCTGCAACCTCCCGTTGAGCCCCCCACAAACCCAATGCTATCCTCAGCTATGGCGGAACCCCTCACTTTCCCGCTGGAACTGCCGGTCACTTCGCCGTTTGACCATACCCGGCGTCAACTCGAAGCCTTGCTGGAAGTCAGCGAGGCCATCGCGCAGCAGCGCGACTTGCCGGCCCTCTTTCACGAGCTCTCCGAGCGCCTC
>Ga0181537_10001272_pt1 | contig 23411 bp, 24 predicted proteins | sample PEATcosm2014_Bin_39_FD_119765 | JGI IMG/M metagenome (GOLD analysis project Ga0181537, IMG submission 119765) | Peatland microbial communities from MTU Mesocosm Facility, Houghton, MI, USA - PEATcosm2014_Bin23_10_metaG | ecosystem: Environmental > Terrestrial > Soil > Wetlands > Peat | place... | reverse complement strand
TGCCGCACGAAGCCGAGAAGATCGAGGCCCGAAGCTTCCATGGCTCAGCCTGTACGCCGTTTCTTGGTGATTCGCGCTATGGGAACAAAGCCGGAACTTACACTAGGGTCGGTGATGTCGTCCAGATACAAAGTGGACTTCATTCCCACCGCCAGCACGGGACATCCGCCGCCCGCGCCGGCGTCGAGCTTGCGCTTAAGCTTGCTGAGTATCGTGGTGGTCGAGCCGTAGCTGCGGCCCTTCCCCAGCGAGTTAAAAACCTTCTGCATTTCATCACAACGCGTGATGACCACACCGACGTCGGCGACACCAAGATCGAACAACAGCCTGAAATTGTTCAGATTCCGGTCGTAAAATTCGGACTTGTTGTTCCATTCGACTTCGAGCACGATCTTCGACTTGAAACTGTCGACCTTGTGGGTCGCGCTCTTGAGGGTTTGAACGTTTTCGGCGGTCCGCACGACGGTGCTGATATCGAATTCTTGCGGCTTCCACTGCCGCTCGCGAAACAGTCGATCCATGCGAAGGGCGACTTTGCTGATGCCGCCGCCTTTCTCCCCGACTTCGCCGATGTCGGAACGCAGGATGCGATAGGCATCGAGCGCCTCCAGAATATCCCGCCATTCGCGGGGAAATGAGCCCCTGAGCACGGCAATGGCGTTCCGCCAGTCGTGAAACTCGTAGAACTCAAATAACTTTTTGGGAATCGACGCACGCGTACGACCGGCCACGGCAAAACTCTCCCAACCCCACACAACCCTAAGTCTGTTACGGGTCGGAATCTACCGCTAGCTGCGGATTCTTTGTCTACGGAAACCAGTTCATTTCCGCTACGTATCTAACTCAGGGCTATTGAGCCAATGAACGCAGCAAACGACAGCTCCGCCTTCTACACCGGCCTCCCCGTCCTGCGTGGCTTTCGCAGCTTGATGGACCCGGCGCGCTATACCCCTTTGCCGGAAGATTGGACCGTCGGCATCGCCGACGTGGTCGAGTCGACCAAGGCGATCGCGCAGAAGCGTTATAAGGCCGTCAACATGGCCGGCGCCGCCGTGATCGCTTCGATCACCAATGCTCTCGAGGGCCGCGAATTTCCCTTCGTGTTCGGCGGCGACGGCGCGAGCTTCGCCGTGCCGCCACGCGATACCGGCCTGGCCCGCGAGGCGCTGGCCGCGACCGCGGCTTGGGCGCACGGCGAGCTTGACCTGACATTGCGCGTCGCGCTCATCCCGATCGCGGACATCCGCCATCAAAGTCTTGACGTGCTCGTGGCGCGCTACGGGCCGTCGCCAAACCTATCTTATGCGATGTTCGCCGGCGGCGGGCTGGCTTGGGCCGACGCAGCCATCAAGCGCGGCGCGTTCGCAATTGAGCCGGCGCCGCCCGGAACCTGGCCCGATCTCACCGGGCTGTCGTGCCGGTTCGATGAATTCCGCGCCCAACGCGGCGTCATCCTCTCGGTCATGGTGCTGCCGGCGCCCGGCGCCGACTCGGCCGCGTTCCGCGCGCTGACCGAAGGCATCGTGGCGCTGGTCGAAGGCAGCCCCCAGGCCGGCAGGCCAGTGCCTGACGGCGGGCCAAGCATGCATTGGCCGCCGCCAGGCCTCGAGCTTGAAGCCCGGACGGTCAAGGGCAGCCGACCGCTACGGCGCGCGGCGGTGCTGGGGCAAACGCTGTTGGCCTACGCGATCATGAAAAGCGGCCTGCGGGTCGGCAGCTTCGTTCCGGCCACTTACCTGCGGCAGGTGGTCGAGAATTCCGACTTCCGCAAATACGACGATGGCTTGCGCATGATCGTCGATTGCACGCCCGAACTCGCTGACGCGATCGAGCGGCGGCTCGCTGCGGCCACGGAAACCGCGCTCTATGGCGCGCACCGGCAAGACAGCGCGATGATGACTTGCTTTACGCCGTCGCCGCTGCGCAGCGATCATGTCCATTTCATCGACGGCGCCCAGGGCGGCTATGCCGCAGCGGCGACGGCGCTTAAGTCCAGGTACCCGTCATCGGGCATCAGTAATCAGGGATCAAATTTTCCAGGAGCTTAATCGCCGTCCCGATTTCCGGCTGCTATCTGGTCAGCGCGTCCGCGCCGGCCTTGGCGATTTGCGCGTCCTGCGTCGACAGCGCCCCCGAAACTCCAATGGCACCTGTAATCTTGCCGTCGACTACGACCAGGATACCACCCTCGATCGGCGTGATGTCCTTGATGGCCAGGAGCCGCATCCCGGCGCCGCCGGCGGCGATGGCGTCGTCCAGCACCTTGCTCGGGCGTTTGAATTCAAGCGAGGTGCGCGCCTTGCCCTCGGACGCCGTGATGGCGGACAGCTGGGTGTTGTCGATCTTATGGAACATCACCAGATTGCCGCCACTGTCGAGAATAGTAATGGCCACCTGCCAGGAATTCTTGGCCGCCTCCAGCTCCGCCGCTGCCATGACGCGTTTGGCCTGATCGAGCGTGATCGGAGGACCGTAGGGCAGCGTCGGACCCGGCGCTGACGGCACCGCGGGCTGTTGGGCCAGGGCCGATCCAACCGGCACGCCCACTGTAGCGGCGACCGCGCATGCGAACGCAAGCATTCGAAACATCGGCAGAATCTCCAAACTCGGACGTGCCGAATCGAGCGGCGCGCGGCGGCACAATAAGCGGCAAAAGCGGCAGGTGGAAGCTGCCGTCGGGTGCCGCGGCGCCGAGGCAGCCGCGCGCCGGAAACGCCGGCCGGACTTAAGACGGCGGATAGGCTGCGCAGAAACGTGAATGCGGCAGCCGGGTGCGCGGGCGCCGCACACACCCCATATTGTAAATCCGGGTGAGTCATTTTTGGCAATGAAGGGGAGGCCAATATGTTCTCGTTCCGGAAAAAGCTCGAAATGCCGTCTGCCGACGAAGCCTTGCCGGGCCGATCAACGCCGCTGCCAACCGCCCCACGGCATTTTGTCAACGGCGCCGCGTTTAAAGCGCCCTATCCCGAGGGCTCTGCCACGGCGATGTTCGGCCTCGGCTGCTTTTGGGGCGCGGAACGAAAGTTTTGGGAACTTGGCGACGGCATCTATGTGACTGCGGTCGGCTATGCCGGCGGCCTGACGCCTAATCCGACCTATGACGAGGTGTGCTCCGGCCGCACCGGGCACAATGAGGTCGTGCTCGTGGTCTATGATCCGAGCAAAATCTCCTATGAGCGCCTGCTCAAAACGTTTTGGGAGAGCCACGATCCGACCCAGGGCATGCGCCAGGGCCACGACGTCGGCACGCAATACCGTTCCGGCATTTACGTGTTTTCGCCGGCGCAGCGCGCCGCCGGCGAGGCGTCGAAAGCAGCCTATGCCACGGCGCTCCAAGCAAAACGCATGGAACCGATCACGACGGAAATCCGCGATGCACCGCCGTTTTATTTTGCCGAGGATTATCATCAGCAGTACCTGGCCAAGAACCCGCAGGGCTATTGCGGCCTCGGCGGCACCGGTGTGAGTTGTCCGATCGGCACCGGCGTCGCGGCTTAAATCTGCGAATTGGGTGACATAGTGCGCGGGGGGTGGAATAGATCCACCGACTCGCCGATCGCAGAACGATATTTGCCGGAGGTGGCATGGCGCGGCCGAACAGAAGTGTCATTCAAGCGGCGGTATTTTTAAGCCGCTGGCTGCTGGCGCCGTTCCTCCTCGGTCTGCTGTGCTGTCTCATTTTGTTGATCTACCGCTTCTTCGGCGATTTTTTTGCGCTCGCGGCGCAAATCTCAAGCCTAAACTGGCATGATCTCGTTACCGGCGTGCTCGAGCTGGTCGATCTCGCGTTGACGGCCAATCTCATCCTCATCGTCGTTTTTTCCACTTACGAGAACTTCATTCAAAAGATCGATACCGCCGACCATCCCGACTGGCCGGAAGGCCTCACGAAGGTCGGTTTCGGCGAATTGAAGCAAAAACTCATGGCCTCGATCGTCGGCATCGCCTCGGTCGACGCGTTGGCGTGGTATTTCGATCTCGAAAAATATTCCGACATGTCGAAACTGGTCTGGGTCTTGGCCTTTCCAGTCACCTTCGCCGTTATCATGCTGATGCTCGCGGTCGCGGACCGGCTCGGGCACGGCAACGGTCCCGGCGCCGAGTAAGCACGCCGGCCGGCGACCTCAGAGCCTATCGCGCCCCGGTGAGAGTTTGTTAACCATACCGGGCGTTAATCGGACCTCGCTTTTGCTGAAATGGGGTCGGATTGCGCGTATGCGGGTCACCCGCTCTCTCTTGCTGTTGTTAACCGTTGCGGGTGCGGCTGCGGGGTGCGCCCAGCAATCGGTGATGCGCGTCCAAATGGCGCCCGCGCCGCAGGGCATCGATAACGTGATTTATGGGTCGGCTGGGCCGGCCTATGGGGTCGCAGCCGCCCCGAACTATGCGATGGCACCTGGGCCGACTTACGCGTCGACCGCAGCGCCAGCCTACGGATCGGTCGAGACGACAGGATCGGTCCGGGGGCTGCCGGGAGGCTTGGCTTTCGGCGGCAGGGTGGCCGCGGCACCCGTGTCCTATGCGTCTGCCCCGGCACCTTACACCACCGCTTCCTACGCGGCGGCGCCTTATGCAACCGCGCCCTATGCGCGAGCGTCCTATGCGCCCGGCTCCTACGCCTCCGCCTATGCACCTTGGACCCAGCAGTCGACCTATACGCTCGATTCCGGCGACCGGCTGCGCGTCGTTGTGTTCGGCCAGGACGGCCTGACCAATTCCTACGTGCTCGACGCCAGCGGCCAGATCGCCATGCCGCTGATCGGTACGGTTGCGGCGCGCGGCTTGACCACCGATCAGCTGTCGGAGCGGCTCGCCGATATGCTGCGCCAAGGTTTTATTCGCGAGCCGCATGTCGCGGTCGAAATAGAGGCGTACCGTCCGTTCTTCATCCTCGGTGAAGTCACCGCTCCCGGACAATATCCCTATTCGCCCAACATGACCGTGGAAACCGCGGTGGCGATCGCCGGCGGGTTCGGGCCGCGCGGTTTCCACAAATCTGTCGTCATTAGCCGCACTTTCGGCGGCCAAGTCTATCGCTTCGAGGCGCCGATCAGTTTTCAGATCCGCCCTGGCGACACCATCCAAGTCCAAGAGCGATGGTTTTAGCGGGAACAGATATCAGCAATCAGCCAGGGCGCAACGGCTTCTGAATACTGATTACTGATTACTGATTACTGACTTCTGATACCTGATACTTCTATTTCAGATGTTTAGCGACGAAATCCATGGCGCGTTTTCGCGCGGTCATGGCGGCGGCTTCGTTGTAACTGCCACGCTCTTCGCAATTAAAACCATGCTGCGCGTCGGGATAGACGTAGATTTCGCAATCGCCGCCACGCTTTTGCTTGATGATCTCTAGGTCGCTCATCGGGATTGAGGCGTCCTTTTCGCCGAAATGCATCTGCACCGGGATTTTCGGCTTTTCATCGACATTTTTGGCGATTTGGCCACCGTAAAACGCCACCGCGCAGGACAGGCCGTTGAGCTTGCAGGCCGCCAGGAAGGCGATACTGCCGCCCATGCAAAATCCTGCGATCGCGACCGGTCCCTCTTTCTTGAGCTCGTCGATGGACGCTTGCACGTCGCGCATCATGGCGCCCCAGTCCGGATTGGCGACGAACTTGCGTGCATTGGCAATCTCGTCGGGTGTGTAGCCGCACTCGAAGTTCGGCTGTTGGCGGTCGAATACCGCAGGCGCGACCGCCGTGTAGCCTTGATCGGCGAGCCGGTCGCAGACAGCCCGGATGTGATGATTGACGCCGAAGATTTCCTGAATGACGACAATGCCGCCCTTCGCTTTTCCGGCCGGGTCGGCGCGATAGGCGCCGAGCTTGAAATTGTCCGATGACGTCAACGCAAAATGCTTACCCAAGGTGATCCTCCTGTGACTTTGGCAGCCCGATTATTCGCGTCGGCGGCCGCGGCGGCCGTAACGATGGACCCGCCGCAGCATAGCATCCGGAGCCGTGGTTGAAACGAGGCTTTTGCGCCGGCACCGCGTCAACGCGCGACGACGATGAAATCCGTGCCGTCCCCGGTCTCATCGCCGAGACCCTGGTCTGAGACCACAAGAGATGAGCCCGGCACCATCATCGCGGAAATATTATCGATTACGTCCTGCGGAATGTCGATGCGGGCGAGCGCCTGTTGCGGCGTCTGCGGCGGCGGCAGATCGGCGGCGGGCTTATCCAGTTCCCGGCTGTTTCGCCGGCCCAGGACGCGCTGGTCGGACCGCCTGCCGCTCGCCGCGTTGGGCGGTGCCTTGGGCGGCTCGCCGGGAAGTGACACTACGGTCCAACGCAACGTCGCGTTGTCGCTGGTAAATTCCATGGCGGTAAAGACATGTGTACCCAACGGTTGGTCCGGGCGTTCGATGGCGATCGCGGCGTCAAACAGCGGTTCGAAATTCCGACGCACGTAGAGCTTCTTCTCCTTGCGGCTGACGAAGATCGAAATCGGCGCCATTTTTTCAGGGGGAGCTTGCGTAACCTGCGCGGGCTTGGCTGGCGGTGCCGGCGCGACGTCTTGCGGCGCGGCCGCGGCGGGGTCTGTTTTCGGGGCGTCGGCGCTCGACGCCGCGGCAACGCTTGCTTGTCCCACGCGCAAGCCGAGCTCACCTGGTTTTGCGGTAACCGCGGCGTCGGCCGATGCGGCGTCGGTCGTTTTACTGTCATCGACGGTCTGCGCGGTCCTTAGCGTTTCCGCGGCAACCGGTTCGGCGGGCGGCGCAACGACAGGAGCTGCCGGCTTACTTTTGTGCACGAACAGATGCGAGTCCGCGAATTCGACCGGTTTCAATTCGGCGTTCGCAACGATTACGCGGGCGCCGAGCTTGGTCAGGCTGTAAAGCCGGACCGCAAAATCATGCGGCATGCGGATACAGCCATGCGATGCACGATGGCCGATGTTTTCGCCCTCGTGCAACGCCACACCCGACCAAGTGATCCGCTGCATATAGGGCATCGGCGCATTGCTATAGATGTTGGATCGGTGGAAAACCTGCTTCTGAATGACGCTGAACACCCCCAATGGCGTCGGCAGACTGAGCACACCGGTCGCGACCGAACTGTCGGCGATGTGCGTGCCGTCGCTGTAGAGGTGAAGCTTCTGCTGATCGATGGAAATGAAGATTTGCAGCGGACCTTTCGGGATGTCACCGAACGGCTCTTTGCTGACGTGTTCCGCCGGCCTCGGCGCTGGCTTGTGCCAGAACGTGATTCTGGCGGACGCCGGCAAGCAGCCCAATAAGCTTAGGGCTGTGGCCAGAACGAGCGCGTAAAGGCCGCGGGGAAGCGTGCGTCTGGTTTGCGGCCAAGTGAACGATGCGCTTTCACGCCGCGCGATGTCAGTGTTCAACTCGACCCCCAGGCCAGCGGCAACTTGCGATTCGGTGCGCAAATCTAGTGCACCCGATCGCCGCCCGCCACTGCGCGGCGAACGGACGAAAGAGTATCGTCAATTAAGGGTAACGCAATACGCCAACATGACACCATAACCCCTATTGCGATAGCGTTTTCCGTTTGCACAATGCGACCGTAAGGATTCACGCCGACGGCGTCAGCGCGAAGGCCGCCGCCAAGAGTTCGTAGGAATGCCGTCGCGCGGCATGGTCGAAGACCATGGTGGTGATCATCAGTTCATCGGCCTGCGTAGCCTCGATCAGCGGCAGTAACCGGCGCTTTACCGTGTCGACGCCGCCGACCACTAGACGCCCGCGATTGCCGGCGATTCGTTCGCGATCGATCGGCGTGTAGGGATAGGTCGCGGCCTGTTCGGGCGAAGCGAGCGGAACGTATTCGCCTTGGGCGCGCCGCGCGAAGTGCAGGTCGGCGCTCAACGCCAGCCGCTCGGCCTCGGCGTCGGTATCGGCGGCGATCACCGCGGCGCCGAGAATGGCATAGGGCTCGGTCAGCGCCGCCGACGGCTTAAAATGTTCGCGATAGCTCAGCATGGCGCTCGCCGCGTCATAATCGGCGAAGTGATAGGCGAAAGAAAAGCCTAGCCCGACGGCGGCGGCGAGTTCGGCGCTATATCCGCTCGATCCGAGCAAGAAGATCGGCGGTAACGCGACATCCGCTGGAACGGCGTGGACGTTACGGAATGGGTGGCCTTCCGGGAAACCGCCGCGCTCGAAGGCCAAAAGTTCCTTGAAACGCTCCAAGAAGTCGTCGCCAGGCCGTCCGTCTTGCCGGGCGCGGAGCGCGTAGGAGGTAACCTGATCGGTGCCCGGCGCGCGGCCGAGCCCGAGATCGATGCGTCCCGGAAACAGCGCCTCCAGCACCTTGAAGCGTTCGGCGACCATCAGCGGCGCGTGATTCGGCAGCATGACTCCGCCCGAGCCCACCCGCAGATGCTGGGTCACCGCCGCGATTTGTCCGATCATGATCTCGGGCGAGGAACTGGCGATATTCGCCAGGTTGTGGTGCTCCGCCACCCAGTAACGCTTGTAGCCAAGGCGGTCGGCAAGCCTCGCCAGATCGAGCGAATTGCGCAACGCCGCCGAACCCGGCGTAGCGGTGGTAACGGGCGACAAATCGAGGACGGAAAGTGGGATGCCAGGCACGAAAACCTATCAGCCCTGTGCCGCAACGGCCGTCAATCCCGAGCTTTTGACCAATCGCCTCTTGCCCTTGGGGGGCGAGCAGCGGCGAGCGCGCCATCGCCGCCTGAAGACCCTTTCTTGCGCCGCGGCGCTCTCTGATGCAGGATTTACGGGCGAACCTCTCCTACCCTCAAGTGACTGCTTCGTGACTGCCGAAGGCCCCGCCGGCCGGCCGAACCGCTTAGAAAACCAATAGAGTTCAGCGCAATGAACCCGAACCCGCGCCCTGATTACTATCCGGTACCGGGTCACCGGGCGCGAAGCGCCGTGAAAAATTAAGTGAGAAATCCCGAGCGCGTCCCCGGCCCGAAGGGCGTCGCCGCGGTGCAGGCGAAGCTGTTGCTCGTGCTGCTGTGCGTGATTTGGGGCGTGACTTGGCCCGTGGTGCGGATCGGGTTGACCGAAATCCCGCCGTTTAGCCTGCGCACCTGCAGCCTCGGTCTCGGCGCCGCTACGCTTTTTGTCGTCTGTCTGGTCAAACGCCGCAGTTTTCGCGTCGCGAACGCGAAAGCCTGGGCGCATGTGGTCATCGCGTCGGTCCTCAACATCGCCGCCTACACCGTGCTGAGTTCCTACGCGCAACTAGCAACCACCACGTCGCGGGTGTCGGTGCTGTCTTATACAATGCCGATCTGGGCCGTGGTGCTGGCGTGGCCGTTCCTCGGCGAGCGCCCCACCGGCACGCAAACGCTCGCGCTGGGTTTGTCGGTGGCCGGGCTTGCCATTTTGATTTATCCGCTGACCGCGGCCGGAGTTCCGTTGGGCGTTCTATTGGCGCTCGCCACCGGGCTGATCTGGGGCGCCGGCACGGTTTATCTGAAATGGGCGCGCATCGATGCCGATCCGATGGGCGTTTCGTTTTGGCAGCTCATGATCGCGTTTGGCATCATCGCGGTATGCGCGTTGCTCGACCGCAGCTGGGCCGCGCTTGGCATGGCGCACGCCAAGGCGATCGCCGCCACGCTATTCGCCGGCGTGGTGGGCAATGGAGTTGCTTACGGCTTGTGGTTCGACATCGTTCGGCGGTTGCCCGCGGCGACGGCATCGCTGGGTTTACTCAGCGTTCCAGTCATCGGCGTTGTCGCCTCCATGGTCCTGCTGGGCGAGGTTCCGACGCTGGCCGATATCATAGGCTTCGTCTTGATTTTTGCGGCCTCTGCCTGTGTGTTGTCGGCGCGGCCGACCCCCTCCCTGCCGTCCGCCGCCAGTGGGGGAGCGTAGCGCGTCAATCGACCCGCTGCGCCAGTTCTGCGACGCGCGCCACCATGGCGCTTTGGGGATCGGCCAGCGCGTCGATCACAGTGAAATGATTGGTGCCGGCGATCTCCTCGTAGCGGGTTTGTGCCGTGCCTTGCCAAGCCTGCGCGATGATCCGGCTCTGGCGCTTGAATTCCTCCGATTCCAGTCCGCCCACGACGGCATCGAAGACGCGGCCGGAAACAATCGGCCAAAAAACCGGCGAGACCTTGCGCGCGACCGCGGCATCGAGGCGCAAATCTTGGTTGATACTCGTATCCATCAGGGGCGTCAGATCGAAAATCCCGGAGATCGAATATCCGGCCGGGATCAGGTCGGCCGGCGCCTTGGGGTAGAGCGAAGGCCAGTCAGTGGCGACCATGGCGCCGGCGAGGTGACCGCCGGCCGAATGGCCATAAACGACCATGCGCCGGCCGAACCGCTGCCATAGAAACCCACAGGCACGGCGCATTTGCTCAATGATCGCGGCAATGGTCACGTTCGGGCATAGATCGTAGCCGACGACCGCGACGGCGACGCCGTGGGCGTTCAAGCCGCGCGCCATCTGGCTATACATCGAGGGATCGAACGCGCGCCACCAGCCGCCATGAATAAAAACCGCGAGCGGCGCGCCGTCCCCTGCCGCGGGCAGGAACAAATCGAGATATTGCCGCGGCGGATCGCCATAGAACAGGCCGAGCTCGGCGCGCCCGGCCTTCAACGTCTCGGCGCGGTAATCCTCCGCTTCGCGCGCCCAGCGCGCGAAAATCTCCGCGTGTTCGGGCACGCGGGCGCGATTGTTGTATTCGGCTTCGTAATCGATGGCGGCCATCGGGTGCTCTTCCGCAATTTCGCGCGAGATTGCGGCACGCTGGAGCGGCTGGCAAGCTGCAGCGGCATTCGCGGCATCGACAGGGCGGCGAAATCTGTTAGGGGATTGCCATGAAAGTCGGCGGCAAACCCATGCGTAGCATCTGGCTCGAGCCGGACGGCTGGTCGGTCGGCGTGATCAACCAGACGCTCTTGCCGCACCGGTTGGCGATCGTACGGCTGACGACGCTCGACGAGGCGGCGCACGCCATCCGCGCCATGCAGATCCGCGGTGCACCGCTGATCGGCGCCACGGCGGCCTACGGCATGTGCCTCGCCCTGCGCGCCGACCCGTCCGATGAAGCGATCGAGCGCGCCTACGCGACGCTGATCGCCACGCGCCCCACCGCCATCAATCTCAAATGGGCGCTCGATGAGATGATAGCGGCTGTGCGCAACCGGCCGCGCGGCGAGCGCAGCGCCGCCGCCTATCGGCGCGCCGCCGAGGTCAGCGAGGAAGACGTCGCCATCAATACCGCCATCGGCAAGAGCGGCCTGCCGCTCATCGAAGCCATCGCCCGGCGCAAGAAGGCAGGCGAGCGCGTCAATGTGCTGACCCATTGCAATGCCGGCTGGCTTGCGGCGGTCGATATCGGCACCGCCACGGCGCCAATCTATTTGGCCCATGACAATGGCATCGCCATCCACGTGTTTGCCGACGAGACGCGGCCGCGCAATCAGGGCGCTTCGCTGACCGCTTGGGAGCTCGGGCAACACGGCGTGCCGCACACGGTGATCGCCGACAATACCGGCGGGCACCTGATGCAGCACGGCCTGGTCGACCTGGTCATCGTCGGTACCGACCGCGTCACAAAGAACGGCGACGTCTGCAACAAGATCGGAACCTATTTGAAGGCGCTGGCCGCGCGCGACAACAATGTGCCGTTCTACGTCGCGCTGCCATCCCCCACCATCGACTTCACGGTCGCCGATGGGATTGGCGAAATCCCGATCGAGGAACGCGGTGCCGACGAGGTCGCGACGATGACCGGGCGTACCAAAGACGGCCGCATCGAGACCGTGCGGATCGTGCCCGACGGTTCACCGGTGGCGAATTTCGGCTTCGACGTCACGCCGGCGCGCCTGGTCACCGGCCTGATTACCGAGCGCGGAATTATCGCGGCCGCGGCGGCGGCGCTTGCGGGGGCTTTCCCGGAGCGCGCCGGCGCGGCAGAATAAGGGGGTGAGACGGAGTCCGCGACGTGCGTAAGCTCGCTTGCCGCCCGCTGTCGAACCTGCCGCTGCCAGGAATCCTCACCATGACACTTTCGTCGCTCGCAGCCGCCGTGCCGATCGATGGCCGTCAATCGCCGACAGCGCTGGCGATCGCCCGCGGCACGGCGCGCTATCTGCACGCACTGGGCTATTGCGTGGTGAGCGAATTGGCGCTGCCGTCGGGCCGGCGCGCCGATCTCGTGGCGCTCGGCGGCGACGGCGAAATCGTCATCGTCGAAATCAAGTCATCGGTGGCGGATTTTCGCGCCGATCAGAAATGGATGGACTACCGGCTACATTGCGACCGGCTGTTCTTCGCCACCATTGTGGACGTTCCCTGCGAGATATTTCCGCCGGATACCGGACTTATCGTGGCGGATTCGTTCGGGGCTTCGATCGTGTGCGAGGCGCCGGAGCATCGGCTTGTCGCGGCCACGCGCAAAAGCGTCATGCTGCGCTTCGCGCACACCGCGGCGCTACGACTACAGGCCCTGGCCGATCCGCAGGGCCCTTATGGCGGAGAATTATGAGAATGATTACGCCGCTGCGGCCGCAGTTTCTCGATCGGATTTAAGCCGATCGAGCCAGTATCGCAGCACCGCCAAATCGACCGGTTTTGGGATCGCCTGCCACACATTCAAATTGAACGATCTGGCGGTCTTCACGGTTTCGCTGCGGGTTGCGGGGTCGCAACCGCTGATGACGATAATCGGCGCCGCGGAGCCGATGAAGCAGAGGTGGCGCAGCATCTCGAAGCCGGCATCGGGGCCGAGCGAGAGATCGAGCGTAACGCAGTCGAACGCGGTCTCTCGCAACAGTTTGGCGGCCTCGTCGAAACTCGCCGCCCCCGCCGGCGCATAGCCGGCCTTGGCCGCAACCCGGCAGATGATCATGCGGTGCAGGGTCTCGTCGTCGATGACGAGCAAACGCGGCTTTATCGGCCGCGCGGCTTTTGCAACGGCCATGTTCTGTTGGTCCGAAAAAAGCCGCCCATCCCGATCGAGCATACAAACGCCCTCGGCAACCATTAGGAGTTGCCCCGAATGATAGGATAAGTCTGCGAAATATGTACTAATCAATTCCGTAAAATTTGAACGATGTCGACCGGATCTTCACCGGTGCTAACCCGGTCAATCGGCGATAAGCGATGGCCGGCTATTTGGGCGCGCGTTTGGCGAGAATGCGCTGCAATGTCCGGCGATGCATGTTGAGGCGGCGCGCGGTTTCCGAAACGTTACGGCCGCACAATTCATAGATGCGCTGGATGTGTTCCCAGCGGACGCGGTCCGCCGACATCGGGTTTTCCGGCGGTTCGATCCTTTTGTCATCGAGGGCAAGAAGCGCTGCGGCGACATCGTCGGCATCGACCGGCTTGGCGAGATAATCGACCGCGCCGAGCTTTACCGCATTGACGGCGGTCGCGATATTACCATAACCGGTAAGGATGATAGCGCGCGCCTCCGGCCGGCGCTTTTTCATGGCCGAAATGACGTCGAGGCCATTGCCATCGCCGAGCCGCATGTCGACCACGGCAAAGGCGGGCGCAGCCCGCTCAACTTGCATCAAGCCTTCGGCGACCGACTCGGCCGTCGTCACCAAAAAGCCCCGCCCTTCCATAGCGCGCGCAAGCCGCTGTAAGAACGACTTGTCGTCTTCGACGATCAAGAGCGTCCGCTCGCTCGGAACCGGGCCGGACACGGCACTGCTCATTGCGTTGCTCATGGGAATTCCACTCCGTCAATGCCAATGCGAGTCACGCCATTTCAACAAGCAGTCAAGCAGGGCCTGCGGTAACTAACAACTAAGAAGCCTGGGCCACCGCCTCAAGGGGCGGTGAAGCGGTCGGCCGTTCGAATTCCGCGCGGTTCCAGGTCACGGTAACCGTAGCACCGTGCAACGGTGGCGCCTGGTTGACCAGCGACAGTTTTGCGCCGGAGCGCTCCAAAAGCGTTTTGGCAATGAAGAAGCCGAGCCCGAGCCCGAACACGGAATCCTCGTCGGCTTCCGGCCCGCGCGGGCCGGGCCGCCGGTGCGTGACATAGGGCGCGCCGATGCGATCGAGAATTTCGGGGGCGAAGCCGGGTCCATCGTCGCTGATGGTGATACTGACGTCCTCCGCGCCCCATTGCGCAAAAATCTCGACCCGCTGATGGGCGAAATCGACGGCATTTTCGATCAGATTGCCGAGCCCATATCGGATCGCCGGATTACGGGCGCCGACCGGCTCGGCGGCGCGGCTGGGCGGATAGGTCACGCCGATCGTAACCCCGAAATTGCGATGCGGCGCCGCCGACTCCTCGATGAGAGCGGACAGCGGCATACGGTCGAACGGGTCGCCGGCGGGAAGCTCGGTGATCTTCGCCAAAATCTCGCGGCAGCGCTGCGCCTGCTCGCGCAACAGCTTCACATCCTCGGCATAGGGGGAATTAGCCTCGAGCGCGCGCTCGATTTCGCGCACAACAACCGTAATGGTGGAAAGCGGCGTGCCAAGTTCATGCGCCGCCGCGGCGGCTAGGCCATCGAGTTGCGACAAATGCTGCTCGCGCGCCAAGACCAGCTCGGTCGCCGCCAGCGCGTCCGAGAGCTGACGGGCCTCCTCCGCGACCTGCCATGTATAGACGCCGATATAGCCGATCGCGAGCAGGATCGAGAGCCAAACCCCGACCATGTAGATTTCCGGCAGTTCCAGCGGATCCTCGCTGTCCCACGGCAGATCGTAATGCAAGAAGACGAGCACGGTGGCGCAGAACATGGCGAATGTGCCGATCAGCAAAGTCATGCGTGGCGGCAGCGCCGTGGCGGAAATCAACACCGGTCCGAGCAGCAGGAACGAGAAGGGATTTTCCAGGCCTCCGGTGAGGTAGAGCAGCGACGCTAGTTCGGCGATGTCGAACGCCATCAGCCACGCCGCGCGGTCGGGCTCGAGCCACTGAGTCTGGTGGAAACTCACCCGCAGCGCCACGTTGAGCAGGGCGGCCACCGCGATCACGGCGAGGCAGGCCCAGATCGGAACCTCGAATTCGAGACCGAAATGCACCACCAACACGGCCGCGATCTGGCCGACAACAGCGAGCCAACGCAGCCGGATCAGCGTATCCAGCCGCACGTTTCGCGGACGCTCGTGAGTCCGTGGCAGACCGAACATGGTCCTTAATGTAGCGGCTGGCGGAGCCATATCCAAACCGGCCGAGGTACCGCTGGCCTAAGCCGCGCCGATGCGCGAAAATGCGCCGCAACGGGCTTAGCGTCTTAGACTTGGCGCAAATCGCCATGTGATAATCGAATTGGGAGTGAGCCAAATGGCCTACGATCTCGATCAGTTCATCTCCGATTGCCGCTCGATCCTCGAGCGCGATGCCGGACCGGCCGGCCGCGAACAGGTGCGCACGCACCTCGAGCGCCTGCTGTGCAATCCGGATTTCATCCGCCAGTACGCCGGCGAGGAAACCCCGCGGGGGCTACATGTCCTTTATGAAGACGCCGAGCTTGGCTTTCAGATTCTCGCCCACATCAACGACAAGGCCCGCGTCTCGCCGCCGCACGACCACGGCGACTCGTGGGCAATCTACGGTCAGGCCACGCACTACACCGATATGATCGAATGGGAGCGTGAGGACGACGGCGGCGATCCGGCGCACGCCAAGCTCAAACCGGCGAAGAAATACCGCCTGACGCCCGGCCATGCCGGCATCTATCAGGATGGCAAAATTCATTCGATCGATTATCCCGATCATTCCCGTTTCATCCGCGTCACCGGGACCAATCTCGACCGCATCGATCGCGTGCGCTTCGACTTAAAGACCGGCGAAGTCAAACGCATGACGCCGCAGCAGGCCACGTGACGCCATTGGTAAGTCCCGCCGAGCTGCGGGGCTGGATCAAGGACGACGGCGAACTCGCCATCGCGGATGTGCGCGAGGAACTGATCTTTTCTCAAAATCATCTGCTGTTGGCGCGTTCGGTGCCGCTGAGCCGATTCGAATTGCGGTTCGCGCCATTGGTGCCGCGCTGCGCGACGCGAATCGTACTCTGCGATGACAACGACGGCCTCGCTGAGCGAGCGGGCGCGATTCTCGCGCGTAACGGCTATTCCAATGTGCACATCCTTACCGGCGGCATCGCCGCTTGGGCGGCGGCGGGGTTTGAGCTGTTTTCGGGCGTCAATGTCCCAAGCAAGGCCTTTGGCGAATTTATCGAGCATGCCAACGGCACGCCCAATATTGCGGCCGCCGAGCTCGAAAAGCATTTGCGCGGCGGCGCCGATCTTGTTGTTCTCGACAGCCGCCCGTTCGATGAATATGCGCGGGTCTCGATTCCTGGCGCGACCAACGTACCCGGCGCGGAGCTGGTGCTGCGGGCACGCGACATCGCGCCGTCGCCGGAAACGCTGATCGTGGTCAATTGCGCCGGTCGGACCCGCAGCATTATCGGTGCGCAATCGCTGATCAATGCCGGCGTGCCGAACAAGGTATTGGCGCTGCGCAACGGTACCATGGGCTGGAGCCTCGCCGGCTTCCGTTGCGAGCGCGGAAAAAATCGGCGGGCGCCGGGCGTTTCTTCCCAGACGCTTGATTGGGCCAAAGCCGCGGCACTGCGCGTTGCCCAAGCCTGCGGCGTCGGCCGGATCAATCGCGCGACGCTGGACGCCTGGCGGCAGGACAGCGAACGCACCCTCTATCTGTTCGACGTGCGCGATCCCGCCGAATATCAAGCCGGCCATCTGGCCGGGGCGATTTCCGCCCCCGGCGGTCAGTTGGTGCAGGCGACCGATCAATATGTCGGCACGCTCGGCGCGCGCATCGTGCTGGTCGATGACGCCGATGTTCGCGCCGCAATGACCGCGTCGTGGCTGCGCCAGATGGGTTTTGCCGATGTCTTTATGTTGGCCGAGGCGGGCACGGAAAGCGGCTGGCCCGCGGCGGCGCTGCTGGAAGGAAAAACCCGTCCCGCCGCCGCCATCGACTGTGCCGGCCTGAGCGGGCTGCTTGCCGGCAACGCGGCCACCGTCATCGACCTCTCACTCAGCCGGAACTATCAGGCGCGCCACGTCCCCGGGGCGTGGTTCGCCATCCGCACGCGGCTCGATCGGGCGCTGAAAACGATTCCGCTTCATGGCACGCTGGTGCTGACCTGCGAGGATGGCGCATTGGCCCGCCTCGCGGTGCCGGAAGCCGAGGCGGTGCTCGGCCACCCGGTGCGCTTTCTCACCGGCGGCAACGCCGCGTGGCAGGCGGCCGGCCAGCCGTTTTCGGCCGAGGCCAAAATGGCCGATGAGGCCGTCGATCAATGGCGCAAACCCTATGAACGCGGCGCCGACAGCGAGGCCGCGATGCGCGAATATCTGGCCTGGGAAATCGACCTTTTGCCGCGCATTGAACGCGACGGATCGCTGAAATTTTTTTGTTATCGCGGATGAAGTTGAGCGTACGCCGATCACGGCTGCCAGGCGGCGTCCGCAACCTTCGGCTCGACACCGACGCGTCGTGCCGGTTCGATCACCTTGAACAGCGCCCGCAACACCTCCGGCACGCCCGAACCGCTCACCGCGGAAACAACGAGCGGCGTCTTTTTCGCTGCTCGTTTGAGCAGCGCTACTTGCTTTTTGATATCGGCGTCGCTCATCGCGTCGGACTTGCTCAGCGCGACGATTTCCGGCTTACCCGTAAGTTCGTGGCCATAGGCCGAAAGTTCGTCACGTACCGTCTTATAGACCGTGCCGGCATCGCCGCCGGTTCCGTCGACCAGATGCAGGAGCACGCGGCAGCGCTCGACATGGCCAAGAAAGCGATCACCAAGGCCGACACCTTCATGGGCGCCCTCGATCAGGCCCGGAAGGTCGGCCAGCACGAATTCTCGCCCATCGATGTCGACGACGCCGAGCTGGGGATGCAGCGTGGTAAAGGGATAATCGGCGATTTTCGGTTTGGCCGCGCTCACCGAGTCGAGGAACGTCGATTTACCGGCATTCGGCAGCCCGACGATCCCGGCATCGGCGATCAACTTGAGCCGCAGCCGGAGCGTCAATTCGGTGCCGGGCTGCCCGGGATTGGCGTGACGCGGCGCGCGATTGGTCGAAGACTTAAAATGCGCATTGCCGAAGCCGCCATTGCCGCCGTGCGCCAACACGACGCGTTGTCCCGGTTCGGTGAGATCGGCAAGTAGGTTCTCGCCGTCCTCCTCGTAAATCTGCGTGCCGACCGGCACTTTGAGCACGACGTCGGCGCCGTTGGCGCCATGACGGTCCTTGCCCATGCCGCCGCGACCGTTTTTGGCCATGAAATGCTGTTGGTAGCGGTAGTCGATCAGCGTGTTGAGGCCGTCGACCGCGACTGCGATGACATCGCCGCCACCGCCGCCATCGCCGCCGTTCGGCCCGCCATACTCGATAAATTTTTCACGCCGGAACGACACACAGCCGTTGCCGCCGTCGCCGGAGCGGATATAGACCTTGGCCTCGTCGAGGAATTTCATCGGATCACTTCGTAAAGCCGCTGTGCCGGAGAGACAATCTCGAAATAGCCGCGCTCGAATAGCCGCGGTGGCAAGGAGCGCGCACTTGATATAGTGTGGAAATTCGGAATTGCGGCATGAGGTTTTACCGAATTCCGCGTGGGAGAGTCGGAAGCGTGTGGCGTGTTTTCAAGCTTGCGGTGCGGGCTGCGGTTTGGCGGGTTACGCCTGAGCCACCGCTGGTGGGGCTGGAAGTCCTCCTGGTCTTTACCATCCTTACTGCCGTCGTCCGTCTTGGGCTGGAATTGCTCGCGGCGGGTACTTGGCACTCCTTTAATCCCTACGGCCTCAATGCGATCGTCGCCGGGCTCGCGCTCGAACTCGCCGTGGCGGCGCTGTTTGTCCGACCGGGCGCTCGCGCTACCGCACTATCGGCGATGTTGTTTCTCTCGGTGGTCGCGCAAATCGTCACCACGGCCATCAAGTCAGCCGTACCGTTACTGGCGCCCGCCGCCGTGCTCAATGACCCCGGAACCAGTACGATCGCGCTAAGCGCGATTTACGCCCTGGCCGTGATCTGGTGGGTCTTCGCGATGATGGCCGTTCTGCGCAGCCTGCAAGCGCAATCGCGATTAGTTCTGGTCGGCCGCGTTGCCGCTCTATGGCTGGCGCTGCTCATCGCCGACGCGCTGATACCCTACGCTCCGGTATTTCCGCCACCCGACTTCGATGCTCGCGGCGCCAATTGGTGGGAAGTCTTCCACGCGATGCGTCAGGAAAAAAGCGCCGTCGCCGAAACGTCTCAAATCGATAAGGCGCAGGCAGCGCTGTTACAGGCGGAATTAGCCCGCCTCGCGCCGCGGAGCACAGGCACGACCGACATTTATGCTCTCGGCATTGCCGGCTGGGCGGAACAAGACGTCTTCATCAAGGAACTCGACGGCGGACTGGCGGCCATAACCCACGTCCTGCCGATCAAGGATCGGACGGTCCGGTTGATCAATAATCGCGAAACGCTCGACACCGTTCCGCTCGCGAACTTGCAGAATTTTACCGCTGCCGTGCACGCCATAGGCGGCGTCATGGACAAGAACGAGGATGTTCTCGTTCTGCTGATGACGTCGCATGGCAGTAAGCAGGGATTTATGCTGCAACTCCCTGGGGCTATGGCCGAACTGACGCCGCAACAAGTGGCCTCGGTGCTTGACAGTGAGGGCATCAAGAACCGCGTTGTGATCGTTTCCGCCTGTTACGCCGGGATCTTTCTGCCGGCCTTGGCGAACGACACCACCATCGTCATAACGGCCGCGGACGCGCAGAATACCTCGTTCGGCTGCGCCGCCGAACGCGACTGGACTTATTTCGGCGATGCGTTCTTTCGGCAAAGCCTGCTCCCCGGCACCAATTTCGAGAAGGCGTTCGATCATGCCCGCGCCCTAATCCAGGGCTGGGAGCTCATGGACCATGCGCCGCCATCAAACCCGCTGGCCCATTTCGGGCCGGCGTTGGTGGCCAAGCTTGGGACGGTATTCGCGGCCACCGCCAATGCCGGGCAGTAGGCGCAATTTCCGGAGCGGCGCCATCACGCCATTTGCTTGACGCGCCCCCAAGACTTGAGCGACGCCCACAGTCCGCGGTCGAGGCGGAAGCGGTCGACCGGCGCCGCAGAGTTGATGGCGCGGATGCGGTAGAGGCCGACGCCGCTCCACTGGAAGCCGCATTTTTCCAGCACGCGGCGCGCGACCGGATTGCTGACACGCGCGCCAGCCGCCAACGCCTGATGACCGAGATCGTTGAAGGCGTAATCGACCACCGCCCGCGCCGCTTCGGTGGCGTAACCGGCGCCCCAAAACGGCTGGCCCACCCAAAAGCCAATCTCGGCCGTGTCCTCGCGCGTCGCGACGCCGCAAACGCCGATGAGTTCGCCGTCGAGCGTCGTGACGAACGTGGCTTCGCCGTCTTGCCTGTTGACCGCGGCAATGAACCGTTCGGCGTCGTCGGCGCCATAGGGATGCGGAATGCCCAGCGTATTCTCCGCGACGCGGCGGTCGCCGGCGACGCGTACAACGGCCTTTACGTCACTGCGGCGCGGCGCGCGCAATATGAGACGTCCGGTCTTAAGGACGGCCATACTGCGCTGTTGCCGCCGCGGCACCAGATCCTCAGTGGTAAGAACTTTAGTCGGGACGATTTCAGGTGCGAAGACTTCACTTGATTGCGTCATCGCGTGGGCTCCTTGCAAAAAACCAAAAGGGGAGCCGGCATCCCGGTCTCCCCTGTTCGCAAGCCCAAGTTTAGGAAAGTTCATGGGGCCTGCCGGATCGACTTGGATGCCGGCAGACCTCGTATGATCCGCCGTATTACTGCGCCGCTGCCTCCGACATGGGAAGGACCGATACGAAGACGCGGCCCTTGGTCTTGGCGCGGAACTCGACTTTGCCGTTAATCAACGCAAACAACGTGTGGTCCTTGCCGATGCCGACATTTTTGCCGGCATGCCATTTGGTGCCGCGCTGCCGCGCGATGATGTTGCCGGCCAGCACTTGCTCGCCGCCGAAAATCTTAAGCCCCAGGCGCTGACCGGCCGAATCTCGGCCATTGCGTGAGGAGCCGCCTGCCTTTTTGTGTGCCATGACTGGCCTCCGCTTCGTAGCTACCGACTATACCGGATTCGTGACAAGACCATCACTTTCGCATCACTTCTTTTTGCCCGCCGCCGCCGGTTTTTTGGCTTTCACCCGGGCTTTGGGTTTCGGCTTTTCGGACTTCTTTGCCGAAGCCTTGCGTGGCGAGGCCGGGGCGTCGTCCGATGCTTCCGCCGTGGCGGCGGCATCGGCGGCCGGCGCCGGAGCCGCCGCGCGTTTCGGTCTTGGCGGAACCGTCTGGCTCGGCTTCTTGCCGTCGGTGAGGATCTCGGTGATGCGGGTCAGCGTGAACTCCTGGCGATGACCAATTTTGCGGCGCGAGTTCTGGCGCCGCCGCTTCTTGAAGGCGATGATTTTCGGCCCGCGAGCCTGATCGAGCACCTCGGCCGCGATCGTGGCACCGGCCACCATCGGGGCGCCGAGCGTCACACTGTCGCCGCCGACGACCAGGACCTCGCCGAATTCGACGATCTCGCCGGGTTCGCCCTTGACCTTTTCGATCTTGAGCACGTCCTCGGCGGCTACCCGGTATTGCTTGCCGCCCGTTTTAAAGACCGCGAACATCTTAATTCCTTGTGTTCGATCCCGATGCTCGGATTTGCGTCCGGACCGGCTTCTTGCAGTCGATTCTGCTGATGGTTAGCGGCGTGATGACGGGCCAATCGCCACATCGAAGGCCGCACCGAACGCGCACTGACCGGCGTCCTTATGACGGCAGGTCAAGTTCCTGTCAAGAAACGCAAAGCAGCCCGCATTTCCGGGTATCCACCATTCGCTCAACGGACGTAGAGGCCGATAATCGATGTTCCGTTGACGGGCTTTTGGGCTCAAGATATCGGCGGATTATTGCACTATTCACGGCGCGGCGAGCGGCAGCGCGCAACGCAGGGAGGAGAAGCGATGACCAGGCTGTCCCGTCGCACGCTGCTCGCCGTCGCGCTGCCGGCCATGACGCCAATGCTGGCTCGCGCCCAGAGCGCGGTTCCGGACACGGCAGACTATCCCAATCGCCCGGTCACCTTCGTGGTGCCATTCGCGCCGGCCGGCAGCACCGATATTCTTGCCCGCCTGCTTGGCCAAAAGCTCGAGCAACAGTTTGGCAAGCCTTTCGTGGTCGAGAATCGCCCCGGCGCCGGCACCATCCTGGCGACCAACTTTGTCGCCAAATCCCCGGCCGACGGATACACCATCATGATGGCGGTGTCTTCGCTTGCGATCGATGCGACGCTCTATAAGACGCTGCCCTACGATCCGGCCAAGGAGTTGGCGCTGGTGGCGCTGATCGCTTCAGTTCCGTTCGTGCTGGTGGTCAACCCATCCCTAGCGGTGAACAGCATCGACGATCTCATCAAGCTCGCCAAGGAAAGGCCGTTGAGCTACGGCTCCGGCGGCATCGGATCATTCCATCATCTGGCCGCCGCATTATTTACCAGCATGACCGGCATCAAGGCGACGCACGTACCTTACAGAGGAACCGCGCCGGCGCTCGACGATCTGCTTGGCGGCTACATCCAGTTCATGTTCAGCGATCTGGGCCCGGCGCTGCCGTTGATCACCGCCGGTAAACTGCGCGCGCTCGCGATCACGACCAAGCAACGCTTCACGACGCTGCCGGACGTGCCGCCGCTCGACGAAGCCGGGGTGCCCGGCTTCGACGTCGCCGCGTGGCAAGGCGTCGTCGCGCCGGCGCAAACGCCGGCACCGATTTTCGGCAAACTCAATACGCAGCTCAACGCCATCGTATCCACGGACGAGATTCGCGCCCGGCTGACGAATCTCGGCATGATACCGGTCGGCAAAGGATCTCCGGAGGAACTCACGCACTTCCTGCAGTCCGAAATTTTGCGCTGGCGCACGGTCGTCGAGGCGGCCGGCATCGCCCGATCCGAGTAACGCGCTTGTCCGGTTCCGCCGCCCAGAACGAGATCGACCGCCAGCTGCCGGCCGGCGCTGAGATATTCTTCGATCATGTCGGCCATTTCGTCCGCGATGCCGAAGCCGCCAGCCGCGCGCTCAAGCGCTGCGGCTTCGCGCCGGCGCCGATCTCGATCCAGGTTAATCCCGATGCCGCGGGCGGCTCGCGCCCGACCGGCACCGGCAATGTCACCGCCATGTTGGCAAGCGGCTACCTCGAAGTGCTGTTCAAAACCGCCGACACGCCGCTCAGCCGCGAGTTCGAGGCAGCGCTCGAGCGCCATGCCGGCCTACATCTCGCGGCGTTTGCCGTTGCCGACGCGGAAAAAGCGCACCGCCGGCTCGCCGCAAACGGTTTTCGCATGCGCGAGCTGGTGCGCATACAACGCCCGGTCGACACCGAGTCAGGCTCCGGCACCGCGGCGTTCACGATCGCCCGCGTCCAGCCCGAGGTGATGCCGGAGGGCCGTATCCAG
>Ga0181537_10001271_pt1 | contig 23413 bp, 24 predicted proteins | sample PEATcosm2014_Bin_39_FD_119765 | JGI IMG/M metagenome (GOLD analysis project Ga0181537, IMG submission 119765) | Peatland microbial communities from MTU Mesocosm Facility, Houghton, MI, USA - PEATcosm2014_Bin23_10_metaG | ecosystem: Environmental > Terrestrial > Soil > Wetlands > Peat | place... | reverse complement strand
CGGCATCGTGACCGCGCTGCATGGTGCGCCCGGCGACATCCTGCCCACCGGTGCGCCGCTCATCGACTTCGATTCCGGCACCGTGGTCGGCCGCATGCCCGCCACGAGCGAGGAGGAACTGATCGAGGCCGCGGTGGTGGGCGGCGCGCGACGGCCCGCCGGCGCTCGCGGACGCACCGTGCCCGCGGCACGGGCGCTCGCCAGGCGCTTTCGCGTCGACCTGACCCAAGTCCCCGGCACCGGCCGCGCGGGTCTCATCACGCTCGACGATGTCCTGCGGCACGCAGCGCTCAGTCCCGCTCAGCCGGCGGAACCGGTGGCGCCTTCGACGCTGGCGGCGCCCTCATCTACACTGGTGGCGCCTTCACCTACGCTGGCAGCGCCCGGCGACGCAACGGTCGAGCCGCTGCGCGGCGTGCGGCGCGCGATGGCGCACAGCATGTCGCAGTCGCGCGATCAGGTGGCCGGCAGCACCGTGTGCGATGACGCCGACATCCATCACTGGACGGAGCGCGGCGATTACATGGGGCGGATCATGCGTGCCATGATCGTTGCCTGGCGAACGGAACCCGCCTTGAACGCCTGGTATGATCCGGCTGCGCAAGCGCGAATTCTGGTGGGCCACATCGACTTGGGGCTCGCGGTGGACACGCCGGGCGGCTTGATCGTGCCGGTGGTGCGCAACATCGAAAACAAAACGCAGGCCTCGCTGCGGGCGGAAGTGGCGCGGGTCAAGGAAGCCGCGCACCGGCGCAGCACGCCCGCGGAGGATCTGCGTGACTTCACCATGATGCTGTCGAATTTCGGCACTCTCGCGGGCCGCTACGGCATCCCGCTGGTGGTTCCGCCGGCCGTCGCCATCTTGGGGGTCGGCAAGGTGCGCGAGGATGCCGTCGTCGTTGCGGGCGCCGTGCACGCCCATCGGCGCATGCCCCTCTCCTTGAGTTTCGATCACCGCTGCATCACCGGCGGCGAAGCGTGCCGCTTCCTGGGTGCGGTCATCGCCGATCTCGAAAAGCCGCAATAGCGAGCCCCCGCCATGTATCAGGCTTCCTCGGAACAACATCGCCGGATTGTCTCCGCCGTGGTGCGATCCGCCGTCCGGCCGCCCAAATCGCTGCGGCACCTGGATTGGCGCCGCTTTCTGCAAGGCTATTACGCCAACGTCGATGCCGCGGAGCTGGGCGAGCGCGATCCTGCGAGCCTTGCCGGCGCGGCGCTGTCGCATTTGCTGTTCGCGTTGCGGCGTGGAAGATCCGCGCGGGTGCGGGTGTTCAATCCGACGCTGCGCGAGCACGGCTTCACCTCGCCGCACACCGTCATCGAGATGGTGAACGACGACATGCCGTTTCTGGTCGATTCGATCAACCTCGCATTGACGCAGCGGGCGCTGACCCTGCATTTTCTGACGCATCCGATATTTGCGGTGACCCGCGACCGTTCCGGCACCCTGCAAAGCCTGCACGAGCGCGGCGAACCGGGCCAGCCGCGCAGCGAACGTACCGGGAAGCAGCGGCTCGAATCGTTTCAACACATCGAGGTGGATCGCATCGTGGATCCCGCCACGCTCGAGTCGCTTCGCGCACAGATCGAGCGCAGCATGCGCGACGTGCGGGTTGCATCCGCCGATTGGGGCAAGATGCAGAGCGCTCTGCGACTCGCGGCGCAGGATTTGAGCGCCTCGAGCGCGCGCATCGACCCGACCGACCTCAACGAGGCGCTGGGACTGCTCGCGTGGATGGAGAGCCGGCATTTTACCTTCGTGGGCTACCGCGAATATCGTCTGCGCGGCCGCAAGGGGCGCGAATCGCTGGCGCCGCTCGAGGCCACAGGACTCGGTATTCTGCGCCGCGGCCACCGCAGGCCGCAGAGCCAGAACCGCATTCGCTCGAGCGACATCCGCCGTCAGAGCCGCTCGCGCGACATCGTTCTCGTCACCAAGGCGAATTTGGAGTCGACCGTGCACCGGCCCGGCTACCTCGACTATGTCGGGATCAAGAGCTTCGACTCCCGCGGCCGCTTGATCGGCGAGAGGCGCTTCCTGGGGCTGTGGACCTCCGCGGCATACAACAGCAATCCGCGGGAAATTCCGCTGTTGCGCCACAAGGTTGCGCAGGTGGCGGAGCACTTCGCGCTCGCTCCCGACAGTCACGACGGCAAGGCGCTGCAGCATATCCTCGAAACATTTCCGCGCGATGAACTCTTTCAAGCAGACGTCGCGGAACTGACCCGCATCGTCGCCGGCATATTCGGCCTGCAGGAGCGCCCACGGGTCCGGGTGCTGCTGCGGCGGGATGCGTTTCGCCGCTTCGTATCCTGCCTCGTGTTCGTGCCGCGCGAGAAATACAACACCCAGGTCCGCCGGCGCATCGAGACCGTCATTCGCGACGCGCTGTCGGCCGCCGGCATGGAATCGCAGGTGCAGATTGCGGAGTCGAACCTCGCCCGCATCCATATCGTCGCACGCACGAGCCCGAGCGAGGACCTGCACATCGATGCGGACGCGCTGGAACGGCGGGTCGCCGCGGCCGTGCGATCCTGGTCGGACGCCTTCAAGACGGCCTTGCTGGCGCGCTTCGATGAGGCGTACGCGTTGCAGCTGTTCGACAAGTATTCCCAGGCCTTCCCCGCGGCGTATACCGAGGACTTTTCGGGCGACGCCGCGGCACTCGACGTGTCCTTCCTCGAAACCGTCGAGAAGGAACCGGCCCGCCTGCATCTCGACATTTACAGGCCCGAGCCGCGGCGCAAAGACAGGTTGTTTCTGAAGATATTCCGCGGTCAGGATGCCATTCCGATCTCCGACCTGTTGCCCATGCTCGAGAACATGGGGCTCAAGGTGATCGCCGAGCGGCCCTACGAATTGGAGTTCTCGAAGGAGCGGCGCGCCTGGATTCAGGACCTGGAACTCGTGATGCAGTCGGCCGCGGCGGTCCAGTTCGACGCCTTGGAGCGCGACATCAAGAGCGCCTTCACCGCCGTTTGGACCGGACGCATGGACAGCGACAGCTTCAACCAGCTGACGCTGTCGGCGGGCGTGCCGTGGCGCATGGTGACGGTCTTGCGCGCGTACTGCCGCTACCTGCTGCAGACCGGTTTGCCGTTCAGCCAGGGCTACATCGCGCAAGTGCTGGTGAACCATGCGGCCATCGCGAAATCCTTCGCCGATCTGTTCGTGGCGCGATTCGATCCGGCGCTCACGCCGCCGGCGCGCCGCAGCGCCTTGACCCGGCTCGAGGCGCGAATCCGCTCCGCGCTCGAAAAAGTGACCCGCTCCGACGAGGACCGCATCCTGCGCGCATTGTGGAACGCACTGACGGCGAGCGTGCGCACCAACGCCTACCAGAGCGGCCCGTCGGGCGAGCTCAAGGAATATCTCTCGTTCAAGCTCGAGAGCCGCGAGCTCCGCGAGCTGCCGTTGCCGAAACCGCTGTTCGAGATCTTCGTGTTCTCGCCGCGCATGGAAGGCGTGCATCTGCGCATGGGGTACGTCGCTCGCGGCGGCATCCGCTGGTCGGACCGGCGCGAGGATTTTCGCACCGAGATTCTCGGGCTCATGAAGGCGCAGCAGGTCAAGAACACCGTGATCGTTCCGGTGGGGGCGAAGGGCGGATTCGTCGTCAAGCGTCTGCCCGCGGAACGCGAGGCGCAGCAGGCGGAGGTGATCGCCTGCTACCAGACCCTGATCCGCGGCCTGCTCGACGTCACCGATAATATCGTCGACGAGAGGATCGTCGCCCCACCGCTGGTGGTCCGCCACGACAAAGACGATGCGTATCTGGTCGTGGCCGCCGACAAGGGCACCGCGACTTTCTCGGATATCGCCAACGCCCTCTCGGAGGAGTACGGCTTCTGGCTGGGGGATGCGTTCGCCTCCGGCGGTTCGGCCGGCTACGATCACAAAAAGATGGCCATCACGGCCCGCGGCGCCTGGGAGTGCGTGAAGCGCCACTTTCGCGAGATCGGCGTCGACATCCAGAGCCGGGACTTCACGGTCGCGGGGATCGGCGACATGGCCGGAGACGTTTTCGGCAACGGCATGCTGCAATCGCGGCACATAAAGCTGGTGGCGGCGTTCAATCATCTGCACATCTTCATCGATCCCTCGCCCGATCCGGCGCGCTCCTTCGCGGAGCGCGAACGGCTGTTCAAGCTGCCGCGTTCCGGTTGGGACGACTATTCGCGCCGGGCGCTCTCCAAGGGCGGCGCGATCTTCTCGCGAGGCGCCAAGAGCATCACGCTGTCGCGCGAAGCACAGGCCTTGCTCGAGCTGCCGATGCAGACCACGCCGAACGAGGTCATCCAGGGCATTCTTCGCGCGCACGTCGATCTGTTGTGGAACGGCGGGATCGGCACCTACGTCAAGGCCACCTTCGAAAGCAACGCCGATGTCGGGGATCGCGGCAACGATGCCGTGCGCATCGACGCGCGCGAATTGAATTGCAAGGTGGTCGGGGAGGGCGGCAATCTGGGCCTGTCGCAGCTCGGGCGCATCGAATTCGCGCGCCGCGGCGGCAGGCTCAACACGGATTTCATCGACAACTCCGCGGGCGTGAACTGTTCGGACCTCGAGGTCAACCTCAAGATTCTGCTGAACGGCGCGGTTCGCGCCGGGGAAATCACGCTCGCGGCGCGCAATCGGCTGCTGGTGCGGATGACCGACGAAGTGGCCGCGCTCGTGCTGCGCAACAACATCCTGCAGAGCCTCGCGATCAGCACCAGCGAATTTCTGTCGAAGGAACGCTTGAGCGAGAGCGCATTCATGATCAGGGCCCTGGAGCGCTCCGGGGACCTCGACCGCTCCCTCGAGTATCTGCCGACCGAGGAGGAAATCGCCGAACGCCGCAAGGCCGGCGAGGGCCTCACGCGTCCGGAGCAGAGCGTCGCCCTGAGCTACGGCAAGATCTGGCTGTACCGCTCGCTCATCAATTCCAACGTTCCCGAAGATGCCTACCTGTCGACGGAACTCGAGCGTTACTTCCCCTCGCCCGTTCACCGCCGCTTTGCTGCGCGCCTGAAGCGGCACCGCCTGCGCCGCGAGATCATTGCGACCGCAATCACCAACAGTTTGATCAACCGCATGGGCCCGGTGTTTCCGGTGCGCGCCCAGGACGACACCGGTGCGGATCCGGCCGCCATCGCGCGTGCCTACAGCATCGCGCGCGAAGTATTCGCGGTGCGCGCCATCTGGGCGCAAATCGAGGCGCTCGACAATCGCATCCCGGCGGCCGTGCAATACACGGCCATGTATCAGACCACGCGATTGCTGCGCCACATCAGCTACTGGCTGCTCGAGAACCGCCGCGACGATCTCGACATCGAGCGGGCGGTGTTGCGCTACGCCGCCAAGGTCGAGCAGCTGTTCCGCGAACTCGGCAGCGTCATCGGCGTCACCGAACAGGCGCGGCTCGGCGTCCTGCGCTCGCAGCTCACCCTGCAGCACATGCCCGAACCGCTCGCCGCCCGAATCGCGTCGCTCGAGACCATGCAGTGCGCCCTCGACCTGGTCGAAGTCGCGATGGCGGCGCGCGCGCGCGTCGGGTTTGCGGCCAAGGCGTATTTCGACATCGGCGAGCGCCTCGGCTTGACCTGGATCAAGGAGCAAATCGAAAGCCTGGCCGCGGACGGTCATTGGCAGGCCGTTGCGCGCGGGTCGCTGCGCGACAATTTGTATGAATTGCAGCGCAAGATCACCGGAGCGGTCCTCGAGTGCAAGGGTCCGGACCCGGGCGCGCGCGTCGATCGGTGGATGGCCGGCCATTCGGCGGCGGTGGACTCTCTGCGGCGGGTGGTGGTCGATTTACGCACCGGATTGCCGCCGGATTTTGCGACGCTGTCCGTCGCCCTGCAGGCCGTGCGGCGGCTCGCGCAGGCATGACCCACCTCGAGCCCGGCGCTGATTTCGGACGCGGCTACCTGCAGCGGCGCATCGTCGGGGAATTCGCGCTCGCCCGGCACATCGGAGTCGAGGTCGAACGGGCCGACGACTCTGGCGTGGTGCTGCGCGCTCCACTGGCGCCGAACGCCAATGACAAGGGCACCGCCTTCGGCGGCAGCTTGTATTCGCTCAGCGTGCTCAGCGGATGGGCGTGGGTCACCCGCTATCTCGCGGCGCGCGATATGCCCGCCGATACGGTGATCCAGGAATCGAGCATGCGTTTTATGGTCCCGGTCCGCGGCGCCTTCCTGGCGAGTGCGGCGGCGCCCGGCGCCGCGCACGTCGACAAATTTCAAAAAATGCTGCACCGTGCCGGTCGCGGACGAATTCGCCTGACGGTGGAAATACACGAAGGCGGCAGGTTGGCCACGCTCTTCGAGGGCGTGTTCGCCGCGGTATGGCCCGTGGGGAATCGGAAATAGGAGTGCAAATGGTGGCCGGAAAATTGATCCTGGTTCGTCATGGGCAAAGCACCTGGAACGTCGAGAACCTTTTCACGGGGTGGCACGACGTCGACTTGAGCCCGCAGGGACTCATCGAAGCGGCGCAGGCCGGACGCGAATTGCAGCGCGAGAAACTCGAGGCGCACATCGCCTTCACATCCGTATTGAAGCGCGCCATCCGCACGCTGTGGCTGATTTTGGACACCACCGATCGCATGTGGATTCCGGTCGAGCGCAGCTGGCGGCTGAACGAACGCCACTATGGCGCACTGCAGGGACTCGACAAAACCCAAACGGTGGCGCAGCACGGCGAGGCGCAGGTGAAAATCTGGCGCCGCAGCTACGATATTGCGCCGCCCCCGCTGGACCTGAACGACCCGCGGCACCCGCGCTTCGATGTGCGTTATGCCGACGTCGATCCAGGCCTGCTGCCCGCCGCGGAATCGCTCAAGGACACCCTGTCCCGCGTATTGCCGTATTGGGAGTCGCGCATCGTGCCCGAACTTCGCGCCGGCAGGAACGTCCTGATCGTGGCGCACGGTAATTCGTTGCGCGCGCTGGTCAAAATGCTCGACATGATGTCCGAAACAGACATCGTGGAATTCAACATCCCGACCGGCATCCCGATCGTCTATGAGCTCGACGAGCAGCTGCAGCCGATCGGCCGGCGATTTCTCGGCGATCCGCAAGCCATCGCGGCGGCCCAGGAGGCGGTGCGCCGGCAAGCCGGGAAGAAATAATGGCGCCGGCCGCCTCGTGCCGGCGCCCGCAGACGCCGACGTCGCGTCACGAATCCGGGGCGATCGCGACCTTGAGGCCCGAGAGCGCCTCGGTGAAATCGACCTGACAGGACAGCCGCGAGGCGGCCTCGCGGAAGTCGGGCAATTCCTTGAGCAATTCGAGTTCATCGCTCTGCGGCTTCGGCAATTTGCCGGCCCAGTTCGCATCGACGTAGACATGACAAGTGGCGCAGGAGCATAGGCCGCCGCAAATCGCAGCGACCCCGTAGTCGAGCTCACGCAGGATCTCCATCACCTTCAAACCGGGCTTTGCCTCGATCTCATGCTCTTTCCCGTCCCGGTCCACCACGATCATCCGCGCCATTCAGTTCTCCGTTCGCTAAAGCTGACGATAGTGTGCCGGAACTTGCCGGCTGCGAACAGGAGGCTGTCTTCAGGGCGCCTGTCTGACAACTGATCGCCGTCGCGAGGGCGCATCATGAGTCTGGCAGGCTGCTGGCACGCAGGCGCGCCTCGAGCAGCCGGGCGCGGGCCAAGACGCCGTCGAACCCGGTTCGGCCGTAGAGGTCGCTCCACAACAGGCAGGTGTAGTCGTACAGCCAGCACAAGAGATCGAGGCGTTCGGCGTCGCCCGGCGTCGGCGGGCGGCCCGTGTAATTCGACAATAACTCGCGGCGCAATGCGTCCTCGAAGTCGTTGTTCGCGCTCCATCCCGCCAAGTCCCACCACGGATCCGAGGCGTGCGCGTATTCCCAATCGAGCAGGATCCACGAGGGTCGGCAGTCGAGCACGTTGAGCGTGTGCAGATCGCTGTGGCAGACGACCGGACCCTCGGCCGGCAGCTCCGCGAGCCGGTCCATGCGCGCCTCCGCCGCGGCGCGCAGCGCCTCCTGATGTTTCGCGCGAGGCTCCGCCGACCGCTCGAGCGCGTCGTGGTAGTAATCGATCCAACCGCGCGGGCTCATCCGGCGCGAAACCCCGGGCATGGGCAGCGCGTGCACCCTTCGCAGCAGCAGAGCCATCTTGCGGATATTCGATTCATGCCGTACCTCGGCGGCGCTCAAGGCCCGCCCCTCGATCCAGCGCGACACCATGATTCCCTGCCCGGCATCGCGGTATTCGACCTCCGGCGCGAGACCTGCCCGCGCGGCGCTGTCCTGCAGCTGCGCCTCCCACTCACGATTGACCTGGGGACCGCCCGGGTCCACGGCCGCCACCCGCAAGGCGTGGGCAATGCCTTCGCGAACCACCCGATAGGTCTCGTTCAGCAATCCGTGACGGAGCAGTTGAACATCGACCGGCCCCGCGCCCGGCACGCAGCGGGCGGCCAGGGACTCAATGTCAGCTCGCGGCATGGGCGTGGGGAGGCAGCGTTCGGCGCCATTGACGCATGCCGACGACGATCAGAGCCAGGTAGAGAGCAAACAGCAGCATGGTGAGATACAAACGGCGGGTAAAGTACAGGCACAGGCTGACCGAGTCGATTACCAGCCACCAGTGCCAGTTTTCGTAAACCTTGCGCGCGACCAGAAAGGTCGCGAAGACGCTGGAAAAGGTCACCATCGAATCGACGAAGGGCCATGCGGCCGGCGTGAATCGCCGCAGCAGCACGGAACTGACCAGCGAGCATGCGATGATGCCGGATAATGCCCAGAGTTGGCGCGCGAACGGCCAGCGGCTGACGGCAAGTCGATCCCCGCCCCCGCCCCGCTGCCATTGCCAGTAGCCATAGAGCGCCATGACTGCGTAAAACGCATTGAGCACGGACTCCATGTAGAGCCGCGCGCCGAACAGCACCCACACATAGAGGCAGGAGCTCAAGAAGGACGCAATCCAACAGGCGAGTTGCTGGCGGATCGCGAGCAGCAGATACACCACCGCCAGCACGGCCGCGATGATCTCGATCCAGCTCGTGTCGTGCCAGGCACTCGCGAGCTGGACCGACAGATCGTGGGTCACTGCTCCGGCGGGGGGCTCAAACTCGGGAGCACCTTCATGACGAAAACCAGTTGCGGAGCGTCGGTGGCAGCGCGGGTGATTTCCTCGGTGAGAATTCGCATGATGTGATCGAGCGCTCCCCAGACTTGAGTCGACAACGCATTGGTTCGCACCCTCAACGCAGCGTGCATGTTCAGGCGATCGATGAAGGCTTGAATGGCCGGACGGTAGTCGCCGGTCAACGGATACATGCTGATTTCGACGGCCGCACGCATAAAGAAGTGTAGCCTGACGCCAGGAGGCGTGCAAAACTCGCGGCAGGAGCCTGTCTGACTCACGGGCGCCGTCACGAGGACGTCCTTGCGCATTTTTCAGGTCGACGCGTTCACGCGCACACGCTTTACCGGCAACCCGGCGACCGTCGTACTCGACGCCGACGGGTATGGCGACGATACCCTGCTCGCCGTCGCACGGGAGTTCGCGCACGCCGAGGTCGCCTTCGTGTTCGCGGCCAATGACGAGGATCACGACGTGCGCCTGCGCTTCTTCAATTCCCGCAAGGAAACGCCCTTTGTAGGTCATGCCACCGTGGCCGCCCATACCGTGCTCCTCGCCCTGGGCCGCCGCGGCAAGGGCGTTTGCCGCCAGCACTCCGGCACCGGTGTCATCGAGGTCACCGCGCGCGAATCCGGCATCGAGTTTCGCCAGACCGTCCCGGAACTCGAGCCTCCGCTGCCGTTCAAGATCACTCTGCGCGTCGCCGAGGCGCTCAAACTTCCCGCCACCCAGCTGCACGATGTCATGCCCGCGCGTATCGCCCGCAAGGGCACGGCCCGGCTGCTCGTTCCGATAGCCGACCCCCGCCAACTGGACAGCCTCGCGCCCAATTTTGAGACTTTGCTGGCGCTCGGCGCGGAACTGGGCGCGGAGGGCTTCTTCGTCTTCGCACTGAACCCGGCCGCGAATGAAGTATCGACCGAATCGCGCATGTTCTGCCCGGCGCTCGGCATCCCCGAGGATCCGGTCAGCGGCAACGCGCACGCCATGCTGGCCTCATATTTATGGGATCTCGGCCACTTCAGGAAACATTCAACCACGTTCGTGGGCTACCAAGGGCGGCAGATGAATCGGCCGGGAGAAGTCAGCGTGAGACTGGAGGTCGAGCACGGCGAACTGGTCGCGGCGCGCATCGGAGGCCACGCGGTGATCGTGAGCGAGGGAACCCTGGCGATCTGAGGAGTCTGTCTTTCCAGCTCAGCCGGACTAGGCCGCGGCCGGCGGCGGCGGGAGTTCCAGTTTCAACGAGGCCGCCAGCGCATCGATCTTGGCCTTCACGGTTTTCCCCGTCGCCACCGCTTCGTCCATATTGCCCGCGGCAAATGCGGCCTGCGCCTTGGACCAGAGCGAGGCGGCATCGGCCGCCCCCGCCTTCGCCGCCTCGAGATCGATGCCCGCCTTGAGCTTGCCGCTCACGCCCTTGCCGAGCGCCTCGATGCGGCTCTGAATGGCGATGACGTCTGCGGGCACGGAACCGGCGAGGGCAGCCCACTCGACGCTCCGCGCCTTCAAGATCTCGTCCTTCTTGACGGCCGCCGCGGTCGCGAGCTTCTGCGCCGCGTCGAGTACGGCGGGCGCTCCCGCGACGACCGCGGCGTAGTCCCGCTTGTCGAACGACGCCTCGAGGCCGCCGAACTCGGTTTGCACCTCCATCAATCGGTCGGGTACGTACTTCGAGGCCTCGCCGGAGGCGGCGGTGATCGTCGAGTCGATCTCCGTGAGGAGCTTCTGCGCGGGTTTTTTCTGCGGGGCGCACGAGGCAAGCGCCATCGCCGCCGCGGTAATGAGCGCAACACGCCGAAGCCATGGAATTTCCTGCATCGGCGAATTCTAGCTCAATTCGCGCCGTGCTCGCTCCAGCCACTCGCCCTGCGCCTTGCGGTAATGCGCGGGGCCGAGCCGTGCGCCATCCAGCAAATCCTTGAGCACGCGCCGGGCTTCCTCGAGCTTGCCCCGCTTCTTGAGCAGCACGCCGTAGCGCAGGCGGGCTTCCGCGCCGGGATATCCGGGCGCGACGGCCGCGTAGGCTCGTTCCGCCTCCTCCAGCGAATCCTGTGCTTCGAGAGTCCGCGCATAGAGGAGTTGTGCGTCCGCGGATTTGAAATCAGGATTCTGTCCGGTCAACCGTTCGAGAGTCGCGCGCGCGCCCGCAAAGTCGCCCTTGGCGAACTGCGCCCGCGCCGATCCGAGCAGCAACGTCGGGTCATGCTCGAAAATACCCTTGAGCCCGCCTCGATAGGTATCGAGGGCGGCATCGAATTGGCCGCGCTCCATGAGTTCCTCCGCGAGCCGGCGCCGCGCATCGACGTTGCCGGAGATCTCGACCTCGGCGGCGGCGCGCCGCAGGTCGCGGTTCGGATCGAGCATGCGGGTGACGCCCGACTTCGCGCGTCGCGCGGTTCTGCTGCCAAAGAGTTCCGGCAGGATCTCGACGACCAGGTACGCGAGCGCGCCGACCAGCGGCAGGAGCCCGATGGCCATGATCCAGAGCATGCTTCGTCCCGTCTTGATGACGTGGACGATCAGGCCGACCTGGATGGCGATGACGAGAATCGAGACAGGCAGCAAGGGTAACGGCCTCCGGGTAGGCGACGGCGCCCATCAGTCAGACAGGCTGCTCGGGCGCGGGCCGTCATTGTAGCAATGCGGCTGTGATCAGCGCTCCGCCACGCGGATGCGGCGCTCGACCTCGGGGCATTTGGACCAGCCGATGTTCGACAGCGAATATCCCAACACCCGCAGCGAACGCGCATCGACCGTCACTTCCATTTCGCAGCCATGAAAACCGGCCGGCGCGCCCGCCGGCTTCTCAGGCAGAAACCACACGTAGACGAGCTTGGTCGGAGTGGCGTCGATCTTGCGCGGTTCGCCGAAGGCTTCCTGCAGTCGGCCGACCGGCTTGCCGACGTTGTCCGCGGCGATCCTCGGTACCGGCCGCACGGCATACGCGGAGTGGCCGCAGCCGGCGAGCAAGGCGGCGCTCAAGCCGAGTGCCGCAGCCATGGTTCGGGGCATGATCCACTCCTTGAGTCCGACGGGTTCGAGGATGCAGTGTCGACGCAAGGCGCCCTGCCGCCGCAGACTCAAGTCGCAGAATAGGAATCTATCTCGAACGCGCGCCGATTATGTAAACGCAATCCATGGGTCATGCCGCGCGGCAGATCTTCCGGGTGGTGCACGGCGATGACCACCGTGACGGTCTTCATCAGCCGCTCCAACAATCGCTTCATGAGCGCGCGCTGCCGCGGGTCCAAGCCGGTCAGCGGTTCGTCGAGCAGTAGAATGCGCGCATTGCCCGCCAGCGCGCGAGCAATCAGCGCGCGCCGCAATTGTCCGTACGAGAGCTCGCGCGGCCGGCGTTTGGCGACCGACGAGAGACCGAAGAACCTCAGCCAGCGGGCCGCCGCCCGGCGGTCGCTCGCGGTCGGCGCATCCACGAGACCGATGCTGGCGTGGCGGCCGCTCGCCACCAGATCCGCCACGCTCACGTTGACCGCATAGTCGCTCTGCAGTTCGGGCGAGACGTAGCCCACCCGCCGCTTCCACTCCGAGATCGGCGCACCGGCCGGCAAGCCGGCGCGCTCGATGCGCCGGGCGCCGCCGCGCTCGGACCGGGCGCCGCCGGGCTGGGACGAGGCGCCGCCGGGCTGGGACGAGGCGCCGCCGGGCTGGGCGGGCGACAGGTCCCCGTACAGCAATTTGAGAAAACTGGATTTGCCGGCGCCGTTCGCGCCGTACACCGCCCAGTGCTGACCGCGGCGCAATTGCCAGTTGAGGCCGCGCAGCACGGCTCGATACTCGACATACAGATCGACGTCAGTCAAACGCACCAGGACCGGACCCAACACCGCCGCGGCGCGTCGGCGCCCCGGCTTCAAGTCGCCCGCCCGCGCGGCGAGACCTTTGAGGTCCGATGCGCGAATGGGCTTCACCGCACGCACGCGGCCCTCCTCGAGCACCAGCATCCGGCGGGTCCCGCGCGGCACGTCGGCCGCTCGATGCGCCGTGGCGATCCATGCCTGATCGCGGGCGCGCGCGGCATCGAGCACCGCATCGATGCGCCGCCGATAAACGGCGTCGAGGCCGTTGTAGAACTCATCCAGCAACAGCCAGTCCGGTCTTTGCACCAGGGCGCGGGCGAGCAAGGCGAGGCGTTTTTGGCCGTAGGACAAGCTCAAGAATTCACGCATCGCATGACGCGACATCCCGCACGCCCGCAGCGCCGCGGCAACCCGCTTGAGCTCGGCCGGCGTGACCGGCTGCAGCAGCAGGTCGGTCCGGTGCAGACCGGTCGCCACGAGATCGCGCACCCGCAGATTCCACCCGTAGCGGGCATATTTGTCCTGATGCTCGGCGCCGATGTACGCGATGCGCGGTTTCGCGTCGATGAGATCGACCGGCCGATCACCCAATCGGTAACGGCGCGCACCGTCACTGCCCGGCGCGCCCACGGGAGTCGGCCACACATCGCCCGCGAGAAGCTTCAGCAGCTGGGTCTTACCGGCACCGTTGTCGCCGAGCAGCGCCCAGCGCTCGCCCGCACGAAGGCTCCATGAGACGTCGCGCAATACCCATTTGTCGCCGCGCCGCACGCTTACCTCGTGCAGCGAGATCGAGAGCCGGTCCGTCAGGACACCCGCTGCCAGAGTCCATCGGCGGCATGGACACGGCCCTCGCGGGCCAGCTTGATCAGGTGCGCCTCGAGCGTCAGGCGGGCCCATCGGTGCCTCTCGGGAGCCACGTCGTCGTAAACGGCCGGGGTGAGCGCATCGAGCGTCGCGGGTCCGAGTTCCTTCACGCTGCGCAGCACCTTGTCCTCGCGGGCCAGGCGGTGCGCGCGCAGCAGCTCGAGCACTCGCTTGCCGCGCTCCATCACTCCCCCATGGCCCGGTGCGATGCGTTCGAAGTCATGGGATTTGAGCTTGTCGAGGGAGTGCAAATACGCCGCCATGTCGCCGTCCGGCGGTAGGATCACCGGCGAGACGCCATCGAGCACATGATCCCCCGTAAACAGCAGCCGCTCCTGCTCCAGCAAGTAGCACACGCAATTGGAAGCGTGGCCGGGCGTGTGAATCGCGGTCAAAGGAACGTCGCCGACGGCCAGACGCTCGCCATCGCCGGGCAGCCGGTCTGGCTTGAACGTCAAGTCCTGGCGGCCGTCGCCGGGCGGCGGCAGCCCGATGATTTCGGCGCCGGTTCGCTCCGCCAATTCGGCCGTCAACGGCGAGTGGTCGGGATGCGTGTGAGTCGTGACGATCCAGCGGATGGCGCCGGCGCCTGCCGCGAGAATGGCCGTAAGATGCGCAGCGTCAGCGGGGCCCGGATCCAGCACCGCCACTTGGGCCTGACCCAGCAGGTAGGTATTCGTGCCCGGCCCCGTCATCATGCCCGCGTTGCCGGCGACGATACGCCGTACGCTTGGAGTTAACGTAACGCACAACCCCGGCGTGAGTTCGGCGCTAATGGGCAATGCCGCGGTTCATCACACGGTCGGTCGGCAACAAGGCGTCCGGAGCCAAGCCCGGTGAATCGCCATAGGCTCTGTAGATCGGGGCAAAATCCCGGCTATAGGCGCTATGAAAGAGTTGCTCGAAACTGTCGACCACGAAATACGTCTTTTGATAGGCATCGATCAGATACTCGGTGCGCATCACGCGCTCGAGCTCGAACTCGATGCGATGCGGTCGCGGATCGTCGACGCTGAAGGCGGTTTCGCCCGCCGACGACAGGATTCCGGCTCCGTAGGCCTTGAGTTCCTGGCCGGTTTTGCCCCTGCCCGTCTTGATCAGGCCGAATTCGACGCAGTACCAATACAGCCGGGCGAGCATTTTCAGCCCGCCCAGGGCGGCGGCCTTGCGCCCTGCCACGCCATAGGCTTGCACGAAGTCGGCGAAAACCGGATCGCAGAGCAGCGGCACATGCCCGAAGAAGTCATGAAACACGTCCGGTTCGGCCAGGTAATCGATCTCCTCCGGCGTGCGCAGCCAGACCGTCACCGGGAAACGGCGCTCGGCGAGGTGGGCGAAGAATTGCGCTTCGGGAATCAGGCCGGGCACGGCCACGATCTGCCAGCCGGTCGCGCGCTGCAGAACCTTGCTCGCCGCATCGAAGCAAGGGATGAGTCCGTCCAACGACAGATGCTCGAGGCCGGCCAGTACCTGGGGCGCGCCGTAGCGTTTGACCAGCTCCAATTGCCGCGCGAGCAGCCGTGACCAGAGTGCATGTTGGTCAGGCGTGTAGTCCGACCATCGCTGCTCGACCACATAGTCGGCGCCGGCGGCAGAGTAATCGCCGCGCAGGTTGACCGGCTTGGCGGCGGGCGCGCTGGGTAATCGCATCGCCCAATGATAGGGCCGGGCCACTGCCGATGGACCGGCTAAATCCGCCATTATCATTAAATTTTGCCGCCGCGGCGGCTGATCGAGACGGAGCATGCGCTTTTTTGCCGATATTCGGCGTGTCAATGACGCGGATCTCGTTCCGACATAGTTGCGGTGAACTGCGGAGCCGCTACACTGGGAGCCATGTCCAAGTCCCCGAACGCCAGACGAGTTGGTGGTCCCCTAGCATGGGAACAATTGGCGCGGCCGGATACCGAACAATGCCAGCGGTTCCTGGCTGAGTCGCTGTCGCTACTGCTGGCCGATCTGCTGCGCTCGGTTTTATCGGACGCCAGCCCCGCATTGCCGGCGGATGAATCGGCGGTCGAGCGCTATCGCAATCTCGCCGATTCCCTGGCGGACGGGGAATCGCGGCGGCGCACCAGCTTGGGGATCACGCGTGCCGGACTCGCGAAGCGGTGTGTGACCTGGCTGAAGCTGCTCCTGACTCCCCCGCCGAACGCGCCTTCCACGGCGGCAATGCGCGAATTCGTCGACGCGCTGGGCCTGTTCCCGGCTCTGTTCGACAGTGAACCCTCCGCCCGCTCGCGGCGTGCCCGGCTGACATGGCTGCTGACCCACGACCGGCGTCTGGACGCGAGCACCCGGGAGGCCGCCACCGCCCTGATCGAAGCCTGTGAACACCTGGCAGTGCTGCTCTGGCCCGACGCCGAAACAGCGTGATGCATTTGCGGGATTGACGGCCAATCAGGCGTATACTTCTAGGTCGACCTGTTGGCCGGAGTCTGCGAATGCAGTTACCTTTCGAAAGTGATGCTGGCGCATCGGAACCTGAAGTAGCCGAATCCGGCGCGCTTTTCTGCCCGGAGCCGCCCGACGACATCTTTGCGACTGAGATGTCCGCGACGGACATACCTGCGATCGACAAATCAGCGCCGGCGCCCGACAAATCGCGCTTCAAGTTTCAGAAGTTGCTGCAGCCATTCACGGTCGAACGCAGCATCGCCACGCCGATCATTTGGTTCTTGCTGGATTGGCTGGTCCTCGGTGTGGCGATCGCGAGTTTGCTGGTCGTCGACGCGTTGTGGATCAAGGTATTTGCGTCGTTGGTCGCGGCGCTCTGGATTGCGCGGCTCTTCGTAATCGGCCATGACGCCTGCCACGGCTCCTACACCCCCAACAAGACGCTCAACAAATGGATCGGCAGAATCGCGTTCCTGCCCTCGTTGACGCCGTTCAGCCTCTGGGAGATCGGTCATAACCTCGCCCACCACGGGTTTACCAATCTCAAGGGGCGTGACTACGTCTGGACTCCGTACTCGCCGTCCGAATTCGCCAAGCTGCCGTGGGTTCGACGCCTCCTCGAGCGGGTCTACCGCAGCGGCGTCGGCCAGGGCGTGTACTACATGGTGGAGATGTGGTGGAAGAAGCTGTTCTTCCCGGGCCGCAAGCATGTCGCGACGCGACGCATCAGCTACACCTGGGATAGCCTCTTGGTCTCCGGCTTCGCCGCCCTCTGGGTCGGCGGCCTCATCGTGTGGGGGCTCTACAGCGGCAAGTCCATCGCGTCATTGCTGGTATTCGGCTTCGTGGTTCCGTTCTTCATTTGGAATTGCTTGATGGGTTTCGTCATCTATGTGCAGCACACGCATCCGCGCGTCGCCTGGTACGAACGGCGTGACGAATGGACGGCGAACGCGGGGTATGCGACGACGACGGTGCACATCAAACTGATGCGGCCGCTCGACGGATTGATTCACTACATTCTCGAGCACGGCGCGCATCATGTGAACATGGGAATCCCGTTGTATCGTCTCAAGGAGGCTCAAGCCCGGCTGTCCGCCACCTTGGATGAGAGGCTCAATTCCGAAGTGTTCACCTGGCGCTACTACTGGAACACCGTGCGGCGCTGCAAGCTCTACGACTTTGCGCAGCATGTGTGGACCGATTTCGACGGCCGCATCACCTCGGAACCGCTCGTACTGGTGCGTTAGCAGCCTTTCAATCGTTTGGCGTGATGCCGCAGATGCTCGGCCATGAAGGTCTGCATGAAATAGTAGCCGTGGTCGTAGCCCGGCTGCATGCGTAGGGTCAGTTCCTGGCCCGACGCCGCGGCCGCGGCGGAGAACTTCTCCGGCAGCAGCTGCTTGGCTAAAAATTGATCCCCCGTGCCTTGGTCGATGAGAATGTGGCCCGGGAATGGGCGGCGCGCCACGAGCTCCGTGGCGTCGTATTCGCGCCAACTCTCGATATCCGGTCCCAGGTAATTGCCAAACGCCTTCTTGCCCCAGTCGCACTGCATCGGCGCCGCGATCGGGGCAAACGCGGACACCGATTTGTACTGCGCGGGGTTTCGCAACGCGCACACGAGCGCCCCGTGTCCGCCCATCGAGTGACCGAAAATTCCCGCGGCATCCGCGCGGGCGGGAAGCTCGGCCGCAATGAGCTCAGGCAGTTCCCGGGTGACGTAGCTGAACATCCGATAATACTTCGACCATGGCTCTCGCGTGGCGTCCACATAGAATCCGGCGGAGTAGCCGAAGTCCCAGCTGTCCGCGTCGCCCGGCAGGCGCGGCTCGCGCGGACTGGTGTCAGGCGCGATCAGCATCAAGCCCAATTCCGCAGCCGCCTGCTGCGCGTGCGCCTTGATGGGAAAGGTCTCCTCGGTGCAGGTGAGACCCGACAAGTAGAAGAGCACGGGTACCTTCGCGTCCTTGGGCAATGGCGGCACGAAGGCCGAGAATTTCATCGGTCCGTGCACCTCGCGCGAGTCATGCTTGTAGAAGCGCTGCACGCCGCCGAAGCAGGCGTGCTCGGAGACGAGGCTGAGCGCGCTCACGAGAACAGCACCACGCTGCGGATCGATTCCCCCGAATGCATCAGATCGAAGGCCTTGTTGATGTCATCGAGCGGCATCGTGTGGGTGATCAGATCGTCGATGTTGATCTTGCCCTCCATGTACCAATCGACGATCTTCGGCACTTCGGTGCGTCCGCGCACACCGCCGAAAGCGGTTCCCTTCCACACCCGTCCGGTCACCAATTGGAACGGCCGGGTGCTGATCTCCTTGCCCGCCCCGGCGACGCCGATGACCACCGAGACACCCCATCCGCGATGGCAGCACTCGAGCGCCTGGCGCATCAGGTCCACATTGCCGACGCATTCGAAACTGTAGTCCGCGCCGCCGTCCGTGAGCGCCACCAAGTGTGCAACGAGATCGCCGCCGACCTCCTTCGGGTTGACGAAATGCGTCATGCCGAATTTCTCGGCGAGCGCCTTGCGGCCGGGATTCAAGTCGACGCCGATGATCTTGTCGGCACCCACCAACCGTGCGCCCTGCACGACATTGAGGCCGATGCCGCCCAAACCGAACACCACCACATTCGCGCCCGCTTCCACCTTCGCCGTTTTGATGACCGCGCCGATTCCCGTGGTGACGCCGCAGCCGATGTAGCAGACCTTGTCGAAGGGGGCATCCTCACGAATTTTCGCCACGGCAATTTCCGGCAACACCGTGAAGTTCGAGAACGTGGAGCACCCCATGTAATGGTGCACGAGTTCCTTGCCGATGGAAAAGCGGCTCGTGCCGTCCGGCATCAGGCCCTTGCCCTGCGTGGCCCGAATCGCCGTGCACAAATTCGTCTTATGGGACGTGCACGACTTGCATTGCCGGCATTCGGGTGTGTACAGGGGAATGACATGGTCGCCCTTGCGAAGCGAGGTCACGCCGGGTCCGACATCGACGACGATGCCGGCGCCTTCATGGCCGAGTATCGCCGGAAACAACCCCTCCGGATCCGCGCCGGAGCGGGTAAACTCGTCCGTGTGGCACACCCCGCTCGCCTTGATTTCCACGAGGACTTCGCCCGCCCGGGGACCTTCCAAATCCACGGTGAGGATTTCCAGCGGTTTGCGGGCGGCGGTGGCAACGGCGGCTTTGGTTTTCATTAGAGCGTATCCTGTGTGTTTTCTTGCAGCGGCGCTTGTGTACCCTAAAACAACTTGCGCCCGACTGGAAGCCACTTATGAATATTGAACTGGCCCCCAACGAAGCGCGCGTCATCGGCTGCCTGATCGAGAAGGAAATCACCACTCCCGACCAATATCCCCTGTCGCTCAACGCGCTGAACCTGGCCTGCAACCAGAAGACCAATCGCGACCCGGTGCTCGAGTTGACCGAAGCTGAAGTGCAGCAGGCGGTGGATACGCTGATGAAAAAATACCTGGTGAGCGACAAGTCCGCCGGCTACGGCGGGCGGGTCACGAAGTACAAGCACCGTTTTTGCAACACGGAATTCGGTTCGCTGAAATTCTCCAAGCAGGAACTCGGCATCATTTGCGTTCTGCTGCTGCGCGGCGCGCAGACGCCGGGAGAGTTGCGCGCGCGCACCAATCGATTGTGCGAGTTCACGGACGGAACCCAGGTCGAAACCACGCTCGAGAATCTGATGCGGCGTGAGGACGGCCCTTTCGTCGCCCGCCTGCCGCGAGCGCCCGGGTCCCGCGAATCCCGCTATGCGCACTTGTTCTCCGGAGCGATCGAGTCCGTGGACGAACCCGCGGTGAGCGACGGCTCGAGGGGAGGCAGCACGAGTGCCGCGACTCTGAATGAGCGCGTGAACCGGCTCGAGGAGATGGTGGAGCGGCTGCGGGTGGAAATAGCTGCACTGAAAGGCGAAGAAATCAACCCGGCGTCCTGAAGGAGCCTCTCGGACTTGGAGATATCGCCCGGTCGCGGCAGATGGACCTGAGTGCGACAGGCTCCTCGACGCCCCACAATGGAGCGTGCGCGCACATCGATTGTGACTTGCGCCACACGGCTCCCGATTCTTGAAATTGAATCTGCATCTTTGAGAACGACGTCGCAGTACCGCGGGGGGAATCTGCCGTCAACTACTGAACATAAGCAGTGGAGCGTGTATGTTCGAGTTCGCCGTCATTTTATCCATCGCGGGCATGGGATCACTCGTGCGCCTGTCAGCGTCGTTGGTCCTGCATTATTTCGCGTCGAAATCGCAGAGCGATACCATCGCGGCCGGCACGGACCGGGGCTTCAGCGCTGAAACCGCGCCGATGGTCGACCCGGTCCTGAGGTTCGGCTTCATACTCGCCCTGGATGGCGCCATCGTGCTCGCGTTGATGTCCGCGCTCCCGGGGGAACTCGCGCTCGAGCGAACCGCCTACGCCTTCGCGCTGCTGTGCGCGGGCGGTCTCATCGGCGAAATCTCGAGCAGCGGCAGCTCCCGGCAAACCATGAATGTCGAGACCGACGAGGAGGCCGCCGTGCCGGCCGGCGGCACTTCGCGTCTGCTGTCTGCGGCGTTGACCCTGATGTTGAACGTGAGCATCGCCGTGTTGTGTGCCGGGCAGGGACTGATCGAGATCGTGCCGCCGAAGTCGGCGGATTCGAGTTACACGCAGGAACTCGATGCGGTTGTCGTCGTCGCCAAACGCACTCACGACCCTCTCTACGAGGACGGTACTCTCTAACGGAAGCCCGACCTCAGGGCTGTGCGGCCGTGGATGCGGTCTGCTTGGCGATGCCGTCACGCTCCTGCAGCCACTTGTCGAAGGACTCGATATCCGCTGGGCGCATTCCATTGGCCGCCGCGCGGTGGCTCGACAGCCATTTCTGCATCGACGCCATGAGTTGATCCGCCAGCGGGCGCGCATGATTGAACAGATCCATGTACGCGGCCTTGGCCTCATCCAATCGGTCGACCGCCATGTAGGCTTCGCCGCGATGCTCGATCGCGTCGAGCAGTTCCGGCTTCAAGGCGAGCGTATGGTTGTAATCGTCGATCGATTCGCTGTATGCGCCCAGCTTCAAGTGCACGTAGCCCACATAATTCCAGGCATCCACCATGTCGCCCTTGTTGCTGAGCGCCTCGGTGAATTGATCCAGGGCCCGGTTGTAGGCATCGCCGACCTTCTCCAGGGCGCCGGCGCGTTTGTCGGGATTCGCGGCCTTGGCGGCGACCTCCTCATATTCCTTCGCCTTGTTGAGTGATTTGACGCCGGCATTGAAGGCCTTCTTGGCGGCCGCATCGGGCTTCTCGGTGGGTGCCGGCGAGATGTCTTCCGACGGGCCGGGTTGGCTCATGCCGCCGCGGCCCGGCATCTGACCGCCGCCGCCAGGGATTCCCTGGGCATCGGCCATCCGTCCCGCGCCCAGCATGACGAGAGCGGCAAGCATCGCAAAAATTGGGCGCATATCGTTCTCCGACGCATTCCTATGCGGCGATTTTAGGTTCTTAGCGGCAGGGATGCTGAGCTTTTTTTCACCAGGAGCCTGTCAGACAGGCTCCTCGTCCTCGCGCGCCGCCGCCTCGATGCCGATCGTCAATGAACTGGTCGCAATGCGCACCTCGATGAGGAATGCCAGCAACGCCGCACACAGCGACACCATCGACAAAATGAACATGCAGGCGATGAATGCCGACAAGTCCCAGCGCAAAAAGGCATTGACGAACAGCATGATCACGACGAGCGCAATGAACAGCGCGGAGAGCGTGATGAGCGTAATCGCGGCATTGATGTAGTATGCGCGCCGCGACAGCACCCGCAGCGCGCCATGCAGGTCGCGTCCTTGCGCACTCGGTCCGGATTCACGCATGACATGCTCCATCGCCCGCGCCCGATCCACGATGCGTGCCAGGCGGCTGGTGAGCACGTTGAGCGTCACGCCGATCGCCGAGATGAGGAAAATCGGCGTGAGCGCCACCTGGATCAGATGCGCGATGTCGACCGGTTGGACGCCGCACGCGCCGAGCGAGGGTGCGCCCGGGTTCACCACTTGACCCAGCCGAAGTACCAGGTGGCGAGAATCACGAATCCAAAGGCGATGCGATACCACGCGAAGACTTTGAAATTGTGCCCGCTGACGTAGCGTATCAGGGCGCGCACCGCAATCGCGGCGCTGATGAAGGACGCCACCGAGCCGACCCCGATGACCGCCAGATCATCGTAGGCCAGGGAGTGCCGGGCTTTGTAGAGTTCCAACACCGTTGCGCCGAGTATCGTGGGGATCGCCAGGAAAAATGAAAACTCGGTGGCGGCGGGGCGGGACAGGCCGCGCAGCAATCCGCCCATGATGGTCGCTCCCGAACGCGACGTCCCCGGGATCATCGACAACGCCTGGGCAAAGCCGATCCAGATCGCGTCCGGCGGCTTGATGTCATCGACGGCCAGGATGCGCGGCGTGCGCTTGCGGCTCTCGATCCACAGAATCAGGATTCCGCCGATGATGAACGCCATGGCGACCGGTACCGGCGCGAACAGATATTTCTTGATGGTGTTGATGAATATGACGCCGAGGACCGCCGCCGGCAGAAAGGCCAGCACCACGTTCAGCGTGAAGCGCTGCGATTTCGGATCCTTGGCGAGCGTCGCGACCACGGTCCATAGTCGCCCTCGGTACAGCCAGCACACCGCGAGAATCGCGGCAAACTGGATCACGATCTCGAAGAGCTTGCCCTTCTCATCGTTCCAATCGAGCAGGCTGCCCGCGACGATCAGGTGCCCCGTGCTCGAGACCGGCAGGAACTCGGTCAGTCCCTCGACGATGCCGAGTATCAACGCCTTCACCGCAACTACCGGGTCCATGTGTCCGTCCTGGGGCCTGTAAGAGGGGTTCGCACGTAAAAACGCCCCGGCCGCCGTGAAGCGGTCGGGGCGTCATTTTAGTCATCTTACTTGGTTGAAGCGGGCGCGGCAGCTTTCTTCTTCTTGCTCTTCGGCTTCTTCGTGGCGGCCTTCGGCGCAGCCGTGCCGGCGGCCGGAGTATCGGCGGCCGCCATCGGCGCGGCGGACTTAGGCTGTTCGGCAGCCGTGCCGGCGGCGACGAGGCCGAACGTCAACAAGGCAGCGGTGATCAGGGTTCCGGACTTGGTCATGAGGTCTCCAATCAGTTATGTAATGGCAGTTATGTAATGACAGTTGTTTAATGGCAGTTGT